>Ga0137415_10001217_pt1 | contig 25501 bp, 19 predicted proteins | sample CZODoug3_1_1_16f_FD_183082 | JGI IMG/M metagenome (GOLD analysis project Ga0137415, IMG submission 183082) | Vadose zone soil fungal communities from Angelo Coast Range Reserve, California, USA - CZODoug3_1_1_16fungal (Hybrid Assembly) | ecosystem: Environmental > Terrestrial > Soil > Vadose...
GATCCTGACGGCATCGTGCATGCGACCATCGACTATCCGGGCGTGCGGGTCGATCACACCACCATCCGCAAGCGGGAAAACATCCTCACCAGCGTCAAGGTGCCGGCGCGGCTTCACTTCGGCACCATGGGGCTTGCGCCGTCGGAAGCGGATTTCGTCAGTTCGATTCCGCCGAGCTACACCGGCGGCAATATCGACGATTGGCGGGTGGGCACGGGCGCGCGGATGTATTATCCGGTCGCGGTACCAGGCGCCTTCTTCTCGGTCGGCGATCCCCATGCGGCGCAAGGCGATAGCGAACTCGGCGGCACCGCGATCGAGACCTCGCTGACCGGGGACTTCGAGTTCATCCTGCACAAGAAGAATGATCTCGGCGGGACCTCCCTTGAGGGTCTCACCCATCCGATGCTCGAAACCGACCAGGCCTGGTCGGTCTATGGCTTCACCTATCCGAACTATCTCGCCGAACTCGGCGCCAACGCGCAAACCGAGATCGCCAACCATTCCAGCCTCGACCGCGCGATGCGCGACGCATTCCGAAAACTTCGCCGGTTCCTGATGACGGTGCATCGGCTGAGCGAAGATGAGGCGATTTCACTGATGTCGGTCGGAGCGGACTTTGGCGTTACCCAGGTCGTGGATGCCAATTGGGGCGTTCACGGCACGATCCGCAAGAACGTCTTCAGGTGCGATTAATGCATTGAACAGAATAGCTTTTTTCTTTGGATTGAAACAACCGGCGTCGCATTGACGCCGCCGTTTTCGCGGGAGAACGCGCTTGTCTGGCACGCGGGTTGCTTCGATTGATCCCGATTGGATCAACGCGATGAGCTTCCGTCCGTTCACAAGTGAGTCCTACGCCCAAGACGACCGCCCGGAAGCCTGGCGGGACGTTTTGGGCACGGTCGGCCTGCAGCCGGCCTCCAGCAGCGCCCTCAATGACGGCCATGCGACCGCGTCACACCGCAACGCCATGGGCGTGGCCCTGACCCGGATTTCGGCGGGGTCGCAGGGCGTCGGACCGCTGTCGCCGTCCGGCGACGGCCTGCCGATCGCGTTGTTGCCGATCGAGGATGGCGTGGTGCTGCGCCAGGGCGCCAGCCATCGCATCGTTCCGGTCGGCCATCTGCTGCTGCTGCCGCGGAACGGCGACTGGAGCGTCGTGTTCCAGCGCGACATGCGCGCCATCGTGCTGTCGGTGACGTCGGAGGCGCTGCACGGCCGCATCGCCGGCAAGTCGAAATTCGGCGAAGCCCGCGTGGTGGCGCCGGGAGGCCTCGCCGACGTGTTCTCCCGCATGCTCGACGCCACCACGCGGACGCTGGAAGCGCTCGACGATGTGGAATGGGCGGCGGTCGCGCAAAGCCTGGTCGATCTCCTGCTGACCTTCGCCTACCAGCTCGCGGGGCCGGCGTCGGAGGCGAGCCACACCGCGACTCAGGCGGCGATCCTGCACCGGATTTGCCAGACCATCGAGCGCAGGCTCGACGATCCCGAACTGGCGCTGGCGAGCGTGGCGCAGGCCGAAGGAATTTCCGAGCGCTATCTGCAGAAGCTGTTCGAAGGCGTCGGCGATAATTTTACCCATTACGTACGCGAGCGCCGGCTGCAGCGCGCCTGGGCCGATTTGTCCAATCCGGCCGAGGTGCATCGATCGATCTCCGAAATCGCCTATCGCTACGGCTTTGGCGATTCCGCGCATTTCAGCCGCGCCTTCCGCCATCGCTTCGGGTTGCCGCCGCGCGAGTTCCGGCAGCAGGAGGCCGAACGGACGGCGCCGCCGTCGACCGCGGCGGGGCAGCGCGGCTGGCCGCAGGACGCGCTCGCGCAGCTCCGTGCGCATCTGCCGTCGGGCGCCGCGAAGAAGATCACGGTGCTAGTTCCGTCCGGGGTAGAACCGCGCGCCGGGACATCAGATCAGACCCACCACCACATCGCGGTAGATGCGCAGAGGGTGCATTGGGGTTATTTCAGCCGCAATTTAGCGCCGCAGGCCGAGATCGGCTCCGGCGACACCATCACGATCGAGACGCTGACGCAGCATGCGTCCGACGACCCTGAGCGGATGATCGCGGCAGATGCCGGCGCTGAAAGCGTGTTCGGCTGGACCAGGCACCACAAGAATGTCGATCGCCGAGGCGCCGGCCCGATGGACGCCTCGGTGTTCGGACGCGGCGCGGGCGAGGGGTTTGGCGTCCACATCTGCACCGGGCCCATCGCGGTGAAAGATGCGCAGCCCGGCGATGTGCTGGAGGTCCGCATCCTCGACATCGTGCCGCGGCCGAGCCGCCATCCGCACTATCGCGGGCGCGTGTTCGGCTCCAGCGTCGCGGCGTGGTGGGGCTATCACTACAATGAATTTCTCGCCGATCCGAAGCCGCGCGAGGCAGTGACCATTTACGAGATCTTTGATGCAGGCGAGGCGCCGCATGCCCGCGCGCTGTATTCCTATCGCTGGGAGCCGCAGACCGATCCGTTCGGCGTGGTTCACACCACCTACGACTATCCCGGCGTCCCCGTAGCACCCGGCAGCGTGAAACGCCGGCACGCGGTGCTCGACGGCATCCGGATTCCACTGCGCCTGCATTTCGGCGTCATCGCGGTGGCGCCGCGCGAGGCCGATCTGGTGGATTCGGTGCCGCCGTCGTATTTCGGCGGCAATCTCGACAATTGGCGGCTCGGCAAGGGCTCGACCGTCTATCTGCCGGTCTCGGTGCCGGGCGCGCTGTTGTCGGTCGGCGATCCCCATGCCGCCCAGGGCGACGGCGAATTGAGCGGCACCGCGATCGAATGCTCGATGACCGGGACGTTCCAGGTCATCCTGCACAAGAAGGGCAATCTCGCCGGCCATCCGTTCGCCGACCTCTCTTATCCGCTGATCGAGACCGAGACCGACTGGGTGCTGACCGGTTTCAGCCACCCGAACTATCTCGCCGAATTCGGCGCGCAGGGGCAGAGCGAAGTCTATGCGACGTCCTCGCTCGATCTCGCGATGAAGGACGCGTTCCGAAAAATGCGCCGCTTCCTGATGAACGTGAAGGGTCTGAGCGAGGACGAAGCGATCGCGCTGATGTCGGCCGCGGTCGATTTCGGCGTCACCCAGGTGGTCGACGGCAATTGGGGCGTGCACGCGATCCTGAGCAAGCGCCTGTTCCAGGACGCGCCGTGGTCGCGATAGATAGAGGATAGAGAAATTGAAATTCCACATGATCGCAGGCGGGCCGAAGCCCGTCGCACCGTTCAGCCACGCGGTTGAGGCCGACGGCTTTGTGTTCGTCACCGGCCAGATGCCGGATACCCCCGCAACGCCCGGCGTGCTGCCCGACGGCATCGTCGCGCAGACCAAGGCGGTGATGGAAAATTTGCGGATCGTGCTCGGGGGTCTCGATCTCGGCTTCGAGCACATCGTGATGACGCGGATCTATCTCACACGCTTCAAGGAAGACTACGCCGCGATGAACGAGACCTATCGGGGCTTCTTCCCGCCGCATCGGCTGCCGGCGCGGACCTGCGTCGGCGTCACCGGGCTCGCCTATGACGCGCTGATCGAGATCGATCTGGTATGCCGGCGCGGGTGAGGCGCCGGCAACGCCGCCTCACGACAAGTCTGCCAGGTCGTGTGGCAGCATGCGCTTGAACAGCGCGAGGATGCGGCGGGCCTGCTTCGGCGGCAGCGTGATCGCGTGCCGCACGGCGGCGGCGATCAGGGTCATCATCAGTTGCGAAAAGGCAGTGAGGGCGGCCTTCGTCGTCGCAGGCGCGACGCGGCGCAGCGCGTCGGACAACAGGCCGGAGAGGAAGGCGACGTCATCTTCATCTAGCTTCTGCAATGCCCGATCGGCCTGGGTGGCCTGCCAGATGTCGCGCATCACGGGCACGTCGATGAACATCTGATAGTAGCTGTCGACGATGCGGCACAGCGCCGGATGTAAATCCTTGACGTTCCTGACCGTCGACAGATCGCGTTCGACGCATTCGCGCCCGTCGACGTTGTAGCGCTCCGCGAGCGTCCCGATGATCGCGGTCTTGTCCGGAAAATATTGATACAGCGAGCCGAAGGCGATGCCGCTGCGCTCGACGATATCGCTCATGCGAAACGCTTCGCTGCCTTTCTCGGCCATGATTTCGGCCGCGCATTCGAGAATGCGCTCAAAACGCTCGCGGCTCCGCTTCTGGGTGGGAACCAGCCGCGCCAGACCGGGCGGGCCGGTCTCCGCTACGTTCTGTTCCGCTTTCTTGCCCGCCATCGATTTCTCCAAAAAAAGTCTTGACGACTCTAATACGAGAGTTTATCGCATTTGGCAAATACGAGACTTACTCGTATTTGTGAACCCGGAGAGAACGTCCATGAGAACGTCCATGTCACAGCTTCCCATCCTGATCATCGGGGGCGCCGGAAAAACCGGCGGCCGCGTCAACCGGCTTCTGCAGGCGCGGGGCATCGCCACCCGCCCGGTCTCGCGTTCGACCGCGGTTGCCTTCGACTGGACCCGGCCCGAAACCTGGCCAGCCGCGCTGGACGGCGTGTCCAAGGCCTATGTCACCTATCAGCCCGACTTGGCCGTGGAGGGCGCGACCGAAGCGATCACCGCGCTGAGCGGCCTCGCGCGCGAAAAGGGGCTCGAGCGCGTCGTATTGCTGTCAGGCCGGGGCGAGCCGCGCGCGCAGCGCGCGGAAGCCGCACTGCAGGCGTCCGGCGTTGCCTGGACCAGCGTCCGCGCCAGCTGGTTCAATCAGAATTTCAGCGAGGGCTATCTGATCGACGGCGTACTGGCCGGCGACGTCGCCTTGCCGACGGGCGCGGTGGCCGAACCGTTCGTGGATGTCGACGATATCGCCGAAGTCGTGGTCGCGGCGCTGACGGACGATCGCCATGCCAACAAGCTCTACGAGGTTACCGGTCCGCGCGCGCTCACGTTCGCCGAAGCGGTCGCCGAGATTGCGGCGGCCACGGGCAGGCCGATCCGCTATACCCAGATTTCTCCGCAGGATTTTGCCGCCGGGATGCGGCAGGCCGGCGTACCCGACGATGTCGTCGCGCTGCTCGATGAGCTCTTCACCGTGGTGCTCGACGGCCGTAACTCAGCGGTCATGCAGGGCGTCGAGCAAGCGCTCGGCCGACCGGCGCGTGACTTTTCCACGTTCGTCCGCGCCACCGCGGCGACCGGCATCTGGAGGGCCTGACCATGCGCCAATTTCTGACCTCCGGCCTGCTGTGGTTTTCCGCGGTTGGCTGTGGCCTGCTCGCCGGGCTCTATTTCGCCTTCTCGGCCTTTATCATGACCTCGCTCGGCCGCATCGATCAGGCGGCCGGCATCGCGGCGATGAACGCGATCAGTGTCGACATCGTCCGCTCGCTGTTCATGCCGCTGTTTCTCGGCACCACGCTGGCCTGCGCGGCTCTTGCCGTGCTGGCCTGTCTGCGCTGGCAGGAGCCGGGCGCGATCGCGATGCTCGCCGGCGGCGTGCTCTATGTGGCCGGCATGTTCGTGGTCACGATGGTCTTCAACGTGCCGCTCAACGATGCGCTCGCCGCGGTCGATCCGTCCGCAGCCAGTGCCACGCCGGTCTGGGCGCGCTATCTGGTCGACTGGACCTTCTGGAACCATGTGCGCACGGTCGCGTCGACCGCAGCGACAGTGCTGTTCATCGTCGCGATCGCGGCGAGATAGGCGAGGGACAGTCCTTAGGGGGTAGGTAATCTGGCTCCCCGGGCTGGATTCGAACCAGCGACCATTCGATTAACAGTCGAATGCTCTACCGCTGAGCTACCGAGGAATAGGCGAAACAGCTGTTCGCGCGCGCAGCGTATAACAAAGCCTTCCGGGCTTGCAAAGGACCAAATCGCGGGCTGCCTTCCAACTCCATAATGGGCCTGAAAGACGCTGTGGCACAAGGGTTTGCCAGCCTTTCGCCGCGGCGGCGGCGGTGACCCGGGCAGGGTGATCACAAGGCCGTGGCCGGCGCTCGCGGTTGTGGATTGGCCGCTAAATCGACTCAATCGGCCCCGAGCCTTGGCCTTGCCGGGTTTCACGGAGCTGATTCCATGCCAGCCGTTCAGACGGACCTGATGAAGACCGTACCCTCGATTGTGCCGAGCGACATTCCGACCCTGAGCGATGACGAGTGCCTGCTTCGGCTCGCGCAAGCCGTTGAAGAACATGATTCCGAGCATTTGGATGAGGTCGCCCGGTTGATCGGGCGGCTCGCGGTCACGATCGAATAGCAGGCCGTCGCGGAAGGCGCACCTGCAAGGCTTCTGATAGTGAAGGCTTCCGCCGGCCGCAATCGGTGTGTTGCGTTTTCGCCGAGCTTGTTCCAAAAGATGGCCCTGTTCTGGTTCTCATTAGCGGCCATGCCGCGCGACTTGCAGGGTGCCTGCCAATGTCCGGTTTCTCGACCGCGCGCCAGAAGATGGTCGATGGTCAGGTGCGTCCGAGCGACGTCACCGATGCGCGCATCCTCGATGCCATGCTGGCGGTGCCGCGCGAGGCCTTTGTGCCCGAAAGCAAGCGGGCGCTGGCCTATCTCGACCTCGATCTCGAAATTGCCGAAGCTGGTGCTGCGAAGCGATCCCTGATCAAGCCGGTGGTGCTCGCCAAGATGCTGCAGGCGGCCGAGATCAAACGGACCGACCGCGTGCTGGTGGTCGGGTGCGCCAGCGGTTATGCGGCGGCCGTGATCGCCAAATTTGCCTCCGAGGTGAGCGCGACCGAAAGCGATCCGGCGCTGGCTGCGAAGGCCGCCGCGGTGCTTGCGGAAATCGGCTGTGGAAATGTCACGGTGAAGACGGCACACGCCGCCGAAGGGGACGCGGCCGGGGCGCCGTTCGACGTCATCGTGCTCAACGGCGCCACCGAAATCATCCCCGACAAGCTCTACCGGCAGCTCAACAATGGCGGCCGGCTGGTCGGGGTCTTCGCGATGTCGCAGCCCGCACGGGCGACCATCGTGACGCGTTCCCATGACGATTTCGGGAACCGGGCGCTTTTCGACGCCACCGCGCCGGTCCTGCCCGGGCTGGAGCGGCTTCCCGCCTTTGTATTCTAGCCATTCCGGCCTCCAATCGCTGATAAAATCCCGTTCTGAATCAGAAGTGTGGCCCGTTTGCCCCACGTGAAGAGTTTCCGCCGCGTTGCGTTGCGGAGTGGTTCCGTCCGGCCTACCTGCGGAATAAGGTGAGGCCGGACTCACTTCGACTGAAGCGACGCCCGGCTGGTGTTCGGGAGTCGGCGAAAGAATGATTGGATTACATGGAATGCGTGGGGTGACGGTCATCACCGGAGCTGCGGCTGCGGTCCTTCTGTTAGCTTATATGGGCCCGATGCCCGCCTTGGCCGATACGATCGAGGCGGCGCTGGTGCGCGCCTATCAGAACAATCCGCAGCTCAACTCCCAACGCGCCCAGGTGCGTTTCACCGACGAAAACGTGCCGCAGGCGCTGTCCGGCTATCGCCCGAAGGTCGCGATCACCGCGAGCGCCGGTTATCAATACACCGACTCCCTTACCAACGGCGGCGCCGACCTCAATGTCGCGAGGCCACCCCCAATTCACGGCGCCAATGCGCCGCGCAGCGTCGGTCTCACCGTCAACCAGACGCTGTTCAACGGCCAGCAGACCGCCAACCGGGTCCGCGCCGCCGAAAGCCAGGTTTCCGGCGCGCGCGAAGCGCTGCGGGTTCTCGAACAGACGATTCTGCTTTCGGCCGCCCAGACCTACATGGACTATCTGCGCGATGCCGCCATTGTCGAGGTTCAGCGCAGCAATACCCGCGTGCTCGAACAGACGCTGAAGCAGACCCAGGACCGGTTCAATGTCGGCGAAGTCACACGTACCGACGTCGCCCAATCGGAGGCGCAGCTCGCGGCCGGCAGGACCCAGCAGCTCACCGCCGAATCCAACCTGACCACCACGCGGTCGAACTTCCGCCGCATCATCGGCAACGAGCCGGAGAACCTCGCGCCGGGCTCGCCGGTGGATCGCTTTTTGCCGGGAACGCTGCCGAGCGCCGTCGATCTCGGCCTGATCGAAAATCCGAACGTGACGGCCGCGATGTTCGGCATCGATGTCAACTATCTCCAGGTCAAGATCAACGAAGGCGCGCTGTTGCCCTCGGTGTCGTTGCAGACGTCGGTGAACCAATCCTACGAGCAGACCATGATTACTTACCGGGCATTCAGTGCTTCGGCGGCGGTCCAGCTTTCGGTTCCGATCTATCAGGGTGGCAGCGAATATTCGCTGATCCGCCAATCCAAGGAAACGCTGGCGCAGCAGCGCCTGTTTCTCGAACAGACTCGCGACCAGACCCGCGCCACCATCGTGACGGCATGGGGGCAGTTGGTGGCGGGCAAGGCCCAGGTCTCCTCGGCGCAGTCGCAGGTGACCGCGTCGGAAATCGCGCTCAATGGCGTGCGCGAGGAAGCCAAGGCCGGACAGCGCACCACGCTCGACGTGCTGAACGCCCAGCAGGCGCTGGTCAACGCGCGCGTGGCGCTCGTCACCGCCCAGCATGACCGCGTGGTCGCGTCCTATAGTACGCTGAATGCGGTGGGACGGCTGTCGCCGCAGGTGCTCAAACTTGCGACCACGACCTACGATCCGAGCGTGCATTATCAGCAGATCCGCGATAGCTGGGTCGGCGTTCGCACCCCCGACGGCCGCTAGCGCGTGATGACTCTCTAGCCTCCGCATCCGTCGCTCGGTTGTGCCGGGCTCCGGTTCTGATGCGATCAGACCCGGAGCCGTTTGCTTGCAATCAATCATTGCGGTGACATACTTTTGTCGGTGACCGCCGAGCGATTCGCGCCACCTTGTTGCGTGTTCTGGCCGCGACGCCGGGGTGTATCAGGATGTCTTGGGGGGAACGGGGCCCCGCGCGATGCATCGGGCGGGCTTGATCTGGGGACAAGTCAGGCTGACATGATGAAAATTCCGGCCTGCATAATCGGAACCGGCGAATCCGTGGATGCTTGGTGTAAAATGGTTTCGATGTGGAGTCGGAGATGACGCAACCTGCAAAGGTCCAAGAGCCCTCGATGGAGGAGATTCTGGCGTCGATCCGTCGCATCATCGCCGACGACGAGGCAAAACCGGCTGCCGCCGAGAAGCCGGCCAGCCCGCCAGCGGCAAACAGGCCAGAAACACCGCCGCCGGCGGCCAAGCCGCCTGTGATGAAGGATATTCCGCCGTCTTCGATCGCGGCGGCCGCGAAGCTCGCGCCCAAGCCCGCGCCACGTGCGCCCGAGCCCGCCAGTAACAGCCAGGACGATATCGACGCGATGCTGGCAAGCCTCGACGTGGCGACGCCCGCAGCCGAGGTCAGGACGCCGCAGCCGGATGGCGAGGTGTTCGAACTGACCGATGAGATGGCGCTGCCGGATCGGCCGTCGCGGCCTGCCGCGTCGTCGTTCCACAAGATCGAGCCGCAGGACGACATCGAATTCACCGAATCGGCCGCCGCCAGGACGCTGCAGCGGCAACCGGCCTATGAGCCGCCGCCGTTTGAAAGCGCCACGCCCACGCCGCATATCCTGTCGCGATCGACCGTCTCCGCGGTCGAATCCGCCTTCAATTCGCTGGCCAATACCGTGCTCAGCAACAACGCGCGGACATTGGAAGATCTGGTCAAGGAAATGCTGCGGCCGATGCTGAAATCCTGGCTCGACGACAATTTGCCGGGGCTGGTCGAGCGCATCGTAAAAGCCGAAATCGAGCGGGTTTCGCGCGGGCGGTAGCCTCCCGGTGGCGCGACCGGCGTTTCTGGCCCTCATTCAGCCACCAGGGCCGGCTTTATCGTGTTTTTGACGCGCCCGTTAGGTTGACTTCATAGGTTGACTTGGCGCTATCAGGCGGCTTTCTAGCCGTTCCCATACCCCCAACAGCGCCGCCATGATCGAGAAAAACTACCAGCCTGCCGATATCGAAAGCCGGATGTCCCGCCTCTGGGAGGAGAGCGGTGCGTTCAGGGCCGGCCGCCCCGAGCGGCTCGATGCGGTTCCGTTCACGATCGTGATCCCGCCGCCGAACGTGACGGGCTCGCTGCATATGGGCCACGCGCTCAACAACACCCTGCAGGACATCCTGTGCCGGTTCGAACGGATGCGCGGCCGCGACGTGCTGTGGCAGCCCGGCACCGATCACGCTGGCATTGCGACCCAGATGGTGGTCGAGCGGCAATTGATGGAACGGCAGGAGCCGGGCCGCCGCGACATCGGCCGCGCCAAATTCCTCGAACGGGTCTGGCAGTGGAAGGCCGAGAGCGGCGGCGTCATCGTCAATCAGCTAAAGCGCCTTGGCGCCTCCTGCGACTGGTCGCGCGAGCGTTTTACGATGGACGAAGGCCTGTCGCGCGCCGTCGTCAAAGTGTTCGTCGAACTGCACCGCGAGGGGCTGATCTATAAAGACAAGCGGCTGGTGAACTGGGATCCGAAACTGCTCACCGCGATTTCCGATCTCGAGGTGCAGCAAACCGAGGTCAAGGGCAGCCTGTGGTATCTGCGCTACCCGATCGAGCGCAAGACCTTCAATCCCGACGATCCCACGAGTTTCATCGTGGTCGCGACCACGCGTCCCGAAACCATGCTCGGCGACACCGCGGTGGCCGTGCATCCCGACGACGAGCGCTATGCTCATCTGGTCGGCAAGCATGTGATCCTGCCGCTGGTCGGCCGCAAAATTCCAATCGTGGCCGACGACTATTCCGATCCCGAGAAGGGTTCGGGCGCGGTCAAGGTCACCCCGGCGCACGACTTCAACGATTTCGAAATCGGCAAGCGCCACGGCCTGCCGCAGATCAGCGTGCTGGATCAGGAGGGCCGTCTTTTTCTCGTCGACAATGAGGATTATCTGCGCGGCTTGCCGGAAGGCGCGGCGCAACTGGCGGAAGAGCTGAACAAGGTCGACCGCTTTGCCGCGCGCAAGCAGATCGTCGCGCGGTTGGAGGATTTCGGCTTCCTCGAGAAGATCGAACCGAACACCCATATGGTGCCGCACGGCGATCGCTCCGGCGTCATCATCGAGCCCTATCTGACCGACCAATGGTATGTCGACGCCAAGACCATGGCGCAGCCGGCGATCGCGGCGGTGCGCTCGGGCGCGACCAGCTTCGTGCCCAAGAACTGGGAAAAGACCTATTTCGAGTGGATGGAGAACATCCAGCCCTGGTGCATCTCGCGCCAGCTCTGGTGGGGCCATCAGATCCCGGCATGGTATGGGCCCGACGGCAAGGTGTTCGTCGCCGAGACCGAGGAAGAGGCGGTCGGCCACGCGCTCGGCTATTACGTCGAGCAGGAAGTCATCACGCCGGAGCAGGGGCGCGAAATGGCGCTCGACCCCGCCAAGCGCGAGGGTTTCATCACGCGCGACGAAGACGTGCTCGACACCTGGTTCTCCTCGGCGCTGTGGCCGTTCTCGACGCTCGGCTGGCCCGACGAGACGCCGGAACTGCAGCGCTATTACCCGACCGACGTCCTCGTCACCGGCTGGGACATCATCTTCTTCTGGGTCGCGCGGATGATGATGATGGGCCTGCACTTCATGAAAGAGGCGCCGTTCTCGACGGTCTACATCCACCGCCTGGTGCGCGACGAGAAGGGCGCCAAGATGTCGAAGTCGAAAGGCAACGTCATCGATCCGCTCGGCGTCATCGACGACTATGGCGCCGACGCGCTGCGCTTCGCGCTGGCGCGCGGGGCCGCCCACAGCCACGATATCAAGCTCTCGCCGCAGCTGGTCGAAACCAACCGCAATTTCGCGACCAAGCTCTGGAACGCCTGCCGCTTCGCCGAGATGAACGGCTGCGCGATGCCGGCGGCGTTCGATCCGGCGAACGCGAAGCGAACACTGAACCGCTGGATCGCGCATGAGACCTCGCGGGCCGCGCGCGAGGTCACCGAGGCGATCGAAGCCTATCGGTTCAACGATGCGGCGGGCGCGATCTATCGTTTCGTCTGGAACGTCTATTGCGACTGGTATCTCGAACTCGCAAAGCCGGTATTGCTCGGCGAGGAGGGCGCGGCGAAAGCCGAGACCCGCGCCATGATCGCCTGGGCGCGCGACGAAATCCTGAAACTGCTGCATCCGTTCATGCCCTTCATCACCGAGGAGCTGTGGGCGGTGACCGCCAAGCGCGATGGTCTCTTGGTGCTGGCCGCGTGGCCGCGCAAGGTTACTGCGATCGAGGATGTGGAATTATCCATAGCGGCATTACCGGGTGTGGATGCCGATCCGCGCCTTGCGTCTGCCATTCTTGCCGCCTCCCAACCGGCCGATTTCAGCGACCCTGCGGCCGAAGCCGAGATCGGCTGGGTGGTCGATCTCGTCACCGCGATCCGTTCGGTGCGGGCGGAAATGAACATCCCGCCGGCGACGCTGACGCCGCTGGTGCTATCAGGCGCGTCCGCCGAGACCAAAGAGCGCGCGCAGCGCTGGAGCGATATCGTGAAGCGGATGGCGCGGCTGGCCGACATCTCCTTCGCCGCTTCCGCGCCGGAAGGCGCGGTGCAATTGCTGGTGCGCGGCGAGACCGTGGCGCTGCCGCTGAAGGGCGTGATCGATCTTTCGGCTGAAAGGGCGCGGCTGGAGAAGGAGATCGCCAAGGCCGACGCCGACATCAAGCGTGTCGATGCCAAACTCGGCAACGAGAAATTCGTCGCCAACGCGCCGGAAGAGATCGTCGAGGAAGAAAAGGAAAAGCGCGAGGCGGCGGTGGCGCGCAAGGTCAAGATCGTCGAGGCGCTGGAGCGGCTGAAGCAGGCGTCGTAGCGAGGGAAGGATTGCCCCCCTCTGACTTTCGAGCGACAATGATCGGCAGACCCCGGGCGCCTTGCGTCGCGTGGACGAGGACGCGTCTCTGCAATCAGAACACCGTCATTGCGAGGAGCGAAGCGACGAAGCAATCCATTCTTCCTTTGCGCGGCGCGATGGATTGCTTCGCGGAGCCTGTCATCGGGCGCGCATTCGCGCGACCCGTTGGCTCGCAATGACGGTGTCAAGCTTCCAACATCAAAACCGCTTGCTCACAAACTTCGAATCCTTCAGCCCGAACCGCCACGGCAGCTCGACCGCCTTGGTGATGCCGATCCGTAACCCCGTGACGATGTCGACCTTGCCCACGCGCGCATGCAGCGCGATCGGGGGACGGTCGAGCGGCAGTTCGCCATGCGCAACGGTGATGCCGAGCGCCTCGCACAATTTGCCCGGCCCCGAGCACAGCGCGCGCTCGTCCTGCAGGCCGCGGCGCCGGCGCATCGCCGATATGCCGTGGGTCGGCTGCAGCGCGCGGATCAGCACCGCGCTGGCCGAGCCTGCCTCCTCGCAGACGAAATTCACGCACCAATGGATGCCGTAGGAGCGATAGACGTAACTAAAGCCCGGCGGGCCGAACATCACCCTATTGCGCGGGGTCGGCCCGTGGAACGAGTGCGCGGCCGGATCGGTGTGATGATAGGCTTCGACCTCGACGATGATGCCGCCGACGCCATCGACCAGCAGCGTCGCCCCGATCAGGTCGGGTGCGACCTCATGCACGCTGCGGCCAAAAAACGCGCGCTTCAGCGGCGTGCCGAGGGCAGGGGCGGTCGCACCGGCAGATTTGGAGTTTTGAACCATTTTGAGAGGAGAATCGCGGCGAATGGCGTGGAAAGCTGCCATCATCTTGCATGTTTCTGCTAGGTTCGCGAGCCGGGTTGCGAGCGTCAGCGACACGGACTAGATCATGATCTCTCCTCTTTGTTTGAGCATGATCTTTTCGGAAAACCGGTTCCCACCCCGCTAATCCAAGTGCGGGGCAGGCTTTCTCCGGATCATGCTTCAGCTAGAGCCTCTCGTAACTACCGGACTAAACATGGTCGTCCTCGTCGATACCGTCTCAACCACCCCGGTGCGCCCGCGCCACCCCGAAAAGGTGAACCGGCCGGACGCGCTGTCGCCGCCGAAGCCGGACTGGATCCGGGTGCGTGCGCCGAACACCCGCGGCTACGCCGATACCCGCAGAATCGTCAAGGAAAACGGCCTCGTCACGGTGTGCGAGGAGGCGGGCTGTCCGAATATCGGCGAGTGCTGGGACAAGAAGCACGCCACCTTCATGATCATGGGGGATACCTGCACCCGCGCCTGCGCGTTCTGCAACGTCAAGACCGGCATGCCCGGCGCGCTCGATGCCGCCGAGCCGGAGCACGTCGCGGAAGCCACCTTCAAGCTCGGGCTTACCCATATCGTGGTGACCTCCGTCGACCGCGACGACCTCGCCGACGGCGGCGCCGAACACTTTGCAAAAACCATCCGCGCCATCCGTGCGCGCTGTCCGACCACGACGATCGAGATCCTCACCCCGGATTTTCTGCGCAAGGAAGGCGCGCTGGAAGTCGTGGTGGCCGCAAAGCCCGACGTCTTCAACCACAATCTGGAAACCGTGCCGTCGCGTTATCTGACGGTCCGGCCGGGCGCGCGCTACTTCCATTCGATCCGGCTGTTGCAGCGGGTCAAGGAGATCGATCCTACGATCTTCACCAAATCCGGCATTATGGTGGGCCTGGGCGAGGAGCGCCACGAAGTGCTGCAGGTGATGGACGATCTGCGCTCGGCCGAGGTCGATTTCCTGACCATCGGACAATATCTGCAGCCGACCCGCAAGCATCACGCCGTGATGCGCTATGTGACCCCGGACGAATTCGCGGGCTACGAGAAGGTCGCCTACACCAAGGGCTTTCTGATGGTGTCGGCGAGCCCGCTGACCCGCTCGTCCCATCACGCCGGCGAGGATTTCGCCAGGCTGCGAGCGGCGCGGGCTGCGTTATCCCGCTGAGCACTTACAAATGCCGAGATTTTCCAGCAAGCGGCGGGTTCAGCACACCGCGCCGCAAATGTTCGATCTGGTCGCCGACGTCGAGCGCTATCCCGAATTCGTGCCGCTGTGCCAGTCACTGAAAGTCCGCCAGCGTACGCCGAAGGAGGACGGCACCGAAATCGTCGTCGCTGACATGACGGTGTCGTTCAAGCTGGTGCGGGAAACTTTTACCAGCCGGGTGACGCTGGACCGTCCCAATCTGAAGATCCTGGTCGAATATCTGAGGGGGCCGTTTTCGAATCTGGAGAACCGCTGGACGTTCGAACCCAGATCCGAGACCGACTGCGACGTCGGCTTCTTCCTCTCTTACGAATTCAAGAGCCGGATGCTGGCGATGCTGATGGGCACGGTGTTCGACGCCGCCTTTGCGCGCTTCGCATCCGCATTCGAGAAACGCGCCGATGTGGTCTATGGAAAGGCTGGTGCAAGCTGATCGTCATGAGATGTTTCCCCGTCATTGCGAGGAGCGACAGCGACGAAGCAATCCATATTTCCTTGCCGCTCTATGGATTGCTTCGCGGAGCCTGTCATCGGGCGCGCATTCGCGCGACCCGTTGGCTCGCAATGACGGTGGAGAGGCCACCCTACGCCCGCGGCGGTCGGCGCCGCTTGACGGCGCCGCGGCGTGGCGTTCGCGCCACGCGCGGGCGCAAGCGGCTGGCGGCCTCGCGCCGCGGCTTGACCTGCGCTTGTGGGCCGCGCGCCACCTCCATCAGCATGCGCAGCGCCTCGACCACCGAGCGCTGCCGCACGGTGGTGCGGCCGATCGCACCGAAGCGGCATTCGCGGTGCACGATCCTGCCGTCGCGCGCGGCAACCGCGAAATGCACGAGGCCGACCGGCTTGCCCGGCGTGGCGCCGCCGGGGCCGGCAATGCCTGTGATCGAGACCGCGAGATCGACGCCGGCTTTCTCCAGCGCCCCCACCGCCATCGCGGTTGCGGTTTCCTTGCTGACCGCGCCGAAGGTGGCAAGCGTCGTGGCCTTGACGCCGAGCATCGCCCGCTTGGCCTCGTTGGAATAGGTGACGAAGCCGCGGTCGATCACGTCGGAGGAGCCGGGAATATCGGTCAAGGCGCCTGCGACCAGGCCGCCGGTGCAGGATTCCGCGGTGGCGATCGTCAGCTTGCGCATCCGGCAGAGATCGAGCAGCGAGCGGGAGAGGGCACGCGCGTCGCTACCGCCCATGCTATTCGCCCCAGCCTTTATCGTCCCAACCTTTATCGCTCCACGGGAGACGAATAGTGGCGCTTGCGGTCGCGGCGATGCCTTCCTCGCGGCCGGTGAAGCCGAGTTTCTCGCTGGTGGTCGCCTTCACCGCCACGCGCGAAATGTTCACGCCGGATATTTCCGCAATGCGCGCGCGCATGGGGTCGCGCAAGGGGCCGATCTTCGGCCGTTCGCAGATCAGCGTCACCTCGAGATTGGCGATGCGCCCGCCGCGCGCGGTGACGCGATCGACGGCATATTTGAGGAACTGGTCGGAGGAGGCGCCCTTCCATTTCAGGTCGCTCGGCGGAAAGTGCGAGCCGATATCGCCGTCCGCCAGCGCGCCCAGGATGGCGTCGACCAGCGCGTGCAGGCCGACGTCGCCGTCGGAATGGGCGAGAAAGCCGCGTGTATGCGGCACACGCACGCCGCAGATCATCAGATGATCGCCGTCGCCGAAAGCGTGAACGTCGTAACCGGTGCCGGTCCTGATATCGCCGAGCAGGCTCGCAAGGCGGGCTTCCTCGCGGACGAAATCTTCAGCGGTCGTCAGTTTCATGTTCGCAGGATCGCCTTCAAATGTCGCCACCGTCAATCCCGCCCATTCCGCGAGCGCGGCGTCGTCGGTGAAATCAGAGCGCGCCTCGCGCGCGGCGCGGCGATGGGCCTCGAGGATCACGTCAAAGCGAAAGGCCTGTGGCGTTTGCGCGATGCGCAGCCGGGCGCGATCCGGCGTCGCCTCGACGTCGCCGGTTTCTCCCGTCAGCTTGATCGTATCGGTGACCGCTACGGCCGGAACGGCGGCGCCGGTGCGGCCGGCGGCGCCGATGGCGCGCGAAATCACCGCCGCGGTCACGAACGGGCGGGCGGCGTCGTGGATCAGGACGATGTCGGGCTTCTCGCTGGCCAGCGCTTCAAGTCCGGCATGCACCGAAGCCTGGCGCGTCGCGCCGCCATGGGTCGGCGGCTGATGGCGCAAGCCGGCAACCGCATCGTTGAACAGCGCAGCGTCGTCGGGGTTGACGACGGGCTGCACGGCGAAGACTTCAGGATGCCGGCAGAACGCTGCCATGGCGCGGTAGATCACCGTCTGTCCGCCGATCGTCCGGTATTGCTTCGGTCCGCCGGCGCCGGCGCGCAGTCCGCGACCGGCTGCGACAAGGATGGCTGCGGTACGCTCAGGTTTGGGCATGTCTCAATGACGGACGAATCAGGGTTCAGGAAGCAGTGAAGGCTTTGCCGGCGCACAGCCCTTACCACGCTCGATGCGCAAAAACAGAGCGTTTGCCAATAGCTGTGGGAAAAGCAGTTTTTGTTGCAGTGCACTTGCACAAATGCTAGAACTGTCTAAACTGTAGGCAAGAAGCTTGACTGCACAAGATTTGTGCCACAATACACGGCGCCGGCTGCAATGACGCAACCGCCAGAACCACGAGAAGTCCGTGACCCGCGTTGAAAGTTTACCTCGTAAGCCATTGATAATAGGCGATATTACTGTCGCCACCCGGGTCCTCCTGGCGCCGATGTCCGGCGTTACAGACGCCCCCTTTCGACGCCTCGCCGCCAGCCTCGGCGCGGGGCTGGTGGTGTCCGAGATGACCGCCAGCGACGACCTCGTTCAGGGCAAGCCGATGTCGCGGCTGCGCTGTGAGGCGGCCGGCATCGGGCCGCATGTTGTTCAGCTCGCCGGCTGCGAGACCCGCTGGATGGCGGAGGGGGCAAGGGTCGCCGAGGCCGCGGGCGCCGACATCATCGACATCAATATGGGCTGCCCGGCGCGCCACGTCACCGGCGGCCAGTCCGGTTCGGCGTTGATGCGCGACCTCGATCATGCCGAGAGACTGATCGACGCCACGATATCGGCCGTGCAGGTGCCGGTAACGCTGAAGATGCGGCTCGGCTGGGATGAACGTTCGCTCAACGCGCCCGAACTGGCGCGCCGTGCCGAAGCGGCCGGCGTAAAGATGATCACGGTGCACGGCCGCACGCGCTGTCAGTTCTACAACGGCGAAGCGGATTGGCGCGCGGTGCGCGCGGTCAGAGATGCGATCGAAATCCCGCTCGTCGTCAATGGCGACATCACCTCGTTTGAAGATGCGGTGGCAGCGCTCGGCAAATCGGGCGCCGACGCCGTGATGATCGGCCGCGGCGCGCAGGGGCAGCCCTGGCTGCCGGGCCAGATCGGCCGCCGCCTGGAGACCGGGATCGCCGAACCGACGCCGTCACTGGCCGAGCAGCTCAAACATGTTCGTACGCTCTACGATGAAGTCCGCAGCCATTACGGCCTGCGCATCGGCCTTCGCCATGCGCGAAAACATCTCGGCTGGGCGCTGGAAATCGCTGCCCAATACAGCCGCGCCCCGGCCGCGACGCTCAAGGACTGGCGGCAAAAGATACTGACGTCAGACGAGCCTTCCAGTGTGCATCGATCGCTTGAGAATGCATTCGACGATTTTGCATGGAGTGCTGTTGCATGACATCAGCCGCGGAACATCGCCGCCGAATGCCCTCCGATGGCGATGCCATCCTCAACGCGCTGCCGAATCCGGTGCTGTTGATCGCGCCCGACGGCCGCATTGTCGACGCCAACATGGCCGCCGAATCCTTCTTCGAGATTTCGACGCAATTCCTGCAGCGGCAGTCGCTGAAGGAATTGGTGCCGTTCGGCAGTCCGCTATTGGCGCTGATCGATCAGGTCCGCGCCAGCGGCTCGCCGGTCAATGAATACAAGGTCGATCTCGGCACGCCGCGGATCGGCGGCGATCGCCAGGTCGATCTTCACGTAGCCCCGCTCACCGAGCGTCCCGGCCATATCGTGGTGATGCTGCAGGAACGCACCATCGCCGACAAGATGGACCGGCAACTGACGCATCGCAGCGCGGCACGTTCGGTGATCGCGCTGGCCGCGATGCTGGCGCATGAAATCAAGAATCCGCTGTCGGGCATCCGCGGCGCCGCGCAGTTGCTGGAGCAGCAGGCCTCGTCGGAAGACCGCATGCTGACACGCCTGATCTGCGACGAGGCGGACCGCATCGTCACGCTGGTCGACCGCATGGAAGTGTTCGGCGACGACCGGCCGGTGGCGCGTGGTCCGGTCAACATCCATTCCGTGCTCGACCACGTCAAACGGCTGGCGCAATCCGGCTTCGCCCGCAATATCCGCTTCATCGAGGATTACGATCCGTCGCTGCCGCCGGTGCTGGCCAATCAGGACCAGTTGATCCAGGTGTTCCTCAATCTGGTGAAGAATGCCGCCGAGGCCGTCGCCGATCTCGGCTCGGACGCTGAAATCCAGCTCACCACCGCCTTCCGGCCGGGTGTGCGGCTGTCGGTGCCCGGCAAGAAATCAAGGGTGTCGCTGCCGCTGGAGTTTTGCGTCAAGGACAACGGCTCCGGCGTGCCGGAAGACCTGCTCCCCAATTTGTTCGACCCCTTCGTTACCACCAAACAGACCGGTAGCGGATTGGGTCTGGCGCTGGTGGCGAAGATCGTCGGCGATCACGGCGGCATCATTGAATGCGAATCCCAGCCGCGGAAGACCACCTTCCGCGTGCTGCTGCCGATGTTCCACTCCGCCAAACATTTCGACCAGAGCAATCGCGAGGACGTTCCGGGTACGCCGTCGCATGCCTCACAGGACGCACGATGAGGAAAAACAATGCCCGCAGGTAGCATACTTGTCGCTGACGACGACACCGCGATCCGCACGGTTCTGAACCAGGCTCTCTCGCGCGCCGGCTATGAAGTACGGCTGACCGGTAATGCGGCGACGCTGTGGCGCTGGGTGAGCCAGGGTGAGGGCGATCTCGTCATCACCGACGTGGTGATGCCCGACGAGAACGCGTTCGACCTGTTGCCGCGGATCAAGAAGATGCGGCCGAACCTTCCCGTCATCGTCATGAGCGCGCAAAACACCTTCATGACGGCGATCCGCGCCTCGGAGCGCGGCGCGTATGAATATCTGCCGAAGCCGTTCGATCTGAAGGAACTGATCACCATCGTCGGCCGCGCGCTGGCGGAGCCAAAGGAGCGGGTGGCCAATCCGGCGGAAGATTCCGAATTCGATTCGATTCCCTTGGTCGGCCGTTCGCCGGCGATGCAGGAAATCTATCGCGTGTTGGCGCGGCTGATGCAGACCGATCTCACCGTGATGATCTCGGGCGAATCCGGTACCGGCAAGGAGCTGGTCGCCCGCGCGCTGCACGACTACGGCAAGCGGCGCAACGGTCCCTTCGTCGCCGTCAACATGGCGGCGATCCCGCGTGATCTCATCGAGTCGGAATTGTTCGGCCATGAGCGCGGCGCGTTCACCGGCGCCAACACCCGCGCCTCCGGCCGCTTCGAGCAGGCCGAGGGCGGCACACTGTTCCTCGACGAAATCGGCGACATGCCGATGGAGGCGCAGACGCGGCTGTTGCGCGTGCTGCAGCAGGGCGAATACACCACCGTCGGCGGCCGCACGCCGATCAAGACCGACGTGCGCATCGTCGCCGCCAGCAACAAGGATTTGCGTATCCTGATCCAGCAGGGCCTGTTCCGGGAAGATCTGTTCTTCCGCCTGAACGTGGTGCCGCTGCGGCTGCCGCCGTTGCGCGAACGGATCGAGGATCTGCCCGATCTGATCCGGCATTTCTTCTCGCTGGCGGAAAAGGACGGGTTGCCGCCGAAGAAGCTCGACACGCTGGCGCTGGAGCGGCTGAAACAGCACCGCTGGCCCGGCAATGTGCGCGAGCTCGAAAACCTCGCGCGCCGGCTGGCGGCGCTCTATCCGCAGGACGTGATCACGGGTTCGGTGATCGATGGCGAACTGGCGCCGCCGGCGGTCGCATCCGGCGGCAACGCGCCGCTCGGCGTCGATAATCTCGGCGGCGCGGTCGAAGCCTATTTGTCCTCGCACTTCTCAGGCTTCCCGAACGGCGTGCCGCCGCCCGGCCTCTATCACCGCATCCTCAAGGAAATCGAGGTGCCGCTGCTCACCGCGGCGCTGGCGGCCACGCGCGGCAATCAGATCCGCGCCGCCGATCTGCTCGGCCTCAACCGCAATACGTTGCGGAAAAAGATCCGCGACCTCGATATTCAGGTCTATCGCAGCGGAGGCTAGCTAGGCGCCTTCTGCGCATCCCCTGAGGCCGAGAGCCGCTGGGGACATTCTAAGCTCGCGGTAGAGCGCGCCGCGGAATTGTCGCAATTTGGCAACATTGTGATATGATTGCATCAGTCCACTCGATCGGTGGACGTAAAGGCCTTCAGCTCACCCTTGCCGGAATGACCAGCGCAGAGACAACGGCCCCAACGTTCGACCCGTCGCTTGCCGAACCGAAGGGATGGCCCCTTCGGAAGTGGGTGGCGCCGTTTGCAGTCGCGACCGCGCTGCTGTCGGCGTTTCTGACCTTCATCGTGCTCTCCGGCCTGACCCCGATCGAGCCGACCAAGCACGTGGTCTATTCCTTCCTGCTGATCAATGCCGGCACCATCCTGCTCCTGGTCGGCATCATCGTCCGCGAAGTCTGGCAGGTGGTTCAGGCCCGGCGCAGGGGCCGGGCGGCGGCGCGGCTGCACGTCCAGATTGTCAGCCTGTTCTCGGTCATCGCGGTGTTGCCGGCGGTGCTGGTGGCCATCGTCGCCAATGTGACCATCGATCGCGGTCTCGATCGGCTGTTCTCGGGCCCGACGCGCGAGACCATTCAGAACTCGCTGAGCATCGCCCGCGCCTATACCTACGAGCACGCCCAGCTCATCCGCGGCGACATTCTGGGCATGGCCACCGATGTTGCCCGCGCCCGGCCGCTGTTTGACCAGGACCGGCGGTCGTTTCGTGAGCTGCTGACCGCAAACGCTTCCGTGCGAAACCTGCCCGGCGCCATGCTGGTCGACAAGGATGGCAACGTCCTGGAGACGGCGCAGACCGGGATCAAGCAGGATTTCACCACCCCGCCGCAGGACTTCCTCTCCAACGTCAACGAAACCGAACCGCAGATCGCGGTGTTCCCGGACGCCAATTACGTCGCGGCAGTAATCCGGCTGCCTTACTTCAACGATACCTTCCTCTACGTCGCACGCCTGCTCGACCCGCGTGTGATCAGCCAGTTGAAGCAGACCGAGGCCAGCGTCGCCGAATACGCCCAGATCGAATCCCGAAGGCTCGGCATTCAAGTCGCTTTCGCGCTGATGTTCGCGGTGATCGCGCTGACCATCCTGATGGCCTCGGTGCTGATTGGCCTGAATTTCGCCAACTGGCTGGTGGCGCCGATCCGAAACCTGATGGGCGCGGCCAACACAGTTTCCACCGGCGATCTGAACGTGCAGGTGCCGGTGCACAAGTCAGAAGGCGATCTGGCGCAGCTCGGCGAAACCTTCAACAAGATGACGCAGGAACTGCGTACCCAGCGCGATGAGCTGGTGAACGCCAGCGACCTGATCGACAGCCGCCGCCGCTTCATCGAGGCAGTACTGTCGTCGGCCAGCGCCGGGATCATCGGCGTCGACGCTTCCGGCAGCGTCGGCATTCTCAACCGCTCGGCGGAAAAACTGATCGGTCATGCCGAATCGGAAACGCTGGACCATCCGCTGTCGGATGTGCTGCCCGAGCTCGACGACATGATGAAAACCGCGCGCGAGGGCACCCAGCGGCTGGTGCAGGGCCAGATCACGATTCTCCGCGACGGCCACGAGCGCAACCTGTCGGTTCGTATCAGCGCCGAGCAGACCAGCCAGTCGCGCGACAGCTATATCATCACGCTGGACGACATCACCGAACTGGTTTCCGCGCAGCGCACCTCGGCCTGGGGCGACGTGGCCCGCCGCATTGCCCATGAGATCAAGAATCCGCTGACCCCGATCCAGCTTTCGGCCGAGCGTATCAAGCGCAAGTTCGGCAAGGTCATCACCGAGGACAAGGCCATCTTCGAGCAATGCACCGACACCATCGTGCGTCAGGTCGATGACATCAGGCGGATGGTCGATGAATTCTCGCGCTTCGCGCGGATGCCGAAACCCGTGATGGAGGGCGAGGACGTCGCCGATACGGTGCGGCAGGCTGTGTTCCTGATGAAAGTCGGCCATTCCGACCTTGATATCGAGGCCGATATCAAGCAGGACCCGATGCGGGCACAGTTCGACCGCCGGCTGATTTCGCAGGCCCTGACCAACATCATCAAGAACGCCACCGAGGCGATCGAGCAGGTTCCGCCGGACGAATTGGGCAAGGGACGTATCGACGTCGTCGCCCAGCGCGAAAACGACGACATCGTGATCGACGTGATCGACAACGGTATCGGTCTGCCGAAGGTCGCCCGTGCCCGCCTGCTAGAGCCCTATGTGACGACGCGCGCGAAGGGCACCGGGCTTGGCCTCGCCATCGTCGGCCGCGTGCTCGAAGACCATGGCGGCCGCATCGAACTCAAGGATGCATCCGATTTCCGGCCCGGCCAGCGCGGCGCCTGGATGCGCCTGCGCTTTGCGGTGTCCGGTCACGCGCCGAAAGCCGAAGCCAAGGAGCAGGCGGCGGCGGAAGCGAAATCGGAAACGGACGGGCAGGGAACTGAAAAAAAGCAGCCGGCGCCCGAGACCATTGAGCCGGCAGCAGCGACTAATGATGAAACAAAAATCAAAGCCGCGACAGGCGACTGACAAGACAGGTGTACCCCATGGCAAGTGACATTCTGATTGTCGATGACGAAGCCGATATTCGTGACCTCGTTGCGGGCATTCTGGACGACGAGGGCTTCGGCACCCGGACCGCGCGCGACAGCGATTCGGCGTTGGCGGAGATTGCCAACCGCCGTCCGCATCTGGTTTTCCTCGATATCTGGTTGCAAGGCTCCAAGCTCGATGGCTTGCAGCTCCTGGAGCAGATCAAGAAGGACAATGCCGACTTGCCGGTGGTGATGATTTCCGGCCATGGCAACATCGAAACCGCAGTCGCCGCGATCAAGCGCGGCGCCTATGACTTCATCGAAAAGCCGTTCAAAGCCGACCGGCTGATCCTGGTCGCGACCCGGGCGCTGGAGACCTCACGGCTCAAGCGCGAGGTGAAAGAACTCAAGCAACTGGCTCCTGCAGCTAGTATTTTGACCGGCCGATCCGCCTGCATGAACCAGCTCCGCCAGACCATCGATCGGGCTGCCAAGGCCAATAGCCGGATCCTGATCGTCGGCCCGTCCGGCTCGGGCAAGGAATTGGCGGCGCGCACGCTGCACCATGCCTCGAGCCGCGTCGAAGGCCCGTTCGTCGTCATCAACGCCGCCGCGATCACGCCGGAGCGCATGGAAGTCGAGATGTTCGGCATCGAAGGGGCGAACGGCGAGCAGCAGCGCAAGCCTGGCGCGCTCGAAGAGGCCCATGGCGGCACGCTCTTCATCGACGAAATCGCCGACATGCCGCGCGAGACCCAGAACAAGATCCTGCGCGTGCTGGTCGATCAGACCTTCCAGCGCTCCGGTGGCACCGCCAAGGTCCATGTCGACGTGCGCATCATCTCGTCGACCGCGCGCAATCTCGAGGAGGAGATCGCGGCAGGCCATTTCCGCGAGGACCTCTATCATCGCCTGTCGGTGGTGCCGATCCGCGTTCCGCCGCTGTCGGAGCGTCGCGAAGACATTCCCGAGTTGATCGATTACTTCATGGACCAGATATCAGCCGCGACCGGGCTGCCGAAGCGCCAGATCGGCCAGGACGCCATGGCGGTACTGCAGTCGCATGTCTGGCCGGGCAACGTCCGGCAGCTTCGCAATAATGTCGAGCGGGTGATGATTCTGGCTGGCGGCGGGCCCGAGGCGATCATCACCGCCGATATGCTGCCGCAGGACGTCGGGTCGATGGTGCCGGCGATGCCGACCAGCAACAATGGCGAGCACATCATGGGGCTGCCGCTGCGCGAGGCGCGGGAGGTGTTCGAGCGCGACTATCTGATCGCCCAGATCAGCCGCTTCTCCGGCAACATCTCGCGCACGGCCGAATTCGTCGGCATGGAGCGATCGGCGCTGCATCGCAAGCTCAAGGCGCTGGGGGTCGGCTGAAACAGGGCGCCGATTCATGCAGTTGCTTGAGAATATTCGTCTCTTTCCCCACGCTTTAGGCGATTTGACACCGTGTTCCTACGGGGTGGCGCGCGAACTGGCTTGCCTAAGAAGCGCGCCTGCCTTTTAATCCTAACGCTGCGCCTGTCGGAGGGGGAAACTCAGGACAGGCCGGCAACCGGGGCAGGCTCCGACAGAGGGCTGCAACCGGTGCAATAAAAAGAAGCACAAGCGGGACAAAAACAATGGCGGCAGACCGCGCACAAAATCTACAAGACACCTTCCTGAATCACGTTCGTAAAACCAAAACGCCACTAACGATCTTTCTGGTCAATGGAGTGAAGCTGCAGGGGATTGTCACCTGGTTCGACAATTTCTGCCTGCTGCTGCGGCGCGACGGTCATTCGCAGCTTGTCTACAAGCACGCGAT
>Ga0137415_10001218_pt1 | contig 25493 bp, 28 predicted proteins | sample CZODoug3_1_1_16f_FD_183082 | JGI IMG/M metagenome (GOLD analysis project Ga0137415, IMG submission 183082) | Vadose zone soil fungal communities from Angelo Coast Range Reserve, California, USA - CZODoug3_1_1_16fungal (Hybrid Assembly) | ecosystem: Environmental > Terrestrial > Soil > Vadose...
CATCTACTACAGCAGGGGGAGCCCGATCCTTCGGACTCCCTTTTCGCGTCGCACTGGAAACCTTGTCTTTGAACATACGTGCACTCCGGCACGCCGCAGGGTGGGCCCAGGACGAACTGGCGAATCAAGCCGATATGGCTCGCAGCCACATCGGTGGGCTGGAACAAGAGCGATTTGACCCTCGCCTGAGCACACTCGGCGCGCTGGCCGAAGCATTCAAGGTTCGCACGGCCGATCTGCTCTTACCGCCGCCCTCGCCAAGAACCAAAAAAAGCACGAGGTGAAGAGCAATGATGCCCGGGGCGTATCATGGCGATTTGGCAGGTGTGACCGACTGCAATGGGTCCCGCCAGCCGCAGGGTCGCGCATTGCCAACCGGGTAGTCGGCCGCTCTGACTCCAATTGAAGTGACCACATGGGTACGGGCTTCAGCGTCGTCCCTCGAGGGGACGTGAATTCCATCCATCGGACCACCGGCACGTGAAACGCTTCTGCGGCTGGCTCCCACCCTCGGCACGGTTCCAAGCGCTATTATTTGACCGAGTTGCTGGGTTCAAGGCTTGCGAATAGAACTGAGAGAGGGACCTCCTGTGAGAAGAAGCCCGCGTCCGCCGCGCGATGTAGAGCGCGACTCCTCGCCATGCCTACTCCCGCCGGCTTGGTTGTGTGAGGAAGAACTAAACCCCGTTTGGCAGCTGAACAAGCAACTCCTCGATGCGCTGATGACAAACAATGGTAGTGCCTCGGCCGCTCTCTCCTCCAACTTTCAGCCTAACATCGCGCACAGCCTGCGAAGTTTAGGGGATGTAGGCCGCCAGCGACTGGCCCAAGTGCCCTGTCTATTGGTGGATGGAGGATTTCGAAACACCCAACAATGGTTGGACGCCAAAGATGCGCTACCTGAAGGTTTGCTGACCGGCAGCGAGTGTGGATGGTCACGCTCCCCGACGGGGCGCCACCTCGCTCGCACGACACTTCACTTGGCGTGGTACTGGGCCCGCTCGCACAGACAAGCTGTGTCTTTAGTCCTCGATGCGAGCTCGCCATGTGCGACCGTGATCTCCAAGCTCGATCTCCTGGTGCTCGGCAGACTGGCTGAGGCTTACGCGGATTGGTTCAGACCTCGGTGGGTGGATCGACCGCGGGTATGGCGATCCCTCATCGCCTTGGCGCAGAATGAACCTTCATCACCACTCTTCTCAGCCGATATCAGCGGGCTCAACCTTCTCTTTGGCGAAATTGTGGCGGAGCCGACGTAGGAAGGGACAGTCGATCCTAGGGTGTTTGGGCGCGCCTGGCGTCCGAGGTTGATGTTGGCAGGATGCTGCTCTACTTTAGCAACTCGCGCAGCCGACGGTGGAACTTGGCGGTATCGACCCTTTCTCCAATGACCGACACGGGGGATGAGACCACCGCACCGCTCTCGGGCGCTAGAGCGCCTAGCGCACGGATTGAGGGCTGAGGGCATCAGGTTTGGCCTGTCTTGCGTCCATACTATTCGTCAAAGTAACTGACGCGAGCATGTAGTTGAGGCATGTGCCCAATGGATCGCGCGGGGGCAGCGAAGTGCCGGCACAGATAGTTTGGTAACGACACAGGAAGTGTATGACGCAACCGCCGACTCACCGTGCACGCGAAATCCTGGCGTCGGTGGGGCACACCTACCCTCACCTGTGGCAGCACGTAGACCGGGTTCGCGAGGCGCGGGGCAAAGAGGAGCGTCAATGGCCGGAGTGGTGTTTTCTTCCGCTGCGTGAGGCGCATTCGATCGTGACCGCCGGCAGCCGGCGCCGTTTACCTTACGAGCGTCAGCATCATCCCAGCATTGTCGGCGCCCTCGCCGCTTGGCGCGTCACCCAGGGCATCTACCGATTTGATCCGACAATCTACGAGAAGTTGATTAAAACACCCCTCACTCGTGAACTGCCGACCGAACCTCTTTACCGGCTCCCCGAGTGGTGTGCGTACTTGGAATCTCCAGGCCTCAAGTGGACCGTCGCCGGTGAAGAGCGACCCATACATGGAGCGTGGGTACACCTGGATCTGAACGATCATACTGGAGACCCGCTCGAACCCGAATTACGGATCGTACTCGACACTGCTTGCCGCACGAGCGATCCGTTGAATCCCGCCCGCGGCTGCATCGCGATTCCCTTAGTGGGACGCGGCACCATAGCCGAATCTCTCGAGCTCGTACTGGCAGTTGGCGCAAAGGAGGCCCGAGCTCAGGGCGTATCGGTCGCCGCCGAACTGACAGACGTCGACCATGTCGCACGCATTCTCTGGCCGATCATCTCTCTCCTGCTTTATCTCTGCACCGAACCCCAACAACTCGGTGACGGTCTGCGGCATCCCGAGAACCCTCAGCCCAAACGCACCCGACATGGTTGGCGCCACTTTCCCGCTGAACGCCCGACCACATGGGATGTCGGTGTGCGCATGGGAGCGACATTTCGGCGCGGGGCTCTATACAAGACAGATACCCATCCAGCCCCTCCAACATCGACCGGGATTCGCCTGGAACCGCACATGCGGGGTTTTCACTGGCATACCTTTCTCGCTGGTCCGGGTCGCACAGAACGGCGCGTACGATGGCTGCCACCAATCACGGTAAATGGGTTTAATCCCGATGTGCACCCAGCAACCATACGGCGCGTCAAATGAAATTGCCCATCGCAAATAACCAACGGGGGCGCCAGAGCAAGATGGTAGCGACACTCAAATCCCATATCGATGGTGGGTGTATTTCGAAACGCGCGGTCTGGTGCAGTCCATCTGGATTGGGACGACTACCTTGAGGCCATGTGGGAAGCTGCGCTGCGTCTTAGCAACGGTCCGAAGGGTTGAATGACCAAGCTGAAACAGTACCAGACGTCCGCTCTAGTCAGTGCAATGATTCTTGCACAGATTCATTCAGCATCAGGTAGCTCCCGATCCAGCTCATCTACGGCACCCCTCCGTTAAGTCATCGCTCGATCCTCCACCCACGCAGATCCACACATCTGTTACGAACTGTCGCGTCGTCCCTTCTCAAGCTGTGCCAACGCCGGCAGCGAAGAAATCTGAAGCGCCTACGAGGCCACTACAGCTTCCTTCGTGGCCACCATCGTTGCAGTCGAAGTTTGCTCCCCGTTTGGCTGCACGTAATTTGACACTAGGACGTGCGTCAGAATCGAATTGACATCTGACTAATCCGTTTCTCGGGTTCACGGATGAGACATCTCACAATCGCCAGCAAGTTACGCGCAAGGATCTCTATGCTATCCGATGTGAATCGGCGTGCGGGATAATATACATTTCCCCGTATATCATCCTCCGTGTCGTAAAGAACAATCACCGGATCGTTGTCCCAGTCTGTATCCCGCATCGACGGATTCTCAAATAACACCGGCGATGCTTCAATATCATCAGTCATTCTCGAAGTGTTGACGCCTTCCTGTTGCGGAACCCAGTTAAAAACTGTGTTTCTTGCAAACTCGCACCGAGACACTTGGGCCGCCATATAAGAGAACTCTGGACGTTCACTTGCCTGACATAGCTCATCCACCACATGATCCATGAGACGCAGGAGGCTACCGTCCCCAGCGCACTGCACATGTATGCCGATCAGGGATGCGAAATATCCAATGGAATTCTCAACCTCCGGGCGCACCCGGCCGGCTGTCTGAAATTGTGTATTAACGCCTCCTCCGACTCTCTCCATCGCATCAGGAGCGCGGTGTAAGCCGTCAGAACCGAAACAGCAATAGTTGTGCACCTTTCACGGCACCATTCGCGCAAGGCACACTTTAGCTCGCACCCAAACCCGAGCGGCATGTTGCCCCACAATCTCGATCAAGGCGATATCGCGGGAATCGCCGGCCACGCAATCACGAGGTGTACGATATGACCAAGGAACAGGGCGTCATCGCACCCAGAGACATCGAGATGCTCTTTTACTTCTGGACACAGAAGGAGGATGTCGAAGGGTATGGCGATTGGGATGTGATCCAGGCGGATCTTGAGCGGCGATTCCCAGCGGTCGCCGCAGCATGGCGTGGGTATATCGCTGGAGGGCACACGTTGACGGCGGCGGCGGTTATCGAGCAAGGCATATGCAGAGCTGCCACCGAGCGACCCATGACCGCAAGTGGGCAGGCATGCCCACATGGCGTCGCGAAGCTGTATCTATGATTGGATGGACTGTTCGAGTTAGCGGATCAGGCCATCCTTACTATTCATCATGTCGCAAGGCCACCGAGTCAGTGTTCCCCGAACAGGTACGACCGAGGGAAACGCCCGGCGCGAGGGTCACATAGTCGCCGCGACACGCGTCATTCTTGCGCCAGGAGGTAATTAGATTAGGAGCACCTGCTTACCAGGCTCAAAGGAAGCAACGCGCAAATTGACCCGGCCCCGGGGGCGCGGAATTCCGATGGAGGAGAGATGTCGCTTGTGGCGATCCAATTCCTTCATCTCGCGGGCGAGCGCAGCTCTAGGCGACGGAGCTTTGGCGGGACAGACTCTTGCCCGCACACCCCGATGCCCAGCGTGGCCGACTGGGATTCTTGACCACGCGGCTTCACATGACGCCAGCCCAGGCGACGGGCATGCCTTGGGTTGGACGCGGTCAACGCGTCTGCCCCTTTCCTCGTCGGTCGATCGCTATCCCTCCACCGGAGCTAGCGCCGCAATCACGTTGGAGAGATGATCCCAGCGAATGGGTCCGCCCCGCGGTAACAACTGAAGAATCGAAAGGACTTGAGACGCAGGGGGCCAGTGCCATTTAGCTACGCTTGGCTGCGTGAGCATGGGTACGTGCGAATCTGGAAAGCAGATTCCGCTTCGGAGCCCTGCCCGCGGGCCACGAGGAGAGGCCTGCGGCGCCCGTCCACGCTGAGACGACGGCGCCCCAAGGCACCCTAATGGGGGTCCCGCAGGGGGGTCCTCCGACGCAGCGATCTCTCCTCGAGCCGAGCAGCCCACGGATCCGTCGAACTCTCGATGACCGGCCGACCTCGCGGAGCGTCTCCTCCGCGCGGAGCAGACTATCGTGAACCCCCCGGGTCCCCCTGCGGATCAAGCTCGGCGCGATGCCACCTTCGGCCTACGGCACTCGCGCCAGCGACGGCGCATCAGCCGCACCTAAGCGCTCAAGCCCAGCTTCCCGTTGCTTGCGCAAATGGACCTCCTCGCGATCGATCAGAATGCTCGGATCGGCCTCAATACCGATTCGCACTTGACTACCGGCCAATCCTAACACCCTCACCACTACCCTACCGTCATCGATCACTAATGCTTCACTCGGCCGCCGGGACAGAATCAACATGTCAAACTCCTTTGTATTCCTGTTTACCTGGTCTTCAGTGACCGACACTGATCAAATCCGCGCCCTCTCTCTCGCGAGTGCATCACACCCGGGCTATTTCGTGCTTTGCAGATGAATTGCGACGCATATTCCCACACTCCTCTATTCGACTCGGGGCACACAGGCGAGATCGGAACATCTCGTAGGACAGTTTCCGATCCGTCTTCCGAGCTGGTCGGTGAATGTGGCGTGCACGTCTCCCCTATCCGCCACTCATTGTGTCGCGTAGGAAGGAGCCCTCGATCGGCGAGGTTGCTCATCAATTGTCCGAGCCCGAATTTCCCACCGCGGCGCCGCCATGGAGGTCGTGACTGGGTTCTCGAGTGTTCCGAGCTGCGAGGAAGACAGGAGCACGATGTCCCCGGCCCTGTGTGTGAAGGGGCCACCCACCGGTCGAGTGCCGATCCTGGTTGGGCGCGAAACCCGTGCCCAGAAGCACGACCATGCCGTCAGGATACTGATGCTCCCTAATCACTTGCTCCATGAGATTCAATGGATGCCGGCGGCTGTCAGTCATACGAACCGTATGCACAAGCTCAAACTCGTCGCGGCCGCGAATCTGAAGCTCAATAACCGCATTACACATCCCCCAGCGTAAAGTGAGCATCGAACATCCGAATGAAGGGCCCCACGCTGCATGAGGCGTTGTTGTCCTTAGCTTGCCCCAGAAGGAGCGCACTTCGACTCTCAAAGTCTCGTAGATTGACCTCATTGCCGAGCGTCGCGCCTAAACGCGCGACCGCGACAATTACAAACCAGAACGATCTCGGGCTCAGCGTTATTCCAGGTTGAATCCGAGCGGACTCCAACAAACTCGCCGCACCCGACAGAAGACAAGACAGGCGCCTTGGTGAAGAATTCCGCATCGGGTCCCGTCGCCACCTCAAGATACAGTGACCAAGTTCCCACAGCAAACATCAGCTCGCGCACGCGCTCCGCCCTGCGGGGATCCTAGTTTGAGGGCGCTCATATCGAGGAGGGCCCCGCCCCGAAACGCTTCCCGCATCTCTCGGGCCTTGCGATCGGCGCCCCCGGCATTTTCCTCAGTGACATGCGAGCTCGCGAAGTGACTTCATGAAAAGATCCGGACGTTGAGCCCTGTGCCTTTCGATCCCCCGATTCAGCACGGAGGAATCGCGCTTTAAGCATCGGCCTATGTCGGTCATCGTCCCTTTGCCAGCGCGCAGCGCATGCCAGGCAATGAGTGCCCGTGCGCGGGTTACATTGCGATCGCGCGACAGCGAGAAGATCTGGCCCGAGGTGACTTTCAAGGCACGAGCGACGACTGCGATGATGGATTTTAGGTCCTCCGCTGAGAGCGCGAGATTGCGGGCGCTGGAACTCTCGCTTGGCGTCGGGGCCTCGTGCCCGACATTCGTAGGCAAACGGCCTTCGGTTTGTTCGAATAACCTCACGAGCTCTTCGCTGACGGGCTCGGCCAGCCAGGCGGCGTAAGATTCGCCGGTGCGGTCCATACGCTTCGCCAGAAGCTTGCGCACATACGCCGTCATCAGCCACGGGGAGAACTGCCGAGTGCCTACATAGTCATGATGGCTGTGGTAAGGGTGTTCATCCGGTGTCTTCGGAATTTCAGCTCTTGTGGGCAACTGGTGGATGTAGCGGACAATTTGCAGGAGCTGAATGTCGCTCGCGACAAGTGCCGCACGGTAGCGCCGAAAAAGAGGACCGCTATGGCCGTGCCTCATTCGCACGTACTGCGCGAACGGCCCACTGATCAGTTGGATCGAATACCCCAGCGGCACGTCTGCGACCTGAATCAGAAGATCGGCGCGCGTCCGCCGCCATGAGAACGCGTGTATTCGGACATTGTAGTGCTCCACGGCCATCGCCACGTAGTGAGAAAGTTGCGCGGCGTCTGCAGCGTCCCATACCAACACATTTCCGAGATGAGGTTGTAAGCGAACGTAATACACCCCGTCAAGGACATGTACGCGCCGAACTCGACCCACCGTTGGTCCCCTGTCTGTCTATATTTCTGCAAACATCGCAGGACCCGGCACTTGCGCTAACGCGCAGGGACTGCAGCTGGGCGCTGCGCCTCGATTTCGGCAGCGAACGTTAGAGCGAGAAAACGCGAGAATTCCCGAGTGACCGGCGCGGGCTTGCTGTATTTCTTGACAGCTTGATGGGAGGTGATAGAAGGTCGAGCGCCGATCCTGGATCGGCAAGTCAATTGGAATCATCTCGTTCAAGGAGAACCTCACATGAAACTCTGCTTCATTGACCTGGGCACAGCGACGGAACAAACCCGCGAACCGGGCGGCGTTACGGTCATCGACGACTTGGGATTCCTGTTCGGCTAAGGCTGCAGGGTCGATGTACCCGGTGTGCGGCGGCTTCCGCCGCACACCCCTGAAAACAACCCATTCGAGAGCAATGCGATGGAACCGCTGAATCCTCGTTACTGGCTGGCGCGTCACGTGTACGTATCTCGTGTGGGCGAGGCAGTCATCTTTCTGAACTCTCAAACCGACAGTTACGGTGCCCTTGTTGGCGAGCAAATGCACTTGCTCGGCGGTGTCGTACACGGTTGGCCGGCTGAGGCGCCCGCTGGATGCGACGAGCGCGCCCGAGACATCGCAGAACAGCTCGTTGAGCGAGGTATGCTTACGACTGACGCTGCGGCCGGGAAACCTGCTATGCCGACAGAGTTGACATCCAGCGCGGTGTCCGTGGCCGTCGGCCTCGATCTCATGGAAGAGCGCGCGATACGTGTGTGGGATATTGTGAACTTTTTGAACGCGCGGTTGCGCGCCTCGCTGTCGCTGCGCTGGAATGGACTGCAGAAGACCCTCGACGCTGTACACGCTCGCAAGCTCAAACACGCCGACGCCGCTTTCGACGTGCAGAAAACGATTGAGCTGGTGTGCGTATTCCGCCGCCTGCGCTGCTACTTCGTAGTGCTGCGCGAGCGCTGTCTGCTGCACTCGCTCGTCCTCACGAACTTCTTGGCCTGTTACGGCATCTTCCCAACGTTTGTAATCGGGGTGAGGTTGCAGCCTTGGGCTGCGCACAGTTGGGTGCAGCAGAACGAGTTTGTGTTGGATACAACGCCTGCCAAAGTCCGCGACTACACGCCGATCGTCGCGATCTGATATTCGTGGAGAACGTGCATGTTTACCTTCGTCGGTCTTCTGTGGGACCTCCGGGACCGTAGCCCCCTCGAGACAGTGCGCCGGTTCGCTGATCAACTGCAGGCCGGGCCAGCCTCGTGGACAGAAGCGATCAGCGCGCCCGGCATGCGCATCTTCTGCAAAGGTGTTCGGCCGGGCTCGATCGAACCGCACCGGTTGTGCGATGACGCGGGCGTCATCCTCGGCTCTGTCTTCAAAAGGCACAGTGACCCATTCGATGCAAGCCCCTGCCCGCCCGCGCGCTTCGATGAGGGCCAGACTCGAACCCTGATCGAAACGCAAGGTCGGCGGCTGCTGACGGCTTACTGGGGCCGGTATGTCGCATTCCTGCGCGATCGAAGTGGACACAAGCAATGGATACTGCACGACCCGACCAGCGCTCTGCCGTGCTATCAAACACACTGCGGCCCGGTGTCGATTTTCTTCTCGTATTTGCCGGATCTCAATTGTCTGCATCTGCCCCGTTGGCAGATTGACGAAGACGCACTGCGCGCGCGTGCGCCACTGGGTATGGTGGACGCGGGCAATCTGCTTGTGAATGTAAAACGTCTGTATGGAGGCGAGTGTGTCGAGCTCCACGCCGGCCCTGCACCACGACGTCAGTTCTATTGGAACCCGCTCACGATAGCTGAGACCGATGTCATCGATGATGTCGAGGTCGCGACTCGCGCCTTGCACGCGGCAGTGAAGTCCGCCGTGCACACGTGGGCGTCGTGCCACGATAGCGTTGTCGTGCGCGCCTCCGGCGGACTTGATTCTTCGATTGTCGCTGGATGTTTGCGCGACGCGCCGAATGAGCCGCGGGTCAACTGCTTCACGACATTTATGCCGCAGAATCTGCATAACAACTTACCCTGGTCGCGACTAATAGCCGAACATTTGAATGTCAAACCTCGCGAGTACCCACGCCATGCGCAGGTCGATTGGTCTACACTGCTGCGCGCACCGCCGGCACCGCATCCGGAGTACGATCTTGGATCGCTCGAATTGTCGGTGGTGGAACAGGATTTCGTCCGCGAACGCGCCGCCACGGCAGTTTTCACGGGGGACGGCGGTGATTCTCTCTTTGGTGCGACCGCTGCCCAGTTCGCCGCGCGCGAGTTCTTGAGGCGCCGGGGACTGCGCTGGCCAATCCTGAAAGTCGTCGCCGAGGACCTGGCGCTCATGCGCGATCTGACGGTGTGGTCCGTACTCAGCGATGCGCTGCGCACCTGGCGCCACGGCGAGCCAAATGAACTGGTGAATCAGTCGCGCAAACGCACCCTCGTGAGCCGCGAAATCCTCGAGGCGTACCAGCGCACCGATACCGTTCCACATCCGTGGTTTCGCGTACCGAGTTCGGAGCGTCCGTGGAGCACGATTATGAGGATAGGAACGCTGGCACAGACCACGCCGCTGTACGATCCGCGGTGCGATCCAGCGCGCGCAAGTCCCGAGTATGTCTTGCCACTGTATTCGCAACCGGCCGTCGAAGTTAGCCTGCGTACTCCGGTATACCTCACGATCGCGCGCGGGCGCGATCGTGTCCTCGCGCGTAAAGCATTTGTGCGTGAGGTGCCGGCGAAGATCCTGAACCGCTACTGGAAGGACCATCCCACCGGGCTGCTCGAGGGGATGATGACGGCAAATCTGTCGTGGATGCGCGAGATGCTGCTCGGTGGTGTGCTGGCGCGGCTCGGAGTCATTGATAAGCAGACGGTCGACAAGCACCTGAGCTCCGGGTCGGTGAAGAGTCTCACTTTCGGCGGCGAACTGTTCAACTTGGTCGCCGACGAGGCGTGGGCACGCAACTTCGCTCCCGTATGAGTCGTGTACGCCTATGGATGCAGATGCGCCTCGAACCATTCCACTGCTCCTTGCTGTGCCGCGTAGGACTGCCAGGGGTTCTGGATGCCGTGCGAGCCCCGATCGGTAGTCGGAATGACATAGAGTTCGACGGGTTTGTGCAGATAGCGGGCCCGGCTGTAGAGCTCCCATGCGCCCATGAGGCCTTCGACTCTCCAGGACTCAATCTGGATGCGCAGAGGCGTCGTGAGCTTGTCGATGCCGAAAGCCGGTGAACGCTCAAACCAAGCTTTGAGTCCTTCGCCAAAGGGCTCTGCGCCGATGTCCTGCGAGGGCTCGGCGCTCCAATTCTGCAGCGCCGCCTGGATGTACCCGCCGTCCATATTGTCGCTGGTGATTGCCGCCGCGTAGCGGAACGACGAATGGGTGAGCGCGTACATGACGTGCCAACCCGTACGCGAAAAGCCGACCAGTCCCACGCGGTTCACATCCACGAGTCCGCGGCCAGCCAGGTATTCCACCGCGCTCTCATAGGCGCTCGCATAAGCTTCTGGCTCCTCGGGCGTCGCAATCAGCGATCGCGCTTCATCATCCCCGATCTGCAGTACCGCGATACCGCGATTGGCCAGTGGCTGCGCCGCATAGACGGAGTAGCCAGGCCCCAAGCCCGGGGCGTTTCCCTTTCCGTACAAACTGAATTGATCAGGGGAGGCGTAGCCGTGCGTTTGAATCACGAGCGGTACACGCGTGCCGTTCTCGGGTTCCCTCACGGGATGGTACAGGCGACCGCGCCAGGCACGGCCTTGCTTGTCTTTCCAGTCGATGAACTCGACGTGGCCTAAGCTGAAGTTCTTTAACTCGGGATTAAGATCGAGCAGCGCTCGTTCGACCCCGGTGCTGTCAGTCCCGTAGAGCACCGGCGGAGTATTTGCGTCCTGACGAAACACCACGCGCACGGCTGGGGTCTCGAGCGGACTCTGGCGCGCATCTACTATCGCAGTGGCCGGCTTCCACTCTTTCGAAGCTCGGGTGAATTGCAGCCGGGAGGTTGCGTAGATGACTTCGATCCGGTTGGACCCGAGCCACCTGAGCGCGCGCACCGGCTGATGCATGAGGTCATCGGGTATCTTCAGTTGCCGATAGCGACCGCTCGCCGCTTCCACTTCGGCGATAGCAAGTCCCGCGATCCCCGCGGTGTCAGAGTGTTCGGTCGGCAAAAATGTGGGGCCCACGAGTACCGATCGGCCGTCCGGCGACCATGCCGCCTTCGTATTGGCTAACACAGCCGGCGCCGACCAAAGGGGCCGCATCGTAGCGCTCAACCGATCAACGACGAACAATTGTGGAATGTAGCGGGCCATCAGGTCCGCAGGGGAAACCTGATACGCGGACATATGTAGTGCGAAGCCGCGCTCCGTGTAACGCGACCAGTTCTGTGGAATCTGACTCGGGGAACGTTGGATGAGTACTTGCCGGCCATCCGATGAGAACACGGCGGGCACGATCGGACCCCAGCGATCTGTATCGGGCGCGATGGATTGAGCATTCTCACCCAATCCCGCAAGCGAAAACCATTGAACATTGTGCGCACGATCGAACGCACCGTAGCCGTCGACGTCTCCATTGAGGAGATCCACGAGGAGGGCGTCGTCTTTCACAGTGAAACCATTGCGCAGCAGTTCCTCAGAAGCGTCACGCGAATGCTCGACGAGCGCGGTGTAGAGGAAGCCTCCCGTCGGACTCACATCGAACGACGTGACATCTCGCGCAGCATGAGTGAGGTAGACGAACTCACCCGTGACTACATTCAGGGATGCGAGTTGCACCACGTCCCGACTGTCGGGCCAGTAGAATGCCACGCGCAGGCTGTCCGGCAACCACACCGGCGGGTTGAATCCGGGCCACGTCACGGCAGGCACACTAAAGGTGGGATCGGGTGAGCCCAACGAATCTGTGGACAGGAGAGCAACGCGCTTCGGCTCTGCGTGCTCGAGGCTGTCCAAGCGTCCAGCGAGAATCTCGACCCAATTGCAGCGGCGCTTCAAATCGCCGCGAATGAGCATGATGACGTAGCGCTGCCTGTCCGGAGAGACAAAAACACCGTCGCCGCGCGGATCTTGGCCGCGCGCACTTTGCATGAAGCGCGTGGTCTCGATCGCGTCGGCGACGGTCAGGGGTTTCACGGCCGGCCCGCCAAAGCTGCGCATGCTGCCGAGGGTCAGCAACAGGATGAGCAGCAGATAACGAGCCGGCCCGCGAAACACGGCGGCGCCTAGAAGCTCTTTTGAATCGACCCGTACACGAATCGCTCGCGCAAGTTACCCTCGGTGGGGTCGTACCCTTGCGCCCCACCGACCAGAGCAAACGGCGGTTGCTTGTTGAGTATATTCAGCGCACCCACACGTAGCATGAGACCCTTGGTCCAAGGCGTCTCGCCAACGGCGCGCTGAAAGTCGAGTGTGCCCTGCAGGTCCAGCAACGTTTGCGAGGCGACGGTCGTTCCACTCTTCACGTTCAGTGTGCTCGTATCGTCATACGAAGAGATGTAGCGCACAGTCGGTGCCAAACCGTAGCCGGCGATGCTCCAAGGTGCGGTGAATGTGGAACGCAACTTCGGGACCGAGCCTGCCGAGTTAGCCGCACCTAAGCGATCTACAACCGCTGCGCCAGGAAAGTCCGCGGCGTCGTAACGAGTGATGCGGGTCGCGGAGAGTGACGGAGCGAAGGTTCCCCAATTTGATTTCCAGTTCCCGGAGATCTGCGCGTCGACACCGTTGGTATCGAGGCTGCCGGCATTGATGTTGGTCAGATTGAGTGCCAACAGCTGACCCGGAATGCCGGCGGCGATATCCGCGGCAGTGGGCGCAGCGCGCGTCACGCGGTCTGGAAAGAACGCTTCGGCTGCAAGCAGCGTATTCTGGTTCAAGCGCTGCAATCTCTCCGATTGCTGGATGCGCCAGTATGTGACCGAGAGGCGCGGCGTGCCACTCCACTCAGGCGTGAGGTCAAAGCCACCCGCGAAGGTCTTGGATTTTTCAGGATGGAGATCCGGGTTGCCGCCGATTGTCAGCACGGTGTTCGACGATTGGTTGTTGCGGCGAGGGTCGGTCTGCGGAATGGTGAGTACTGTAGGAGTCTGGTACAGCTCGAACAGTGAAGGTGCACGGAAGCTGTGACCATATGAGGCGCGCAGAGTGAATGGCTTCGCCACTCCCCACTCGAGGCCGTACTGAGGATTGAAGGTGTTGCCGAAATCGCTGTAATGGTCGTCGCGCCCTGCCGTCGTGAGTGTCAGCCGCTGCACGAGTGGAATCTGCATGCTGTCGTCGATGATCGGCGCACGCAACTCAGCAAACCCGGCATAGATCGTTCTGTCCTTGGTGAATATCGTGTTTGACGCGCCGCTCTCGAAATGCATCCGCTCATGCCGCGGCTCGACACCGATGACCGCGGCAAGTGCGCCGGCCGGCAGGTCCCAAAGCGAGCCGCGTAGGTAGGCGCTACCCTGCAAGCTGTTCTGGGTCGTGCGATCGTCGAACACAGGCGAGCGCAGGGCATTGATGATGGTCGGGTCGATCGGCGCGGCACTGAATAGATTCGGTGTAACCGCCAGGCTAGTGGAGCGGAGCGCTAGCGCCGCACTCGTGGCGTTAATCTGATTTAGAGTGCTGGTGCGTGCAGTTTCGCTGCTGTCGAGGACATAGGTTTCCCAGTCCCACGACCCGAGCGCACCGCTCATTCCAACCACGCCGCGGTACAGTTTGGAGTCGGAAACCAAGCTTTGTGGACCCGCCTCTACCAGCAGACGAGACACCGTGACCGGCACACCGAAGGGATTCGTCGGGTTATTTGCGGGCACCGTTGCGCTCAATAGCGAGGTCGGCGCCAACCGCCGCGTGTCATCTTGGTCGGTGTACATGAATTCACCGAACATTTTCAGGTTGTCGGTCAACCGAAAACTGCCGTTTCCAATCGCACTGCGTCGCTCCGACTCCGGCACGATCGACGCATACTGGAAGGTGCTGAAGGGACTCAGCGTGGTGCCGGCGAATTGAGCTGCGCTTTGCCCGGTGGTACCCGGCTGAACGCTCGCGGACGGTGAGGTCAGGCCGGGCAAATTCACGCCACCCGGGCGGGTGATGTTCGAGAGCGGCGCGGCTAGGCTGCGGTAGTCCAGGCCACCTTCAGGTTTGAAATTCTGGTCGCTCCACTGCGGCCGCTCGCTGCCGAGCAGATAGCCGCGCCTGAAGAAATCGCCCGACACAGAAAACTCGTAACGCTCGCCTTCATGGCCGAGGCCGATTGATCCGCGTTGCTCATCTGCACCGCCGTCCGCCCCGCCGTAGGATAGATCCACGACCGGGGAGGCGATGTTCTGCTTGAGGACGATGTTGACGACGCCCCCGGTCGCATCCGTACCGTAAACCGCCGATGCGGAGTCGGACAGGACCTCGATGCGCTCGACCGCCGACAACGGAATGGTGTTCACGTTGAATCCATCGACCGCCTCGAGACCTGCCGATGTCGCGGCACGCCGGCCGTTGATGAGCACGAGCGTGTTGCCGACCGTGAGGCCGTGCAACTGGATGATGCGCGCGCCGGTGGCGTTCGTAAATTCGTTTGAGGAAAACGTCTCCTGCGGCAAATAGTTGAGCACGTCCGCAACGTTGCTGGCCCCGGTACGCGCGATGTCTTCGGCGTCGAATACGACGACGGTGTGGTGGCCCTCACCCGCCTCCTCCGGGCGCAACCTCGAGCCAACGACGACAATTTCCTCGTTTAGCTCTGCTATTTTTGCTTGGCTCTGCGCCAGCACCGGACTGCCATACACATTCACAGCGGCAAGCGCTAATGCAACTGCTCGCCGAATAAGGCGTGCACTGTCCTTCCTATCCACGACTCCCGACCCACCCGCGCGTGACATTGATGTCCTTTCACTTATCGGTTGATGAGTTAATGCGAGGCACACGCTGTTGCGCACTGGCCTCATGTTTCAATCGAGCGGCGGGGAGGCTAGTGGCCGCGTGCGAGTTGTGCTGTGCCGCATACGAGCTGCGATGTTCTCAACACGACTCCCCTTGTTCCAGAAGCGAACTGCTGGGAGGATTTCGTGACGCAGCGCGCGTCGAGCACGCTGGCCCGACAGACGCACTCACACGGAGTCGTCGCGATGCGTTGTCGCAACATGTTTGGAATGGTTCCACTCGGACCGTTGGAGACGCACGGTTTGGTGCACGTAGCGCAGCGCGCTCGGTGTAATGCCGAAATGGCCGCGATATTTGCGGGTAAAGTGCGAAGCGTTGTTGAACCCGTGAGCAAGTGCGATCTCGGTGACGGGCCGGCTCGAAAGCCGCGAACTCAGAAGATCACAATGAACCAACTCAAGGCGCGAATGCAGGATGAATTCACGGACGCTCTCCCCGCCAGGAGCGAACATCTTCTGTACGTACCGTACCGTACAGCCAGCGTCTTTGGCGATCTCATCCAGCGAGAGGTGCGACCGATCGATATGTTGCCTTATGTAGCGGTAAGCGCGACCGAGCCGCTTCGCATAAGCGGAGGACGCTGCACGCTGTGCGCGCCGATCAGCGCAGTTCTGTTCGCGGATCGTGTGCTCCACGACTCGGCACAGCAGGGTCGAGATCCGCTCCGCCATCAACACATCGTACCGATGACGCGAAACGGAGAACACTCGCAACGTGCGCGAAAAGACACGACTGCTGTAGACATGCAGCCGCGATTGCGGATTGGAGCTGGTCGCCAGAATGTCCGTTGCCAAACATTTGCGCGGAATGTGCAATATCAACAGCTGCGTATCGATAGCTTCTGGCTGCACTTGCACCTGCTGTACATCGAGCGTGGCCAATTGACCGGCCGGCAATCGGCACGTGAGACCCCCCTCATGGTCCAGGGTGCTTCGGCCAACCATTTGCAGCAGTACACACAGATTTTCTGGCGAAATATGCAGAGTGAACGCCGGGGCATTACGACTCAGATACAACCGCGATACCAAGACCGCGCCAATGCCCCACCGCTCTACTCGTGGTTGCCGTGCAGACTGGCGCGGGACGGCCAAGAGTTTCGCTGTCACGCGTTGGTATCTTCCGTGCTAAAGCGGGGAGGACATCGTCGTTCCGCCCGTCGTATTCGGTGTTTGAATGCAAGTGCACAAAGGCGCGCTATCGTAGTGACGCGACATACAGGTTTACAAGGGCGACAAAAGTCTCGAATGTGCCAATGTTGGAATGTACTCAACCTCCATAGCGGCTGACATCCTTCTGTTAGTACTCCATGCGATGTGGCTTTGTTTTAGACAGGACTGCGAATCAAATAAGGAGGGAGCGCCGTCGGTTGATCGCAGCGCGCATCGTTTGTTTACCGATGAGGTCTGCCGTTGGAGCAGCAGACCGGACAGTGAATCCTAGAGGCCCCCCCGGGCGGCCGCGCTCCTTCCAGGGCTCGCAGCGGCCACTCGAGCAAACGGCGGCAGTCGGGCACGGTCTCCCGCGGTGATGAGTCCCTCTTTCTAACAAACCGGATCGCTCACAGCGTCGCCCGGCTGAAAGACGTCGCCTCTGCCCCGGCGAACGCGATTCCCGGTGAATACTCTGCTTTCGCGGGCTCCCGCGCCGCGCGGCGTGTTTGATGACTGCTGTTGATTTTCAATTCGTTTGGGCTTGTCCGCGTTCACTCTGCGAGTTCTCGTGCGTCGGTCAAGTCAACCTCCCGCCGGGGTCGCTGTCATACCCATCGGTACGTAGATCCCATGGATTCGGGGCCTCGCACCCTCGTTCACGTCTTCCGTGGAGACAGCCGCTTGCAACCTCCCGGAAGGCGCCGACTCCAGCTTCCGGAGCAGGCTGTCTGCTGAAACTCATCGGCAAACTTCCGCACTTGCATGGCCGCAAAGCGCGGACCTTGCGCGGCGAGATCGCACCCCGCATCCGCCGCCGCGGTGAGTGACGTCTTCCAGTTGTCGATCCGGCCGTCCTGCCCTCTTCCATTGGCAGAGACGTCCGGTCGCAACGTTGGCGACGTCAATGCGCGGCTCATCAGCGCACCCCATGCGAATGCATGCCAGCGGCGGGACGTTACTCAGTCAGTGTGTCAATCTCGCCTCGGCGCGAATTACGCAGACCCAGAGACGCATGGGAATTCCGCTCGTCACAACCGGCCGCGTCACGAATCTTCGCGGACGGATTCCTTTTTTGGATTTGTCGATCAAACAGTCAAGTCTGGTGAATAACAGGCGCTCGAGTCCATCAGCTGCCGTCATCGGCTGGGACACCGGCGCGTGGCACGTCGTTGAATCGAACAGGACCCTTCGCGAAACCTGACTGCCAGAGTCAGCGTGATAGGTGGCCTTGGCGTTTTGGACCGGCGGCCGACATTCGGGCGGCGAATGGACTGTCGATGAAGAGCCGCCCCTGTGAGTGAGGCGCGCCTGTAAACCCATGAGAAGACCGAACACGTCCACCGTAGCGGGACGGAGCTTGATCATCTGCCCTCTTCCAAATTGGCCCACGCCATCTCATGTGCGTCACTACGCATCGGAGATCAGTCCGCTCATCTAATCCCCTAACACGGATTACGGCGCCCCAAAATCAAGCACTTCGCCGGGGATCACCATTGCTTTTCCTTTGGACTGTCCGGAGCTTGACGGGGCGGCCTTCTGCACACCGCGCTCTGCGGGGTTGACGGAACTACGCTTCTCTCGCTTCGAATCAACAAATGACAGGTCAAATTCCACGGGCGCGATCCGCTCCAACAGATCAACGGTTACCATTCGAGCTGGGCTGCTGGCCCCGTTTGAACACGATCTGGAGCTGGTCGTCGTTGAAGACACTACTCAGGTCAATTTCACAACCAGTTCCCTCGACCATCCGAACGATGGCATCGAGCGCGCGCATCCGGCCATTGACTGCGCGGGTGAGAATCGGATACCCGAGTTGGCCTTCTGGCCAGATCACCCGCACACCGCTCTGTGCAGAAAAACGCAAGATACTGTCGCTGAGAATCCCGGCCGGAATGTCAAATGTGGAGACGTCCTCGACGCGCCCCCTGTTGAGAGTCCTCAGCTCACTCCCAAGGGTCTTTGGACGGGGCTAAGAGGCGCTTGGCGTAGCCGCGGAGTGCCGCCCGACCAGCGCGGCAAGTGTCCCCACGGAAACAGCAGTTAGGATCCAGATAACCCCAAGTCCCGGTCTGCGTGGGCGCTCGACAGCCTCGCAGCTTTGTCCCGGTATCATGGGCGCGCCGGCAAAACGCTGTCGCTCCGTTGTTGAGACAGCCTCAGCAGGCACGGTGTCGACGTCGCACGTTCGCACTAGAATTGCAGCCATTGTCCAAGCGGCGGGCGCCGACGCCGGCTCGCGTTCAAGGGGGACCCAGCACTCGAACCCAGGCATGTGGGTGCCCGTTTTCCGTTGCAATCCGGCGCCGCGCAGTCTGCCGATCATGTAATTCGCGAAAAGACCATCTGACGGTCTTAGGGTGTAGTTGCCGGCTTATTGCATTCCGATGGCGCCACATAGGGACAAACAATCGAGATACTGTAGTCCCTGGAAACCTGCTGCCGCTTGGCTTCTCGTTCATTCTCCGGGAGCGAACAAACGTAGACCAGATAGGCCGCATTCTCAGGTTTACACTGCCACTCCTGTATGGCGGCGACGTCCAACGTTGCATGCGGAGCCTCCGGCGCAGTCTCATGACGTAGGTTCGCGCACGCCGCGAGCATTGCGCACATAACAGTGAGCGACACAGACCTTACGAATAGGGTCGGATGCAATCCAGCAGATTGGCATCACATACTGTGCCGCTGCCATTTGCAGCCCCAAGTCCAAACCGCCGTCCAACAGCCTTATTGCCTGTTCCCGGGTCAATTCATCCATAGGAACAGCCTTCTATGACCGATACGTGGCGGTCGAGCAGAGCGGCGGGGTCGCGTCGGTGAAGCCGTGGGGTCTCATGGCCAGGCTGCATCGCTCTCAGATTACCGCCACATGGCGCAAATATATCCTTTTGCTCGGTTCGCAATCCTGCAGCATCCGATGCGCACGTTGGTCGCTTCGACGTGAGTTTCTTATGCTCGTGGAACATTCGAAAAATAGGGGCGATACACGGGTGACTCACCGGCCCGGCCGAGTCGCGTGCCAAGCTCTGTGAGCTGGCTACTCAGCATGTTGGCGTGATCGCGAATCCCGTCCCAATCTCGGCTCAAGTCGGGGCGTGAACTGGTCGATACTGCGGACGCGATCTCGCCACAGAGTCGAACGTAGTCGGTGTGCAAGTCGATTAGTCGGTGCAAGCCCTCGGCGGCTGGGAGTCGTTCGAATCGAACATCTACATCGAGGTTCCGCGCTCCAGTCGCCAGAGTTCCAAGATGTATGTGATAAGCGTTTGTGGTTCTCGGATCCAGAGCCTTCGATCCATGTAACGAGTTCAGGACGCTGCCCGCACTGTTCGCAAAGCTTTGACTCATGGTTTCTGCAAATCTCGCGATACACCCTGAAAGTGGCCTTCGCAGCTCAGCATCCACCCGCCGCGCGTTGCGCCTCTTCTGGAGCCAGCAAAATCCTGTCCAGCCCGCAGCACAGAGAAAATATAGCGCAATCGCTCGCATCCGAGGAGCGCTACGGGCCGAGCCCATGTGGCCCACGGACCCTTGATTTGAGACTCGAAAACTATTGTCGCGATGGACGATATGATTCCGATCGCGAGTTTGATCATGAACTGGCGCGGGCCTGAATCCGAACTGCCAGCCAAGGTTGCGTTCGGATCGATCGGCTCACTTACCACGAGAGTTGCCTGCGGCGGGATTACGCATCACTGCCTGGTTTGCCGAGAAGCGTTCTTAGATTGGGATCTGATAAACGGAGTCTTTTCGGCAGCGCAGTGTGTGGTTTCTTGTGAAGGGGCGCAGCGCGTCATCGACAAAGGCTTCGCGCGCTTGCACCCTAGCGCGGTTGCTTTCTTCCCGCAGGGCGCCGGATTGAGCGCGAAAATCCCTGACGAGGCTTCGCTCGCTCCGCAGCGGGCAAACTGGCCTCGAGCAACGCATTTCGTTGCTCCCGGCTTAATGGCAGCGCCGAAGCCTCGACGAGTTCCCCCTCCGAGACATAGTCCGGTGGAACCGACTGGCCGCTGATTGGGCGAAACGGGAACATCTCGTGAAGCTTTCCCGCCGAGACCATTTCGAGAAGCTGCTCTTCACTGAAAGCACTTAGGCGCACGACCGCTTCCACCACAGCTTCCACCGTGGCGGGCGTTTCCGCATCTAAGAGCATGAATTCACTCATAAAACTGTGCCAAACAGCTAATTCCATTCATACTATACGCTCATCGGTAGGGTCTCAACTAGCGAGCTGGATCTAGGGCCGAGGCCAAGGCTTCGGCGACCAGTTCATCCGCATAAAAGAAGCGCCCGTCGTTCTTCCGGCGGATTGACCCCGGCAGTGGTGCGGCGGACGGTAGCCTGGAAAGGCCGCATTTGACATATACGGTCAACAAACTCGGCCCGCCGGCCGATGCCGCATGTAGACCAATGCGACCCGCGAACCCCCCGTTCTGGCTGAGAACGACCCCATTATCCAAAAATATGCGTCCGAGCGCCGGCGGCTCGGCAACTCCGAACTGCGCGCTCAACACGCCGGAGTCGGCAGCGCTGATAAACCACACGAAGTGGCTATCGCCAGCAGGCGCAGCGACATCGAGGTATGGGTACCGTTCAATCAGAATCGACATGCCGGCTCGTACGAATTGTCGATTTCCCGCCCTCGTCCAGATGACCAGCGAACGGCAGACTCGACGTTTCACCAATTGCACGAGATTGCACATCGGCAGCAACATGGACCAGCTCCAGAGTCGATCCGCGCGCGTCGTGATACGGGCGTGCCGTGGCCCAATGCGCGAATCCCACCAAATGGTATCGGCGGCGGTCATGTCAGTGATCCTGATATCGACGACGCGCGCTTTATTTGCTTTGCTCGGAGCATAGCGAACAAATCGGCGCGCTGGCTTGGACCCCATACTGACAACCTACCCAATGAACGCCGAGGGGCGCCAGTGGGAATGATACAGCGCACGGCGGAAAGACGAATCGCCATGATTTCCAGGGCGGCAAGCCGCGGATTTGGGCGACCGCCGGCGCCTCCTGCGAAGGACCGTTTCGCGATACTCGTCACACACGGAAATAGCCCTTTCTGTAAGGCTCAGCGCGCCATGCACTCCGCCAGTTGTATCGCTATTTACGGTTGTCCCGCGCACCACGGTATTAGTATCGCGAGGCAGCATTGAACACAACGCTCACTAACCGCTTCATTCTCACCCTCATGGACGACATCGCGGCGATTGGGCCGGGATCGACCTTTGAGCGATTCGGCTGCGCTTTTCTCCAAGGACGCCTGGGAATCTCGCTGGAACTGCGCGGAAGTACGGTGAATGGGCACCCGGTTGGTTACACGGTCGACACCTACTCTGATGATGGCAAAATCATCGGCGAATTCTCGGTCGATAAGAACTACTTCGACTCCGAGCAAACCAAACCCCGCGGCGACTTTGATCACGCGTTAAGTTTGCATCCAAGCGCCACACACATTCACTTGCTATCCAACCAGCAACCTGGCCCGAAGCCTTATGGTGATGCGACGAGAGCGGCGGGCAGCTGGGCTGATGAGCGCGGCGTCGAAGTCACGATTTATGATGGCCGGCGTATCGCGACGGAGATCGTCTCAGACCTCTTGCCGAACGAGCGGGCAATCGACGAGTTGGCCGAATTTGCGCCTCGACTACGACAGATCCAGGAGGAGTTCGCGGCCAACAATGCCTTGCCGACGCCCTCGCAGGCTTACCGTCAGCGCGAGATCGTGGAAACGGAGATCGTCGCAATGGTCACCGCGCAGCCGGTGACCTACATCGCGGGAATCGGGGGGAGCGGCAAATCGCAGGTTGCGGCCGCAGTGGCACGCAAACTTCGATCATCCTACGACAGTGCCTATTGGATAGACGCACAAGGACTCACCGCTATCGAGGAACTGCGCGCCACGCCGATCGCGAGGGGCGGCTCCGCCCGAAACGTCGCGTCGTTGCTTAAGAACCTGCGTTGCCTACTCATTCTTGATGATTTGACGTGCCAGTGGGACCCCCAACAATTGATCGCGCTATGCGGGAGTCAGTCAAGAATACTCATTACGCAACGCAGTAGCAGCCCTGGGTGCTACCCGCTTCCGACGGTGGATGAGGGTATCGCGCGCGCGATACTGGAATTCGGCGTAGAAGCCTGCCCTGATCCGGCGTTTAAGGCAATCTATGACGTCGTCGGGGGACATCCGTTGACCCTCTCTCTTATCAACGGAGCCGTCGCAGAGGGATGGTCCTGGGCAGATGTAGCCGAAGACTGCGGGTCGTGCGCGGAGTACGTGGATGACCGCAATGACCGTGTCGCGAGCCGTGTGCTGGGACGGGTGCTTGGAAACCTCACGCGCGAAACCGCATTGTTTCGCTGGCTGGGAAGTCCGCAATGCGACCGCCTGTTCGCGAGATATTTCCTGCGTGTCCCAGGATTGCAGAAACTTGAGCGGTTTTGCCTCATTTCGGCGTCCTCACCCGGAGTCGTCCGGCTGCATGACATCGTGTTCGCATGCCTGGGGGGATTCGACCCACCAACTGCGGAAACCGGCCTCGAAATGGAGAATGCACTTGACGCCTATCTGACCAATGAGGCGTACAACAGCGATCTCGACTTGGTCGCCGTGGCTCGCGCTTCCAGAGGGAAGCTTGAACAGTTAATGCGCTCGGGGCGTGAGTGGTCCTCGTTCCTATTGGCATTACTGAGTATCTGGTCACCGCAGGAGCTGGACCGGGCCATGATCGGCGATCCGATGCGCTTTCTACGCGGCATTGCTGGCCGCCCACCGACTTGCGCAGAGGTCTCACTACCGCTGGAGGCGATGGAATGCCTGTATCGAAGTGACAAAGAAATCTACTTCGACACGGCCAAGGACAATCTGCAGCTGCGCCTGAGTACCTGGGTCGAGGAGTTGAAACGAATACCTGGCCTCTCGCCCCGATCAAGACTCGACGTTTCGCATCACGAAGGCAAGGCGCTCAAGCTACTTGGAAAAATCGATGAGGCGAAAGCACTATTCGAGTCAGTAGTTGCCGCTGACCCCAATCATTACGCCGCGAAACTCCAGCTAATTCGAATACTCTCATCAGCTCCTGAAGGTATCGAGCGCGCCGTCAAGCTCGTTGAGTCAATATTCCACGCCGCCTCAGAATCGCCCAGCGCGGTAACTACGTCGGTTCTTCTTGCGTCAATTGCGGATTTTGCCGGCATGTCGGATCGCAGTGAGGAGTCAGCACGAATTTGGGCACAATACGGGCCGATGTTCAAAGAGAGGATCATCCACGCGGGCAATGTAGATTCAGACCTGGCATATACCTCCTTCGCGCCAATCGCACGATACTGGGCCTATAACAACCCCGCCGACTTTCGCGACGTGTGGGAGTCCATTCCCATGCGGGCACCCGACGAATCCCAAAACGACGGTGAGCGATTCGCGATTGGCGACGTGTTGCGTGAAGCTGCAGCGCGCTTGCCCCTTCATGATAGCGAACGGTCGCAGCTTCAACGAGACGCACTGGTGTGGATGACATCCCTCAAGAAACCGGCGGCATTTCACAAACAGACCTTGGGAAAGCTATACGTGGAGATGGGACAGTTTGAGGCCGCAAAAGAGGTTCTCAAGCCACTCCCTCCCAATGCATGGGTGAAGTTTTGGCTCGCGAAGGCAGAATTGGGCTCGGGAAATGACTCGGTCGCGCTCTTGCTGATCGATGAGGCGCTTGCCAATCTAACGGCCCAAAAGTTTCGTTCGACTTTCCTGAGCGTTCGTCATGACATCCAACGAGCGTTGGGTGCCCGCGAAGCTGTCAACGATCTCGATCAAGCAATTGCTTCGTGTGAGAACGAGAAATTCAAGGGCGAGCTGGTCGAGCGCCGGACAAAGTTTTACGGCTAAGTGCATCCTGGCTTCGAAATGCTGGTGACCCGCAGGCGTTCCACGCCATGAGCACGCGGCGCAAGGCTTGCAACATGCTGTAGGGAGGCATCATTGTCGAGTAATTCGTTGCAATTCCATAAGGATCTCATCCGAAGCGCACCTTCATGGGTCTTCGCTTTCAGATAGCAATACATCTGTGTGGTATCAGCTAAGTCGGTGCGGCTGATCCCCTGTCTTTCGGCCAGTTTATGCGGCGATTCTCTGTGACGACCGATTAATTCCCTTTTCCCCAACATCCCCGTAAACTTCACCGGTTCGGGGCGTAGCGCAGCCTGGTAGCGCATCTGCATGGGGTGCAGAGGGTCGGAGGTTCAAATCCTCTCGCCCCGACCAAATTCACAAAAGGTACCTTTTGTCAAGCAGACCTACTGTCCCAGAGGACCAGCAGGTCTGCTTGATTTCGCGCTTGCGGTTGGGGCCTGTCGTTTACGGATCTTTAGGGCGACGTAAATTCAGCGCGTCGATTGCCGCCTCAGTCTCATCGCAAACCGTGAGTTGCTTGTTCAGCGCTTCCAAGTAATGCCGTGACTTGCGCACCGCGTCCGGTCTGGACGGGTCCACCAGGGACTCGACAAGCGCCTTGTATCGGCAAATTCTCTCCCGCACGTTGCGATTCGATTGTCGTTGCCGCGAGAGAAGCCCTACCCCGCCCGGTTGTTCAGGAGCTACGTAGTGTTTGATTCTTTGAAACGGGAATAAAGCCGAAACGTCTCCATCACTTCGATTCATGCGTGAATACATGGTCTTCACGCATGAGTCGTTGCACTGTTCCGCGTAGGTTACGACCGAAGGATCGATTTGCACGAACGGGGTACCGCGCTCATCCGCCTCCCGCTTGAACGCGGTGACCTTTCCTTCAGCGGCGAACGCGTCTTGATAACCGCTACCAATGATGTGTCGTTCATCGTGGTACACAGAACCAAACTTAATGTACCCCCGACACATGATGCCATGCTCGAGGAACCGGAAGGCGGTTCTCCAACAATGGGAGATCAGATTTATTACGCCGGCAGGCGAGATCTCTGCGGAGACGACCGCGGAGTCCGATTCCTGTTTAAGTCGAAAATCAAGGTTCCGCGCTTTGTACGCAGCAGCCGGACAACACTGCGGCCCGTTCTTTTCAAAGGCATCACGCTCCTTCCC
>Ga0137415_10001219_pt1 | contig 25490 bp, 22 predicted proteins | sample CZODoug3_1_1_16f_FD_183082 | JGI IMG/M metagenome (GOLD analysis project Ga0137415, IMG submission 183082) | Vadose zone soil fungal communities from Angelo Coast Range Reserve, California, USA - CZODoug3_1_1_16fungal (Hybrid Assembly) | ecosystem: Environmental > Terrestrial > Soil > Vadose...
GTTCGATCGCCAATTGAGCGTCGCCGGTGAAGGCTGTCGGTCCGGAGGTTCGTAGAACCCTCACAGATCCGTACCAACATAATTAGATATTCAACGACTACAGACACCGGGCCTCGGGTCTTTGTTCCTGAGATGCAAGGGCTTGGAATCTGTTGATTGAGAGGCTCCTGTGCAAGTGCGGATACAGCAGAGAGAGTAAAAAACAGCGCGAGACGCATGTGGCTCAGTATCGGGACTCCAACACCCGGGAATGATGACGCTTATTCTATTCGTAATGGCGGGTTAACCGGAAATGGACTGACATTTTGTGGCTGAATGCGCAGCTCCTCGTGCCGAGCCGCGGGTGAACTTAGCGGCGACTAGGTGAGAACTCGGACCCGGCCCGGCATAGTTGTGTCGATGCTTAGCGCATGGCGGCCCTGCCGCGTGGCTACTTCACATTTTGCCTAAGAAATCGACGCGAATATAGACGGCGAATTCGCGTGATCGCGCACCCGCTGCTACGTCAACGAAATCGTTGCCATTGTATGTAAGTTTGTCCAAGAGCGTGCGGGGAAAGTTGCGTTTTGACGAAGCACCTGACTGCACTTCAGCGCTCCCTCGTCTGATTGTCCGGTTTCGGGCACCCGCGTCCACAAATGGACGCGATCACCGCGCTTCACTATGGGCGACAACCATTTTCCTCCTTTGTCGCCAATACGCTACAGCTAGAGAGTCTGGTATGGGATTTGCTATGTGTTTTTCAATTGGTAAGGCTCTGTTGAGACATCTGTGCATACTGTAAGGATGCGGCAGGAGTGACCGAACTATGGGAACGATAGTTCAGGACTTGCGATATGCACTGCGGGTGTTGAGGAAGAATCGTGGCTTTACGCTTGTCGCCGTCTTCACACTGGCCCTCGGCATCGGTGCCACCACTGCGATCTTTAGTGTGGTCTACGGAGTCCTGCTTCGGCCGCTGCCCTACGATAAGCCTGACCAGATTGTCCGGCTTTGGGAAACAAACGCCCACTGGCAGCGGATGAGCTTTACCGACCCCAACTTTGAGGATATCCGCTCGCAGAGTCGGTCCTTGCAGGGGTTGGCGGAAGCTGGAACACGCCTGGAGTCTGTTTTAGGCGGTTCTGAACCGACCCGGACGATAGTCGCCGCCGTTTCCCGTGACTTCTTTCCATTGATGCGTGTCCACCCCATCCTAGGACGCAACTTCGCGCCGGAGAATCATCGTTTCGGTGCCACCCCGGTCGCCTTGGTCAGCTATGGATATTGGAGACAGTACCTGGACGGCGCAACCGATCTTTCTGCAATCAAGCTCACGATTCTCAACCAAGGTGTGTCGGTCATCGGTGTACTTCCTGCAGGGTTCCGTTTTCCTGACGGGTCCGAGATATGGGTACCGCGAGAACTGTACGAGCGCCTGCCCAGTCGCAATGCGCACAACTGGCAGGTAGTCGGCCGCCTGCGAGATGGCATCGGGCCGGATCAGGCGCACGCCGAACTGGCTGCAATCGCCCGCCAGATCAAGCAGCGGTACGGCCAAGATGTGGACATGACCGATGTGGCGGTTGCCCGGTTGCAGGATGCAATGACCAGCAACGTGCGCTCCGCCTTGGTGATTCTGATGGGCGCCGTCGGCTTTCTGCTATTGATCGCCTGCGCCAACGTGGTGAACCTGCTGCTGGCTCAGGCCGCGGCTAGAGAGAGGGAGTTGGCGATCCGCACGGCCATTGGAGCAGGCAGGGGGCGACTGGCGCGGCAGTTTCTGACGGAATCGCTTCTGTTCTCGCTAGCCGGCGGCGCGGTTGGAGTGCTGGTGGCGCGCTGGGGCGTGATCGGACTGGTTCATTTAGCTCCGCCTGAACTGCCGCTCTTGGAGGAGGCATCCATCCACCTGCCGGCATTGCTTTTTGCAGTCGGGGTTTCTTTGATTGTGGCGGTTGGACTCGGACTCTTCAGCGCCCTGCGTGCGACTTTGGGTGACGTGCAACAGGCCCTTGCCGAGCATGGCCGCTCGCAGACGGGCCCTCCGGGCAGCCAGCGTCTTGGCCGCGCCATCATCGCCGGACAGTTGGCGATCACAGTGGTATTGCTTACCGGGGCAGGCTTGCTGGGCCGCAGTCTGCTGCGCATACTCTCCATCGATCCCGGTTTTCACACCGAGCACGTCGTGACGGTGGATCTCGCCCTAACTTTGGCAGACAAAGATACAGACAAGACGCACCGCGTGCAGTTCCTCAATGAACTGTTTGCGCAGTTGCATCAGATTCCCGGTGTGCAGGATGTAGGTGGTACCGGGAGTCTGCCCCTGACTGAGCCGCTATCAGATGGGACATATGTCATGATGTCGCCCGCAGAACAGCCCCCGCGCAGCATGGAAGAACTGGAACGCTGGTTTCACAATATGACGCGCACAGGTTACGCCAGCTACTGCCCTGCCAGCGAAGGTTACTTTCGCGCTCTGGGAATCCCGCTCCTTCGGGGACGTCTGTTCGATGATCGCGACACGATGGATGCGCCGCATGTTGCTATTGTCAGCCAATCGCTGGCGCGTGAAAAATGGCCTGAGCAGGATCCGCTGGGCCGAACCATAGAATTCGGCAATATGGATGGCGATCTTCGTCCGTTGACCATCGTTGGTGTTGTAGGTGACGTGCGCGAAGAAAGCCTGGAAAGGCCACCCAGCCCGATCATCTATGTGAACTACCGCCAGCGCCCGCAAGCCACTCAGCGTTTTACGGCCCTGGTGCGCACGGTTTCAGACCCTTCTGAGGTGATTTCAGTTGCGCGAGGAATCGTTCGCACGCTCGACCCCAATGTGCCGCCCAGATTCGGCACGCTCACCGAGATATTTGCATTCTCCCTCAAGTCCAGGAGATTCAACTTGATGTTGGTGGGAGCGTTCGCGGGGTCGGCTCTACTGCTGGCCATCGCAGGTCTTTATGGCGTGATGGCGTATTCGGTGACGCGGCGCACGGGAGAATTAGGAACAAGGATCGCCCTGGGTGCAACTCCGGGCAACATCCTTCGCATGGTGCTAGGACAGGGACTCGTGACCGCGCTGATGGGTGTGGTGATTGGAGTTGGCGGAGCGCTAGTCCTGACCCGCACGCTGCGCTCGCTCTTATTTGGATTGAGTCCGACTGATCCCGTCACTTTTTTGGCCGTCACGTTACTGCTCATCTTTGTGGCACTGCTGGCTTGCTACATTCCCGCCCGTCGGGCCGCCAAGATCGACCCCATGGTGGCGCTGCGGTATGAATGAGGAAATGACATGACTGGACTAGTTCAGGACTTTTCGTTATACGCTGCGGCAGTTGCGCAAGAGCCCAGGGTTTCACGGCTGTCGCGGGGATGATACTCGCGCTGCGATCGGAGCCAACACCACCATGTACAGCATGGTTTACGGCGTGCTGTTACGGCGCTTGCCGTTCAAAGATCCTGCCCGTCTCAACACTCCATGGGGGCGCAATCTGAAAATGGGCTGCGAGCAGGCGGCAAGAATGTCGCGGTGATCGGCGTTACGCCGCCGGGCTTCCAGTTCCCGGGAGACACGCGTACAGTCCTGAACATTTTCACCGCACCGCTGGCTCAATTGTGCGTGCCGCTGGCGCTGACTCCTCAGACCCCAAGCGCGCGCTCGACGCACTGCCTCGAGGCCATCGGGCGCCTGAAACCGGGAGTCACGCCTAATCAGGCTCAGGCGGAAAACAATGCCATCGAGCAGGACCTTGTGAAGCAATATCCACGCGCATACATCGGTTCGGATGTCAGTACCGTACCGCCCGGATTTGGATCCCAAGTTCCCGGAAATCATCGATTTCAGAGCGGTCACGAAAACGAACTTGTCCTCCCGGACACCCTATCGAATCTTCAAAATAGCGTAAGCGGAATGCACGAGACTTCCACTTCTCCCGCTAAAGGTGAGTTTGTATGTTGCAGGGTGCGCGTTCTGTCCCACCCGCAGGGTAAGCACAGAAGTGCCGGAGCCGGTGATCGAAGGCGGATTAAAGGCCCCTGACGTAGGATGAGGCAAGCCGGTCACGCTGAGATTTACAGTTCCTGGGAAGCCCCGCAGTGCAGTGACCGTAACCGCATACTTCCCGCGGCCACCTCGGCGGATCGACGCGCTCGAAGGAGACACAGAAATAGAAAAGTCGCTTGTCACACCTTCTGCCGACAGTGCCTGGACTAAGTCCAATCGGCCGTTACCCATATCGGGGCCTACAGGCACCGCATGAGCCACAGCGGCGGCGGCCTGCGATTCATTGGTGCTGCCTTGCAGATTCTGCAAAAGAGCAGCCGCGCCAGAGACGAAGGGCGTGCTAAAGGAAGTCCCCCATCCAGCGGCATACGTGCTAAACGGATAACTCGTAACGATCGCGTCACCGGGGGCATCTACCCATACGATGGCGTCACCAAAGTTGGATGAATAGGAGCGCTGATCCTGGTCGCTGGTGGACGCGACTCCCATCACATCCTTTTGCAACGCGGCGGGATATACCATCTCCTTCTGCCCGTCGTTCCCCGCAGACGCGGCACAAATGACACCTCGCTGGTTGGCGTAGTCCAAAGCCTTGGATAGCTCAAGGGAATTCGTCTTCGTGTCAAAGCTCATGTTGATCACGTCGGCGTTGCTCTGTACGCCGTAGTAGATCGCCCGCAGGATGTCGGAGAGGAAACCTGTCCCATCCGATTTGAAGGCTTTCAATGGCAGGAGTCGGGCCGTCGGAGCCACCAGGTGGATCACACCCATCACCATGGTGCCGTGGCCAAACGCCGCATACTTAGGATTCGTATCCAGGATGGCTGCCGAGGACTGGTCCAGAACTGCTGCACTGGATTGGTTGACGATCGCCGGCGGACACGTGGAAGGCGGACAAGGGGCAGGCGCCGACGGAAAATCCGTCGGAGACAAGTCCTTTAGCTCAGAGGCACCCTGCTGGTTGCGGGTGAAGTCGTAGCCTTGGAGAAGAATACCCGCGAACACTGGATGATTAGGATCAATTCCGGTATCGATGTCGGCGACGATTCCGCTGCCCGAGACTTGAAACTGCGATTGAGCAGCCGAGACGCGGACTATTTGGGTCGCAGGCTGATTCGCATAACCGTTCCAAACTGTTGAATTGTAGTAAGTTACTTGAGCTGAATCAGAAAGGGCGGCAGGCAGCGTGGTCACGCGGTTCAGGCCGCCGATCACACTGAGCAGCCCGTCTACTTCGGCATCCACAATTCTCAGGGGATTACCCGGAAGATTGACCAAAGTCGTTAGATTAAGCGGACTGGTGATCAGAGAGAGTTGCTCCCGGGGATCTCCCAGCTCACCAACCACATTGCAGATTGGAGGCAACAGAGGCAGAGGATTGCACACCTGCTTCAGCGCCGCCAGACTAAGAGGCGATCGAACGATAAACCGGTTGTCGGCAGCGGCTTGGACAGGCCAGAGTCCGCATAGTAGTAGAAGGGCGCGTAGGGCTTTGAATTTCATTGGCTTATCGGTTGCTCTTTATCAATATCAATCTTTGATTCCTCGGAAAACACGTCTTTCTGAGCTGCGGAGTTTCCGGCTGTCCCGGCACTTACGACTCGTGTCTGGTTTCAGGGTTCGTCCCCCTCGGATCGGGCACATCGAGTAATACCCAGTGATTTCCCCTGACTCCTATCTCCAGCGCGACACCCGACTCAGAATCGAAGTCAAAGCGAAACTCGCCAAGCTCATTCGTCTTAGCAACGCCAATAAGCCTCGTCTGGCCATGAAGCACCACGGGAACATTGCCCAGGTGGGGCTCCGGTCCGGCAGGATCCAGAACTTGGCCAACGAGCGTGACGCGCTGCGAATCTCGCTGCGGTTCGAGTGAAAGATCAGCCATGAGCCCTTCGGATTCGTAGAGGACTCTGTGGTCCGCAGGCTGCGAATTTCGAACACCAGCGGGCACTGGCTGGAGAGAGCTATCAAAGATAAGTCGCGCGCGGCTTGTGACTTGCCGGGGAACGATATTCTGACTGAGCAACGAATCCAAGCACGGCCAAAGCTGTTGCAGAAGGAGATGCTGGGGAACCCAGGGAAGGGAATATGCATCGAGCACTCTAAGGAGCTCGGGGGCCGTCTCTTCGCCCGTGAGAACAATTGTGCGGTCTCCTAGGCTGGGGAACCTTCTGTGGAAGGCGGCTACCATTCCGCCGGGCGAAGAGTCTGCCTGTGGGTCAAGGATGGCGGCATCGGGTTTTTCCTTCTCAAGCAGCACAAGCGCCTCTTTGAGGCTAAGAGCGAGCACGCAGTGATACCCCATCGACCTCAGCAACACGAGCAGGTTGTCCCGCACTGACGGATTCGCCCCGAGGATCATTACCTTAGGCACAGTTCCAGCGCCTTCCACCAGCACCAACTGCAGATCAGAACTTTTTCGACCCAGAATGTCCGTCGATGACTCATAGCGAATACCCAGAACCGTAACCGGAGTCAATACAGGGAACTCTGTAGTTTCCGACGCGAACCTGTGGCAAAAAGACGATGCGTGTGGCACCGAAAAGCATCTTTGAGCAAGCCTTCGGGAAAATTACTGGACCATGATTGGCACTTTGTTCGCTTGGGTGCCACCGATAGACTTCTTACACAAATCAGATCTCTTCTCCTTCGGTGCTCTCAATGTCGAAGACTTTCAGAATCGGAGCGTCATGCCAAATTGGATTTACCTCGCGCCGGAGCTTGCCCTGCCATCCCTACCGCATGTTGCGCGGTTGCCTTCGAGGTTGTGCTCTTGGGCGTAGTGGCGGGAAAGGCGATGGCAAATGCTGCTGTCCCACCGACTAGCGCACCCAGGATCGCAAAGCCAACGTTCCTGTACATGTAGGAGAATGTAACTCCGGCAACGTTGATCGTATGGAGAGAACCCCCGGCCAAAGCTTCGCTCGTGGCCGCCCCAGATCGGAGGAGGCTCGGAACGACGACTCCGGCGATCAACAAAGTAATCGCCAACTCGATTAGCAGTTGAAGCAGAGAAAGAGCCTTCTGCCTCTTCATGCTGTCTCGTTTCAGACTCAAGACGACTCTCTTAAGGAACCCCATTCTCGCGGAACGGCGAATCTCGGGAATATAGAAAAGCGGGCCTGGTCGCCGCCATCGCGAAACCGTTGGGGTGCGGCGTTTGCAGCCTTCCTCCAGGTCCTTTTCGGTAGCCGGTTGCCCGCACGCGAGAACCATCTGGTTCGAAAAATCGATCCACTCCTCGGTCGCAAAGTGGTTCATCTGTCCTTCCCCTTATCTTGGTCCTGCCGAGCCACCCAAAGGAATGCAAGAAACTCGTGGCTTGCGCACTGCATTCCGTCCCTTGTAACTTCCCGAGGGCATGGCCCATCCGGGCGTTCTTCGGGAGAAATGCGTCGCCTCTACTTCCATCGGCCGCTTGACGATGTGCTTCATCGGCCACTGCCGGCAGCAGAATGACACTTGTTCCATCGTTATGAGCTTTAATACGTCGGGGGGCTTCAAGCCCGTCCCTCCGCGGCATCTCAAGATCCCTCTAACACCAAGTCCGGCTTCAGACGAGTGACGAGTTCGACAGCCTCAAGACCATCGGAAGCCTCTCCCGCAGGTTGAAACTCGGGAATCCTGGACAGGAACGACTTCAGGAATTCTCGAAAAGTCACGTGCTCATCCGCGTTTAAGACCCGCCAGGACATCTATCCCCCAGTTCTCTCCGGCAGTCTCATAAAACTACGTCGTCAGGCTATTGGGGACAATTGGGAAGGTACATGCAAGTCCACAACAAAATTCCTCATTTCGGGTTGAGGCAAACGCCTAGTCGGTGATGAGCATTCGGTAAGCCCGGGTTGACGAAGAGCAATCTGATTGGACGTGGGACGCCTGCAAGCGCACGCCTGACGATCTGGTTCTCGACCCGCTGGCGGTGCTTTGGCGGGAGACAACGGAGTTATGGATCAAAGCAGTAACCAGGCGGTGAAGATGACCCGCCTCCCCTGCCATCGTCTCCGCTCGAACCAAGTGCGGCTGGCGCTGAGCCTGCTGGCCTACAACTTGGGGAATTTGTTGCCGCGACTGGTGTTGTCCAAGCGAATCGAGAACTGCTCGCTGACGAGTCTGCAGCAACGGCTGGTGAAGACCGGAGGACGGGTGGTAAACATGCTATGACTGGTTGCCCTTGGCGGAAGGACATCTGGACCGGCGGCGGTTCGGAGCGATGCTGGGCCGGATCGCGCCACTGCTGCGGCCAACGGGATAGATCGATGGTGGTCAGGTCGGCGGCGGAATCCGTCTACAGCGGGTAGGGTAAGAGAGGTGTTGCAAGAGTGGCGGAAGATCGGGCAATTTCGGCGGTGCTGGTTCGGAACTCAGACCGTCGGGGGCGACCCGGATGAAAATTGTTTCACAGTGTCGCGAACAGGCGGGATGGGGATATAATTTGGTGCCATTTTTGAGGTCAAAAAGGAAATTCCGGCTAACTTGAATATCATGCTCGGGGTAAACAAAAACCACCACGGATGAGCTGCATGGAGCCCACGATGACATTCCGCCAATCGCTCTTGCTGCTGGTTGCTGTGAGCATGAGTGTGGCGTTGGCGGCATGCGGCGGCTCCTCCACCATGAGCACGACCCCAACCCCGCCGATTGCCGTTTCTTTCAGTTCCGCCGTGCCAGCCGCCCTGCAGGTGGATGCCACGGCGTTGCTCGCGGTGTTGATCACCAACGACTCTGCCAACGCCGGGGTAAAGTGGTCGGTGACCTGCGGCAGCAAGGGCGTTTGCGGCTCTTTTAGCACCGGTGGTCCCCGGACCTCTACCACCTACACGGCGCCTTCGGCTCTTCCGTCCGGCAATAACAATTCCGTGACGGTGACGGCTACCTCGATGACCGATGGCACCAAAACCGTCTCGGCCACCATCACCATCACTGCGCCTGGCATTGGTCTTGCCTTTAGTTCCAGTGCCTATCCGCCAAACGCTCTGCAAGTCGGCGCCTCGGCGCCCATCGCCGTAGTCGTAACCGGGGACCCCTCGAATAACGGCGTGCGCTGGTCGGCGACCTGCGGCAATGGCGCGGCGCCTTGCGGCTCGTTTACTCCCGCCACGACAGCCAGTGGTGTTGCGGCCACGTTCACTGCCCCTTCCGTCCTTGGTGTGGGTAACACCGTGACCGTGACGGCCACCTCGGTGACCAATCCAGGCGATTCCCTCTCGATTCCGATTTTCATCTCCCTTGAGCCCACAACGCTAGCCAGCGGCTCTTACGTCTTTCAGCTAAGCGGAACAAACCCCCACGGGTTTTATTCTGTGTCCGGCGTCTTCACCGTCAACCATGGGTCGATTACCGGCGGCGAGCAGGACTTCGTGGACCCGGCTGGAGCCAAAAGCAACACGATTACCGGCGGCAGCATCCTTGCCATCGACGACGGTAACCTGTGGATCGCTCTCCAGACCGGAGACTCCAGTATCGGTGTGAGCGGGGTTGAGACCCTCGATGCGACGCTGCTTTCTCCCTCGCGGGCTTCGCTCATCGAGTTCGACTCTTCGGCAACCTCCAGCGGAACGCTAGATTTGCAGGCCAGCACGGCGGCGCCGTCGGGCGGGTATGCGTTTTTCGCGTTTGGGCGAGACTCGGCCAAGTCCGCCACGGCCATCGGAGGCGTCGTCAATGTGGACGGCTCCGGCGCCATCTCCGGCAACGGAAGCATTTTCGACATCAACGACGCCGGCCTCGCTGCTCCTTTAGCCGCTCAGTCTTTCGCGGCTAGCACGATCACCGCTCCGGACAGCATGGGGCGGGTGGAGTTCAAGCTGGTCCCCAGCGCAGCCTCAGGCATCGCGCAAATCAATCTAGTGGGCTACGTGGTTGACGCCAGGCACATCCGATTGGTTGAGACAACCGACGCCTACGGAGGTTTCACCGGCGGCACGGCCCTGGGTCAGACCGGAGCCTTCACCAGCAGTTCGATCTCGAGCGCCAACTTTGTGTTCGGGGCGGCCGGCGAAGACCCGAATGGAGCGCTCCAGGCCGCCGGATTGCTCCTCGCTGGACCGAACACCGGCACAGCCGGCGCCGTGACCGGGAACGTAACCGGTATCTTTAGCTGGAACGACCATACCGGAGTGGCTAACCAAACGCCGCTCCCCCTGGCTGCTGGAACTTACACCTTGGATACCACCGGCGTCGGAGCCGGAACCGGCCGGGTAACCTTGGCGGGCCTGACCGATAGCGTCAGTAACCCCACCTTCAACTACGACTTGGAGCTCTATTTGACCGGGGACGGCGAGGGACTCCTGATCTTGATGGACCAAGACGCCGTGATTGCCGGTCAGGGTTTCCAGCAAGGCCCTGGACCGTTCACCGCCGGTACTTTCAGCGGCTCCTACGGGTTGAACGTCCGGCACGTTGTGCCAAACGGCAGTGGCGAGGCGAGGCAAAACGGCACGGGTCCGACTGCAGCCGATGGTGCAGGCAATCTTGCGGGATTCGTGGATCTTAATGGACCTGGCTCGGATCTGCCGTTAAGCGGCAACTTCACCTCGAGTTCCAATGGAGTCTTCACTGGCACCCTAGCAGGCCTCGATACCTCTTCTACCCCCGCCGTGCACCACTTCGCCTACTATCTGGTGGACGCCTCGCGAGCGGTGCTCATCGAAACGGACAACGCACAGTTGACCATCGGATTCCTGGAGCTTCAATCGAATTAGGCATCCGCGAATTCTTGGCTGGGCCGTTTATCCAACGCTCTGACCACAACCCGTGTCCCTGGTTCGCGCACAGGGACTTGCCGCGGGAGAGAAATTGCGGGAAGGCGCGACTTGTCGCCCAGGCTCAAGCGTAGAGCGTTGTGTCCGAAAACTTCCCCCGCGTCAAGGCCGCCCGTTCCTCCACAGGAATCGTGCGGGGTTTGCTGGGTTCTGCTGGGAGAACCGAGACACAAGGGGCCTCGAAACCTGTAACCCTCCGGTTAACTGCCTCGTGGTTCTTCGCAAACCCAACAATTTTGGGGCCCAGACGACAACCCACGAGGACGGCCCAACGACTCGACATCTGAGCGAGCCCGTGGCCGCGCAGCACCGAAGATGTCGCAGTCGGTGTTCGGATGGACAGCGCGTTGGGTCTGTGATGCAACTATCATTAGGTTGCATTTCAGAGGAAGCAATCTTCCTTTTCTCCGACCCTCGGCGGTGTCGGCGCCCAAGTTGCCGGGTGAGCGTGTTGATTTCTGTGTTGATTTCTCTTGACAGGAATGAAATGTAACAGTAATTTTTGCCCGATCGTTTGATGTAAGCCCGAGTTGTATCATCGAGGGGTTCGGCGGCGGCAACGTTCGAAGAACGAACTCCGGCAAAGAACTGAGAAAATTATTGTTCCAAGACCAATATTACTGCCTGGGAGCGCCACCGAGCCCGCACGACGCGACCCTTGGGCATGACAGGCATGCCAGGTCCTCGCTGTAGTTCTCAGTCTTCTTCTTCTGGATGACCCGCCTGGCCTAGCGTAATTCAGCTCAGACAGCAAATCTGCGGGTCACCGAGCAGTTGAGCACAAGCATTCTTTGCAGGTCAATCGCACAGAGGTCACTCATGCCAGGTTGGAACATTCGTCCCGTACACTCTGCTCGTGTTGGGCACCGGTTCCTGCCTATTTGGACAGAGTGGGCCAGCCGCCCTGAAACCAAACCAGCATAACCTTGGCGATCACGATATCGATACGACGGAGGCGCGACCACCTTTGAGGTTCAAAATCAAGGGACGTAAAAGTCACTGCCCTGCGCGACCGCATGGTTGCAAGAAATGGCTGCTAGTTCGACCAAAACGAATGTGGCGACACCGTCGACCCCCATCAGAAGTGTAGTCTGATCGTGGCCTTCTCACCCGTGGAGGCCAGGGCCGACCAAACCAAACCGCAGAACCGCAGAACCAAAGAATCAAAGATACTAGAGAGGCTGAGAATTAAGAGCACCCCAGACAACGAGGGCGTGAACTGGGAGTACGAGGCAAAGACTCGGCCACTGCGCTTCTGTTCGGAGTTTCTGAGCACGCATTCGACAGCGTACTCAGCAAACTAGAGACAAGGTCTCAGAGCAGAGTTCAAGTTCTCAGCCTGCGCAAAAGAGTGGACTCAGGCTCACCACGGGTTCGGATTTAGTGTCGGGCACGGTTGTGGCAAACCTTCCGCGGCCGCAACCGGGAAGACCTTTAGGTTCACGTCGAGGCGAATGACAGCACGTCGACACAACATCAGACCGTCAACATAAGGATGGCTTGATGATGAGAGGCAAACTTCGATAGGGGGTTAACCGTGTCACCACTTTCGTTTCAAGGAACTGCTTTGGCACTCTCCGGCGATGGCCTGGCGGCGGTTGCCGGCAGTCTGGGAGTGCATGCGCCCGAGATCTGGGCAGTCCTGGCGGTCGAGACAAAAGGCTGCGGGTACCTTGCGGACCGCCGGCCGCAAATTCTTTACGAACGCCATATCTTTCATGGCTTGACACAGGGAGAGTTCGACGACGGCGACATTAGCGATCGCTCACCGGGTGGTTACGGCTCGACCGGCGCCCACCAGTACGAGCGTCTTGCAGCCGCAATCGCGAAGGACCGAAACGCGGCCTTGCAAAGCGCGTCCTGGGGGCTGGGGCAGATCATGGGTGAGAATTTCGCGGCGGCTGGATTTCAAAATGTGGAAAGCATGGTCGCCGCCATGGCGCAATCCGAAGACGCCCAGCTGGCGGCCATGGGCGATTTTCTCGTCGCCACCAAGCTTCGGGCCTCGCTGCAAGTCCACGACTGGACCACGTTCGCGCGGGGCTACAACGGCCCCAATTTTGCCATTAATCGCTACGACGTGCGCTTAAATGGTGAGTTCCAGAAGTTTTCCCTGGGGGTATTGCCAGACCTAAATGTCCGCGCTGCACAGTTGTATCTGACGTATCTCGGGCTCCACCCCGGATCGCTTGACGGCGTTGCCGGTGAGCATACGCTATCCGCCCTTGCGCAGTTCCAGGTTCAGAATGGAGTGCAGCAAACAAACCTGATCGATGAGGATACGGTTGCCCAGCTGCGGGATGCTTTGCCTTCGATCAACGACATCTCGACCGCGGCGTGATGAATCGCATTGTGCCCCACGCGCAACCGATGGTGGGTGGGGCTCTGCCCACGGCGGGCGCGCACCTCAGTCCTCTTCCAGCGCATCCGATTCGATGCCAATATTGTTTTCACCGGCCGCTTTCTTCTCCCAGTACCTCTTCACCCAGGCAGCGAAGCTCTTGCCGGCAGCGGTGTCTTTGCCCGTGAAAGCGAGCGCGGCGATTTCGCTGTAGGGGATTTTGATCTTGTCTGCGCGGTCTTTCGGCATCACGCGCAGCATGCAATCACGCAGAGTCGGTCCATCATTGTTGCGATCGAAAATATATCCTTCGATCTTCTGGCCATTCTTCAGGGTGACGGTCAAATCTCCGCGATAGTCGAAGGCCTTCTCAAAGGCAGTGCGAATCTCTTCCTCGGTGGCCAGCGGGGGCACCCAGCCTTCGAGATTTTCGTGGAGCGTGCCCGGGGCATTTTCAAGGTCGTGGGGCGCCGCTTTTGGAAGCGAGTCGGGTATGGACATACGGGAGAACTACGCGTCGGGCGCGGCGCCGATCTGGACCAGTGGACCGGAACTCCGGCGCGGCGCCATTGGAGTGTCGTCGTCCACATCGGGATCGGGATACTTGTCAAACAGGGTCGCGCGGACCGTCGCTGCGAAGCCGCCCAGCGATCCAAACGTGTCGTTCACAGCGCTGGCCTCGTAGCCGCTGTGCACCATGCAGTTCGCGCACTTCGGATTGCCGCTCTCGGTCCCGTAGCGTTCCCAATTGGTATCGCGCAGGAGCTCTTCGAAGGTGTCAGCGTAACCGTCCTGCAGCAGGTAGCAGGGCTTCTGCCAGCCAAAGATGTTATAGGTCGGCATGCCCCAGGGAGTACATCTGTATTCGCGGCGGCCCATGAGGTATTCGAGAAAAAGCGGGCTCATGTTGAAACACCACTTCTCGCGGCGATTGCTTAGAATCTGCCGGAACAGGCGACGGGTCTTCTTCTTGCTCAGAAAGTGGTCCTGGTCGGGTGCTTTGTCGTACGTATAGCCCGGCGAGAGCATCATGCCTTCCACGCCCAGCTCCATCATGTCGTCGAAGAACTCGCGCACGCTCTTCGCATCAGCCCCATCGAATAGCGTAGTATTCGTGGTCAGTCGGAAGCCGCGCTGCAGCGCTTCGCGAATGCCATCCACGGCTTTGTCGTACGTTCCCTCGCGACACACTGCGAAGTCATGGTGTTCCCGTTGCCCATCCATGTGCACGACGAACGAGAAGTACTTGCTGGGCTTGAACTGATCGATCTTTTCCTTCAGCAGCAGGCCGTTGGTGCACAGGTAGACATACTTCTTGCGGGCGACCAGGCCCTCGACAATCTCCGCGATCTGCGGATGCATCAGGGGTTCGCCCCCCGGAATACTCACCAGGGGTGCGCCGCATTCCTCTACTGCGGCGAAGCACTGCTCAGGCGTCAGGTCGGTCTTGAGGATGTGCGCGGGGTACTGGATTTTCCCGCAGCCGGCGCAGGCCAGGTTGCAGCGGAACAACGGCTCCAGCATCAGCACGACCGGGTACTGCTTTCGGCCCCTTAGCTTCTGCCCGATGACGTAGCTCGCCACCGTCCACATCTGAGACACAGGTACGCCCATGCTTTCGTGTTGCCCTCTCTACCAATGGCTTTGCCGAGGTGCTGACCCGCAGACCACAAACTCAGATGACGACCCGTGCCTTCATGATACTGGATAAAACGGCTGGAGGCCAGTTTACTCCGGGGCGATCGGATCAGGACTGCAATCTCTACGCGACTGCTCGTCTTTTTGCATCTTTTGGCGTCCGATTTTCATCGAAGCTCGAACCGCCCCAAGTTGTGCTGGGCTTTCTTGCTCCGGATCCAGCTGGGGGTTATCTGTCTGAAACAAGTACACTTATAAGTTGGGATGACGCAAATGAGACTTCTGGAGTCCGCAGCCCTCGCAATCGCCGCAGGGCTTCTGCTTTCGTTGTCGGCCACGGCCCAAACTTCCACCTGGAACATCGATCCCGCCCACTCCACCGCGCAGTTCACGGTACGCCACCTGGGCATCTCGAACGTGAGCGGAAGCTTCACCAAAGTGAGTGGCACGGCGGTCCTGAATGAAAAGGACATCACCCAGTCGCAGGTGAACGCGACCATCGACGCCAGTTCGATCGACACCCGCGTTCCCGATCGCGACAAGGACCTCCGCAGCCCCAATTTTCTCGATGTGGAGAAATACCGGACCCTGGAGTTCAAATCCAAACGCATCGTGAACCACGGCGGCAAGCTCCAGCTGGTCGGCGATCTTACCCTGCACGGCACCACTCGCGAAGTTACGCTTGATCTCGATGGTCCGACGCCCGAACTGAACGATCCCTGGGGCAACGTGCGCCGTGGTTTTTCCGCGACCACCACCATCAACCGCAAGGATTTCGGCGTGCTCTGGAGCAATAACCTAAAGACGGGTGAGGCCGTGGTCGGTGACAACGTCAAGATTCAGATTGATGTTGAGCTGGTGAAGAAGAAGGCGTAGTAATTCTTCTGGGCAAGTCGGATTCGCAAAACCAGCGGGGGACAGCCGCCCTCGACCGTCCAAGCCGAGCAAGGTCGGCAGTTTCCTCCGGGGCGCGGGTACTCCAGTGCCCGGCGCGTACTTTACGCTTGCTACCTCGGCTTCGTGATCGCCCCCTCCGACGCCGAATGCACCAGCGCTCCATATTTGGCGAAGACTCCCGTGGCATATTTCGGCTTCGGCGCCTTCCACTCCGCCAACCGATGCTTCAGCGTGGCATCGTTTATTTCCACTTCGAGTTTCCGTTGATTCACATCGATGTGGACGGTGTCACCTTCGCGCAGCGCCGCAATCGGCCCACCCAACGCGGCCTCCGGCGATACGTGACCGATCATCAGCCCGCGCGTTGCTCCGCTGAAACGGCCGTCCGTGAGCAGGGCTACCGCATCACCCAGACCCTCGCCGACGATCGCCGCCGTCACCCCCAGCATCTCCCGCATCCCGGGGCCGCCTTTCGGACCTTCGTTGCGAATGACGACCACATCGCCCGCCTTGATTTGCTTGCTGGTCACCGCCGCCATAGCGTCTTCTTCGGACTCGAAAATCCGCGCGGGACCGCGATGGGTGAGCCGTTCATGTCCGCTGAGCTTCGCCACGCTTCCTTCGGGCGCAAGGTTTCCGTGCAGGATCACCAATCCGCCGGTCTTCTTTAGGGGGTGATCGAGCGGGGCAATCACCGGCTGGCCCGGAGTCTCAACCGCAGCCCCGGCCTCTTCTCCGAACGTCTTTCCGGTCACGGTGAGGGTCGATCCATTGGCGAACTTGCCGTCGAGCAATCGCTTCGCAATCACGGGAATTCCACCCGCCTTGTCGACATCCGCCGCCACGTATTTCCCGGCAGGCTTCAAGTTTGCCAACAGCGGGGTACGTTCACTCACTTTCTGGAAGTCGTCGATCCCCAGAGCGACGCCCATTTCGCGCGCAATCGCCAGCAGGTGGAGCACCGCGTTCGTCGATCCCCCAGTGCACGCAACGCCGGCGATGGCATTTTCGAACGCCGCGCGGGTGAGGATGTCCTTGGGCAAAATGCCTTTCTTCAGAAGATTGAGCACGACCTCGCCGCAGCGGAACGCAATTTCATCCTTACGCGTGTCCATGGCGGGAACGCCGTTGAACCCCATCGGCGAAAGCCCAATCAGCTCCATCACCGTCGACATGGTGTTCGCCGTGTACTGGCCCCCGCAGGCACCCGAACTCGGGCACGCGACATTTTCGAGTTCCAGCAATTCCGCGTCGGTCATCTTGCCCGCCGCGTGCGCGCCCACTGCTTCGAAGACATCCTGAATGGTCACATCCTTGCCGCGATAAACGCCGGGGGCGATCGTCCCGCCGTAAAGCACCAGGCCCGGCAGATTCATCCGCGCCAGAGCCATGGCGGCCGCCGGAATCGTCTTGTCGCAACCCACCAAGCACACGACCGCGTCGAACAGCTGCCCACGGCAGACCAGTTCAATCGAATCCGCGATCACTTCGCGGCTCACCAGCGACGCGCGCATGCCCTCCGTGCCCATGGTTTCGCCGTCGCTGATCGCGATCGTGTTGAACTCCATCGGCGTCCCGCCCGCCGCTCGAATGCCTTCCTTCAGCTTGGCGGACAATCGCCGCAGGTGGAAATTGCAGGGCATGGTTTCGATCCAGGTGTTGGCCACGCCGATGAGAGGCTTTTTCAGGTCGTCATCGGAAAATCCGACGGCTTTAAACATGGCGCGTGCCGGAGCCCGGTCACGCCCGTCAGTGATACCTCGGCTGCGATGCTTGAGATCCATAGGCTAGAAGATTACGCCATCGGAGGGTGGAAGAAGAAGTCCGGCTCACAACGAAAGAGACGCCCCAAACAGCGTCTCGCATCCATCTCAACAAGAGCCGGGTAGAGACGCGGCTCGCTCGGTCTTCCAGAACGGCAGCTAAGCCAAAGCCTGCTGACCAACCGGGTCGCTCGACGACACCGCCGGAGCCGGCGGATGCGGGGTGGTCGCTGGAATCGTTCGTGCGGTCCGGATGTGCTCCCCGATCTCTTGCATCGCAATCGCCGGATGCACATCCATCACATCGACAATCGCGTACCAGTCCCGGCTGAGCTGCCCCAGCTGCCTCTGGTTGACTTCCATCCGCAGGGTGACTTTGTGCTCGTGCCCGCAGGGTTCCGCCTGGACATAGGGAGTCTCGATCCCGCGCCGCGAAGCCGCAGTCAGGATGCGCATCAATGTTCCTTGCGTGTTGCGATAGCGGATGTGAAATACGTGCATGATGTCTTTCCTATTCTTCCTCGAACAACATCTCCGACAGCGCAGCACCCGCCGGCACCATCGGATAAACGTTGGCTTCGGGATGGCAATCAAACACCAGTAACTCCGGTTCGGTTGAGGTGAGGAAGCGGTCGAGTTGGTCGCCGGTTTCTCGCGCTACCGGGTACTCCCGCATGGCGTCTTCATTGAGCCTGAACCCGGGAATCCGGTAGGCCTTGGCGATCTCGACGAAATCCGGGTTATCGCTCAGGTCCGTCTCCGCGTAGTTGCGCTTGTAAAACAGCTGCTGCCACTGCCGCACCATGCCCAGATACTTGTTGTCGATGATGACGGTCTTGATGGGCAGCCCCAGGCGCCGGATCGTGGCCAGTTCCTGGATATTCATCTGAATTCCGCCATCACCGGAGACACACAGCACGGTGGTTTCGGGCTTGGCCAGCTGGATTCCGATCGCCGCCGGAAGAGCGAAGCCCATCGCGCCCAGTCCGCCCGAGGTGATGAACCCCCGCGGCGAGCTAGAGTGATAGCGCTGCGCAGCCCACATCTGATGCTGGCCGACGTCCGCCACGATCACGCTGTTTTCCGGCAAACGGCTGAACAGTTCGTCGAGCAAGCGAATGGTGGGCTGGGCCAGCCCACGCGGATCGAGTTCGGCACGCTCCGGACCGCAGGCCGCCGCGCGCCATCCGCTGAAGTCGGGCAGGGAAGCGCGGCGCAACTCGGTTTGAAACGCCGGAACGGTCTCGGCCAGATCACCAATCACCGGCAACTGGCAGGGACGCACCCGATCGAGCTGTCCGGGATCAATTTCGAAGTGCACGATCTTTGCGTCCGGAGCGAAGCGCGAGGGGTCGCCCGTCACCCGGTCATCCAGCCGCGCACCGAAAACCAGCAGCAAATCCGTCTCATGCAGGGCCATGTTCGCAGCCCGCGTCCCGTGCATGCCAACCATCCCTAAGTAATAAGGAAGCTCAGGCTCGACCGCTCCCAGCCCATGCACAGTGGCGAACGTCGGAAGCTTGAGCTGATCGAGCAATTGCCGCAGCTCCGGAATCGCTCCCGACAACTTGGCGCCCGCACCGACCAGCACAACCGGCTTCTTCGCCTGTTGCAGCAGCGCGATCACGGTATCGGTGAAAGCAGGCTCTGCCTTCGCGTCTGCCGGCCTCGCGTGCGCTCTAAACGTCACCGGGCCAGAGAACTCGATGCTAGCCTTCAGCATGTCGGTGGGAATATCGATGACCACCGGCCCCGGCCTCCCGCTTTGCGCCCAGTGAAAGCCTTCGGCGATGACCTCGGGAATCTCCTGGATCGACTTCACCAGCCGGCTCCACTTGGTCATCGACAGCGTCAGCCCGAAAACATCGGTTTCCTGGAACGCATCCGAGCCGATCAGCGCGCTGCGAACCTGCCCTGTCAGGCACACCAGCGGAACCGAATCCATCTTGGCGTCGGCGATGCCGGTCACCAGGTTGGTCGCACCCGGACCGCTGGTCGCCATCGCCACGCCAACTTTCCCCGTGACCCGCGCATAGCCTTCAGCCGCAAACACAGCGCCCTGCTCATGCCGCGTGAGGATGTGGCGCACCCCGCTGCCAGCGAGCGCGTCATACAGAGGCATGATCGCGCCGCCCGGGTAGCCGAAGACCAGGTCCACACCCTCGGCCCGCAGACAGTCCAGGACGATTTGCGAACCTTTACGCATTCACCACCTTGGACTCAGGCTCCGGTGCTGGCTTCGCCTTCTTCGCGTCTTTCGCCGGCAGCCACGACATCATGCCCCGCAGCCGTGCGCCCACTTCCTCGATCGGGTGCTGCCTCTCGGCCTCGCGCAACGCCGCGAAATGTTTGCCGCCCTTCTTGTTCTCCTCGATCCATTCCCGAGCGAACGTCCCGTCCTGAATGCTGGCGAGAATCTCTTTCATCTTGGCGCGCGTTTCATCGCCCACCACCCGGTTGCCGCGGGTCAGGTCGCCGTATTCGGCGGTGTTCGAAATCGAATGCCGCATCCGTGCCAGTCCGCCTTCGTAGATCAGGTCCACGATCAGCTTGACCTCGTGCAGACACTCGAAGTACGCCACCTCCGGCTGATAACCCGCCTCCACCAGGGTCTCGTACCCTTTCTTGATCAGCGAAGTGAGCCCGCCGCACAGCACCGCCTGCTCGCCGAACAAGTCGCTCTCGGTTTCTTCCTTGAAGCTGGTCTGCAGCACACCTGCGCGCGTCGAACCGATTCCATATGCGTAGCACAGCGCATATTCGTGCGCCCGGCCGGTCGCGTCCTGATGAATCGCCAGCAGGGAAGGCACTCCCCGGCCTTCGGTGTAAATGCGCCGCACCAGGTGACCCGGGCTCTTGGGCGCAATCATGACCACATCGACATCATTCGGCGGCTGAATCGTCTTGAAATGAATGCTGAATCCGTGCGAGACGCCCAGAACCTTTCCGGGATGCAGGTACGGCTTGATCGCGGATTCGTACAGCTCACCCTGGGTCTCATCGGGCGTGAGAATCTGGATCCAGTCCGCCCGCTTGGCCGCTTCGTCGGGAGCGACCACGACCATGCCATCGGCCTTGGCCTGCTGCGCGGAGGCCCGCTCCGGGTCAAGCCCCACGATGACCTTGTATCCGCTGTCACGCAGATTCTGCGCCTGCGCATGTCCCTGGCTGCCGTAGCCGATAATCGCGATGGTTTTGCCCTGCAGGGCATTGGGGTTGGCATCTTTCTCGTAAAAAACAGTAGCCACAGAAGCTCCTCTTTTAGGATGACAAGGGGAAATCCAGCCCTTGTGAAGTTGTCCGGTCAGGAGTACAGAAGCACGGAGAGGCCCGACCCGCGAAACCGACCGGTCGGTCGGTTTCAAGTATGCTACGGGTCCGTCTTCCCGCCTGTCAAGGCGAAATTCCCGCCAGGGGAGGCCCAGTCAATGACCGGTTTCTCTCGACCGGGCCGTGCTCGTAGTCGCGCACCATCTCAAAGCCCCTAAATGATGAAACCCACCAGCCCGGCTCTTCCGGCGGTGGGTTCAGGAAACTTGCTGAAACACTCAGGTTTCTAGCTATCCTGCCCTCCCCGGCCAGAGGTCCCGAGTCCGACTCGTACCCCGACGACGCTGTGAAGTCGAATCGCGTTGTAGCCGGTGGGCATCGTGGATCGGCTCAAAAGCCGCCTCCACTCGCGTGGAGTGCCGTTCACCCTATCAAGCCGCACAGCGCCTGTCAACAAAGTTGGCATTCCCCGGCTCGCCCCGTTACCATGTCGAGCGATGACCCGCGAGACCACGATCGACTCCCGCCAGGACATCCTGCGCACCGCCGCCCGGCTCTTCCAGCAGCGCGGTTACGATGCCACCTCCATGAACGACGTCGCCGCGGCCCTCAAGTTGAGTAAGGGCGGCCTCTACCATCACTTCCAGAGTAAGGACGAGATGCTGTTCCACATCATGAACCACGCCCTCGACATCACCGAGGAGCGCGTGGTCAAAGTGGTGCGCGGCATCCAGGGCCCGGAAGAGCGTTTGCGCATGCTGATCCGTCTCCACATTGAAGTCGTGCTGAGCGTGCGCGACCGCGAGGTCACCGTCATGCTGCACGAGAACCACCCGCTGCCCCCGTCGCTGCGCAAGCAAATCAACATGCGCAAGAAAGACTACATCCACTTCGTGGAAGGCCTGATCGCCGACGTGCAGCGTCAGAAGGGATCGAACGGGACGGTCACAGCCCGCGCCGCCGCGCTGGCGTTGCTCGGGATGATCAATTGGATCTACCAGTGGTACAAGCCCGAAGGCCGCTTGCAAGCCCAGGACCTGATTCCGCAGTACACCCAGTTGCTGTTTGCGGGGGCACTTCAATAATGCGCGGGTGGAGACGCGCCTTGCCGCGTTGGTGTTGGGTACGCTTGGTGAGGGACCGCCCGTCACAAGACGAGCACAAGTCCCGAAGGAAGGGCAGCGATTTGCCCGGCGCCTCAGTGCCGCGTAGGCATCAGGATGAGCACCGAGTCCCTTTTCGGGACGGCGCCACGGCTGGTGATATGAGCACGAGAATTTTCTTCGACCTCTACGAACTCTTCGCGCAGCGAACTGGCAAACCGTACGTCGAATTCCTACGCCTCCCCGCTCTCAGTGCCGGTGTCTATGTGCTCCCCGCCGGCGGCGCCGATCCGCAGAAGCCCCATAAGGAAGACGAGGTGTACTACGTGGTCCGTGGACGCGCTCGCATGCGCGTGGGATCGGAAGAACAAGGGGTGAAATCCGGTAGCGTGATCTTGGTCGCCGCCGAGATCGAACACCGCTTCTTCGACATCAGCGAAGAACTCGAAGTCCTGGTTTTCTTCGCCCCCGCGGAAAGTTCGTAGCCCTCTTGCAAATGAACTTTCTCATCACACCCATGCAGCCCGAAGACTGGCCCGCAGTCGAGGCCATCTACCGGGAAGGCATCGCAACCGGAAACGCAACTTTTGAAACCGAAACGCCCGGCTGGGAAAAGTGGAATGCCAACCACAACGAGCATTGCAGATTGGTCGCACGGAATGGGAACGACATCGTAGCCTGGGCCGCGCTGAGTCGCGTATCGACACGCCACGTATACGCTGGCGTCGCGGAAGTGTCGATCTACGTGGCCGCCACCGCCAGAGGAAAGGGGATCGGGAAATCCCTACTGCAAGCCCTCATCGAGCAGTCCGAACAGAATGCTATCTGGACGCTACAAGCCGGAATCTTTCCCGAAAACACAGGCAGCGTCGCGCTGCACAAGTCCTGCGGCTTCCGCGAAGTCGGTATGCGGGAACGGGTTGGAAAACTCGATGCCACCTGGAGAAATGTGGTGCTCCTCGAGCGCCGCAGCTCAAGGACGGGCACGTAACCGCGCACGGCCCGTCCCAATTTCTGGCCACTAGCCACTCACTTGCTGCGCCGCCTTCTCTTTCGAAGGAATCCAGTAAATCTCCTCGCGCAAGAACTCCTTCGTAAACCCGATCCGCTTTAATATCCCCTTCCCGTGCTCAATCATTTCCGGGTGCCCGCACAGGTAGCCCACTCCGTTCTGGGCGGTGATCCCCCAAGTATCGGCATACTTGCGAATCAACTCATCCACGCGCCCAATCTCGCCCGTCCACTTGGTGTCCTCCCACGGACGGCTCACCGTGGGCACATACTTCAGCCACGGAACTTCCCGAGCATATTTCTGGAGTTCCTCTACGTAGCCGAACTCCCACGAGCGGCTCGCCCCATTCAGCAGAAAGAGCTTATGCTCTCCCTTGAACTTGTCTTCGTTCCAATCTTTGTACAGGGTGCGCACAAAACTTACATACGGAGCAACCCCGGTCACCGTGCAAACCAACAAATGGTTCTTGCGCCCGCTGGCGGTGTCGAGGACGAACCGCCCCTTCGGGGCCTTGCGCATCAGCACTTCGTCGCCCGTCTTAAGCGCGTAAATCTTGGGTGTAAGTTCGCCGTTCGGCACCAGTTCGAAGAAGAACTCGATCTCGTTCTCATAGGGAGAAGATGCGATGGAGTACGGTCGTTCCCATCGTTTTTCCTCGCCATGCACGCCCAGGGTGGCGTACTGCCCGGGAGTGAACTTGAACTCGCCGCCGGGATCGATGCGGATCATCCACAACTCGGGCGCCAAATCGACCCGCTTCGTAATCTTCGCTCGATAGTGCTTGTCGTCAAAGGTGGTCATGGGGGATTTCCTTAACAACTCTGCCGTGCTCGTAATGAATGACATATATAACAGAAACAGATGCAATCGGAAGGCCAATGGGTGCAGGTGGCAGAACCGCTAGGTGCGGGACGGCCGCGCTCGGTTTTGTGTGCTGAAAAAGTCTGCCACCACGGACCCAACGGCAGCGAGGACGCGACCAAACGGGACTCTTCTTGATCCGAAGTTGGCGTTGCTCTACTTCCCCAGCACCAGCACCACGAACGTATCCGGCAGAATCGCCGGACGCGGATGGGGCTGGTCCGTTGTCGGCGCTGGCGGTGATCCAAACTGCGCGGTCACCGTGTATACCTGGTGCGTCTTACCATCGAGGGTCATCGTGCGTGCGCCTCTCTGAGTCTTAACATTCTCCGCCACGCTGAATTTGTCCGGAGACTCTTCGCGCACCACGGTCAACACACCCTCGCCGCAGGAGGCGAACGCCAGCCCAGTCTCGTCATCGAACGCCGTGGCGTCTACTCCTCCGCCGATCGGCAACGTCGTAACAACCTTGCCGCTGTCCGCATTCACAACCGTCATGACCTTGTTGTCACACCCCGCAAACAAACGTCGGTTCTTGCGGTCGAGCGCAAGCCCGCTGGGCGACTCGCAACCGGTCAACGGCCAGCGTTCTTTCACGATCAGCTTGTTCGCATCCAGCTCAAAGACCTGATTCTTGTCCTCCAAGTTCACGAAGACCGCGCCCTTCCCGTCGCTTACCGCGAATTCGGGCTTGCCCCCGAGCGCGATCGTTCCAACCACCTCGCCCTTCTCGACATCCACTGCGGTGGCATCCTGGCTGCCTGCGTTGAACGTGAACACCCGTTTGGTCGCCGCATCGTACAGGATCGCATCCGGGCGATTCCCAACCTTGATTTTGTTCAACGTCTTCAGAGTGCTGATGTCGAAAACGCTGATCATGTTCTCGCGCCCGTTGCTGGTGAATCCTCTGCCGAATTCCGGGGCCAGAGCGATCCCATGCACCCCCGGCGTGTCCGCAATCTCCCCCACCAGCTTGCCCGAGTCCGCGTCGATCACCACCGTCTTGGTTGCGCGCGAAATGTACAGCCTCCGCGTCTCACTGTCGATCTTCAGATAGTCCCATCCGCCCTCGCCACCCAGCTTCCAGGTATTCACGAGGTGGTATCCCGGAGCGGTCGCGGCCAATGCCGCAACCAGCAGGAGCGCAACTATAACCGCTACCAAGGCCTCGTGCTTGTGCTTCATGGGATCCTCTCCGAGGTTGCAGGATTGACCGCAACAGCTTAGATGAGAATTCTGAAAAGAATCTGAGTTTTTCGAACAGACCCATTCCCGCGTCCCGGTGAGACGAAAACCGGCGAAAGCGCGTAACATTAAGCCCCGACTGGCAATTCAAACCCCCAACTTAAGGACTGCCGAAACGATATGGCAATGCATCGAGCCCGCACGCTTCGAACCAACCCAGTGCTGTTCATCATCGTCTTTCTAGCTGCCCAGTCGCTGGCTCCCGCGCAGACCGGCCCCCAGGATAAGACGCCTCCGAAACCCTGGATGAATGCCAGCCTTTCGCCGGATGAGCGGGCAGCAATGGTCGTGAAAGAGATGACACTCGACGAGAAGATCTCGCTTCTGCACGGAACCGGCATGCGTGGTCTGGGGCCCGTCAGTCCGCTGTCGGTTGATTCCAATGGCGGTGCTGGGTATGTGGTGGGGATTCCGCGCTTGGCGATCCCCGGTATCCAGATGTCGGACGCCGCCTACGGTGTCCGGCAGAGCGGCGAGAACGGTCGTTATTCCACGGCCCTGCCGGACTGTCTGGCCGGTGCGGCGACTTGGGACCTCGAAGCCGCGCACGAATACGGCGCCTTGATCGGGCGCGAGTTGCGCGCGCAAGGCTACAACATGTCGTTGGGTGGCGG
>Ga0137415_10001221_pt1 | contig 25440 bp, 22 predicted proteins | sample CZODoug3_1_1_16f_FD_183082 | JGI IMG/M metagenome (GOLD analysis project Ga0137415, IMG submission 183082) | Vadose zone soil fungal communities from Angelo Coast Range Reserve, California, USA - CZODoug3_1_1_16fungal (Hybrid Assembly) | ecosystem: Environmental > Terrestrial > Soil > Vadose...
GGGACGCTTCGCGGTGGAGCGACGGCTTACGGGGCGCAGGGGACTGCGCCGGCAGCCGATCCTTTGGCGGCGGTTCGCGCGCAGATCGGCGCGATGCCCATTCAGACGCACAAACTGGCGGAGAATCTGATTTTGCTTAGTGGGCCGGGCGGAAATGTGCTGGTGCTGCACGGAGCAGACGGGAAGATCGTGGTGGATACTTTTCTTTCACCGGCGTGGCCGAAGCTGAAGGAGACGCTGGAAGGGCTGGGGAGCGCGCCCGTGAAAACGGTGATTGATACGCACTGGCACTTTGACCATACGGACAACAACGCGGCGCTGCACGCGGCGGGGGCAACGGTGCTGGCGCATGAAAATACGAAGAAGCGAATGTCCGAGGCGCACGATCTGCCGGTGATGGGCCTGCATTTCGACCCTTCGCCGGCGCAGGCTTTGCCGCAGGAGACGTTCGCGTCGCGTCACCGACTGAAGGCAAATGGCGAAAATGTGATGCTGCAGCATTTTGCGCCCGCGCATACGGACACGGACATCTACGTTGTTTTTGAAAAGGCGAATGTCATCCATATGGGGGACACGTTTTTTAATGGGCTTTATCCGTACATCGACAGCGGAACCGGCGGGAAGATCAGCGGGATGATTGCGGCGGCGGACAAGGTGCTGCCACTGGCCAGCGCAGACACGAAGATTATTCCCGGACACGGGCCGCTGGGGAACAAAGAGGACTTGACGAAATTTCGCGCGATGCTGGTGACGGCGCGCGAGCGGGTACAGAAATTGAAGTCGGCGGGAAAAACGGAGCAGGAAGTGGTAGCGGCGAAACCGTTTGCGGACCTGGATGCGGTGTGGGGGAAGGGAATGCTTAGCGGGGACCGGTTTGCGCAGGTGGTTTATTTGGCGATGTGAGTTTGGAGCGCCCGTTTCGGCGGCGATGCAGAGTGGAACATTTTGTGTCGACCGCTGATATCGAAGATGCCGCCCTAAAGGGACGGCGCTACATTGAAGAGCGCCGAGAGAAGCCGCAGGGCTACGAAGACTCCGCCCTGCGCTACATAGGATACTCACTCGCGGCCTCGTTCGCTGGGGCGCGCCCGCCTGCGCGGACAGGCTAAAGCACGCCACTACAACGCCGAGATTAGTTTGCGAGATGCGTGGCTAGATTCACGGTGACGGTTTCGAAGGCTTTGGTGTGTTGCTGGCCTAGCTGCCAGAATTCGGTTTTCAGTTGGTGTGCGGAAATGGTTACGTACAGATAGCCGTAGGAAGAGACGGCGGAATCGTAGGTCAGATCGGGGCCGCCGACGGGGGCGCCGGTGGCGGGAGCGACTGGCTGGTGCGGCATGCCGCCGGTGCCAACGACAATGTAGGGGACTTCTTTGCCGGCGATGTGGCGGGTGTAGTGCTGGTAGTTGTGCGCGTGAGCGGAGAGGAACAGATCGGGCGTGATGCCCGCCTGGGTGCAGGCGTCGTCAATCGTTTGATTCATCTGCGTGCTGCCGCTGTGTCCGCTCTGGCTGTAGGGCGGATGGTGGGTGGCGATTACGAGCGCTTTTTTATCTTTGGATTTGGAAATTGCCGCAAGCATTTTCTTTAGCCAGTCGATTTGCGATGTATCTTTCTTCCCGTTGGCGATGCCTTCCAGAAAGCCAGGATTTTCGAGCTTATTTGAGTAGAGCCCGATAATGCGCGCGAAGGGTGCGTCGAGCATCCAGTACACGCCGGGGAGGGTCATGGTCTCGCGATAGATGCCGGTATCGGCTGCTTGCGGCGGGACTGCTGCTGCGTTGGCGCAAAAATTTGCCAGAAAATCTTTGAGCGAAGGATCATCGACCGGGGTGGTCACCTCGCCATCGTGGTTGCCGGGAATGGCGACGATTTTGCCGGGGTAATGACGGTAGGGGCGATAGAAGCGGTCGGCGTAATGCGCGGCTTTGTCGGGACCGTAAATTACGTCGCCGAGATGGAACAGAAACGCGGGATTCAGGCCGCCCGCGGACGGATTGAAATCGGTGGCCATTTCATCGGAAACGAGTTCCGCTTCGTGGGCCTGGCCGACGCCGCTATCGCCGAGTGCATGGAAGCGGAGTTCGCCGACGTGCTCGATCTCCTTTACGCCGTCGGCGCCGATGACGTCGTCGAGGATTAGGCTGGCATTCTTTCGAACTGGTGGAATAGGGCCGAGTTGCGTTTTGCTCCAGTCGGTGATGCTGGTGTGACCGTTGATGGGTTGGCGTGAGGAGGGTGGCACGGGGAGATAAAAGGGATGGGCGAATCTGTCCTTGGAATAGGTTGTTGAGGTTAGGTGATTTACTTTAGGGGGCATTTGCATCTCCTTGAGAAGACGGGGGGAAATAAGTATTTCATCTTTTATCACTGGCTCAGATAGATGTCAATTTAATATAATGTTAAGAAAGCGCAGAACTGGCGCGACGAAAAGCAGGTTTCTCGACGATTCTTGCGATGATGATGGGCTGCAGGCCGTGTCGGCGAAAACGAGTCAAGACGCGCGGAGAATAACGCAGGGCTGCGAAGACTCCGCCCTGCGCTACAAGCGCAAGCTAGTGGTGGGCGTCGGAGGCGCCGGAGAGTTCGCGGACTATGTTGCCTACGAAATTTTTGGCGTCGCCGAATAGCATCAGGGTTTGGTCGAGGTAGTAGAGGGGATTGTCGATGCCGGCGAAACCTGCGGCCATGCTGCGCTTGATGACCATAACGGTGCGGGCTTTGTCGACGTCGAGAATAGGCATGCCGAAGATGGGGCTGCTGGCGTCGGTGCGTGCGGCGGGATTGGTGACATCGTTGGCGCCGATTACGAGTGCGACGTCGGTCTGCGCCATGTCGCCATTGATGTTGTCCATATCGAGGAGCTTGTCGTAGGGGATGTCGGCTTCGGCGAGCAGCACGTTCATGTGGCCGGGCATGCGGCCGGCTACGGGATGGATGCCGAAAGTCACGTTGACGCCGCGCTTGGTGAGGGCGTCGTAAAGCTCGCGAACTTTGTGCTGAGCTTGCGCAACGGCCATGCCATAGCCGGGGACGATCACGACTTTGTTGGCGGCGGCGAGAATTCCGGCGGCTTCTTCGGCGGTGGCGCTTTTAACCGGGCGCTGCTCCTGCACGCCCGCGGCGGCGGCTTGGATTTGTCCGAAGCCACCGAAGAGCACGTTGGTGAAGGAACGATTCATGGCCTTGGACATAATTACGGAGAGAATGAAGCCGGAGGAACCGTCGAGCGCGCCGGCGATGATCAGCAGCTTGCTGTTTAGCACGAAGCCCATCGCTGCTGCCGAAAGACCGGCGTAGGAGTTCAAGAGAGAGATGACGGTGGGCATGTCCGCGCCGCCGATGGGGATAACGAGCATCACGCCGAAAATCAGCGGGATGATGATCATGGCGGGGAAGAGTTTCACTTGATCTGGATGCAGGCAGAGAATGACCGCGATGGCGATGGCGAGCGCGAGCATCGCGAGGTTGACGAAATTTTGTCCTTTGTAGGTGATGGGGCGCTGCGGCAGGACCTCTTGGAGTTTGCCCGCGGCCATGAGGCTGCCGGTGAAGGTGAGCGAGCCGAGAATTACTTCCATGGAGAGCACGGCCATCATGAAGGGGGAAATGTTGGGGGCGCGGAGATAAAACTCCGAGGTGCCGACGAGCGTTACGCAGAGGGCGCCGAAAGCGTGGCTTAGCGCGGTCCGCTGGGGGACGGCGGTCATGGCGACTTTGCCCAAGGGGACGCCGATGATGCAGCCGAGGACCAAGCCGATGGCGACGAGCTTGTAATCGACGATGCCGCGATAGAGCAGCGTGCCGCCGATGGCCAGGGCCATACCGACTTCGCCGGCGATGACGCCGTGGCGCGCGGTGGTGGGGGAGCTGAGCCATTTCAAAGACAAGATGAAGAGAACGGTGGCGATGAAGTACGTGATCTCGATGAAGGTTTCCGTGGGCATCATGGCTTTTTCGGCCCGCTGGATTTGAACATGCGCAGCATGCGGTCGGTGATGAGGAAGCCGCCGACGATGTTGCTGGTGGCGGCCACGATGGCGATGGTGCCGAGGATTGCGGCGAGATTGGTCTTGTGTTCGCCGGCGAGAATGATGGCGCCGACTACGGCGATGGCGTCGAGCGCGTTGGTGAGAGACATCAGCGGCGTGTGCAGGAGCGGGGAGACGCGGCGGATTACTTCGAATCCGATAAAAGCGGCGAGCATGAAAACGTAGAGGCTGGTCAGCAGGTCCAGCTTCATTTATGCGCCTCCTTGGGTGGCTAGCGCGGGGAGTTGGAAAAATTCGCGGAGGCGGGCGTTGACGACTTCGCCGGATTGCGTGAGAAGCGTGTCGCGAATGATTTCGTCGGCGGTGTTGAGCTGGAGCTTGCCGTCTTTGACGAGGTGGAGAAGGAAGGCGGACAGGTTGCGCGCGTACATCTGGCTGGCGTGATACGGCACGGTGCTGGCGAGATTGAACCAACCGATGACGGTGATGCCGTTGACGCTGATTTTTTCTCCGCCCTCGGTGAGTTCGCAATTGCCGCCGCGTTCGGCGGCGAGATCGACGATTACCGAACCGGGAGCCATGCCGGCGACCATTTCCTTGGTGACGAGAATGGGAGCGGCTTTGCCGGGGATGACGGCGGTAGTGATGACGACGTCACTTTCGGCTACAACTTTGCCGAGGAGTTCGCGCTGGCGGCGGTAGAAATCTTCGCCTTGCGCGCGGGCGTAGCCGCGCTCGTCTTGCGCATCTTTGGCTTCGATGGGGAGCTCGACGAAACGGCCGCCCAGACTTTGGACTTGTTCCTTTACGGCAGGGCGCACGTCGTAGGCCGAGACGACCGCGCCGAGGCGGCGCGCGGTGGCGATGGCTTGCAATCCGGCGACGCCAACGCCGATGATCAGCACGCGGGCGGGAGTGATGGTGCCCGCGGCGGTGGTGAGCATAGGGAAGATTTTGGGCAGCGCGTCGGCGGCGATGAGGACGGCTTTGTACCCGCAGATGGTGGCCATGGAGGAGAGCGCGTCCATGCTTTGCGCGCGCGTGGTGCGCGGCATCAGTTCCACCGAGAAAGAGATCACGCCCTTCGAGGCGATTTCCGTAATGGTCTCGACGGAGCCGAGTGGGCGAAGAAAACCGACGAGCACTTGATCGCGATGGAAAAGCGGGAGGTCGGCCTTCCCGGTGCGGTCATTGGAGCCGTAGCAAAGAACCTGGGTAATGATGTCGGCTCTTTGAAAGAGTTCGGCGCGATCGGAGATGACTTTCGCGCCTTTGGCCACGTAATCGGCATCTGGATAGCCGGCTTCGCTACCTGCGCCCGCTTCAATGACTACTTCCAGTCCTGCTTTGGCCAGATTGGGAATCACGGAGGGCACAAGCGCTACGCGCCGCTCCCCAGGAAAGCTCTCGCGGGGAACACCGACAATCATGAACCACCCTCCGATACTCAAGAACTACACTTGATTCTGATTCGGATTCTGGCTGGGCCGCATTGTACACCGGCCCCCGCGAATAAGCCGCTTCACAAATTAAATTAGCGCGAGCCCAGATGCGCTACTCGGCAGCCCTTCCTTCCTCGGTATAAAATAGACATCTTCGAGCATCGAACCTTCGGCCAGCCGGCGCGCTTGAGGATGCCTTGCCCGTTCTCGTACATGCTGTGATGGCCGCAAAGGTATCCGCTAGTGGTTTCTGGCCGCAGCCCGAGAGATCGGCGTACTTTCGGACCAAATCATCGACGCGGCCAGTGTCGCCTTTCCAAACAGCGTCCTCCCGCTCGGGATGAAATATGAAAGCGCGACTACAGGCGTCAGCGTCCTGTCTGCAAGGACCGTCTTTTGCAGACCGTCTTTTTACAACTTTTTACAATCATTTGCGGTAGCTTGACAACTCGTCTGGAGGTGTCCTTATAGTCTTGCGCATGTAAGGGCGAGTGACGAAGCTGGCGAGGTTGAGAATGTCCAAGAAGTGGCGATTGACGGAACGCACGAAGACGCTCCTGACGCTGGAGTTGGCCATCGTGCTCCCCGCGGTGGCGTTGATGGGCTTCAGTATTTGGAACCTGAAGCATATCCAGCGCAATAAGGCCGTAGAAGCGGCCATCCAGCTCGATTTTCAGCATGTGCTGAAAATTGCGGAAAAGAAAAGCTGGCATCAGGCAAACGATTTGGTCACGCCTGTCCGAAAGGAATTCCCAAATCCCGATGATGGCCCGCAAATCAAATCCAGGCTCGAGCATATCCTGCTGGCGCATCCCGAATATGCGTATGCGGCTTTGTACGACAAGAAGAGCAACCAACTGGTCAGCCGGGTGCAGCCGGGCCGCGATCAGGATCAGGCCTTCTGCGGATTCGCGCAAGAGGATATCAACATGCTCGCCACCTGGCTGCCAAGTGAAGCATCCAGCTTCGCGAAGCACCTCCGCATGATGAAGGAAAAGGAGGAAGAAGCGTGGGGCTTCGAAGGTGGGTGGACGGTCCGCGCAAATCAGCGTGCGTATTGGAATATCGCTTATTTTATCCCCGAAGGCGTTCCATCCGATCGCGTTGCCCTGGGGATAGTCGCTTTTGATCAAGACTATCTGCGCAAGACCTTTTTCCCGAAAATCGTAAAGGATGTCTTGAGCAGCAAGAACACCGTCCTGAGGGCAGATGCCAATCTGCCGGTCATGATGATCCATGCGCCGAAGGACTCCACGCCGTGGGTAGCTTCGGCGGATTGGGATGGAGGCGAACCAGAGGAGGAGCGCCGTTTTGCCGACGTTTTCCCGAACCTGATCTTCGCAATGAAATACCAAGGGACGACGATCGCGGATATTGGGAATCGATTTCTCCGATATAACTACATCGTGTTGGGGGCGCTCTCCGTTCTCATGGTGGGGGGAATTTGGCTTACCTATCGCAACGTTTCCAGGGAAATGAATCTGGCCAGACTGAAGTCCGACTTCGTCGCGAACGTCTCGCACGAATTACGGACGCCGCTGGCTTTGATCCGGCTCTACGCCGAAACTCTGGAGCTGGGCCGGCTCACGGCAAAGGAAAAATATCAAGAGTATTTCCGCATCATTCGCGAGGAGAGCGAACGGCTGACTGCGCTCATCAACAATATTCTGGACTTCTCCCGAATCGAAGCAGGACGCAAGGAATACGAGTTCAAGGAAACGGACCTCGCCGACCTGGTTCGGTCCACACTGGATTCTTACCGGTTCCAGATCGAACAGAATGGTTTCGCCTTCGAGGAGAATATTTCCTGCGATCTACCGCCCGTGACCGTGGACCGCGAAGCAATCGCTCGCTCGCTGCTCAACCTGGTGAATAACGCGCTCAAGTACTCCAAGGACCAGAAGTACATCGGTGTGAGCTTGTATCGCACCAACGGCAGCGTGAATCTGGAAGTGCAGGACCACGGAATCGGCATTTCACCGAACGAGCAGGAGAAAATCTTCGAGAAGTTTTACCGTTGCGGGGATCCCCTGGTACACAACATCAAGGGGTCTGGATTGGGTCTCTCGCTCGTTCGGCACATAGCGCGCGCGCACGGTGGGGAAGTGCTGGTCGAAAGCACACCCGAGAAAGGCAGCAAATTCACGATCGCGTTGCCATTGGATCCTGCTTTACGGACTGCGGAGGCAGCCGCGTGAGGGGCCGCGGAGAGTTGACTCGTGCCATGCTTCGGATAGAGCCGAAGGGAGAGATCATGGGAAACACAAAAATCTTGATCGTCGAGGATGAGCCGAACATGGTTGCCGGGCTCCGCGACAATTTCGAGTACGAGGGCTTTCAAGTGATTACGGCGCTCGACGGCGTGGAAGGACTCGATCGCGCCCTAAATGAATCCCCGGACCTGATCGTCCTCGACGTGATGATGCCACGCATGAGCGGGCTGGATGTGTGCAAGCAGCTAAAGGCGAAGCGCCCATCGATGCCCATCATCATGCTTACGGCGCGCGGCCAGGAAGTCGACAAGGTTGTGGGACTCGAACTCGGCGCCGACGACTATGTCACCAAACCCTTCTCCATCCGGGAACTCCTCGCTCGCGTGAAGGCCGTTCTGCGCCGCGCGAAGACCCTGCCGAAAGAGCAAGACAGCTATACGTTCGGCGATGTCGACGTCAACTTGCGCAGCTACCAAGTCCTGCGCGGCGGTAAGCCCGTTGAGTTTTCGAGCAAGGAGTTTGAGTTGTTGAAGCATTTTCTGTGTCATTCCGGAGAGACGATGAGCCGCGACCGCCTTCTCGACGAAGTCTGGGGCTATGAGAATTTTCCCACCACGCGCACCGTGGACGCTCACATCGTGCGCATTCGCCAGAAACTCGAACCAGTTCCGGAGCAGCCCCGGTTCTTCCTGACCGTGCATGGAGTCGGCTACAAATTCGTGGGGTAAGACGAACATGATGGCACTAAGCGAGAGAGCATTGGACGTTGGACGAAACACAGCAGGGGAGCGCCGAGTGCAAAAGCTTCGAGACGCACTCGCTGAAAAAGATGGGCACAAGTCGGCCTCCACGCAAGCAGAGTCGGCGGAGACCGTGCATTCCATCAAAGAGGAACTGATTGCGGTGCGCCGCGAGCATGCCAAGCTGCAGCAGGCCATCTATGAGGCGGCTCAGGTGCAACGCAAGCTTTGCGCCCCGCGCGAACTCGTCTCAGGTGAGTTCGAAATCGCCGGAGAAATTTTCCCCGTGCGCCATCTCTCGGGCGACTTTTTCAAAGTGATGCAACTCGACCCCGTCCTTGGATTAATAGTAGGCGACATCGCCGGCAAAGGATTATCCGCCGGCATTTGGCAGGCCCACTTGATGGGCTTGATCCAGCGCGCTGCGCGAAAACATTCAGCCCCGGCGGATGCCGTTGCCGATGTCAACCGCGAATTATGCCGGGATCAGGATGAGCGGCCGCTGATGGCGCTATTTTTTGCGCGGCTCGACCCGCAATGCAATGACTTGATCTACTGCAACGCCGGATTGCCAGCCCCGCTCCTTCTGCGGCAGAACAAAACCGTCGACCGCCTGGAAGCAGGTGGCCCGATGCTGGGTGCCATGCCGCAAGCCGCCTTCCAGTCTGGCAAAGTCCGGCTGAACCCCGGCGACATGCTGATCGCGTACTCCGACGGCGTGACCGAGTGCCGGAATTCCCAAGACGAGGAGTTTGAGATCGCGCGTTTGTCCGCGGCGGCGGGAGCGGTCAGCGGTGCAAGCGCAAACCAAGCTCTCTTCTCCACGCTTGCCGCGGTACTCGATTTCGCCGACGCCTGCCCGCCGGGCGACGACTTAACCCTTCTGGTTGTCCGACGTCGCGGCACGACAATGAAGGAATCGCCCCATTCGCGCAGCAAACATTTTTCAGCCTCTCGCGTTAGGCCGACTTCGCCTTTGCGACAGAAGAAAGCCGACCGGAAGGAAACGATTCCGTATAACTGAACGGTAGCAAACCGAGTTCCAGAAATTGCGTTGCGTGCACTGGTAGCTGGAAGTGTGCCCGAATTCTATTGCGAAGGAATAAGCCATGGTGACGATAGCAACCTTAGTACCGATGGAAGATAGGAAAGATACAAGCCTAACGACCTTGCACCTGGGCTCGCAGACCTGCCCGGAGGCTTTAAGCACAGTCTACGTGGCCCACTATCGCCACGTTCTACAGGTCTGCCGGCGCTTCTTTCGGCAACGGGAAGATGCCGAGGACGCAGCGGCAGAAGTCTTCTTGAAGCTGCACACGGTCCTCGAGAAAAGAGATCGAGCGGTGCCCTTCCGGCCCTGGGTGACGCGTGTGGCAGGACGACACTGCATTGATAAGCTGCGCCACAGCAAGCTCGAGAGGAATTCGTGCGTTGTGGGCCACGAAGTCAGCACAATCCGCGACACTTCGACTCTCTCGCCGCTCTCCAAGGTTTTGCGGAGCGAAGAACAGCGGCAGGTGAGGGAACAGTTGAGTCGCTTGCCGGAGCGTTACAAGGTTCCGCTCGTGTTGCGTTATTACAAACGGATGAGCTACTCCGAGATCGCCCGCACACTCAACCGGGGTCTTCCGGCGGTCAGGATGATGATCTTCCGGGCAAAGTATCAGCTGCGCCGCAATTTGGGAAACTTCGCGGGGGCCGCGCCCAACTGATTTCGATGTATCATGTCGCTGCGCATCGCAAGACTTTTCGTATGCGAGGGAGCAGACATGAATCGTCGTTCCGATCGTCGTGAGTTTCTCCGCAATCTGAGCACCGCCGCAGTCAGCGTCGCGATTGCTGACTTGTCTTTTTCCGGAAAATTATCCGCCGCGCCCAAAAAATCGCTCCTCGTCTTCACCAAATCCTCCGGTTTCGAGCACGCTGTAGTAAAGCGTAAGGGCGAAAATCTCAGCATCTGCGAAACCGCGATTACCGAAATCGGCAAAAAGCACGGTTTCGAAGTCACCTGCTCCAAAGACGGCCGCATCTTCGACTCCAAGGATCTTCACGCTCACCAGGCCGTCTTCTTCTTCACCACCGGCGATCTCACCACACCCGGCACAGACAACAATCCCCCGATGTCCGCCGCCGGCAAGCAGACTCTGCTTACTTCCATCGAGCAAGATCTCGGATTCGTCGGTTGCCACGCCGCCAGCGATACCTTCCACACGCCGCCCGACACCGAAGATCTTTCCAATCGCTACGTCGCTCACGGCGCCCAGTCCGATCCTTACCTCCGCATGCTCGGCGGCGAATTCATCATTCACGGCCGCGACCCGCGCCTGCAGACCGCTAACATCATCATCAACGATCCTTCATTCCCCGGCCTCGACGGGGTCCAATCGCCGGTCTCCTTCAACGAAGAATGGTATTCGCTAAAAGATTTCGCCACCGATATGCACGTGATCGGCACGGTCGATACCAGCATGCTCAAGAATGAGTGCTATCAGCGACGTCCATATCCCGTCGTGTGGGCGCGCATGAATGGCAAAGGCCGCGTCTTCTTCACTGCTTTAGGGGATCGCCCGGAAAATTGGGAGAATGCCTTCCACCTCAATCTTCTCGCGGGTGGGATCCGCTGGTCGCTCGGTGACGTCAAAGCCGATCTATCGAAAAATCTAAGCGCAGCGGCGCCCGGCTATGCGGATATTCCTCCGAAGTTTCCTCCAAAAGCGGCAAGCTGACTCGCCATGTAGAACGATTGTGCGGCATCAGCGCGCTTGGCCTAACTGTCGCCAGGTCACAAGATGGATTTTTTCGGCTTGCAATAACTTCCGAAACTCTGCGCCGGTAAAATAATCAAAGTCGCGCTGCCGCCAGGCCGCGCCCCACGTGTCCCGTTCTCGAGTAGCCGCGGTCATCTCCTCATTCGCGAAGGCCACATGAATCACAAACTCCGTGACTCCCGGCTGAAGGTTTTTGATCGCCGTCGTGTAAAAGTCCGCCCACTTCTTTGGCTGCACACCCGGATCGATCGTCACCGTGTGATCGATAACGATATCAGCCGGACCCAGCCCAGCCTCGAGATACGGATGCTGCGCAAACCACTCCCGCACTACAAAAAACGGCAGCTTCTTCTCATGGGCTACGCGCACCAGCACATCAAATAGATCTTTTCCGTTCTGATACAGCCGGTATTGATGGGAATCCAGGTGTGTCGGCCGGATCCCCATCGCATATGCCCGCTCGATCTGGGCGCGAATTTCCTGCTCCGCTTCTTTCGGCTCAATGTGCGTTGCTGCCGTCCAGTCGTGCCGAAAATATCCATTCTCGTCCGCCAACGTCGGCACCTTTTCTCGTGGAGCGACCGGCCCCCACCGGTAATACACCCGCTCCGCCGTCAGCGTCAGGTGCAGACCAAAATCCGCATCCGCATGCGTTTTTGCGTAATCCGCAATTTCCGGAAACCAGGGACACGGCACCATGATGCTCGCGGAATTCACGCCGCCGCTCTCCAGCGCTTTGATCGTCGCTGCGTTCACCGCATGCGTCATTCCCACATCGTCCGCGTGAACAATCAGGAGTTTCTCGTCGCGCCCAAATCCAAGCCGCTCCGCGAAAGACGTTTTGTTCTGTGCCCACGCCGCGACTGGCCATCCCGCAATAACCAGTGCCAACGACCCAACAAACCACTCGCGTCTCATCTAGCCCTCCGTGTAGGGGTGGAGCATTGCTGCATCCCAACTTGGCGTGATCGATCATTATCGGCACTTCTGGGGTTCAAATTCGCCTCACCAGTCCCGCCTGCGTCGCCCGCGTATTGCGCACCAACAGCAACACCAAAATCATCCCGACGAACGGAATCAACCCCGCCGCAATCACAATCGGATCGAACGCGTGCGTAGCGGTCGCTTGCCTTGCATCGGAAAAATACCCGATCAACTCAAACGCGATAATTGTCCCGATCCCCGCTCCCGTACCGCTGAAGCCGCTCACCGTTGCCACCGAATCGCTCTTGAACAGGTCCGTCGGCAACACATTTGCAATGGTTGAAAAGGAAGCATAGGAAAACGTCGCGATAGCAAACAGCAGAGTGATCACATACAAGTCCTTCGTGAAGATTGTGGGAATCAGCAGTGTCACTCCCAGGCCGCCAAACACCACCAGCGCCTTCCTCGCCGCTCCCACTGTCCATCCGCGACGGATCAGAAATCCCGAAGCCGCGCCCCCAAAGAAATTCCCCAGGTCCGCGGCCAGAAAGGGAATCCACACCGCAATCAACCCGCTCTTCAAAGCAATGCCCTTGGCGACCAGGTAGATCGGGAACCAGTCCGTCACAAAAAACCACACCGGATCGGTGAACATCTTGGAAATGATCGTCCCCCAGGTCTGCGGAAGCTTCAAAAGCTCGCCTATCTTTGCCTTTCGCGTGCTCGCAAGTTCCCGCGTCTCGGCAAGAATCATCTGGCGTTCCTCATCACCAATGAGCGGGTGCTCTTCGGGTCGTCGATACACGCGCCGCCAAACAATCAGCCACAGGAATCCCAGCAGCCCCGGAATCATGAATGCCACGCGCCAACCCCACCGAAAATAGATCGGCAGAATCAAAAACGGCGCCACCGCTCCGCCAATCGACGACCCGCTATCGTAGAAAGCGGTCGCCAGTCCTCGCTCGCGTTTTGGAAACCACTCGGAGACCGCCTTGCTCGCCCCCGGCCAGTTCGCGGACTCCCCCGCGCCCAGCAAAAACCGAAACAGCGCGAAGCTCCGGAAGCCGTTCGCCAGCGAGGTCAACAGCGAAACCGCTGAATACCACGCGACGCTGATCGTCAGACCGCGCCTCGTTCCCACTCGATCCACAAAGCGCCCGCAAACCGTCTGTCCGATGGAATACGCCACGCGAAACGCAATCGCGATGTTGGCGTAGTCCACGTTCGTCCAGTGAAAGTCCTGCTTCAGGTAGGGAGCAAGAATAGAAAGCGTTTGCCGGTCGATGTAGTTGATAATCGTGGAAGCGAAAAGAATCCCGCCAATCCACCACCGCAGGTATGGAATAGCGCGTGTCCGAGTCTGCGCAACTTGCTCGGTTACCGCCGTCGAAGATCTACCTTCATCGCTATCAAACATCGCGTGAAACAATAGCCGATGAGAGCAGCAACGTCACCCTCGTTTAGTCAAGGCACCGCTTCTGCCCTACCTGTAGCGCAGGGCGGAGCCTGCCTGCCGCAGGCAGGTCTTCGGAGCCCTGCGGCTTTTGACTCTGAGACGTTATAAGCTCTTGAACTCTGTCAACCCGTCTTCGCGCTTGAAAGGGAAGCAATCGTCATCGGACTCAGCAAACGCGCGGAATCCTGGTCCAGATACACAATCGCATTTGGATGGGTTCGCAATATCGAAGCCGGCGCCATCGGGCTAATCTGGCCCTCAAAACACATCTTCACCGCCTGTGCCTTCCGCACATCGGGCACCACACAGATAATCTCCTTCGCTTTCAATATCTGCCGCACCGACATCGAAATCGCTTCCTGCGGCACCTCTGAAACATCGCGAAACCATCCTTCGCCCACCTGTTGCCGCCGGCAAGCCTCATCGAGCCTCACTACCAGGTATGGCTCCTCCGTTTCAAAATCTGCCGGAGGATCGTTGAACGCCAGATGTCCGTTCTCTCCAATGCCCACAAACGCTACATCCACCGGCGCTGTGCTAATCGCCTTGCCGACACGCCGCGCCACTTCGCCCGCATCACCCGTGCCATCCAATAAATGATATTGCCCGACGCCCACCTTATCGATCAGCCGCTCGCGGAGGTACTTGCGAAAGCTAGCCGGATGCGTAATCGGCAGTCCCACATACTCATCCAGGTGAAACATCTCCACCCGCCCCCACTCAATCCCATACGCCTCCGTCAGCTCCGCCAAAAACGCAATCTGCGAAGCGCCCGTAGCAGCCACAATACGTGCGCGCCCGCGCCCAACGATGGCGCGCCGTATCGCCGCAGCGGCATGTTCAGCCGCCGCTCGACTCAGCGATATCTTGCCCTCAAACACCTTCACAATCACGCGGAAGACGCCCTTTTAAAATGGTCGCTAGACCAGATAGCTACAGTGGTCCGACCTCGACTACTGTGCCGGGTCGCATTGATTGGAGCGCTTCGGCGCAAGCTTGTAGCAGGGGGACCAAGTCCTTCATGCGATTCGATTTTGCACAAAGGATCAAGATGGAAACACTACGCCCAGTCATGTTTTGCTGGTACTTAATGTTCCGATCGCTCGTGAGAAGGACATCCCAGTGGCGTTCCGCAAGCGTAAGGAGCTCCCCATTCCTTTTGGGTTCAAAACCCGCTCGCCTCACCGTTTGGCACTCATGGCCCAAAGCAGCGATGTCTTCTTTCAATGCGGCTGGCAGGCACTCGTCGATCAGCACTTTCATTTCCCGAAGCGTGCCAGGATCAGTGCTTTTGCTTCCTCCAACGCTGCGATAGCTTGCTCTCGGCTCACCCCGGGGTATTGTGCCAGGAATTCATCCAGCGTTTCTCCACCCTCTAGGTAGTCAAGTAGGGTCTGGAAGGGAACGCGCGTGCCTCGGAAGACGGGCTCGCCGCTGTGGATCTCCGGATCTTGGATAATCACGCTGTCGGGGAGAATAGCCATAAGCGAACCTCCTGCACGTTCCCGATTATCTCATTTAGCCGGAAAAACGCCTCATGAAAGTGCCTTCACTCAGGCCAAAGAATGTGACTAGCTGGCGATGCCTCAGTGCGCCGCCTCCGCGCCGCAGCTCCCCAAATTCTTCACTACTTTCGTGGGCTGAAACATCTCCGCGCCGGCCGTTCCGCTCGACTTCTTTCCCTTGAGCTGCACGCGTTCCCCTGCTCTGACGTCCACGCTCCCCGGTTCAAGCGAATACGATTTGTTTTTCTTCTCGTCCACCAGCCTCAACCCATCATCACTCTGCCGGACGCAGCCCGTTACCCCGCCACGCTGATGCAGCGCCAGGAAAAGCACGCCGACTCCGGCCGCCGCTCCAACTCCAATCCCGACCGCCTTGCCCGAACCATATCCACTCTTCGGTGCAACATATCCCGGCGTCCCAGGTGTGCCCGTCCCCATTCCCGTTCCTCCGCCCCCGTATTGCGCAAACGCGGAGCTCGACAGAAATGTTGCAAGAAAGACCCCGGGCGCCATCTTCAAAAGATGTTTTGATACTGCAAATGTTATCGCGAGCCTGTTGCGAACAGCATTTTGACCTGCGTTCATGAAACCTTCTCCTCGCAGGCGAAGCATGTAAGTGACCACTTCATTCCTGCTGGTAATAGACTCGCCTACACCCCCGGTTCTGTTGTCCAGCAAATGTGAACTCGCCGTCATTTTCCTGTTGCCGTTTCCTGTCGTGTGACTGTTCGAATTAACTTAAAACGTTAGTTATTCTTATTGACAACGTACCAGGACCTGTGGTAATCTCACTCGTGACATCAGCACCCAGTCCGGTTTGGTGCCTCTCGCACACGCAGCCGTGCCTGCATCCCTTTTATTTCTTATTACATACATGTAACTCCTTTGGTTTCTTGCGCTTCCGCACTCTTTTGCGCAACGGAGAGCCTGCAAGCCCCTTCCTTTCAGTCGCTTGCGCACTCTTTCCATCGCAACGGGGGTGGGTGGGGGTATCCCTCTGTTAAGATTGGCCCAGCACTATGACCGCACAGCGTGAACAGCTTGAGGCCGATGTTCTGATCGTCGGCGCCGGACCTGCCGGCCTCGCCTGCGCCCTCCATTTATCCAATCTCATCAAGAAGCACAACGAATCGGCGGCGACAGGCGGACCTCCGCTCTCCGCGGAAAATATCTACGTCCTCGAAAAGGGCCGCGAAGTCGGCGCGCACCAACTCTCCGGCGGCATCATGAATCCCAAAGCTCTCGCCGAATTGGTCCCCGATTTCGAGAAGACCGCACCGCTGGATACTCCCGTAACCGATGACGCCGCTTTGTTTTTCACAAATGGTTCCTCGTTTCGCTTTCCCGTAACGCCGCCTCCATTCAAGAACAAAGGCAACTACGTCATCTCCCTGAACCGCCTGGTGAAATGGCTGGGCGGACTGGTCGAAAAATCCGGCGTGAATCTCTTCACCCAATTTGGCGGCGCGCAACTCATTTATGATCGCGAAGGCATCGCCGGCGTCATCACCGAAGACAAAGGCCTCGATAAAAACGGCAAGCCCAAGGACAACTACACGCCAGGATACGAATTACGCGCCAAAGTCACGGTGCTTGCGGAAGGTCCGCGCGGCTCTCTCACCAAGCAGCTCGTCCAGAAAAAGAAACTCGACAATATCAATCCTCAGATTTACAGCATCGGCGTCAAGGAATTGTGGGATGTGCAGCCCGGCCGCATCCAGCCCGGCTATGTCGCGCACACGCTCGGCTGGCCCGTGCCCACGAACATGTACGGGGGCGGCTGGATTTATGGGCTGACGAACAATCGCGTTTCCATCGGCCTCGTAATCGGTCTGGAATATTCCGATCCGCAATTTGATCCGCACGAAGCATTTCAGATCTGGAAGACCCATCCATTCATCAAAAATATTCTCGAAGGCGGCAAGCTCGTCCGTTACGGCGCAAAAACAATTCCCGCCGGCGGATGGTATTCCATGCCGCGGCCTTATGTTGACGGCGGCCTGATCATCGGCGACTCCGCCAGCTTTCTCGATTCGCAGCGGCTCAAGGGAATTCACATGGCCATCAAAAGTGGCATGTTGGCCGCCGAAACAATTTTCGAGGCATTGAAAGCGGGGGACACTTCCGCAGCCAAGCTAAGCGTGTTCCAGAAAAAAGTAGAAGACAGCTACATCAAGAAAGAATTGTGGCAGGTGCGCAACTTCCACCAGTCATTTCAGTACGGCCTCATCGGCGGACTTTTTCACGCCGGGCTGCAGTTTGTCACCGGAGGCCGCGGCTTGGTCGATCCGATGCGCGCGCACCCAGGCCACGAGCATTACCACAAAGACGGGCATCCGCCCCGCCAGCGCTTCAAAGGCGATGGCAAGCTCACCTTCGATCGCCTGACCGACGTCTACCATTCCGGCACGCGCCATGAAGAAGATCAGCCGTGCCATCTCATCGTTCACGACTTAGATGTTTGCGCCAATCGCTGCACCGTCGAGTACGGCAATCCCTGCCAATATTTCTGCCCCGCCGCCGTCTACGAGCCTGTTCAGGAAAAAGACGGATTCAAGCTCAAGATCAACGCCGCCAACTGCGTCCACTGCAAAACCTGCGACATCGCCGATCCCTACCAGATCATTGACTGGGTAGTCCCCGAAGGCGGCGGAGGCCCGAACTACGAAGGCATGTAAGTCGCGAGAAAAAGGTTTGAGAACGCGTGAAAAATATTTTGGCTTACGCTGCGAATTGTTTGCGGTAGACCGCGAAAAAGATTTAGTCGGGCAACAGGCCGTACACATCAATCTCCCAACTGCTGCCGATGTAAACTTTGCCATTCGCAATCGTCGGCACCGTGAATTTCACGGCGTTCCCGGCCTGATCGCGGTTCGCCGCTGCTTGCGCGCTATTCCAAAGCTCGCGGCCAAGGTTGGTGGCATCGTAGGCATGCAAAACCGCCGGCCCCGTTCCGAGCTTGCTGAGTCCACCGTACTGGCTGGTGTCAACGGCCCAAACAATGCCATGTGAATTTCCGTTCGAGGAGACCGATGGCGTCGCTCCTCTTTCCGGAAAAAGTGCCGTGGAGTGCGAAACGGGTATCGGATTGAAGAGACCCGTAGCCGGATTCAGCGCGTAGGCATTCACCGGGCCGTTTGCTCCCGCGATGAATAGCGTGTTGTTCCAAAACGCCGGCGTCGCGTACAAGCCGCGCGTTACTGGGAATTTCTGGACAAGGGCGGGACCGGTGCCTTCCACGTGGCCCATCGCATCGCGATTGATCACATAAAGTTCGCCCGCTTGGCCGCTGCCGATTTTTCCGCCGCCAATCAGGAGATGCTTTACCGGAGCCGACGGCAAATCCGCGAGCACAGCGGCGCCGCCTGCGCCGAGATCTCCGTTCCCAGAATCCATGATTGCGTGGTCCGAGGGAGTGAACCAATCCTGCAAAGCAAGATTGGAATTCAATTTCAAGAAGCTGTCAGAAAAGTCTGCGGTGCCGTCGTAAGTGCCGTTTGAGGTGATGACATAAATGTTGCCGTTGCTATCCACCGACGGTGCGCCGCCGGCCATCCAGATTCCGGCGCCTTCACCATTGGAAGAAGCGTTGAAGAGGACGGGCGCGGCGCGTAGATCTGATTTGTTGAAACCGATGACCCAGCCGTGCCAGGGTTTTTGGTCATTGTGCGAGCCCCACGCAAGGTAGACCGTGTTGTTCACAAGCGCGAGACCGGGGCGCTGGTTTTCGTGAAAGGGATCAAACGGAACGCGCGTGCCGTTGCTGCCGTCGCCGCTGCCTGGCACGGTCATCGCGGAGGTCAGTTCGAACGGGCCGTTCGCGGTTTCGCTGCCATCCGTGAGACGGAGCGCGTGGAGGCGCTGGTGACACTCGCCCACCAGTCTTGCGTTTGTCCCCGCCGTCTTCGTTTTTGTGACGACGTAGAGAATCTTCGTCACCGGATCGATGACCGGGGTTCCGACAATGCCGACATCCGGCTGAATATCTTCGCTTCCCATATTCAGGGCTGTGGGCCAGGTTTCTCCGGAGGGAATGAGGCTCTTGGACCAGTAGGTCACACAGGGACTTGCGTCTGCGTCGAAGGCGTACACAGTGCTGTGAGAGGTGGTGGTGAAAATCACGTTGTGCGTGCCGCCAGCGATGGAAAGATTGGAGACCCAGAGAGTTTGCGTGTAAATAGCAGCGTCAACGGAGCAGGAGAATAGTTTTGCGAACGTGGAGCTATTGACGTTGGAAGTGGTCAACGCAAATTCTTGCGAATTGACGCCGGCGCGCGTGGGGTCGTTGTGATACTCGGTGACTCCGGAAAGGGAAGTGACTCCGATCGTGCTGGCGCTGTGTTTCGTAACGTCGAGAGCGCTGGTGGCAGTAACAATGTAAACGCCTGGATTGCTCGGGGGCTGATATACCGCGGAGGAGGGCGTCACGTTGGTGAAAGTGCCGCTCGAAGCAGTCCAGGTGACGCCCTGACCGGTCGGATCGTTCTGCACGGCCGCGGAGAATTTCAAACTTTGAGAAGTCGTGATGCCGGCGCGCCTGGGAGAAAGGGTGACGCCGAGGTCGGCCGGAATAGCGAAGACAGTGATATTGGCGCTCGCTGATGATTTGCTATCCGTGACCGAAGTAGCGGTAAGCGTGACGCTTGGCGGATTGGGGGCATTTGCGGGCGCGGTGTATGTGATCGACGCGCCGGATGCGCTTGACGCATTCGAAAGAGTGCCGCAGAGTGCGCCAGCGCAGCCCGCGCCGGAGAGCGTCCAGGTCACGCCTTTACTTTGGGGATCGTTTTGAACGGTCGCCATGAAATCTTGCGTGTGATTGACGGGTACGGTCTGGCTTGCAGGGGAGACGACGACCATCACGCGAGGGCTGGGTGCGGTGATAGTGATCGTAGCGGTTGCAGTAACAGTCGAATCGGCGGCAGACGTGGCGACCAAGGAGATAGCGGCAGGATTTGGTACATGGGCTGGCGCCGTGTAGGTGATGGTTGTGCCGGACGGGCTATTGCCTGCAGAAAGGGTGCCGCACGCGTTCTTCGCGCATTTCGCGCCGGAAAAAGTCCAGATGACACCTTTGTTCTGCGTATCATTTCCAACGGTGGCGGTAAAATCCTGGGTCTGATTGACCGTGAGCGTTTGCGCTTGCGGTGAAACGGCAACAGTAATGGGTGCTGCGGGCATCGCTATAGAAATGGCGGCCGAGGCGGATTTCGCGGGCACGGCGACGGAGGTCGCGGTGAGCACGATGGAACTGGATGCGGCCGTTTGCGAAGGCGCGGTATACGTGATTGACGTGCCGGAGGCACTGGAGGCGGCAGAAAGCGCGCCGCACGCTCCTGGACTGCAATTGGAAAGGGACCACGACACACCCTTACTCTGCGGATCGTTCGCTACGGTGGCGGTGAAGGTTTGCGTCTGCGCCAACTGAAGGGTTGCGGACGCTGGCGCAACGGCTACAGAGGTTGCCGTCTGAGGTGGCGGTGAATTGGAGGGCGGAGGGTCTCCGGCTGAGGAAGGAGCGTGGGCGCTCGAACTTGATGGTACGGAAGCACAGCCGCCGGCCAGGAGAGCGGCGTACAGGCAGAGCACAGCTAGAGCAATAGGTGCAAGAGCAATTGCTCGCACCCCGGGGTCTGAATTCAAGGTGCAGATTCTCCATTTTTTCCCTGAGCGAACCTCAGTTGAATAGCCGAGCCCATTGTAGGGTTCCTTACAGGAGGCGCAATATGGCCGACCATTGAGAGGGAGCAAGGGTTTTCCTGTAGCGGTTTCAAAGTGAAAGGCAGTGGGATTTGTCAGCTATGCGTCAAATAGAATGCGAGAAAGTGACTGCTATTGCGCTGCTTACTCACCATTCCCCTGCATCACCCGCGTTGTTGCGGACAACTGTGAATTTTAAGCAGCTACATTGAAAACTGTATTCCCCGGTGGACAATCCAGTGCTACGTTTCGCGACTTCAAATCTCTTCCCAGGTCTCCTGCTTAACTCAGCGGTATATGGAGGAATCATGGCAACTCCGAGAGTCGGAATAGCGCCAATGAAGGCGGCGCAGATCCCCAGGCCAGGAGCAGATTTCGAAATTGTCGAGCGCGAGATTCCCAAGCCGGGTGCGGGACAGGTGCGCATCAAGGTGCAGGCTTGCGGTGTCTGCCACAGTGACGTGTTCACGAAAGAAGGCGTATGGCCTGGAATTCAGTATCCTCGCGTTCCGGGACACGAAGTCGCGGGCATCATCGATGAAGTGGGTCCGGGCGTGTCCGAGTGGAAACAGGGACAGCGCGCCGGCGTCGGCTGGCACGGGGGACACGATGGAACGTGCTTGCAGTGCCGGCGCGGGGATTTCGGTAATTGCCGAAACATGCAAATCGCAGGCATCAGTTATGACGGCGGATACCAGCAATACATGGTCGCACCTGTCGAAGCGCTTACGGCGATTCCCGAGAATCTGAGCGACGTGGAAGCAGCGCCTCTGCTCTGCGCCGGAATCACCACCTACAACGCTTTGCGGCACAGCGGGGCGATGCCCGGTGACCTTGTGGCCGTGCTGGGCGTCGGCGGATTGGGTCACCTCGGAATCCAGTTCGCGAGCAAATTTGGTTACAAGGTCGCTGCCGTGGGACGCGGTTCGGAAAGCGCGCCGCTCGCCAAGAAACTGGGGGCGAGCGTGTACATCGATAATAAAGAGACGAACGCGGCGGAGGCATTGCAAAAAATGGGAGGCGCACAGGTAATTCTGGCGACAGCGCCAAGCTCGAAAGCGATGTCCGAGGTGATTGATGGATTGGCGCCCAACGGCAAACTCATGGTGGTGGGCGCGGATATGGAGCCCATCAACGTCACACCGGTCCAGCTCATTACGGGCAGCCGAAGCCTTCAAGGCTGGGCCTCAGGAACACCGGCGGATGCCGAGGACACACTGCGTTTCGCCGACCTCACCGGCGTGCGCCCCATGATTGAAACATATCCGCTCGAAAAAGCGGCCGAGGCTTACGCGCGCATGATGAGCGGCAAAGCGCAGTTCCGCGTCGTCCTGACGATGTGAAGTTGATCGTGCAATCCGCTGAAGAACCCACAAACCAATCATTTCGGAAGTGAAAAATTGAAAGGGAGATTTTTCATATGCCATTCGACAAACTGTTGTATACCGCGAAAGCCCACACCACGGGTGGCAGGGACAACGGTACCTCGCGCACGGATGATGGGCGCTTGGATATCAAGCTCTCGTCTCCTGGCACAGCGGGTACCGGCACGAACCCCGAGCAGTTGTTCGCGGCGGGCTGGTCGGCCTGTTTTCTTTCGGCGATCAAGCTGGTGGCCGGCAAACGGAAGATTGCGCTCCCGGAGGACGCGGCCATCGACGCCGAAGTAGACCTGGGTATGACGCATGCCAATTTCGGTCTCGCAGCGCGTCTCAACGTCAGCCTGCCGGGAATGGAGCGTCAAGCCGCGCAGGAGTTGGTGGACGCAGCGCATGAAGTGTGTCCATATTCGCGCGCCACACGCGGCAATGTCGAAGTGGTGCTCAAGGTAGTCGAAACCCGGGCCGCCAAGACTGCGTAAACCAGACGGAAATCACTTCGCGGCGTGGGAACCGGGCAAGTCACCTCGCGCGAATTTCGTGTCGCCGACGTCGACCATTTAGACGTGACGCGGCGCCGCGCATCCAACGCGTTGCCGCAACGTCACTTGTCGCGGCGCTTGAGGGCTTCCAGTTCTTCGAGAGTGCGCGGCCAGTCTGAGCCTAACAGACGCGACAGACTGCGATCTGCGAGGACTTTTCCACCGGTTTGGCAGCGGGCGCAATAGTTCGTTTCGTTGTCCGCATAACGAATTCGCTGGATCTTCTCTCCACATCTTGGGCACGGCTGGCCATAGCGGCCGTGAACGGCCATTTCCTTTCGAAACGCCGTCACGTTTTCGGGAAAGGCGCCTTTTGCTTCTGCGGCCAAGCGGTCTACCCACAGACGGAGCGTATCGGTCGTCGCGGCGAATAGCTGCTCCCATTCGTGCGGCTTCAGCTTGTGCGTGAGGGCGATGGGCGAAAGTTGCGCTGCGTGCAGGATTTCGTCGGAATAGGCGTTGCCGATGCCGCTGAGAATGCGCGGGTCGGTGAGGGCGCGCTTGAGGGTGCGGTTTTCGGCGGTCAGCGCCTTTCGAAACGACGCGAGATCGCTTGCGAAGATTTCGATTCCTCCCGGGTCGACGAAACGTAAACCTTCTTCGCCAGAAACGACGTGAAGCGACGCGCGGTGCCTTGTGCCGGCTTCGGTAAGGACCAGAGAGCCGCTGGGGAAATCGAAAGCTGCCAGGTTGCGGCGACCGGCAAGCTTCGCACCTGGATTTTTCCAGTGCAAGCGCCCGGCAATCATCAAATGCAACACGAGCCAAAGATTGCCTTCGACGCCAATCGCGATGCGCTTGCCGATTCGCCTCAGTTCACGCACTGGACGGTTCTCGACGTCGGTTAGTGGCGGTTGTGCGGTTCGAAGGAGAAAAGGGCTGCCCAGACGCACGCGCTCGATCGGTTGGCCAATGATTCGCGATTCGAGTGCAGTGATATAAGCGGCGATGTCCGGAAGTTCCGGCATGTGTAAGAGCTTGCAGGTTACGCCGGGGTTTTTGCAACCTTGCACGTTCTGGCGGAAGAAGGCAGAAGTCTAAGATAGAAGGCTGCGGAAAAAGGCTCGGATGCGGCCGATTGCGGAGTTGCCGGGGGGAGGATTTTTCTGCTGTGATTGCTGCGCTTGAGCCGAGGGCGTCGCAGGAGTTTGTGGCGGTGTGGCAGGCGGAATATTTCTCGCAACTGACGGCGCGTCTTTCACACTGCCGCGGAAAATGAGAGTGGGACGAACGCGGACACGGCGCACGAGGACGATCAGCTGCGGATCGAAATTGTCGGGCTGCACTTTGGCGCTTGCATCGTAAGAGAGCGGCGGCATGAAGACCTGATAAACCGGTCCGTCGTTTGTCGCGGGCTTTGGCGAGGCGGTGGTAGCTTTTGCAGCTTCCTTGTTGGCCTTCTGCATTTCTTCGGCAGTAGGAAGGCGGCTCACTTCGGTTTGTGATTGGCTCTGAGTTTTTGCGAGTTGCAGTTCGCAGGCGCAGTGAGTGACACCGCTGCGCAGGTTCTCGAGTTGACCGTTGGTGATGAGGACTTCGCCGTTTTGGGGAATGACAATATTTTGCGCGGTGAGTTGCTGCTCCACGCGCACAGCGCCACTGTCGGCGCGAATGCACATCGCACCGGTCTGGTCGAAACCGACAAGAGTATCTTGCGGCGCGTCGCTAATCGCAAAGGGCTTGGCCTGAATTTGCGCCGTGTAAATGGTTAGAGCGGGCTGCTGGCCTTCGATGTGGGCGTGAATAATGCCTGTGTCCAGCGCGAGCGTGAGTAAGTTGACCGATTTCAGGACGGAGAAGTGCGCGGGACCACAGACGGCGATTTGACCGCCTTCCACGAGATTGATGCGAGCCTGGCCAGAGTTCACGCGGACGTCGCTGCCGCTGCGCAGGATTGTTTTGGTGCGGCCTTGCACGACTTCGATGTTCATTGGGCCCTGCACGGAGATGGCTTCGCCGTCGATGGCGCCGACCGTGTCATAGGAAGGCTCGTCGGTGCGGGCGCGCGAGGGAATTAGCACGGCTGTCGCGAACAGGAATGCCGCCGCCGCGAGTGCGGGGATTGCGGCAGAAAGCCTGCAAACTTTGCTAAGAGCTAGACGCACCGTGATCGTTTGCCGAATGAGGATGCAGATTTCACACCGAGCGAAATTCTGCGGGGCCCATATACTATACGCTGATGAGTATGCCCGACGCAGCCACGGACACAGCAAAAAAAGAGACGCAGGAATCCGTCAGCGTTCATTACGATACGCGGCTGCCGGAATTGCCGTGGTCGCGGCGAATTCAGATTCCGCTGATCGCGGCGGCAGTGTACAGCGTGATTCGTCTGTTGGGGCCGACACTGCGGTATGAGGTGCTTGGGTGGCAGCATGCGGAGGGCGTTTACGCTTCGGGGAAGCGGTGCATCTGGGCGTTCTGGCATCGCGTGATCATACCGATTGTGTGGTGGCACCGGAATCATGGGACCGTGGTGATGAACACCACGGCGTTTGATGGGCAATGGACGCGCAAGGTGATCGAGTGGCTGGGATTCGGGACGGCGCAGGGGAGTTCGTCGCGCGGCGGGCTGCGCGGATTGGCGGTGATGGCGCGGCGATTGGAGGAGGGAGTCGATTGCGCGTTCACGATCGATGGGCCGCGCGGACCGCGGTATGTGGCGAAGCCCGGTCCGGTGATGCTGGCGCGGAAGACGGGATGCCCAGTGATGGCGTTTCACATCGGCGTGGATCGCGGCAAGACGTTCACGAATACATGGGATCATTGTTTGCTGCCGATG
>Ga0137415_10001222_pt1 | contig 25426 bp, 23 predicted proteins | sample CZODoug3_1_1_16f_FD_183082 | JGI IMG/M metagenome (GOLD analysis project Ga0137415, IMG submission 183082) | Vadose zone soil fungal communities from Angelo Coast Range Reserve, California, USA - CZODoug3_1_1_16fungal (Hybrid Assembly) | ecosystem: Environmental > Terrestrial > Soil > Vadose...
GAAGTTCGCGATGGCGAGGACGCCATCGCCAGCACGCGAGGCGCGTGCGCTCCCCAGAATTTGCGCTCGCATAACGCGGAATACTTTGATCATCTTGAGCACAGAAAATGTTTGCGCCCGCTGAATTTCTCGATCTCGAGCACACGGCCCATCCGAAGTTGTTTGAGAACCAGAAGTATGTCTGGGACGCACTCAGACAAATTGCGAGTTATCTACAGTTTCGCTTGAAACCGGCCGTGTTCGGCGAGCTCATCGGGAAACCTTTCATCAGCAGCAATGTGTTTGTCGGGCGTGGGACGATTGTCGAACAAGGCGCGGTTTTGAAAGGGCCGGCCTGGATCGGCGAGAATTGCCACATCCGCAGCGGCTGCTATGTGCGCGAGAATGTAGTGGTGGGCGATGGCGTGGTGATGGGAAATTCGTGCGAGTTCAAGAACTGCATTCTCTTCAATGAAGCAAAGGCGCCACATTTTAATTACGTGGGCGATTCCATTCTGGGTCACGGTGCACATCTCGGCGCCGGCGTGATTCTTTCGAACGTGAAACTCGATCATGGCGAAATCACGGTGGCAGCGAGCGACGGCAACGTCGCCACCGGTCTAACGAAATTCGGTGCGATCGTCGGCGACCGGACCGAAATCGGTTGCAACGCGGTGATCAATCCCGGTTCGATTTTGGGACGCGATTGTCTCGTTTACCCCGGCGTGAACTTTCGAGGCGTCCTGCCCGAAGGCAGCGTCGTCAAATTACGGCAGGAAATTCAGGTCCTGGAGCGGCGCGATGGAAGAGAAACTTAGATTCGCGGCAGAAAATTGCCGTGTGGCGGATGGGCGGGGATTCGAACCCCGGGTGCCTTTCGGCACACACGCTTTCCAGGCGTGCACAATAGACCGCTCTGTCACCCATCCGTTTTTGATCTGTAGCGGCGGTCTGCGACCGTCGCACTTGCCGCAGGAGGAATAATGCGACGGTCATAGACCGCCGCTACAGGAAAAAGCATCTAAAGTTGCAATCGCCGGAACAATTCGTCGAGCGGCAGTTGAATGCCGATGTAAAACTCGCCGAAGTCCGCGTATTCCGCGCTCACCGGGTCGAACCGCATTTGGTAAACGATCGCTTTGATCTGAAAGGTGTCGCGCGCAAAAAGAGTCACGCCCCATTCCGCGTCATCGAGACCGGTCGAACCGGTGATGAGTTGTTTGACTTTCCCGGCAAACTTGCGACCAACTGCGGCATGCCCTTTCATTAAATTGCGGCGTTCTTCGTAGGGGAGCGCGTACCAATTGCGCTGCTCGCCGCGCCGTTTGCTCATATTATAAAAGCAAACCACCGGCCAATCAGGCAGCGTGGGATAAACGCGTTCCTGTCGATATTTTTTCATACGTTCGCGAAACGAATTCATTGCCTCGGCAAATTGCTCCGAGTCGGGCTTGATGTTTTGCTCCTTCACGAGTGTTTCCGCGTACTCGTCTTCAGTCGTGATGTATTCACTTTCCTCCGTGAGCGAGAGATAACTGTAAACCGGCGTTAACACATCGGGGCCTAACGAGAGCGCAAGTTGCTTGTCGATCTTGTTTGCGATTTGCAAATCCGGCGTGAGCAACATGAAACCCATGTCCGCTTTCGGCGTGACCATGCTGAGCGTGAGCAATTGCGTCGATTCGATGGCGCGAACTTCCTGCACAAGCGACGCAAGATTTGTCTTGGCGGCGTTCTGTTCTTCGCGGCTGAGCACTTGCCATTGTGCGAACTCAATCCGATAAAACAAATGCAGGCAATGCCAGCCTTCCTCGGGAATAAGCTCGGCGTTCTTGTCGGTCATCGCGCTAGTTTCCGCCGTGGAGATTTGCGGTCAAGCCGCGGAACGGCCATCCGCTGGCACCTCCCGGCGCTACAAAACACTCTGGGCGTGCGGCAAATGAGGTACGCAATATTCTTCGCCGTCGCGTGCGACGCGAAAGTCGAGATTCGGATCGCTCAATTCCGTCGCTCCGCAGACCGCGCATTTGTGAAGTGGTTCGGCCTCGCTACGGGAGTGGACCTCGAAACGTCTGCGCCGCGTCGAAACTTCCTGGCGGTTTCGTGCTGCATGAAAGATTTCGCGGCCGAAAAAGATCAAATAATTGCTCAAGGCCGCCACCAGCGCCATGCGATACGAATTTGTCCCGATGAAAAAACCGTAGAACAAAAGTGCCCCCATCGCCCAGGCGACCCACTTGATCTTTACGGGCAAAATAAAAAATATGTAGATAACCACATCCGGATAAAAGCGCGCGAACGCGTAAAAGAGCGACGTGATCAGCATGCTATTGGAAAAATTTCCGCCGAAGAAAAACGCCGCGGCCGTGGTGCCGATCATCCCGACGAGAAAATAAAGACTCAGTCGAAACGAACCCCACGCCCGTTCGAGGCCGTCGCCGATAAACCAGAGAAACCACAAAACGAAAACGATCCACAAAAAGCTGAACGTTTGCGGGATAAAAATGTAAGTGACGAGTCGCCAGACTTCGCCGTGGCGAATGCGCGCTGGATCGAGATTGAGCACCGAAACAAAATCCGGATTCAGGCGCACGAGGACAAAGACGAGCGCGTTGAACCCGACGATGATGCGAATCAATCCGGGGATTCCGAGAAAACCGAAACGGCGTTCGAGTTTATCGAGCCAAGCCATGTGCGGCCACGTTAAAGGAACGCAGCGAGGCTTCAAGGTGGATCGGCCGCTCCGTCGGGCGATGCTATTTAATATGCGGCTTCGCCCGCCAAATGTAGCATCGAGCAAGGGACTGCTCGATCCACCTTTGACTGCGCAAACTCGCCGCTTAGCTTGCCGCGTGAGCGACGGCGCGCAAAAAACCACGCCACTTTACGACGAACACATGCGGCGCGGCGCGAAGATGGTCCCCTTCGGCGGCTGGCTCATGCCGGTGCAATACACGAGCATCGTTCAAGAACATCGCGCCGTGCGAAAGAACATCGGCATGTTCGACATTTCGCACATGGGACAATTGATTATCGATGGAAGCGGCGCGCGCGACTGGCTAAATACGATGCTGACGAATAACATCGACAAGTTGGATGTCGGCACTGGGCAATACACTTTTCTGCTCAACGACACTGGCGGGATCATCGATGACTTGATCGCTTACCGAGTCGGCGACGAGAAATTTCTCCTCGTCGTCAACGCGTCGCGCACCGATGAAGACTTCTCATGGTTAGATCGACATCGTGCAAACGATGTCGATCTTAAGAATCGCAGCGCGGATTACGGCGGTGTCGCAATTCAAGGCCCGCGCGTCGTCGATCTCTTCCATGCGGTGCTCGGCGAACATCTCGATCTTCCACCGCGAAATCACATTGTCGATCTTGCGCGCAATGGAAAGGAACTCTTGATCGCGCGTACTGGGTACACTGGCGAAGATGGCGTCGAAGTTTTCTTTTGGGCGAACGAGGCGACGTGGTTTTGGAATCTTGTTTTGGAAAAGGGGAAGCAATTTGGAATCGAACCGTGCGGACTCGGCGCGCGCGACACGTTGCGCCTGGAAATGTGTTATCCGCTCAACGGCTCCGACCTGTCGCCGGAGCGAAATCCAATCGAGGCTGGTCTCGGGTTCTTCGTCGATCTAACGAAACCGAATTTCACTGGTCGGGAAGTTTTGCTCAAAACGAAGGAGAATGGGCCAGCGGAAAAACTTGTTGCGTTCCGAATGCAGGGCAAAGGTCCGCCGCCACGGCCGCATTATTCTATTTTCGACAACGGCGAGCGCGTCGGCGAAGTGACGAGCGGCACAGTTTCGCCGAGCTTGAATTACGGAATCGGAATGGCGTATGTCTCGGCGTCACATGCGAAGATTGGATCGAATATCGAGATTGAAATTCGCGGGCAGAAATTTCCAGCTACGATCGAGAAGAAACCGCTCTACAAAAGATCATGAACGTTCCCGACGATTTGCTTTACACCGAGACACACGAATGGGTTAAACGCGAAGGCGACAATGTCCGCGTCGGCATCACCGATCACGCCCAGGCCGAATTGACGGACGTCGTTTACGTCGAGCTCCCAAAGATGGATCGGCAAGCAAACGCGCGCGAGGCGATCGCAGTGGTCGAATCTGTCAAAGCGGCGAGCGATATTTACGCGCCGGTAAAAGGCAAAGTGGTCGAGGTAAACAAAGCGCTCGAAGCAAATCCCGGCTTGATAAACCGCGAACCATTCGGCGAAGGTTGGATTTTCGTTCTCCAGATCGACGACGCCGGCGATCTCAAACAATTGAGAGACGCAGCTGCGTACAAAAAGCAGATCAGCTAGAGCTTGTTGCCTTGCCGGAGATTCTGCGAATTCGCGGCTTTCGATTCTTCTTTTCAGCCACGACGGCCCAGAGCCGCGTCATGTTATGTCGAGCAGGCTGAGCGTTACGCCAAGCCGGTGGAGTCGATCGGCATCGGAGTTGACACCCATTTCCCGCTTAGAGAAGGCCGGAGACGGTGTTGATGAGAAGCGCGAGGATGACGGTGTTGAAGCCAAAAGAAAGCACGCTGTGCACCAACGTTAGTCGCCGCATCCTTCGCGAAGTCACTTGAACATCCGAGACCTGGCAAGTCATGCCGATCACGAACGAAAAATAAGCGAAATCAAAATAGTCTGGCATTTGCTCGCTGCCTGGAAACAAGAGACCGCCCGCGTATTCATCGGCGCCCGGATCATCGCTATCGCCATAAAAAGCATGAGCGTAGCGCAACCCAAAAACTGTGTGCACGACGGACCATGAAAAGACCACTGTGCCGAGCGCGAGGATCAGATGCGCAGTGACATGACCATGCAACTCGGCTTTGTTAACACTGATCAGAAACCCTACCGCAAACAATGCCGCACAAGCCGCCACCACGACAAAAACAAAAATCACCAACCGGCCGACGTCCTGCTCTCTGGCGCGCGAACGCAATTTTTGGACAGGCGTCGTCAGAATGGTGAGCCACGCGAGGAAAAGCACACAAAAGACGAAGGCGTCCCAAGTCGCGATCGCTTCGGTGGAAGCATGCACGTGACCGCGCAAAGAAAGAGTGACAGCGGTTGCGGCAAAAAGCGCGACGACCAGCCGATGGCGGGCGTCCTGCCGGGAAATCAAGTCGAGAACGCGCACCATACGCTCGACGCCAGTTAATAACATTCACGGCGAACCACGCAAGCCGGATTCGCGGCGCGGCCAAGATCGACCGCTCGCTCAAGTCGCGCTTTTCTCTTAGGCGACGCTGTGCTTAGTTCTAAATTTGCCGATGAGCAGCAAGCCGAAACCGCCGGGCGCGCAATTGAACTTTGAAGGTGCGATGGATCGACTCGAGACGATTGTCGAGCAGATGGAGTCGGGGAAACTGCCGCTGGAAGATTTAATTGTGCGTTACGAAGAGGGAATGAATCTGGTAAAGATTTGCCAGGAAAGACTGGCCAGCGCGGAGCAGAAGATCGAGATGATTGCCCGCAACAGCGCCGGCAAAGCGATCGTGAAAGATTTCGAAGCAACGCAGGAGCCTGCTGCGTCGGCCAACGTGATTAATGAAACCGAAAACGAAAATGACGAAATCAAACTCTTCTAAGTCTGCTGAGACGGCCGCGCCCGCGCGCTTGCTCGACGGAATCCGTTCGCCGGCTGACGTCAAAGCGCTGCGCGAAGAAGACCTGCCACAGCTGGCGCAGGAAGTGCGCAACGAGCTGATCAAAGTCTTATCGCAAACCGGCGGGCATCTTGGCCCAAATCTCGGCGTAGTCGAATTGACCATTGCGCTGCATCGCGTCTTCGACACGCCGCGCGACCGCTTTGTCATGGACGTGAGCCACCAAGGTTACGTGCACAAAATGCTCACCGGCCGTCTCGATCGCTTTTCCACAATGCGACAATACGGCGGCCTCAATGGCTTTCTCTTGCGCACGGAAAGCGAGCACGATTGCTACGGCGCGGGTCATGCCGGGACGGCGCTTTCCGCTGCACTCGGCATGGCGGTGGGGCGCGATCTAAGCGGCGGGAGCGATCACGTGGTGGTGGTGGCGGGCGATGCCGCGCTCACGTGCGGAATCAGTTACGAAGCGCTCAATAATGTGAAAGCGAACACCAAGCGCTTCATCGTGGTGCTGAACGACAACGAATGGTCGATTGCGAAAAACGTGGGCGCGATTGCAAATTACTTGAATAACATCGTGACGAGTCCGACCTACGCGCATTTGCACGACAAAGCGCGCGGATTCATCGAGGCGATCGCCGGAAAAACCGGAGTTCATTTCGCGCACAAGGTCGAGGAAAGCGTGAAGGGCTTGCTCGTGCCGAGTGTGATTTTTGAAGAACTCGGCCTCCGCTACTACGGGCCAATCGATGGACACGACATCGCGTTGCTCACGCGGACGTTTGAGTTTTTGAAAACTCAGGAGGAGCCGGTGCTTCTGCACATCCTGACGAAAAAAGGCAAGGGCTACGAGCCGGCGATCAAGCAGCCGGACAAATTTCACGGCCTCGGTAAGTACAAACTCGAAACTGGCGAAACCGCGCCCGCGCCGACGCCGACTTATTCTGAAATTATCGGCAAGACGCTGGCAAAATTCGCCGAGACGAATCAAAAAATCGTCGCAATAACGGCGGCGATGCCAAGTGGCACCGGTCTGGCGCATTTCGCGAAGGCGCATCCGACTCGTTACTTCGATGTCGGCATCGCCGAAGAGCACGCGGCGCTTTTTGCCTGCGGTCTCGCCACGCAGGGGTTGAAACCGTTTTTGACGATCTACTCCACCTTCATGCAACGCGCCTATGACATGACGATTCACGACATCGCGATCCAGAAACTAAATGTCGCGCTTTGCATGGATCGCGCCGGTTTGAGCGGCGATGATGGCCCGACCCATCACGGCTTGTTCGACATTGGTTACCTGCGGCACATCCCAAACTGGTTGCACATGCAGCCGAAAGACGAGGACGAATTTGTCGATATGCTTTGGACAATGGCGCACTACAACTCCGGGCCGATTGCCATTCGTTATCCGCGAGGTTCCGGCCCGGGCGCGCAAATCAAACCTCAACCGAAACTTCTCGAGATCGGCAAATCCGAAGTGGTGCAGCACGGTCGTGACGTGGCGATTTTCGGTTTGGGGAACATGTTCGAAGTCGCCGAAGAAGCGGCGCGCAAGCTGGAGGAAAAAGGGATTTCAGTCGCGCTGATCAATCCGCGCTGGATCAAACCGATCGACACTGGGACGCTCGAATTTTTCGCGCGCAGCGCCGAAGTTGTCTGCACGATCGAAGACCATGTCTTGCACAACGGCTTTGGCTGCGCGGTGATGGAGCATCTGCATTCGCAAATGATCAACACGCCGGTCGTGCGCATCGGTTGGCCAGATGAATTCGTCGAGCACGGCACCATTCCGATCCTGCGCAAAAAACACGGCGTTACGGCTGACGCGTTGGTGGAAAAGGTGCTGCCGCTTCTGAAAAAGAGAACGGTCAAGACACAATCGACCGCGGCGTAGTTGTCGATCTTGGGCGAACGTGAGTCGATCGTTCGCAAGGCCGGTTCATTATCCTGACGCATGAGCGCCATCGAATCTCACAATCTTACGAAAGTTTACCGCACTTATCGAAAAGAGCGCGGACTGTGGGGCTCGATTAAGGGACTCGTTAGGCGGCGGCACGATGAAACCCGGGCCGCCGACAAAGTTTCATTTCAGATCGACGAGGGCGAGTTCGTGGGATTTCTCGGACCGAACGGCGCCGGCAAGACCACCGTTCTCAAGATGCTCTCCGGATTGCTTAATCCTACCTCCGGTGACGCACGCGTCCTCGGCTTCGTCCCGTGGGAGCGGCGGAACGAAATGAAGCGGCAATTCAGCCTGCTCATGGGGCAGAAGAACGCGCTCTGGTGGGATTTGCCGGCGCAGGAATCGCTCGAGCTTAATCGCGCCATTTATGGAATCGATCGCGCGCGCTTCAACAAAGTGGTAGGCGGATTGTCGGAACTTCTCGAAGTGCAGGACAAAATGAATGTGATGGTGCGCGAGCTGTCGTTGGGCGAGCGAATGAAGATGGAGTTGATCTCTGCGCTCATCCATGAGCCGCGCGTGCTTTTTCTCGATGAGCCGACCATCGGTCTCGATGTTGTCAGTCAAAAGCGCGTGCGCGAATTTCTGCGCATCTACAATGAGGAGCATCGCATCGTTACCATGCTCACCAGCCATTACATGCAGGACATCGAAGAGCTCTGCCCTCGCGTCATCATCATTGACCACGGCAAGATCTTTTTTGACGGCCCGCTTACCTCGATTATCGACCGTTTTTCCGGTTACAAAATTCTCAGCCTGACGTTCGAGAACCAGGCGATACGCGATTTCTCAGAATTCGGCCAGGTGATCGAGCAAACTCCGGTCTCGGTGCAATTGAAAGTGCCGCGCGCAAGAGTCACGGAAACATGCCGACAATTGCTCGACGCTTGTTCGGTGAGCGACATCAACGTGCAGGAATTGCCGGTCGAAGAAGTAATCCGCCAGCTCTTCGGCCAGCGGCATGAGAGCGAGCGCGTCGCCACCGCGGCCAGCGCAGAAGCCAGTGCGCCGGTGACCTAGCGCCGCATCACGGCTTGTTTCAATTCGTGCACATAAGCCGGGTTCACCTCGAACGCCGTCACCGGCATTTCCGCGAGTTGGACTTCCGCGTAGTAAGGAATGCTCTCGACGAAGCCAGCCGCCATCAAGCTGTTGAGCGCATCGGTCACGTCTTCCAGTTCCATGCGGGTGAAATCCTGAATCTCCGCCCCGAGCATCGATTCCGCGAAACCGATGGCCCGCACAACGGTCGCCTCCCGACCAGTGAGCTTGATCTGACGCATCCTTTCAGAAAAAAGCAGCTTCCATACCGGTGTCTTGCCAGGTCGAACCGCGCTAACCGCTGCGTCGGTCAGGCGCCACCTTGCCTGAAAGCTGGCAGGATGCTCTTTTCCATCGCCTCCGCGAATGTAGGGTATCGCGGCCTCCAGCCGAGGCCGCGCAGCTTTGCATTGCTCACACGCTTGTTGCTCTCGCCGCGCTTGCGTTGTGATGTCGCTTTTCCGATCGACGAAAGTGGACGATTCAACTTCCCGGCGAGCCAGCGATAGCACTCGCTTTGCAAAATCGGCTGGTCGTCCACGACATTGTAAATTTGTCGCGGGGACGAATGTCGATCCAGCAACAAAAATAGCGCGGCTGCGATGTCATCCCGATGCACTTGATTGATGAAGCGATCGTTTTCCGGATCGACACTCGCTTCGCCGGCCAAAAATTTCGTGAGCACCGCGGAGCGTCCCGGTCCGTAGATCCCCGCCAGGCGCGCGACGATGCCGCCGCCACCGAGCACTAACTTTTCCGTTTCAAGCAATATTCGACCCGTCTCGCGCATCGGTTCGGTCTCACTCTCTTCGGTCACCCACGATCCATCTTTTTGCCCGTACACGCTCGTGCTGCTGGTAAACGCGATGGTCGATCCAACGAACCGATCGAGGAGATTGCGCGCGCCATTCAAGTAGATTCGACGATAAACATCGGCCTCGCCGCCATGCGTGCTCGCGCACAGGATCACCGCGTCGAAATTTTCCGGACGGGCGTTCACTTGATCTCGGTGCGCGAGATCGACTGGAATAACCGGATAAGGTTTGCCCGAGAGTTTGGCCGCTGACTCCGGCGAAGAGACCCAACCTTCCAGTTCCCAGCTGGCGGCGTGAAACAAGTCCGCAGTCGCTTGTCCGACATAACCGCAACCGGCAATCAAAACCCGCGACATAATTGTCGATCTTTACGCGGTCGCGGACGCGATTTCAATTTCGTCAAAGATGTTCTTCTGGATCGCGCGCACTTGCTTCAAACGAATCAACTCCAGGAGGGCGATGAAGGTGACGACGACTTCGAGGCGCGAAACGATCGCGCCAAACAAATCCGAAAAGCGAATCCGGCCGCCGGCTCCAACCCGTTGCAAAATTGTGTCGATCTTCTCCGAGACGCTAAAACGTTCGCCCGGAAGCTCCTGCAAGTCCTGACGCGCTTCGACTCGTTTAATGACATTTTGGAACGCGTTGATGAGCTGGAAGATTCCAACCTCGCCCAGCTCAAGCAGCCCCTCGGCAGGCGGAGACGAACCTCCTTCCCGGGCGAAAATGCGCTCCTGTTCCAGCTCGCGCAGATGCAACTGCGCGCCCGCTTCCTTGAATTTCTTGTATTCGATAAGTTGCCGGATCAATTCCCAACGCGGGTCATCTTCGTCCGCATCTTCCTCGGGCGGCTGTTGATCGACCGGCAACAGGCTGCGGCTTTTCAGGTAAATCAGGTTTGCCGCCATCGCGACGAACTCGCCGGCGAGATCGATGTTCAGTTCCTTGAAAGCCTGAAGATGTTCGAGGTATTGGCGAGTGATGCGTTCAATCGAGATGTCGTAAATATCGATCTCGTCGCGCTTGATCAGGTAAAGCAGGAGATCAAGCGGCCCTTCAAAAATCTCCAGCTTGACCTTGTAATCGCTCTCCATGCGTCGCGCCCGACTTTAGGCAACCGAAGAGGCAAAGTAAACCAACGGACCGGCCGTTGGTCGATGTGAATCTTGCAGAAAAATTCGCCCGGAATTTAGCGGGCAAATTTTCGATGCACCCAAACGCTGTTCACGATCCCGAGCCCGAACATGATCATGAGCACAAACGAGCCGCTGTAACTGATCAGAGGCAACGGCACGCCCGTGATTGGCAACATCGAGATCGTCATGCCCACGTTCTGAAAAATATGCGTGAAGATGAGGGCGGTGACGCCAACGACGAGGAGGAGACCGAATTGATCGCCCGCGAAAAAGGCAACGAAGAGACACGTCACGAGGAGCAAGGCAAACCCACCAATGAGAAACATGCCTCCGACAAATCCCCACTGTTCGCCGATGGCGGAGAAAATATAATCGTTATGAACGGCGGTGGCCGGTAGAAAGCCGAGCTCGATCTGTGTGTTGGGCGCTTTGAATCCTTTTCCAGCCCATCCGCCCGAGCCGATGGCGATGAGCGATTGATTGATCGCCCAGGAGGCTCCCTGTTTATCGATATCGGGATTGATGAAAGCCGTGATCCGTTGTTGCTGATACGGTTTTAAACCGAGATTGATCGCGATCGGGATAAAGGCGAGCAAGATGAGAATGATGCAGATCAAGTAGCGCAGCGGAAGCCCGGCGGCGAACAACAGCGCCATGAGCACGGGCAGCCAGATAATGCATTCACCGAGATCGGGCTGCATTAGAATCAAAAGAATTGGCGCGGCAACAATCGCCCCGCACAGGAGCAGCCGAAGCATCGGATGCATTTGGCGGAACTGGCTCAGGAATAAAGCCAGCACCATGATCCCGGCGACGACCGCGAGCTGCGCGGGCTGAAAGTTGATCGGCCCCAGATGCAGCCAACTGCGCGCGCCGTAAACTTTCGAGCCGATAAACTTCGTGAGAATCAAAAAGAAAAGGCCGGCCAGATACATCGGCAGCGCGCCCCAACGAATCCAGCGATAGTCGATTAAACTGGTGATCATGAAGGCGAAGAAGCCGACCGCGACCCAGTTTGCCTGCTTGCGCCAGAATTCCGCCGCCGCGGAATCTTCGCGCATATAAGTCGCGCTGTAGATTGCCACCACTCCGAAGATCGCGAGCGCGAGCATGTTCGCGAGTAGGAGCCAATTGAGCCCGAGCAACTTTCGGAAAAACGGCGTCATGTCGATTTAATGTCGCTTAAACTTCCGCCACAAGCACGGAATCGAGGAGGAGTATACGCATGTTGCGCTTCTGGTAAATCTCGGCTGCATTTTGAAAAAGTTGCTCCGGAGATCATGGAAATCCTGAAAGCGGCCCGGAACCAACCCGGTGCAAAAGACCGACATAACAGTTTCATAGTAAGCCATTTGCATACTTAACAACAAATAATTAACGCCTTTTCTTGTCCAGCCAGTCAAAGCACACTAAAATGCTTGTTCGTTTCAACCCCGGAATTCAAGAAATGGCCAAGAAGACAAAACGAAAACTCGCGCACCCGACCCTGCCGATGCAACGCCAGTTGAATTTGCGGCATGAGGGGACGCATTTCGATCTGCGCGCGATTTTTGAGCGATTGAACGAACGCTATTTCCGCGGACGTCTGCGCGGTTACAAAGTGATGTGGGGTCGCCGGCGAAGACATCGCCCGAAGGAATATTTTATTTTCGGCACCATTCAGGAAGAAGAGCGCGTGATTCGAATCAATCCGTTGCTTGATCAACCGTTCGTGCCGCTCTGGTTTCTGCGCTACGTGCTTTATCACGAGATGCTCCATTCCGTCGTGCCGGACGAGACCGCGTCGGGCGGCCGGCGGCGCGTGCACACGGAAGAGTTCAATCGCCGCGAGCGCGAGTTCCCGAGTTACCGGCGCGCTCGCCGTTGGGAAGACGAAAATCTCGCGCGCTTCTTACGCTGAAGGAGCGCTTAACGTTAACGCCTTTCCGTCATCGTCGTACCCGAGGCCGGTTCAGACCGCGAGGGGGTCGTCGCTACGTTCTTTTTGATCAGGTACCAAAGGGTTGTCGCGAGCAGGAGGGAGATCAACTTCGCGCGCCAGTTTTTCAGGATCAGTCTCTTCATAATTGCTGTGCAGCAGAATTTCCGCGATGCGTTGCCGGAATGTTTCTGGAGTAAAATTGCGCTCGATCCGGCGCCGGTGACAAATAGAAATGCCGCCGGTCTCTTCGGAAACAACCACCGCCACAGCATCCGATTCCTCGGTAATGCCGAGACCGGCGCGATGACGCAACCCGAGACTGCGGTCTAGTGTTTCCCGCTGGCTGACCGGGAAAATGCATGCCGCGGCCGCGATCCGGCCATTGCGCACGATCACCCCGCCATCGTGAAGAGCGGCCTTCGGATGAAAAATTGCCAGGATAAGTTCGACGGAAAAATCGCTATCGAGCGTCACGCCGGTTTCTTCATAAACGCGAATCGAAGTGTCGCGCTCGATCGCGATAAGGGCGCCGAATTGTTTGTTGGCCAGTTGCGTCACCGCCTCGGCCAGGTCGTGGACGGTCTCCCGTTTTTCGCTCGTTAGAGAAAAAATCGGATGCCCGCCCAGCTCGGCCAGACCACGCCGCAACTCCGGTTGAAAAATTACGACCAACGCGACCGCGAGGAAAACCGAGAAACTCCGGACGATCCAGCCGATCACGACCAGATTGAGCAACTGCGAAATCAACGTCAGCGTCAAAAAAACAATCGCTAGTCCGGTTAACACCTTCGCGCCGCGCGTCCCGCGAAAGTAGATGTAGCCGTAGTAGATCCCCACGCTCAGCAAAATGATCTCGAAGGCGCTGCGCCATCCTCTGAGCCAAAAATGGATGAGTTGCTCAATCATTTCACAAGATTGCTTCCGTTACGCGCAATGCGTTTGCATTTTCCTTTACATCATGCACGCGAAACACGTCGGCGCCCCGCACGCGCAGAAGCGGAGTCAACGCCACCACCGGCGCGAGCCGGTCGCTCATATTCGATGAGCCGATCAGTTTGGCGAGAAAAGATTTGCGGGAAACGCCAACCACGAGCGGGCGTTCATCCACTCGAAGAGCGCCCAGATTGTCGATGAGCTCGAGATTATGCTCCAGCGTTTTCCCGAAACCGATTCCCGGATCAAACGCAATGGCCATGGGATCAACGTTGCACTCTAGGGCGCGGGCATATTGTTGTCGAAAAAAATCAGCCACCTCCGAAACAACATCGTCATAGCGCGGCTCGAGCTGCATTGTCTTCGGATTTCCCTGCATGTGCATGATGATGAATGCCGCCTGGCTCTTTGCAACCAGCGGCATCATTTCCGTGTCGCCTCGCCCGCCGGTCACGTCATTGACAATGGAAGCTCCTGCTTCGATCGCCGCACGCGCGACCGCTGCCTTGGAAGTATCAATCGAAATAAAGATGTCGATCTTCGCCCGCAATTTTTCGATCACCGGAATGACGCGGCGAAGCTCTTCCTCCGCCGCGATCGCTTCGGCGCCCGGCCGCGTCGATTCACCGCCCACGTCGATAATGTGCGCGCCATCCACTGCCATTTTGAGTCCGTGTTCGACCGCTTTCTCTGCCGCAAAAAATTTACCCCCATCCGAAAACGAATCGGGCGTGACGTTCAGCACGCCCATAATCATGCCGTGACGCGAAAGATCGACAACGCGGCCGGCGATTTTCCAGAGCGTCTTACCCATCAGGGTAAGACTATCACAGCGAGAAAGTTATTCGAATGGTGTGGCCGAACTCAGTGACTGCGCGAATAACGCCCCATCAACTCGCCTTGCGCGATTACGTGTCCTTTCATCGCCGAATCGAGCTGGGCGCGCTTTGAGCCAGCCGCGAGACTTAATTCCTGATCCAGCGCGAAAATCTTAAAGAAATAACGATGCGTGCCGGAAGGCGGGCAAGGTCCGCCGTAGCCGGATTTGCCGAAGTCATTGGTTCCTTGCATCCCTTTTGGCGCGCTTCCTTCCGCGATCGTGCTCGTTTGCGGAGAAATGTTCCAAGCAATCCAATGCGTAAACAAACCGCTCGGCGCATCTGGATCATCGACAATCAGGACAAGGCTCTTGGCTGCCGGAGGAATTTCTTGAATCTGCAAAGGTGGGCTCGTATCCGCACCGTCGCACGAAAACTTGGAGGGAACATTTGCACCTTGTTGAAAAGCGGAACTCGTGATCTTCATCTTCTTGCCTCCAGTGGCCGATGATGACTGGCCGTGCGCGATCACGGGCAACACAATCGCCACCAGACCGACAATAATGCGAGAAGCCATCATTCGGTTCTCCAAAATCTCGTTACATCGACAATCGGGTCGATAATATGCTTTCGCTCGCATGACTCAAGACGGACGTAAAATTCGAGAAAAGATTCGCGCGCTCCTCGCTCGGAAAGACTACCGGCCACTCGATAAGATCGACATCGCGCACAAGCTCGGTTTGACCGGCGGCGAACGAGTCACGCTGCGGAAAATTTTGCGTGAGCTGGAACGCTCCGGCGAGATCGCGCGGATTCGTAAGAATCGTTATGTTTTGCCGGCCGAAGCCGATCTCGTCACCGGCACACTGTCGATCCATCAGGCCGGCTACGGCTTTCTAACTACGGAAGCTCCGGATCAGCCGGACATTTTTATCGCCGCAGAAAACACCGGCACGGCCCTGCACGGCGACCGCGTGGTCGCGCGGATCACGCGCGATGAAGCTTATCCGCGCGCGAAAGATCGACGTGGGCGGCAGGAAGGCCGTGTCATTCGAATCCTGAAGAGAGCACGCGATACGATTGTGGGCACGCTTCAGCACTCGCGAAACTTTTATTACGTCGTCCCGGATGATCCGCGTCTTGTTCACGATGTTTACGTTCAACTTCCGACGCGCGCGAAGCTGCCGAAGGCTCCGGCCCGCGGCGACAAGGTCGTGGTTCGATTGGAGCCGTGGGAATCGCGGCATGTTAATCCGGAAGGCGAGATCATCGAACTGCTCGGACCGGCCTCCGCTCCGGGCGTCGATATGCTCTCGATCATTCGGAAGTATGATCTGCCGACCGAATTTCCTCGCGCAGTTGTCGATGAAGCGAATCGGATTCCCGAGACCGTCAATGCGCGGATGCTCGAAGGCCGCGAAGATTTGCGAGAAAAATTCATTGTCACCATCGACCCGGATGACGCGCGCGATTTTGACGACGCGATTCATGTGGACAAGACCGACAACCAGGGCTGGCGACTCGGAGTTCACATTGCTGACGTTTCGGCTTATGTGAATCCCGACAGCGCGCTCGATCGCGAAGCCCGCCGGCGCGGAAACAGCGTTTATCTTCCGGACCGCGTGATCCCGATGTTGCCCGAACGCTTGAGCAACGGCGTTTGCAGTCTCAATCCGGGCGTCGATCGACTCACGCATTCCGTTTTCATTCAGTTCGACAAGAGCGGTCATGCGAAAAACGTCCGCTTCGCCAAAAGCGTGATCCGCAGCGCGCATCGTCTGACTTACAAGCAGGCTTACTCGATCTTGCAGTCAGCCCCGCGCGACCGATTGAGCGAGCATCTGCACCAGGCGTGGGCGCTCGCATCATTGCTTCGCCGCCGGCGTTTCGAGCACGGCTCGCTCGATCTCGATTTTCCGGAAGTAAAAGTACATATCGATGCAAACGGCGAGCCACTGAAGCTGGAGCGAGTTGAAAACGATGAATCGCACCAGCTCATCGAGGAATGCATGCTGGCCGCGAATGAGACGGTCGCGAGCGAGCTGAAGAAGCGCGCGATTCCGACGATTTATCGCGTGCATGAAAATCCGGACCCGGAGAAACTCGCGGAGTATCGCGAGTTCGCGCTCAGCTTTAATTATAAGGTCGGCGATCTGACGCATCGGGCCGAGTTGCAACGCCTGCTTGCTTCCATTCGCGGGAAACCGGAAGAGCAAGCGCTCAAGATCGCCCTGCTCAAAAGTTTGAAGCGGGCGCGTTACTTTCCCCAGCCGCTTGGACATTACGGGCTGGCCAAAAATAACTATACGCATTTCACGAGTCCGATCCGGCGTTATGCGGACTTGGTCGTGCATCGCGCGCTGGTGGAACGCGATGGGAAGCGCCGACCGCGAACCGACATGAGCCAAATCGCTTCGGTGGCCGAGCATATTTCAACTACTGAACGCGTCGCCGCGGAGGCGGAGATCGAAGCTGTGCGGATGAAGAAGCTCGAGTTTTTTCAACGGCAACTCGACGAGCGCAATCCGCAGGTCTTTCGCGCAGCGATTGTTGATGTACGCAATTACGGCATGGTGGTTGAATTGCCGGATGTTCTTATCACGGGCCTTATCCACGTCTCTTCGCTGACAGACGACTTTTATGTATTCGAGCCGGTCCAACGCCGTTTGATCGGCCGGCGATTCCGAAGACGTTTCGCGATCGGCGATGAGCTTCGCGTCTTTGTCGCGCGCGTGGACCGATTCAAGCGGCAGATTGATTTCGCACTGGCGGATCAACAAAAAAATCGAGCCCGAGCGCGCTGACTTTTAACGCAAACTGCCGCGAAAGGCTTTCTTGCCAAAGAACTTGCGGCTAGATTTTCGCGCAAAATCTTCTTCCATTTTGCAAACAAGGCACCGTAAACTCGCCCGGTTCAGAAAATGGATAATATCATCGAGGCGAGAGAACTGCAGATCGAGCGCAAGCATTTTTACGTGGAATTCCGGGAGAACGAGCGTGGGAAATTCTTGCGAATCACTGAGGAAGCTCACGGCCGCCGCAATACCATCATCGTACCGAGCACCGGAGTAGATGATTTTACCGCGGCCATTGCTGAAGTACTTCAAGGCGTCGAGAGCGCGCCAGCCTAAAGGAAACGTTCAACGCTCAACGTCCAACACTCAACGTTGAATTCAGAAGATCGTTGAAAGTTGAAGGTTCAACGGCGTTGAACATTCTCCGGTTGGCCGTTCTCGCGCGTTGACACCCCAAGACGCGGAATTACTGTGCGCTTCCGCGGAGCCGTTCAAAATCTTTATGGCTAGGAAAAGGAAAGCTTCCGAACGCACATCGCTGCCAAAACGGAAAACGTCGCGCTACGTTTATTATTTCGGAGATGGTCACGCAGACGGCGCTGGCAACATGAAGCCGCTCCTCGGTGGCAAGGGAGCAAATCTGCACGAGATGACACGCATCGGTTTGCCTGTGCCGCCGGGATTTACCATCACAACCGAGGTCTGCACTTATTTTTACGACCACGAACGCAGCTACCCGCCACAACTCGAAGCGGAGGTGGCGGCGGCGCTGGCCAAAGTTGAGGAATCAGCCGGGAAAAAACTCGGCGACAAAGAGAAGCCGCTCCTTGTTTCCGTGCGCTCGGGAGCGCGCGATTCCATGCCCGGAATGATGGACACGATCCTGAACCTGGGGATGAACGACGAGGTCGTGGAGGTTGTTGCCAAAAAAACAAACAACCCGCGCTTCGCCTGGGATTCGTATCGGCGTTTCTTGCAGATGTACGGCGACGTGGTGATGGGCGTGCAGAAAGCTCCGGACGAAGACCACGAACCGTTTGAAAGCGCGATCGAACACCTGAAGGACCAGCGTTACAGCAAGCATGACTTCCCGGACGTGAAACTGACGCATGCTGATTTGAAGGAGCTGGTGAAACGCTTCAAGGCATTAATCAAAGCACGGACCGGCAAATCGTTTCCACAAGACGCGAAGGAACAACTTTGGGGCGCGATCGGCGCGGTTTTTGGCTCCTGGATGAATGATCGCGCGATTGTTTACCGGCGAAAGTACGGACTCCCGCACGATTGGGGAACGGCGGTCAATGTCCAGACAATGGTGTTCGGAAACATGGGCGACACCAGCGCGACCGGAGTTGCATTCACGCGCGACCCAGCAAGCGGCGAAAGAGTTTTTTACGGCGAATATTTGATCAACGCGCAGGGCGAGGACGTGGTGGCGGGCGTGCGCACGCCGCATCCGATCGCCGATCTGGCCAGGCAAATGCCGGCGGCGCACAAAGAGCTGATGAAGGTGCGGGCGAAGCTCGAAAACCATCTCAAGGACATGCAAGACCTCGAATTCACAATCGAGGACAAGCGCCTTTACATTTTACAGACGCGCAACGGCAAACGCACCGGCCACGCCGCAGTCCGCATCGCGGTCGAGATGGTCGGCGAAAAATTGATCACAAAAAAAGAGGCCGTGCGACGCGTCCCGGCGGATTCGCTCGCGCATCTTCTGGCGCCGATCTTTGATCGACGATCAGAGAGCCAAGCAAAAAAAATCGGAAGTGGTTTGGCCGCGGGACCAGGGGCAGCGTCTGGTCATGTGGTTTTCAGCGCCGCAGAAGCGGTCGCGCGCTCGGAGAAAGGCGAGAAAGTGGTGCTCGCGCGGATCGAAACTTCGCCAGAAGATCTGCGCGGCATGATCGCGGCCGAAGGTATTCTGACTTCGCGTGGCGGCGTTTCATCCCATGCGGCCCTGGTCGCGCGACAAATGGGAAAGGTGTGCGTGTGCGGAGCGACCGGGATTCAGATTGATTATCGAAAGCGAACCTTGAGCGCAAACGGCACGACATTAAAGCAGGGCGATTACATGTCGATCGATGGAACAGCGGGTGAAGTCTTCGCGGGAGAAGTCGCGACCGCGCCCTCAGAGATTGTGCAAGTTCTGGTCGATCGTTCGCTCGATGGAAAGAAAAGCGCGACGTACCAGCAATACGCGAAGTTGATGGATTGGGTGGATGAGTTTCGCAAACTCAACGTGCGCGCGAACGCTGATACGCCCGAGCAGGTGGCAAACGCAGTCGCTTTTGGCGCAGAAGGCATAGGGCTTTGCCGCACCGAGCATATGTTTTTTGAAGGCGATCGGATAGATGCCATGCGAGAAATGATTCTGGCGGGCGGCAAGGAAGACCGGGCGCACGCACTGGCCAAACTGCTTCCGTATCAACGCGACGATTTCATCGGTATCTTTACGGCCTTAAAAGGTTTGCCCGCTACGATCCGCTTTCTCGATCCGCCGCTCCATGAGTTTTTGCCTAATGATCCCGTACAACAGGAGGAACTCGCGAACAAACTCGGCGTCTCTGTTGAACAAATCTCGCGGCGCGTGCACGAGCTGCACGAATTCAATCCCATGCTCGGACATCGCGGCTGTCGGCTCGGCATCGTTTATCCCGAAATTTCCGAGATGCAGGCGCGCGCCATCTTTGAAGCGGCTGCAGAAGTGCAAGGCAAAGACATCAAGGTCCGTCCTGAGATCATGATTCCGCTGGTCGGATTTCCGCGTGAACTCAAATTGCAAATCGAGATCGTCCGCCGCGTGGCTGACAAAGTAGCGAAGGAGAAAAAAACGAAGTTCCATTATCTTGTCGGGACGATGATCGAAATTCCGCGCGCCGCGCTGGTGGCCGACGAGATCGCGCGCGACGCCGAGTTCTTCAGCTTCGGCACCAACGATCTCACCCAGACAACACTCGGCATGAGCCGCGATGATTCCGGAAGTTTTCTGCCGGCGTATGCGGAACTCGATATTGTCGATGCAAATCCATTTGCGTCTATTGATCAGAAAGGCGTTGGGCGGCTGATGGAAATTACGCGCGACCTCGGACGCAAGACCCGGCCCGACATCAAGCTGGGAATTTGCGGCGAACACGGCGGCGAGCCGACGAGCGTGAAGTTCTGTCACCGGCTCGGTTTGGACTACGTAAGTTGCAGTCCTTTTCGGATTCCGATTGCGCGCCTGGCCGCAGCCCAAGCCGCGCTCGAGAAATAGTTACGCCAGATTTTTTATCTGGCCGCTCTTGCCTTCGCCTCGTGAAACGCTTGCCAGGCGTTCCAGGCGCGTTCCCAGTTTTGCTTGGCAGCCCAAGATTGCGCTTCCAGGAAATGAAAATATGCGGGCGCATTCGGCCGCTCGCTAAAATGACGGGCGATGAGGAGCGCGTCGTCGATGCGCCCGCGCTGCATTTGCTCGCGATAAAGAGCGTAGCCGACCGCGTAATTATCGGGAGCGGTATAAAAGCGGCTTTGCAGTTCTTGCAGGGAAGATGTCGATGTGATTCGAGGCAGCGCGACTGCTTCGCCGAACCGCTGGGTCAATTCGTAGGCAGAACGAAAATCTTTCCTGGTGGCGTCATATCTCGCCATGCCGAGCCAAGCATAGCTGAGCCAATCCGGATGCTGCTGAACAATCTGGGAGAGTTGCTCGAGATCGCCGCGTTCCGACCACAATGAGAACAGGGCCAGCTTTTCCGTCTCGGTGAGAGTTTCTAAATTCGGATCGTGCTTTAAAAACTCTGCGAGCGCGTGATTGAAAAACTCACCTGAAACGCGGCTAAGATAAGCCAGCGCCAGGTCGTGTTGACGGAGACCGATCTCTTCGAGAATGCGACTCACCTCCGGGCTCTGCATCGACGCGTTGGACAGCATGCTTGAGTAAACTTCGGGCCGCTGTTCCGGCCCGGCCCGGCGCAACGCTTCCCGCCAGGCCGTCGCCGCAAGGACGGGACGCGACGATAACCAAACGTTCCCTTCCGCGACCGGAACTTCGTACGCGTTAGGCTCGAGAAAGCGAGCCCGGCGGAAATCATCGAGGGCACTCGATGGTTGTTTCATTCCCACTTCTCCGAGGGCGCGCAGGAAATAAAGCTGCCAATCGAGAGGCGCCCATGCCAGAGCGCGATTAGTCAGCAAGACGGTTTCGGCAAAATTGCGGTCACGGTTTGCAGCGGCCGACAATTCTTTGGCGTTAGCAACTCCGACAACTCCGGGCAGCGGCATCTTGCCGCGGGCGGCGACAGTCCATGATGCGCCGCTCACCACCAGGAGAAGACCGATCAAGCGAAAAAGGCTCGCGATCCACCGGCTTGGGTTTAACCCCAATGGCCGGTGCAAGGAGAGCCCTAACAAAAAGATGCCGGAGAACGCGGTGCCGACCCGATGTCCCGGAACATCGATAATTCCATGCAGAGCAAATACGACCGCGCCGATGAGCGCGGCGAGGCGGAACCGCTGATTGGTTCCTTCCCGCAAAGGCAGGACCCGGCGTATAAGAAGCCCCGCGCCAATGACGATCAACGCGACCGCGGGCCAACCCGCCTCGGTCCACAACCAGAGCCAATCGCTTTCCGGATGCAACGCGCGCGTGTCGCCCAACGAAGCCGAGCGGAAAATCGCAAAGACGGCGTCGAAATTTCCCAAGCCGATTCCGCACCAGGGCGATGCGCGAATCAGTTGGAAAGTGTCGCGAAAGATCCGCCACCGAAAATCTGTTGAAATTCCAACGCCCCCAATTCCGCGAAGGTGAAAGCGTTCCAGGGTTTCTCCTCCGAGGAGCAAGATCACTGTCAGCATGAGCAGCAGAAAAGAAAACCCGAGCGCAATCCGCGCAGGAGAGCGCTGCCGAAGCGCAACCAGCGCAATCCAGAGCGCACTGCCGCCCACGAGAATAACCACGCCGGCGCGAGAAAAATTCAGGATGATGGCCGCGATGAGAATGCCGAGCGCCATGAGCCAGATGAGCCAGCGTTTTCTTCCGTGACGAAGGTCATCCTGCCCGCACGCCAGCAAGACAATCGCAGTGATGCCAAAAAGATCGGCGGTGTGATTTCGGTTTGGGAACGGCCCGAAGCCGCGCTGGTTAATCCAAAAAGGAAAAGATGCGTGCGCCAGGTAGAGCGCAATGCTAATCCCGGCCAGGGCAACGATGCCGGTGACAAAAAGCCGAAGCTGAAAACGAACGGAGCGAAGCCCGATTTCCTGCGTGCAGACCAAATAGAGCCAGCTCATTCCCGCGATCAAACTAATGAGACAACCCACCGTCATCCATGGCTGCGGCGTGATGGTTACCGGGAGGGAGATTGCGAAATCATTAATCAGCGCGCTCCGCCATGCTGGCAGAAAAAACCAGCGGGCAGGCAGGAAGGCGATTGCCGCCAAGCAAATCAGCGCGACAAAAATGCAATTTGTGGCTGGGCCGAGCGAAGCGCGAGGAGGTCGAACAAGCAGATACAATCCAAGCAGCGCCGCTATGATTCCCTCTGCCCATTTTTGCGAGCCTCCGCCCAGGAAACAGGCTAGGACGGGCAGAAAAGCAATGGCGCCGTTGCTCATCCATTGCGCCGCCGAAATGCTGCCCCGAATCCTTTCGGGGTTGCGGCGTTGGGACTGCGGCTCGGAATCTCGCATTAGTTGAAGAGGATTGCCATGGTATGGGAATAGCTAGTTCAGTCCGAGCGTGTCGTCTGCGCAATGCGCAGCTCTCATGTTCGCGCCAAGCTTACCACCGGTTGAAGCCACGCCGCCATCGCGTACTCTCCACCTGACTCCAGCGCCATAGCCATGGTTACGCAACGCACGGAAGGTCTCTACCGCCTTTTCCTGCTCTGCCAGATCGTCATCGTCGCTCTTCTGTTCTGGTTCGGTGTTTGGGTGATGGTGACATTTTACTCTCCGGGCGCGGAACTGACCTGGCGACGTTACAGCATCTACTGCGGCCTGCTCATTCTCGGCATGTGTCTGGAAGCGCTCACTCGCGGCGGTTCGAGAAACTATTTTCTGCAAAACGAATTGTTGCGGCAGCATCGGCTCAGTCTTCGGCAAACCATCGCCAGCACCGGCCTGCTGGTTCTTTATCTCATCGCCACCAAGGACGCGTTCATTTCGCGAATTTTCTTCTTCAACTTTGTTCCCTGGCTCTATGTCGCCTTGCTCTTCTCGCATTATTATCTTCCGCCGCTTTTGGCGCGCGGAATTTTCACGCGACTGCGCGAAGAGAAAACTCTCCTAGTAGGTTCTCCGCGTAAAGCGGCTCAGCTTCGCAGCTGGCTGCGACGCAAAGCAGAAATCGGATTGCGCACCGTCGGATTGATTTGTGACGAAAAGATCGACAGGACCGAAGATGGAATACCGGTTCTCGGCAGCTCCGGCGAACTCGAGAAAGTAATCCGGGAGCTCGGCATCACCCAGGTCATTTTGTTGGAATTTCCCCTGTTCACCGAGATCAACCGCAATATTATTCGCATCTGCGATCAACTCGGCATCCGGCTGCTCATTGTCAGCGATCTGGAGGAAAAACTGCGACATTCGGTCACGCACTTCGAAGATGACGGCTTCCGCTTTATCGGTCTCCGCGAAGAACCGCTGGAGAATCCCCTGAACCGCTTCTTTAAACGGGCGATCGATCTCGCCATCGCCTTGCCGGTAGTGCTTTTCATATTTCCCATCCTCGCGGTAGTTGTCTGGGTCGCGCAGCGCTTCCAATCGCCCGGCCCACTCTTTCATGCACAAACCCGTGCCGGCATGCAAAATCGACAATTCATCATCTTCAAATTTCGCACCATGCGGCCCGATCACGATGAGCTCGCGCGTCAGGCGCGGGATCGAGACGAACGCGTTTATCCACTCGGCAAGTGGTTTCGCAAGCTCAGCATCGATGAAGTGCCGCAGTTTTGGAATGTTCTGCGCGGCGATATGAGCATCGTTGGGCCGCGCCCGCACCTGATCGAGCACAATAACCAGTTTTCGCGGCTTATGGAGAACTATCACGTCCGCGCATTCGTCAAACCTGGAATCACCGGCCTCGCCCAAGTGCGCGGGTTCCGTGGTGAAGCACGGAATAACTCCGACATCGAGAACCGCGTTGCGTGCGACATCGAGTATCTGGAAAACTGGCATCTCTCGCTCGAGTGCGGAATTATCCTGCGCACCTTCGTGCAGCTCATCGTGCCGCCACGCACGGCCTACTGAGTCTTCTCGCCTAACAACTTCAGTTCGCCGAGAAATTTCTCGAGCACGCGGCGCTGCTCGAATTGCTCGATATAAGCGCGGCCATTTGCGCCCCAGTGGCGCAGTTGCTGTCGATCCTCGCTTAGCTTTCGCAGGCAGTTCGCGAGCTGTTCTGCATGTCCCGGCAAGATATTTTTGCCACATTGTCCGTTTGCCACGGCCCGCGCCAGCGCGCTTTCCTCGTCCGCCACCGTCACGACGGGACATGAATACGCCAGCGTGATCAAAAGTTTGCTGGGAAAGAATGCGTTTCCCGATCCGCCTTGCTGGGTGATTAACGAAATGTCCGCATCGACGAGCAACTCTTTGTAATCAGTTCCGTACTGGAGCGGCAACATGGACATGTTGTTTCGATCGCGAATCTCTTTCTCGAGTTCTTCGCGCGCCGTACCATCACCTGCGATCACGATGCGAATCTTTTTCCCCGCGCCAAGTAAGTCAGCCGCGTCGAGAAGAATGTCCAAACCCTGCTTGACGCCGAGATTGCCGGCGTAAACGGCCAGAAAATCGTCGGCTGCGAAATGATGTTTCGCGCGAAACTTGCCGCGCACGGGAATGTCTGTGTCCGCAGGCAATACGACGGCATTCGGAAAAAGAATCAGCTTGCGGTCCGGCACGCCTTTGCCACGAAATGCATCGACAATTTCCCAGCTGATCCCGGAGACGCGTGTGGCGTGTTTGTAAGCAAACGCTTCGAGCCAATACAAAGCGCGCGTAAACAGACCTGTTCGCAACATGCCCAAACCAACCGCCGCGTCCGGTTGCAGATCTTGCACATGAAATATAAATGGCGCGCGCTTGAGCGTTGCGACCAACCAGCCTGCTGCGCCCAGAAGCAACGGCGGTGAAACAACCACGTAAACATCCGGCCGTCGGAGCAGGAGAATCCGCATTGTCGATATAAGAACAAAGGTCGCTTCGTGCACGATGCGCTTCCAGGCGAACACGCGCCTCGGAACAAAATGCCAGCAGCGATGCACCGGCACGTCATTGATCCGATCGGTGCGGCAGAGTAGATGTCGATCTTCGGCGCTTTTACGCCATGCAGGGTAATAAGAAAACGTCGTCACCATCTCGACGTCGTGACCGTGGCGCTGCAAAAATTCGCAGAGAGAGACGTTATGC
>Ga0137415_10001223_pt1 | contig 25403 bp, 25 predicted proteins | sample CZODoug3_1_1_16f_FD_183082 | JGI IMG/M metagenome (GOLD analysis project Ga0137415, IMG submission 183082) | Vadose zone soil fungal communities from Angelo Coast Range Reserve, California, USA - CZODoug3_1_1_16fungal (Hybrid Assembly) | ecosystem: Environmental > Terrestrial > Soil > Vadose...
ATGCTCGAGGTGGCCGACGACTACGACGTCGCCGAGACCGCCGCGCTGAACCGGGAGTTCCACTTCATCATCTTCTGGCTCTCCCCGAACAGCATCATGGTCGAGGAGCTGGAGCGGCTGTGGCGGCTGGCCCACCCGTACATCCTCACCGACATGATGTCGCCCGAGTCCCGGCGTGCCCGCGTCGCCGAGCACCGCGTCCTGATCGAGCGGATGCTGGCGGAGGACCGGCCCGGTGTGATCGAGGCGCTGGCCCGGCACCGCACCCGATCGCGGTTCCCGAGGTCGGCCGCTCACGAAGTGCTCAGCTCGGCGGCGCACCCGGCGATGCCATAGGAGGCGTGCGGACACTGTGGACAGTTCGGGGCGGCGGGAGACGCGGCAGCCGGGGACGCGGCAGCGGTTCCTCGCGGTGGACACCTCCAACGTGGCCGACGTGCTCGACGAGCTCGGGCTGGGTCATCAGGCGCTGCACCCGGACATCCGACCGCTGTCCGGGGACCGCCTGGCCGGATGGGCTTTCACCATCGCCGGAGAGACGGCCACCCACCCGAGCAGCGGCGACCCGGCCAGCGGCGACCCGAGCAGCGGCGACCCGAGCAGCGGCGCCAACCCGGGCAGCGGCGACCCGGCCAAGATGCGGGCCTGCGGCGAGATCGGCGCCGACGAGGTCGCGGTGTGGGCCGGCGGCGGCGCGGGCTTCTGCTACTTCGGGGAGCTGATCGCCCTCGGAATGGCGGAGCGGGGCTGCGTCGGCGCGCTGCTGGACGCCGGGGCCCGGGACCTACGCTGGCTGCGCGAGCACGGCTTCCCGGTGTTCGCCCGGTACCGCACGCCGGTGCAGTCCATCGGCCGCTGGCGGGTCACCGGGTGGCAGCGGCCGGTGCGGCTGCCCGGGGCAACCACGCCGACCGTCGAGGTGCGCCCCGGCGACTTCGTGCTCGGCGACGACGACGGCGTGCTCGTCGTTCCGGCCGAGCACATCGAGCCGGTGCTCGCCCGCGCCGAGGAGCTGACCGCCACCGAGACCCGGATCCGCGCCGCGCTGCGGGCCGGCCGCACGCTCGCCGACTGCCTGGCGGAGTTCGGCCACGTGTAGCGGTGTGCACACCCACGCCGCCCAGCCGGTGTGCACACCCACGCCCCGAGGTGCGCGCCGGCGTTGCGCCTCCCGCCCCGTAGCCGTTCGCCGAGATCGACGTGGTGCAGGTTTGCCGAAGATCGAACCTGAATGGTGTCGAGCTCGGTGACCGCGCCGCGGGTCAGGGCAGGGTCGACCCGGTACCTCGGCTGGGCACGGGCCCGCCGTCCGGTACCGGGTCGACCGGTGTCACCCGATCCCCCGGACCGGGGATCACCCCGGTCCGGCAACACGATCAGCCTGACAGCGACTCCAACAGCCGGCGGCGCTGCTGCTCGCCCAGCCCGCCGACCCGTCGCTTGTCGTCCACACCGGCGCTGGTCATCAACGCGGCAACCTTCGCCGGGCCGTACCCGGGCATGGCCCGCAGCACCTGCGACACGCGCACTCGCTTGGCCGTGTCGTCCCCACGCCCGAACACCTCAGCCACGCTGGTCTGCCCGGACTTCACCGCCGCAAGCAGCTCACCACGAGCCTTCCTCGCCTCAGCGGCCTTAGCCAGAGCCGCCTGACGCTGTTCCGGGCTCAAAGTAGGCAGAGCCATCAACAACTCCTCCCATACAGCCACGAAAAACCCCGCGCACCCGCGCGGAGCGCCACATCATGCCCCACCGCCCCGAACGGTGTGACCCCGAGTCCCTGGTTAGCGGCCCGGGGCAGCTCGACGACCAGGCATTCGAGCGAGCGGCGGGGCCCTCCGGGTAGCCCCGTCCGGGGGATCCAAGCCCTATCCTCGGGGGAATGCGGGAGATCTTCCACGGTGAGCTCGAGCGGTTGGGCAGCGACCTGGCGGCCATGTGCGGGCTGGTCCGGCTGGCGATGGAACACGCCACAAAAGCACTGGTGGACACCGATCTGGCGCTGGCCGAACAGGTCATCACGGACACCCAACAGGTGTACCAGCTGGGCGAGCAGTGCGCGGACAACGCCTCGGCGCTGTTGGCCCTGCAGGCGCCGGTGGCCAGGGACCTGCGCGTCGTGGTCACCGGTATCCGGGCGGCCGAGAAGATCGGGCGGATGGGCGACCTGGCCCGGCACATCGCCGAGGTGGTACGGCTGCGCCACCCGAACCCGGTGGCCCCCGAGGAGCTGATCGCCAAGCTCGCCCGGATGGGCCAGCTCGCGGCGGAGGCCGCCCAGCGGGTGGAGGACTCCATCGCGGCCCCCAGCGACGTGCTGTCCGCGGGCCTGGAGCGCGCCGACGACGAGACCGACCGCTTGCAGCGCGAGGTGGTGGACCTGGTCAGTCACGCCGACCCGCCCTACCCGGTGCAGGTCGGAGTGGACGTGGCACTGCTGGCCCGGTTCTTCGAGCGGTTCGCCGACCAGGCTGTGGCGATCACCCGGCGGCTGGACTATGTGATCACCGGCGAACTCCCGGACCGACCGGTCAGCTGACCGTAACCCGGACCGGCGCGCGTTGATTCCAGCGCCGTCGTACCGCACGAACCTTCCGCTGGGTGGATGCGCTGACAGATCGTCAACACTCGGCTCAACATAATGGCCACAGCGGCACCGCGGGAGGTAGGCCAGTGGCGAGCAGTAGCACGAACGGTTCGGCGGCGAGCGTAGTCACCCTGCGGGTCACCGCCAAGACCGTCGAGGCGGACGGCGTGGTCGTCCTCCGGCTGGCCAACCCGGACGGGGCGCGGCTGCCCGACTGGACGCCCGGCGCGCACGTCGACCTGATCCTACCCAACGGCATGACCAGGCAATACTCCCTCTGCGGGGATCGCTGGGACGCGCACACCTACCGGATCGGCGTACTGCGCGAACCCGCCGGCCGGGGCGGGTCGGCGCACGTACACGACGAGCTGGCGGTCGGTGACCTGGTCGGCGTCGGCGGCCCGCGCAACAACTTCGCGCTGGTGCCCGCGCCGCGCTACCTGTTCGTCGCCGGCGGCATCGGGATCACCCCACTGCTGCCGATGGTTCACCAGGCCGACCTGCTGGACGCGGACTGGCGGCTGCTCTACGGCGGCCGGCGCCGGGCGTCGATGGCCTTCCTGGGCGAGCTGGCCGGGTACGGCGACCGGGTGCGGGCCGTTCCCCAGGACGAGTCCGGACTGCTCGACCTGGCCGGCTTCCTCGGCGAACCGCGCGCGGACACCCGGGTGTACTGCTGCGGCCCCGGCCCGCTGCTCGCCGCGATCGAGCTGGCCTGCGCCGACTGGCCCGCCCACACGCTGCACACCGAGCGGTTCGTTGCGCCGGAGCTGGGGGCGCCGGCCCGGCGGACCCCGTTCCAGGTCGAGCTGGCCCGCTCCGGCGCCACGCTCACCGTCACCCCGTCGATGTCGGTGCTGGAAGCGGTGCGCGCGGCCGGCGTGGACGTGCTGTCCTCCTGCCGCCAGGGCACCTGCGGGACCTGTGAGACCACCGTGCTGGCCGGCGAACTGGACCACCGCGACTCGATACTGACCGACGGCGAGCGGGCCGACGGCGACTGCATGTTCATCTGCGTGTCCCGCGCCCTCGGCGACCGTCTCGTACTCGACCTCTGACCGCCGCACCGACCTCCTTGGAGGCTGCCGTGACCACCACCGCCGACCACACCGGCACGCTGCCGACCAGCGACGTCGACCCGTTCAGCCACGACGTGCTGGAGGATCCGCTGCCGATGCACGCCGCGCTGCGCGACGCCGGCCCGGTGGTGTACCTGTCCCGCTACGACGTCTACGCCTTCGCCCGCTACCAACAGGTGCACGCCGCGCTGGTGGACTGGCAGCGGTTCCAGTCCGCCGCCGGGGTGGGCCTGTCCAACTTCCGCTACGAGCAGCCGTGGCGACCGCCCAGCCTGCTGCTGGAGGCCGACCCGCCCCGCCACGACGCCCCACGCCGGGTACTGACCAAGATCCTCGGCCCGCGCGCGCTGCGCCGGCTGCGCGAGGCCTGGTTCGCCGACGCCGAGGCGCTGGTGGACCAGCTGCTGCTCGGCTCGGTCGGGGCCGGATCGGTCGGGGCCGGCTCAGTCGGAGTCGGCTCGGTCGGGGCCGGATGGGTCGGGGCCGGCGCCTCGACCGGCACCCCGAGCGGCACGGTCGAGTTCGACGCGGTGTCGGCGCTGGCCGAGGCGTTCCCCTTGCGGGTCTTCCCGGACGCGGTCGGCATTGGCCAACACGGGCGGGAGAACCTGCTGCCCTACGGCGACCACGCCTTCAACGCGTTCGGCCCCGCGAACGATCTGGTGGCCAAGGGGGCGCCCCGAGTCGCCGAGCTCTCCGCGTGGGTGAACGCCCAGTGCGCCCGCGAGGTACTCACCCCCGACGGCTTCGGCGCCCGGATCTGGGCCGCCGCCGACCAGGGCGACATCACCGCGGAGCAGGCCCCGCTGGTGGTCCGCTCGCTGCTCACCGCCGGTGTGGACACCACGGTGCACGGCCTGTCCGCCGTCCTCTACGCCTTCGCCACCAACCCCGAGCAGTGGCAACGGCTGCGCGCGCAGCCCCGGCTGGCCCGGGTCGCCTTCGACGAGGCGGTGCGCTGGGAGTCCCCGGTGCAGACCTTCTTCCGCACCGCCACCACCGAGGTGACAGTGGGTGAGGTGAGAATCCCGGACGGCAAGAAGATCCTGATGTTCCTGGCGGCCGCGAACCGGGACCCCCGCCACTGGGCCGACCCGGACCGCTTCGACCTGGGCCGCGACCCGTCCGGGCAGGTCGGTTTCGGCATGGGCCTGCACCAGTGTGTCGGCCAGCACGTGGCCCGGCTGGAGGCGGAGGCGCTGCTGGCGGCGCTGGCCCGCCGGGTCGACAGCATCGAGCTCGCCGGCCCGCCGCGCCGCCACCACAACAACACCCTGCGCGCGTGGGAGTCCATCCCGCTGCGGGTCCACCTGGCCTGACCTGCATCGCGAGCCGGCGCCGCGACCAGCCGTCCCGCGGCAGCCGACCTGGTGCAACTCCCCAGCGGCACCCCCGTCCCGCTCTGGACGGTGGCCATGAACGTTTGCCGGGTTGGCGCCTCGCTGTTCATGATCAACACGGTAGCGGGGTGCCCGAGCAACGAGATTCGGCCGGGCCCGGCACGCCAACCCCGGCCGCCTGTTCGTGGGAGACCACACCCGGGACACCGCGCAGCATGTCGCGAACCCGGCGAACAATGCTGGCCCCGCACTAGCCACCAGGCCTCGCAGACGGCACACACCGCCATGCCGCCGCACACATCACCCAACCTGGGTGCGGCGACGCGACGCTGTGTGCCCTCGCTTTGCTCTGCACACCTTTACGCAACACCGACTGGGCCAAGCGTGCGTTGCGTATAGGTACGCAGAGCAAAGCGTGGCCGAGGGGGTCGTCGGGTCACTCCGGTGTGTGCCGTCGTTCAGGTGCCGCCACGCGCGCCGGTTTGTCGGGGAGGCGTGCGAACATATGTTCGTGTTGGGCGAGGCGGACATCTTGCACGCCGATCTGGACTCGTTCTACGCGTCCGTCGAGCAGCGCGACGATCCCCGGCTGAGGGGTCGCCCGGTGATCGTGGGCGGCGGGGTGGTGCTCGCGGCGAGCTACGAGGCCAAGGCGTTCGGGGTGCGCACCGCGATGGGTGGCTGGCAGGCCCGCCGGCTCTGCCCGAGCGCGATCGTGGTGCCGCCCCGGTTCACCGCGTACACCGAGGCCAGCCGGGCGGTGTTCGAGGTGTTCCGGTCGACCACGCCGCTGGTCGAGGGGCTGTCCATCGACGAGGCATTTCTCGACGTCGGTGGCCTGCGGCGGATCGCCGGGCCGCCGGTGGAGGTGGCCGCCAGGCTGCGCCGCGAGGTGGCCGAGCGGGTCGGCCTGCCGATCACCGTCGGCGTGGCCCGCACCAAGTTCCTGGCCAAGGTGGCCAGCCGGGTGGCCAAGCCGGACGGGCTGCTCGTGGTGCCCCCGGACGGGGAGCTGGAGTTCCTGCACCCGCTGCCGGTGGAGCTGCTCTGGGGCGTCGGCAAGGTGACCGCCGGAAAGTTGCACGGCTGGGGCATCACCACCGTGGCGCAGGTTGCCGAACTGGGCGAGGCCAGCCTGGTGTCACTGCTCGGGGCGGCGGCCGGGCGCCAACTGCACGCGCTGTCGCACAACCGCGACCCGCGCCCGGTGCGGACCGGGCAGCGGCGCCGGTCGATCGGCTCACAGCGCGCCCTCGGCCGCTCCCGCCGGTCCCCGGAGGCGATCGACCAGGTGCTCGTCGGCCTGGTGGACCGGGTGACCCGGCGGATGCGCGCGGCCGGGCGGGTGGGGCGCACCGTGGTGTTGCGGCTGCGCTTCGACGACTTCACCCGCGCCACCCGGTCGCACACCCTGCCCGGAGCGACCGCCGGCACCGAGGTGGTACTGGCCGCCGCCCGGACGTTGCTGGCCGGGGTGCTACCGGTGATCGAGCGGCGCGGCCTCACCCTGGTCGGCATCGCGGTGGGCAACCTGGAGAACGAGGATTCGGTGCAGCTCAGCCTGCCGTTCGACGGGCCGCCGATGGCACTGGACACCGCGTTGGACCGGGTCCGGGATCGGTTCGGCTCGGCGGCGGTGACCAGGGGCGTACTGCTCGGCCGCGACCCAGGCTGGGAGATGCCCCGGCTGCCGGATTGAGCGGCCAGCGCCGGCGCGCGTACCCGGGCGCAACCGGGTGAGGCGCGGCGGGTAGCGTGCGCTGGTGGATCTCGGCTACCTGACCCATGTCGCGGACTACGCGCCGCCCGCCAAGGTATACCGCGACACCATCGAACTGGCCGTGGCCGCCGAGGCACTGGGGTTCACCTCGTTCTGGGTGGCCCAGCACCACACCCGCGCGCTGCACGGCGTGCTGCCCTCCCCGCTGCTGCTGCTCACCGCGATCTCCCGGCACACCTCGACCATCCGACTGGGCACCGCCGTCGTGGTGGTCCCGCTGGAGCACCCCCGCCGGCTCGCCGAGGACGCCGCCGTGCTGGATCTGCTCGCCGGCGGCCGCCTCCAACTGGGCCTCGGCGCGGGCAGCGACGCCGAGTCGGCCACCGTTTTCGGGCAGGACCACCTCACCCGGCACGGCCGCTGCCTGGCCGCGATCGACGAGCTGCGCGCGCTGCTGGGCACCGACGAGCACGTGCCGCGCGCCGACGGCCTGCGGGAGCGGCTGTGGTGGGCGACCGGTTCCCCGGCCGGGCTGCACGCGGCGGCCGCGCGCGGGATGGGCGTCATCTCCGGGCGCCCGGCGGATGTGCCGGGGTCCACGGTGCCGGACGACCTGGCCCGCTACTGGGCGAACCGGCGCTGGGCGGGCACGACCGGCGTGGGCGGGCCGAGGGTGGTGGTGTCCCGGGTGGCCCGGGTGGGCACGCCGGCCGCCGAGCTGGTCGCCCGCTGGCGGCACGACCCGGCGCTCGAGTTGGCCACCGAACTGGTGGTGCAGACCCAGCCGACCCGCTCGGGGCCGGACGTACAGCTGCCGATGATGCGCCTGCTGGCCGCCGAGGTTGCTCCGGCGATGCGGGCGCTGGGCCGGCGCCCGCCACTGGTCCGGGTCTGACGGCCGGAGGACAAAAACGGGCGGCGCCCGGAGGGGGATCTCGGACGCCGCCCGCGAAACGCGAACAACCGGGTTACCAAGCGTGCACCGTTCGCCGTGCAATTTGGTCTCGGCGCCAGCACACGACCGCCGTGTGCTGAGGCAGACCCACGGCGGTGTGTCGACGTGTCGTGCGTGGCGTGGGTGCCCGATGGCTCGCGTTGGGAGCCCCGATGGGGAGGGCGGACCTTCTCTGCCGATCCGACCTTGGCTCGTCGAGGTTCCGTGTGCCCATGTATACGCCGTCGGCCCATCGGCCACAAGGCTCCAGCGGGGCGAAGCGGCACCACCCGATTGGGCAAACGAGCAGGTCACAGCCGCGGACGGGACTCGAAGCCGCTGCCCGGACGGGGTCCGTCAGGAGTACCAGGCGGTACCGATGTTCCCGCGAGTCGGGCGTCTCAGCACACCGAGTCGGGGATCTCAGCACACCGACGGGTTCGGCGGGTCGGGGGAGCCAGGCAAAGGTTTGCCCGTAACGAGGGATCGTCCACTCAGCTGACCCGACCCCCACTTTGGGGTTAATTCCGGGGATCCTGAGAGGATTCCGGGTAGTCCTTCTCATGATCCACGTTCGGCCGTCGCGGGGGCGGCCGACGGCGACATGAGAGGGGTCAGGTATGCCTGGATGGCTTCAGGACGGCGTCGGCACGGTTGTCCGATTCGTCCCCCAGCTCGTGCTGTTCCTGGTGATCGTGATCATCGGCTGGTTGATCGCCAAGCTGTTGCGGAAGGGCACCGACGCGCTACTGGAGAAGGTCGGCTTCGACCGAGCGGTGGAGCGCGGCGGCATCGGGCGCGCGATGCAGGGCAGCAAGTACGACGCCAGTGACATCGCCGCGCTCCTCGTCTACTACGCCGTGCTGCTGTTCACCCTGCAGCTGGCGTTCGGCGTGTTCGGCCCGAACGCCGTGTCGGTGCTGATCACCGACATCATCGGGTTCCTGCCCAAGCTGTTCATCGCGCTGATCATCGTCGTGGTCGGCTCGGCGATCGCCGGCGCGGTCGGTGACCTGATCCGCGGCGCGATGGGCGGGCTGGGCAGCGCGCGCGTCGTGGCGGCTGTCGCCCAGGTGTTCATCATCGGCCTGGCCGCCATCGCCGCGCTCAACCAGATGGGCATCGCGGTCACCGTGACCATGCCGGTGCTGATCACCGTGCTGGCCACGATCGGCGGCATCGCGGTGGTGGGCGTGGGCGGCGGCCTGATCGTGCCGATGCGCCAGCGCTGGGAGCGCTGGTTGACCTCGGCCGAGCGGGAGGGCATGCGCGCCCGCCAGCAGATGAGCGAGCCCCCCACCGGCCCGGTGCCGGCCCAGGGCGGGCCCGTGACACCGCCGCCCGCCACGCCGTCGCCCGCGACCGGGTCCGAGGCGGGGCCGGAGACGACGGCGAGCGTCGCGGGCGGCACCCCGAACGGCCAGGCCCGCTAGGAGGTCCACCCACCGCCGGGTCCACCCCGCGCGCCGCATACCGCGCGTCCACGCCGCACAGTGCGCACCTTGTGCGGCGTGGACGCGAGGTGTGCGGCGCGTGTTTTTTTGCCTGGGCGTTAGGGTCCGCGCTCTGCTAACGTCGAGCCCAAACAACCGAACGATCGGTCGAGGCCGTGCCCGCCGGCAGTGCACCCGAGAGGATCGCGATGACCAGCACCCCCCTGCGCAGCTACGTCCGAGGCGGCTGGCACTCCCCGACCGGGGAGGGCCGGCCGGTGCACGACGCGGTCACCGGCGAGGAGATCGCCCTGGTCTCCTCCGCCGGGGTGGACTTCGCCGAGGTGCTGGAGTACGGCCGCCGGGTGGGCGGGCCGGCGCTGCGCGAGCTGACCTTCCACCAGCGGGCCGCCCTGCTCAAGGCGCTCGCCGGCTACCTGCGCGAGCACCGCGACGAGCTCTACGCGGTGTCCGCGCGCACCGGCGCCACGCTGTTCGACTCGAAGTTCGACGTTGACGGCGGCATCGGCACGCTGCTGGCCTACGCGTCCAAGGGCCGCCGCGAGCTGCCCAATGACACCGTTTACCTGGATGGCGAGCTGGAGCCGCTGAGCAAGCGCGGGACGTTCGTCGGCCAACACCTCTACACCTCGCTGCGCGGGGTCGCGGTGCAGATCAACGCGTTCAACTTCCCGGTGTGGGGGCCGCTGGAGAAGTTCGCGCCGGCCTTCCTCGCCGGGGTGCCCACCGTGGTCAAGCCGGCCACCCCGACGTCGTTCCTCACCGCGAAGCTGGTCGAGCTGATCGTGGCGTCCGGGGTGCTGCCGGCGGGCGCGCTGCAGTTCGTCGCCGGCTCGCTGGGTGACACCTTCGACCACCTCACCGAGCAGGACCTGGTGTCCTTCACCGGCTCGGCCGCCACCGCCGCCACGCTGCGCGCGCACCCGACGATCGTGCGGCGCGCGGTGCGGTTCAGCGCCGAGGCCGACTCGCTGAACCTGTCCATCCTGGGCCCGGACGCCGTGCCCGGCACCGCGGAGTTCGACCTCTACGTCGGTCAGCTGGTCACCGAGATGACCACCAAGGCGGGGCAGAAGTGCACCGCCATCCGCCGCGCCTTCGTGCCGGCGGCCGAGCTGGACGCGGTGGTCGAGGCGGTCACCGCGAAGTTGGCGAAGGTCGTGGTGGGGGCGCCCGGCGCGGAGGGCGTGCGGATGGGCGCGCTGGCCTCGCTGGAGCAGCGCGAGGAGGTGCGGCGCAGCGTGAAGGCGCTGGCCGACGCGGGGCAGATCGTGTTCGGCGACCCGGAGCGGGTGGACGTGGTCGGCGCCGACGCGGGCAGCGGCGCGTTCCTCTCCCCGATTCTGCTCACCGCCGACCCGGCGCGCGACGAGCCGCACGAGGTGGAGGCGTTCGGGCCGGTGGCCACGGTGATGGCCTATGACACGACCGACCAGGTGATCGACTTCGCGGCGCGCGGCAAAGGCAGCCTGGCCGGCTCGGTGGTCACCGCCGACGCCGGCTTCGCCCGCCAGGTGGTGCTCGGCGTGGCAGCGTGGCACGGCCGGCTGCTGGTGCTGAACGGCACGGACGCCGCCGAGTCCACCGGGCACGGCTCGCCGCTGCCCGCGCTGGTGCACGGCGGGCCGGGGCGGGCCGGCGGCGGTGAGGAGCTCGGCGGCATCCGCGGCGTGCTGCACCACATGCAGCGCACCGCCGTGCAGGCCGACCCGGACACCCTCACCGCGATCACCGGCCGCTGGGTGACCGGGTCGGCGCGCAACGTCACCGACGTGCACCCGTTCCGCAAACACCTGGAGGAACTCCGTATCGGCGACACCATCGTGGCCGGCCCCCGCACGGTCACCCAGGAGGACGTGGAGCATTTCGCCGAGTTCACCGGCGACACGTTCTACGCGCACATGGATGCCGAGGCAGCCGCCGCCAACCCCTTCTTCGGCGAGCGGGTGGCGCACGGCTACCTGGTGGTCTCGCTGGCCGCCGGCCTGTTCGTGGACCCCGACCCCGGTCCGGTGCTGGCCAACTTCGGGGTGGACAACCTGCGGTTCCTGGCGCCCACCAAGTTCGGCGACCAGCTGACCGTCACGCTCACCGCGAAACAGATCACCCCCCGGGACACGGCGGCGTACGGCGAGGTGCGCTGGGACGCCGACATCACCCGGGGCGACGGCGAGTCGGTGGCCCGCTACGACGTGCTGACCCTGGTGGCCAAGCTGCCCAAGGAGTAGGGCGCGCTACGCGCCGATCACGCCAGCGCGCGCTACGCGCCGATCACCCCGTCGACCATCGAGGTGGTCACCTCGAAGTCGACCGCGAAGCTCCGCCTGGCCAGCGCCTCGCTGTCGGTGAGGATGGTCAGCACCAGCTCACGCACCGCCAGCGGGTTGCGCGCCCGGAACCGGTCGATCAGCTCGTGGCAGCGGTCCAGGTGCGAGAGCAGGCTACCCGAGCCGAGACCCAGATTGTGGGTGACCCGGATACCCAGGCTGTGGTAGCGCCGGGTCGCGTGGTGGATGTGCTGGATCACCCGCAGCTCCACAATGCTGGCGGCGGGGCGGAACAGCCCCAGGTTGAGCTCCCGCATGGCCCGCCCGAACGTGGCGTCGGAGTCGGCGGACACGCCGGTGGGGATCAGCGCGTCCAGCCGGTCCAGCTCGGCGTCGGAGATCCGCGCGCAGGCGCGGGCGAGCAGGTGAGTCTCCACTGTCCGGCGCAGGGCGACCGCGCTGGTCAGCTCGTCGTCGTTCAGCGGGGCCACCACCGCGACGTCGCCCCGGCGGGACAGCAGCCCGTCCCGCTCCAGGCCGCCGAGCAGCGTCACCAGCGTGCCGTAGCGGACCCGCCGGGACTCGGCGATTTCCTGCAGCGGCAACTCTTGCCCCGGGATCAGGTGCCCGGCATGGATCGCGCGGCCGATCTCCGCGCAGGCGCGCTCCACCGTGGTCAGCCCATCGATGGAGTGGACCACAGCCAACCCTGCCAACGGCCCTCCCAACAATCGATCCACGAACGGATACCACGACTGAGGGCCGATGTCGAAGGGAGAAAACCACTCACATGTCGGAAAGCGCCGTCACGATTGGTGGAAAGTCCTGGTCAGCCGGGTGGGTGACCTCTTTGGTAGGTATTGGCGGATCTCAGCCATCATCCGGGTCCAGATCGGAGCTTCTAGCTCCTCAACCGGTGTCCGCCGGGACCGATATCGGCTCCGGTTGCCGGGCGCCGAAGGAACGTCGGCCCAGCGCGAACAACCCGGCCGCCGAGCCGAACGCGGCCACCCCGGTGAGCGCGAACAACCCGGGCGCGCTCATCCCGGCGCCGACCAGGAACCCGGCCAGCACCGGTCCGACTATGGCGCCGGTCCGCCCGACGCCCACCGACCAGCCCACCCCGGTGGCCCGCAGCGCGGTCTCGTAGAAGCCCGCGCAGAACGCCACGGTGCAGATCTGCGCGCCGATGGCGAAGAACCCGGCGACGAACGTGGTACTCAGCAAGATGACCCATGAGCCGCCGGTCAGGCCGATGGACGCGATGGCCAGGCCACCGAGGGCAAAGGCCACTCCGAGTACCCGGGCGGGGCGCCGGGCCCGGTCGGCGAGCCGGCCCAGCGCGAGGGCGCCGAACACCGCACCGAAGTTGAGCACGGCCACCCCGAGGATCGCGCCCACCGGGCCCACGCCGGTCTGCCGCGCCATGATCGGTATCCAGTTCACCAGCAGATAGGACAACAGCAGGCTGAGGAACAGCGACATCCAGAGCAGCAGCGTGCCGGCCGCCCGCCCCTCGGTGAACAGGCCGGCAACCGGCGAGCGGGTGGCGGCACGCTCCGGGGTGATGTCCGCCGCGGGCACCTGGCTGCCCATCCGCTCCAGGATCAGGCCGAGTCGGGCGTGGTCGCCCCGGATCGCCAGGAAATGCGCCGACTCGGGCAGCCGCAACGCGATCAGCGGGACCAGCAGCAGCGGCACCGCCCCGCCGACGATGAACACGCTCTGCCAGCCGTAGGTCGGGATCAACTTGGCCGCCACCACCCCGCCGACCACCGCACCCAGCGGGAACCCGCAGAACATCAGGCCGACGACGGTGGCGCGCATCCGCCTCGGGGTGAACTCCGAGGTGATCGTCATGATCCCGGGCAGCGCGCCACCGAGGCCCAGCCCGGTCAGGAAGCGCACCACGAGCAGTCCGCCGACCGAGTCGACCAGTGGGGTGACCAGGGTGATCACCCCGAACAGCGCCACCGAGGAGATCAGGTTGGGCCGGCGGCCGAACCGGTCGCTGGATATCCCGAACAGCAGCGCGCCCAGCAGGCCGCCGAACAGCCCGATACCGAACACCAGGCCGAAGGTCGCCGGCGGAACCCCCCAGTCGGCCGCGATGTCCGGAGCCACCAGGCCGATCGACTGGGTGTCGAATCCATCGAGCATTGCCACCAGCGCGCAAGGGATGACGATCCCGACTTGGTACCGACTCAGCCCGGTGGTATCCAGCACCGTCTCGAAGGTGACGACCCGTGGGGAGCTCATGGCGCGACCGACATCGGCTACTCCAAAGCGAAACGAGCATTGTTTCGCCGGGACCGTAACCGACCAGCTCGACAAGTCGCAATGCTCGTTTTCGTTTAGTGGAAATGACTACTCCTCGACCAGGCCGGGCGCCCGCCCGAGTCGCCGGCTCAGTGGGCGCTGTCCATGGTGGCCAGCATCGCGTCGGTGTAGCGGCTTCCGGCGGCGGCGCCGGCCGGCACGGCGGCCTCGATGACGGCCAGGTCGTCGGCGGCCAGCGAGACGTCGGCGGCGGCCAGCGACTCGGCCAGTCGCTCCCGGCGGCGGGCACCCACCAGCGGCACGATGTCCTCGCCCCGGCTGGCCACCCAGGCGATGGCCACCTGCGCCACCGAGGCGCCGAGCCGGTCGGCGACCGTGCGCAACGTGTCCACCAGCGCCAGGTTGTGCGACAGGTTGCCGCCCTGGAAGCGCGGGCTCATGCCGCGGAAGTCACCGGCGGCGAGGTTGCGCTCAGCGGCCCAGTGCCCGGACAACAGGCCGCGGGACAGCACGCCGTAGGCGGTCACGCCGATGCCCAGCTCGCGGGCGGTGGGCAGGATCTCCGCCTCGATGTCCCTGGACAGCAGGGAGTATTCGATCTGCAGGTCGGAGATCGGGTGCACGGCGGCGGCCCGGCGCAGCGTCCGCGCGCCGACCTCGGACAGCCCGATGTAGCGGACGAAGCCGGCCCGCACCATCTCGGCGATCGCGCCGATGGTGTCCTCGACGGGGATGTTCGGGTTCAGCCGGGACGGCCGGTAAATGTCCACGTGGTCGGTACCCAGCCGGCGCAGGGTGAACGCCAACCGGTCCTTGACCGCCGCCGGGGAGGTATCCGAGGGCACCGGCTGGAACGCGCCCGCCGGATCCCGATAGGAGCCGAACTTCACGCTCAGCAGCACGTCGTCCCGGTTGCGCGCGCGCAGGGCATCCCGGATGAGCAGCTCGTTGTGGCCCGAGCCGTAGAAGTCGCCGGTGTCGATCAGGGTGATGCCGGCGTCCAGCGCGGCATGGACGGTGGCGATGCTCTCCGCCTCGTCGGCCGGGCCGTAGAGGTCGGACATGCCCATCGCGCCGAGGCCGAGCTCGGACACCGTCGGGCCGGCGGTGCCAAGTTTCCGGGTCTTCATCACTACATCTCCGATCGCATGTTTTCGTTGATACCAAACGCACCGTATCACTGAATCCGAATCACTGCTACCGGATATGTGTTATCGTTGAAAACATGGTGGGCACCGCGGCGGACCCCGTCGCCCCGAACGCGCGGGAACGGCTGCTGCGCGCCGCGGCCGAGCTGCTGGCCGCCCATGGCCGGGACGCGCTCTCCACCCGGGCGGTGAGCGCGGCCGCCGGCATGCAGCAGCCGGCGCTGTACCGGCTCTTCGGGGACAAGGACGGCTTGCTCGATGCGTTGGCGGCCTACGCCTTCGAGGAGTACCTGCGGGACAAGCACGCGGTCGGCACCACCGACGACCCGGTGGACGACCTGCGCCGCGGTTGGGACGTGCACGTGGAGTTCGGGCTGACCCATCCCGCGCTGTACGCGCTGATGTACGGCGAGGCCCGGTTCCGCGCGAGCTCACCCGCCGGGCAGGAGGCTGCAGACCTCCTGCGCGGGCTGATCTCCCGGGTGGCCAGGACCGGCCGGCTGCGGATGAGCGTGGAGCGCGCGGCCAGGCTGGTGGGGGCCACCGGCGTCGGGCTGGTGCTCACCCTCATCGCCATGCCGCCGGCCGAGCGGGACCTGGAGATCGTCACCATCGCCCGGGAGTCCACCCTGCGCGCCATCCTCACCGACGCACCCGCGCCCGCCTCCGGCGACGACTCGCTGACCAGCCGCGCCGTCGCGCTCCGCGAGACACTGGGCGACAGCGTCCCCGCCCTCTCCGCCGCCGAACGCGCCCTCCTGACCGAGTGGCTGGACCGAATAGCCGCAACGCAGCGCGGGCGAGTAACGCCAGCACCCCGCTCCGGCCCTTGACCAGCAGGTACGCCGCACGGGTGCACACCCGCGAAGTCCACCACCAGCTCGGCCGGCGCAAACACGCCGGAGAACAGCCGCTGAAAGCGCGGGCCGTACAGCTCGTTGTGGGTCAGCAGGCCGGCCGCGAGCGCCTCGGCACCCCGACGGGCCGCACAACACCGGTGACTGCGCCGAGATCGACGAAATTCTGGATTCTTCCCGAGCAAACCAGAATTTCGTCGATCTCGCCGGTTCGGGTGCGACCAGGGCGCGAGGGAATCGGGGCGAGCCCCGGTGTGCAGGGGTGCGCGAGCCGGGGCCACCGCACACAGGCCCCTGCCACCGCACACAGGCTCGTGCCACCGCACACAGGCCCCAACCTGTGTGCCGCGTGCCGACCCAGTGTGCGGTCGGCCCGGGCGGCGAGCGCCCGGGGTCACTCGTCGCCGGGGACTCCGTAGGACGGGGAGTCGGCGGGGGCCAGGGCTCGGGCGAGGTAGTCGTCGCGCTGGGGCAGCCACAGTTCCACCAGCCGCTCCAGCTCGCCGATCGGGTCGTCGTGCCAGTCCACCCGCAGGTCGGTGACCCGCCACGCCACGCCGGCGACCACCGCCAGGCCGGCCGAGCGCACCGGCCCGGCCTCCCCGCCGGCGGCCAGCCCGGCACGCAGCGCGGCGACCAGCCGCTGCTCCAGCTCGCCCGCCGCGCCGTCGAACGCGGCCACCATGGCGCCCGGGACGCCGTCAGAGGCCAGCAGGTTCCCGGCGGCCACCACTGACTCGCCGGACGCCGACGCGTGCAGGCCGAGGGTGTGCGCCCCGCTGAACCGGCCGGTGGCCCCGGCGGCGTCGATCACCATCAGCTGCCGGTACTCGATGTCCGGAGTGGCCGCGACCACCTCGTCCAGCGCGGCCGGCGCGCCGCCCAGCTTGGCCACCGCATCCAGGAGCGCATCGCCGAGGCGCGGGTCGGTGATGTTCTGCGAGGCGGCGCCGCCCACCCCCGGGCGCAGGTGGATGCACCGGGCAGCCACCGCCGGGCTGGACGAGCTGACCGCCATGCCGAACCTGCCGTCCCCGTCGGTGGCCAGCACCGCGAACGTCATGCCCCCGCCTCCCTGGCCAGCACCGCGAACGTCATGCCCCGGTCCCCGGCGTGACGCCCGCCCCGGCCTCCCCGGACGCGGCGCCCACGCCCACCTCGCGGGGGATCACCGCGACCGCGTCCACCTCGACCAGCCACTCCGGGCGGGCCAGCGCGGACACCACCACCCCGGTGGAGATCGGGTGCACGCCCTTGGTCCACCGGCCGATCACCCGGTAGACCTGCTCCCGGTAGCGCGGGTCCACCAGGTAGACGGTCAGCTTGACCAGGTGATCCATCCGGCTGCCGGCCTCGGTGAGCAGCAGCTCGATGTTGGCCATGGCCCGCTCGGCCTGCGCGGCGGCGTCGCCGATGCCGACCGATTCGCTGGTGTCCAGGTCCTGGCCGATCTGCCCGCGCACGTACACCGTGTCGTTGGCGACGACCGCCTGGCACAGGTCGTTGTCCAGGTTCTGCTCCGGGTAGGTGTCCCGGGTGTTGAACGGCCGGATCCGGGTGTGCGCGTTCGTCAGCCGGTTCATGCGGCGCCCCCGGTGACCCGGTCGGACAAGTCGGCGGCGGAGCGCACCAGGTCCAGCGGGCCGGCCCAGTCGAAGTTGCGGTAGACGGCGGCCAGGTGCGCGAACGGCGGCGACTGGGCGAACAGCTGGAACGTCAATCGGTGCCCGGCGTAGTCGGAGTTGAGCAGGTCGCGGGCGAAGGCCAGCAGCTTGCGCCGGTCCTCGGCCAGCCAGTTCTCGTTGATCGAGTAGTACTTCTCCAGCCACGGGCCGGTGTCCGGGTTGGCGAAGCTGGCCGCGTCGGGCGTGATGCAGATCTGTCCGCCGCACAGCTCGCGGGCCAGGTGCATCATCGCCGGCAGCTGGGTGGTGGCCAGCACCCGGCCGGTGTAGAGCAGCGACTGTTCGGGCATCAGCAGACCGCCGGGGCTGGTCTGGCCCATCGCGATGGCGGCGGTGAGGTGGGCGTTGATGCCTTCCCGGTAGCAGGCCAGCTGGGCCAGCTTCTCCTGCACGGCCGGCTGTTTCTCCAGCCCGGTCTGCCGCACGTTCCAGAGCGCGGCACCGATCATCAGGTCGGCCAGCCGCAGGTTGCGCTGGGTGAACGGCAGCGCGGAGTAGCGGTGCAGGGTGGCCCGGATGAAGGTGGCCGCCCGGGTGTGCCGGTAGAACAGCACGTCCTCCCAGGGGATCTCCACGTCGTCGAAGATCACCAGGGTGTCCACCTCGTCCACCCGGTTGGACAGCGGGTAGTCCTCCGGGTTGCGCCGGCCGGCGAACCCGGAGCGGCACAGGTACTTCAAGCCCCGTGCGTTCATGTCCAGGATGAAGCCGACCGCGTAGTCGGACAGCTCCGCGTCGCCCCAGTTGGCGATGGTCGGCTTGGCGAACGCCTGGTTGGCGTAGGCGGCGGCGGTCTCGTACTTGGCACCGCGCACCACAATGCCGCTGTCGGTCTCCCGGACCACGTGCAGCAGCATGTCCGGGTCTTGGTCCCGCGGCCGTTTGGACCGGTCACCCTTGGGGTCGGTGTTCGCCGAGACGTGGAACGGGTCCTCCCGCACCGCGCGGTCGACGTGCCGTCGGATGTTCGCCGAGAACCGGGGGTCGACCTCGTTGAGCACGTCCTGGCCGTCGTAGAGCGACCACATCTCCCCGACGGTCTCGTCGCCGACCCTGGTCACCACGCCGCGCGCCTCGTCCAGCACCGCGTCCACCGCGGCCCGCTTGTCCTGCCAGTCCTGCTGGGTCTTCGGCAGCTTGTTGGCCACGCTGTTGCGCTCGCCGGTCTGCTCGTCGAGGTAGCTGAGCAGGTCCTCGGTCGCGGCCTCGTGCGCCATGTCGTAGATCCGCGCCCGCAGCCCCACGATCGGCGCGAACGCCGGGTGGGTGGCGATGTCCTTGACCCGCTCGCCGTCCACCCAGACATCGCGGTCGGCGGCCAGCGAGTCCAGGTAGTCCTGTCCGGTGCGAATCATGCGGTGACCTCCGTGCGGGCCTTTGGTCCGGTGGTGGGCGGGGTGCGGGTGCTGGCTGCGATGGGTGGGGTGTAGCGGTTGTTCGGGTGGGCGTCGGGGAACTCCGGGAACTGGGACGGCGGTACCGGGCTGGGCGAGGCGTAGCCCCGGTTGGCGTAGACCAGCGGGGCGCCGACACCGCCGACCACCTCACGCACCGCGCCCAGGTACACCAGGTGGGTACCGGCCGCCACCACGGAGTGCACCGTGCAGTCGAACGCGGCCAGCGCGTCGGTCAGCCGGGGTGCGCCGGAGGGCGCCGGTTCCCAGTGCCCGCAGGTGAAGTCCCAGCGGTCCTTGCCAGGCCATGGGCGCCCGGCGAAGGTGTCCGCGACGTGATCGTGCTGGGTGGCCAGCGCGCTCACGCAGAACGCCCGGCTGCGCTCGATGACCGCGTTGATCGGGCTCCGCCGGTTGATGCAGACCAGGATCAACGGCGGATCCACCGACACCGAGCACATCGCGCTGACCGTCTGCGCCACCCAGCCGCTCTGCCCGCCAGCACCGGGGTCGGCACCGGGGTCGACACCGGGATCGACGCTGCCGACCACGGTGACCCCGGTGGCGATCCGGCCCAGTGCCTCCACGAACGCCGTGCTCAGCTCGTCGGTGGCCGGGAGCGCCTCGTTGCGCGACATCGGCCTCAGGCCCGCTCGGCGCCCGCCGGCTCCGGACCGGTCGAGGTCGTGCTCCCCGCGACGTCCTGGCCGGTCAGCAGGCTGCTCCCGACCGTCTCACGCAGCGTCACGATGGCGGCCAGCGCGACCACCGCGACGATGACGAGATAGAGCGCCGGGGCCATCAGATCGTGGGTCCGGTTGATCCAAAAGGTCAGCAGATAGGGCACGGTGCCGGCGAAGAGCGCGGCCATCACGTTGTAGCCGATCGAGAGCGCGCCCTGGCGCACCCGGGTCGGGAAGAGCTCGGCGACCGTCACGGCGTGCGTCCCGAGAATCATCGCCAGGATCACTCCGAGTCCGATGGTGGACAGGATCGCGCCGAGCAGACCGCCGTGCCGCATGATCAGGAAGAACGGGTAGGACAGCACCAGTTGGGCGATGCTCGCCGCGAGGAGAACCGGCTTGCGGCCCACCCGGTCGGAGAGCGCACCGAACGCCGGGACGAGCACCAGGGCAACAATTGACGTGACCGTCGACGCGAGCGCGGCACCGCTCGACGAGAGGCCGAGATATTGTGTCTGGTAGGTGAGCAGAAAGACCAGGACAACGTAGAATCCCACGTGCTGCAGCAACTCCACGCCACACAACCGAAGGAGTTGCCGCCAGTTCTGGGTGAATATTTCCCGGAGCGGCGCCTCGGAGAGGTTGCCCCTTTCCTCAAGAGCCCGGAAGTCGGGAGTGTCCTCGATTTTCAGTCGAATGTAGAAACCGATGACACCGAGCGGGGCGGCGAGCAGGAATGGGATTCGCCAGCCCCAGGAGGCGACCGCATCCTGGCCGAGGCCCACATCGAGCACGAAAACTGTCAGCGATGCGGCCAGGAATCCCAGCAGGCTGCCGACCTCGAGCCAGCTCACTCCGAACCCGCGGTGCTTAGTGGGCGAGAACTCGGCGAGGAAGGACGCGGCACTGCCGAACTCACCGCCGGCGGCCAGGCCCTGTACCAGGCGCGCCACCACGAGCAGAATCGGCGCGAGAATACCGATGGTGTGGTAACTCGGCAGTAGCCCGACCACGAGCGTCGCGGTCGACATGGTCAGGATGACGATCGACAACGTCTTGCGCCGCCCGATCCGGTCGCCCAGCGGCCCGAAAACCAGCGCGCCGATCGGGCGGATGGCAAAGGAAACCGCGAACACCGCGAAGACCGACAACAGCCCGGCGGTCGCGTTCTGCTCGGGAAAGAAGACCGACGCGATTGTGGTGGCCAAGTAGGCGTACACCGCCCAGTCGAACCAGTGCACCAGGACACCGATAGAGCCGGCGATGATGCTTCTCCTGAGCAGCGGTGAGTCATGGCCCACCGGCACAGACTGTCGCTCGTCCACGCGACGCTCCCTCACCCTCGGGCGCCGGGCCGGGCGCATCGATTCTCGGTGGCAGCACCGTAAGAGGACGGCGGAGATTCCGACAAGCATCGTTTTTCCATACAGCTCATCTGAAAAACCGATGCTGACACACGCCTGTTACACGACTGGTTCGAGCACGCTCTCAGTGGTGGCGGCCGTGGGCCACGGACTCCGGCGTGAACGTCCGCCACGCGATATCCCGCATTCCCCGCATCGCCCGGAGAATCTCCGCGCGGTCCGCGTCGGTCTCCGCGTACCGGGACAACATCCGCCTGCCCAGACCCACGTGGAACCTCTCGTCCACCTCTATCCGCCGGTAGACGCGCACGACCTCGTCGAACCCGTGTCGCTCGCCGGCGAGGAAGGTCGGCTCGAAGCTGGCGGACGCCGACGTTTCCGACACGTTCCACGCGGCGATGGCCGCGAGCGGGTGCCGATCCAGGCACTCCCAGAGGAACTCGCTCCACGGCGCGGCCTCCTCCGGCACGGCGACCGGGACCGTGCCGCCCAGCGACTCGATCGCCTTGCCGACCATGTCGTAGTGCTCGGCCTCCTGGAACGACTGCTTGGCCAGCAACGTGATGTGCTTGCGCTCGAACGCGAAGCCGTACCGGCGGATCTCCTCGTTGAGCAGGAACACGTACTCGATCTCGCGCCAGGCACGGGGCTGGAGCCAGCGCGCGAGCAGGCGCGGGTCAGGGTCGTCGGCAAAGGCGGCGAAGAACGCCTCGGTGGCCGTCCTGGTCGAGGCCGCCACCGACTCCATGACCTCGTCGACCTGGTTGCTGATCGGGCTCAGCCCGGTACCGCCACGCGTCCGACCCACGTCAACCATCGAGTACCCCCTGATCCACGACCTACCACGCTACAACCGGGACGGACCCCGGCTACCGGCTCGGCTCGGCCGCCGTACGGGCATACCTCGACCGGCAGGTGACGGAGAATGCCTGGGCGCGGCGGGTCAGCCGGGCGCCGTGCATCCAGGCCAGCACGACGCTCAGCGGTTCCACCGGGTCGCGCAGCTCGAGGCTCACCACGCGGCTCCCGTCGTAGGTCAGCTCGTGGCTGGGCCGCTGGTTGAGCAGGGCGAACCCGTGCCCGTGGGCCACCATCGCGCGTACCGTCTCGAAACCGGCGCTGCGATGCCGAACGACCGGCTCGACACCCGCCCAGCGCAGCACCGACTCGAGGTACTGGCTGCTGTGCGGCAGGTCCAGCAGCACCATCGGCTCGCCGGCCAGCTCGCGCAGCTCGACCTCGGCCGGGTCGCGGGCGGCCAGCGGGTGCGTGGCGGCCACCAGCACGTAGGGCGGCACGCTGTCCACCACCACGTGGTCGATGTCCTCCTCCAGGTCGTAGCCGTACATCAGCGCCAGCTCGCACTCCCCGGTGCGCAGCGCCCGCTTGAGTCGCGCGTGCTCACCCTCCACCACGGACACCAGGACCCGGGGGTGCTGGTCGTGGAACGCGGCGAGCAGGCCGGGCAGCCGGAACGGCGCCAACGTGGTGAAGCAGCCCACCGCCAGCTCGCCGACCACCGCCTCGCCGGCCCGCCGCGCCGACTCGGCCAGGTCGCTGCTGTGCTGCAGGAAACCGCGCAGCTCCGCGTAGAAGGCGCGACCAGCCTCGGTCAGCGCCAACCCCCTGGCGTGGTGGCGCAGCAGCAGCTGCACCCCCAGCTCCTTCTCCAGCTGGGCCACCGCCGTGGAGATCGCCGACTGGGACACCATGAGCTCGCGGGACGCCGCCGTCATGCTGCCGTGCTCGGCGGCCGCCGCGAAGTACCGCAACTGCACCAGGGTGAACGACGGCTCCGCCACGGCTCAGGCGGCCCGGAAGCCGCCGGCGGCGATGGCGTCCAGGAAGGCCTGCCACTCGCCGTGGTCGAACACCAGCACGGCCCCGTCCGGGTGCTGGCTGTCCCGCAGCCCGACCGCGTTGGAGCTGAACGCCACCTCCACGCACTGGTTCTGGTTCTCCGGGCGGCTGAAGGGCGATTTGTGCCACTGGGTGAAGGTGGTGTCGAGGTGGCGTTTGTTGGCGTTCTGGATGTTCATCAGCTCGGTCCCTCCCCGGCGGCCGTGCTAGACGGTGACAGCAATGTCGAGCAGCGCCGCCGGGGTCTGCTCCGGCCCCACGGCCACGGCCCTGACCTGCTCGAACAAGCGCAGATATGTCGCCGTCCGCGCGTTGTTGTCGAGATATTGGCCGCCATCGTGCTGCTCAAGGTAGACGACGTCGACCGGGGGCCTGGTATCGAAGCCGAAGATCGTGTAATCGCAGCCCTGACCCGAGTAATAGCCGGTGTCGAAGGGCACGATCTGGATCTCGACATTCGGCCGCGCGGTGATCTCAATCAACCGATCTATCTGATTCCTCATGATTGGTGAGCCACCGGGGGTCCGACGTAGGGCGGCCTCGTCGATCACAAACCGGAAGCTCTGCTCGGTGTCGTCCAGCACGCGTTGCCGCAGTAGCCGGTTTGCCACACTCTCCTCGATCTGCTCGACCAGCGGGGACGCCCGCCAGGACCGGAACAGGGCCCGCATGTACTCCTCGGTCTGCAGCAGCCCTGGAACCACCATCGTCTGGTAGGCGAAGAGTCGCTGGCAGCTGGGTTCCATGTCCACCAGCAGCCGCAGGTACTGCGGGAACCGGGTGCTGAACGCGCCGCGCTTGGTACGCCGGTTGCTCTCTGCTTGCAGATCCTGGGCGTAACGCCGGTCGTCGGCCTCCGTGCCGTACCGGTCGAGCAGGGCGTCCAGCTCGATCGCCCGGATCCCGCTGCCCGCCTCGATGTGGGCGATCTTCTGCTGGGTGCAGCGCAGCACGGCCGCCGCGTCGATCTGCGTCACCCCGGCCAGCGTGCGTTGCCGCGCCAGCTCGTTGCCCAGCACGACCTTCATCACGGCAGGCGGCAACTGCTGCTGAACCACGCTGTCACCTCCAGATCAGCGGCGATGATCGCAGACGAGCGATGCGACCCCGCCCCCGACTTGTCTTAACTTGTGTACACGCGTTACAGTCTGCGTGACATCGGTCCTGAGCGTGAGCCCAGGCGCGCAAATAGGACTGTGTACTCAACTTACATCCAGCACCGCGGAGGCACAGCCGTGTTCCAGCCACCCCAGGACCCGACCGTCATGGCGGCGCTGCTCCTGGTCAACTCCGGCCCGGCCGCCTGGCAGGGGCTGCTCGCCGCGCACGTCTCGGATCGGAGCGGGCATTGCTCAGGCTGCTCGTCCACGGCCGCGGGCGCGCCGGTGTGGCCGTGCACGCTCCGGGCGATCGCCGAGATCGCGCAACAGCTGGCAACCGCGGCAGATCGCCGGAGCCGACACTGACTCGACGGTCAGCAGCCCAGCCAGGCTCGTCTAGCCCACCGCACACATCGCGGTGTCGCCGCACACAAGTCGGAACCTGTGTGCCGCGCAATGACCATGTGTGCCGCGGCAAGGACGGTGCCGAGCCCGCCGAAGGCCGGAATCCGGCCACCCCGGCCACCCGGGTCACGTTGCCCGCCGCCGGGTCCGGCCACGACCTCAGGACTTCCCCGGGCCGGACTGGTGCAGGAGCGGCACGAGGTAGGCCCGGGCGAACGCGCGCAGCTCGTCGTCGGTGTCCAGCGGGATGTACCCTCGGGGTGACAGCATGATCGACGAGGTGAGCCGGAAGATGACCTCGGCGGCGGCCTCCGGGTCGGCGGTGACCCTGGGCCCCGGTGAGCGGCGCAGCTGCTCGGCAAGGAAGCTCCGGCCCAGTTCCAGCCCCACGTCGGAGTGCGTGGTGAAGTACGGCAGCACGGTATCCGGCTCGGACTCGAGCAGCCGGGTGAGCAGCCCGTCGGCGCGGCTGCGCTGTACGCCGGCCACGAACGCCTCGACCAGCCGCTCCTCCACGGTGGGCAGCCCCTCGACCTGGCGCACCAGATGGACGAGCAGCCCTCGGACCTGGCGCAGCGCCACCGCCCGCACCAGCTCCTGCTTGTTGCTGAACCGCCGGTACAGCGTGGAGCGGGCCAGCCCGGCGCGCTCGGCGACGTTCTCCATGCTGGTGCGCCGCAGCCCGTAGGCGGTGAACTCGGCCAGCGCGGCGTCCAGCAGCCGGGCGGTCAGCCGCTCGGCGTCATCTCCGAGGACCTCCCCCGCCGGGACGCCCGGGCTCGCGGTGTCGACGTGCGGCTGCATGGTGCCGATCAGCCTAGCCGCTCGCTCACCGAACCGGCCTTGCCAATCACGCACAGAGAGACGATTATCGCCATATGTCTCCCAATCCGGTGACCGGGGTGAGTGTGCCCACCGGGTTGGGCGAGTTCGACCTGGGCCACCTGGCCTTCTGGGCACGCCCGGAGGCCGAGCGGATGGCGGCATTCGCCCAGCTGCGCCAGCTGGACCAGCCGCGCTTCATACCGTTCATCAACAACCTGCCGTTCACCAAGACGAACGACGGCCTCTACGCCCTGGTCCGGCACGCCGACGTGGTGGAGGCCAGCCGCAACCCGAAGCTGTTCAGCAGCGAGCCCACCGCCAACGCCGTGTTCGACATGCCGCCCTGGCTGGCCCCGTTCTTCGACTCGATGATCAACATGGACGACCCGAGGCACAGCCGCATCCGCAAGGTGGTGGCCAG
>Ga0137415_10001225_pt1 | contig 25396 bp, 22 predicted proteins | sample CZODoug3_1_1_16f_FD_183082 | JGI IMG/M metagenome (GOLD analysis project Ga0137415, IMG submission 183082) | Vadose zone soil fungal communities from Angelo Coast Range Reserve, California, USA - CZODoug3_1_1_16fungal (Hybrid Assembly) | ecosystem: Environmental > Terrestrial > Soil > Vadose...
TGACGTGCAGGTCGCGAATTTCGAGGGTGCTGCTCATTTGTCCTCGCTCTTCGCGCAAGCGCTCATCGCCATGTTCGCTCCGCTCCTCGCTCGTTCCTCGCTGCGATGCTCACTCACTGAATTTCCAATCTTGCTTCGATGGCGGTCATCAGCCGCTCTTCCAGGTCAGGGACACCGATCCGTCCGATGACGTCGGCGAAGAAGCCACGAACCACGAGTCGGCGCGCTTCGTCCTCGGGGATGCCGCGGGACTGCAGGTAGAACAGCTGCAGGTCGTCGAATCGCCCGGTGGCGCTGGCGTGGCCGGCGCCGCGGATCTCGCCGGTCTCGATCTCGAGGTTGGGCACCGAGTCGGCGCGGGCGCCGTCGGTCAGCACCAGGTTGCGGTTGAGCTCGAAGGTGCTGGTGCCGGTGGCCGCCGGGCGGATGCGGACGTCGCCGATCCACACCGTGCGAGCACCCTCGCCCTGCAACGCGTTCTTGTACAGGACGTCAGACGTGCAGTCGGGACGGTCGTGGTCGATGTAGAGCCGCGACTCGTGATGCTGGCCGGCGCCGGCGAAGGAGACGCCGAGCAGATCCGCTCGGGCACCGGGACCGGTGAAGCGCACCGTCGGGCTCAGCCGGACGATGGCGCCCCCGAGGTTGACGACCACGTGCTTGAGGTGCGCGTCGCGGCCGAGCTGGGCGGCATGGGCGCTGAGGTGGATCGCGTCGGCGTCCCACCCCTGAACGCTCACGAATTCGAGCGACGCGCCGTCGCCGACGAGGATCTCGACGTTCTCGGCGATCGTGGCGCTGCCGGCGTAATCAACGACGACCGTCGCCTGCGCCTGCTCGCCGACCTCGATCACCAGGTGCTCGTAAGCCGTGCCCGGATCGACGTGCCCCTGGATCCGCACCGGTGCGTCGAGCTTCACCCGCGGAGGTACCCGCACCACGAGTGACTGCGGCGCGCGCTCGAGCGCGAGGGCACTGACCCGGTCGGCCGGCGCCAGGGCCCCCGCGGGCGTGCGCGGCTCGATGGCCCACACGACACCGTCGGGGGCGTCGACGTCGCTGCTGATGCGCGTGGTCGGCTCGAGCGGTTCGAACAGCTCGCGCAGCTTGCGGACCGGCGTGAACCGCCACTCCTCCTCGCGTCCGGTGGGTACCGGGAACGCGTCGGGATCCAGCGAGGTGAATCGCTCGGGGGGTGTGCCGCTACGGCCGTTGTGGCTATGAGTGAGGGTGGCCGTCACGTCAGCCCACAGCCCCTTCCATCTGCAGCTCGATGAGCCGGTTCAGTTCCAGGGCGTACTCCATCGGCAGCTCGCGGGCGATCGGCTCGACGAAGCCGCGCACCACCATGGCCATCGCCTCGTCCTCGGTCAGGCCGCGGCTCATCAGGTAGAAGAGCTGATCGGCGCTCACCTTGGACACGGTGGCCTCGTGGCCCATCGACACGTCGTCCTCGCGCACGTCGACGTAGGGGTAGGTGTCGGAGCGGCTGATCGTGTCGACGAGCAGCGCGTCGCACTTCACCGTGGACGCCGAGTGGTGGGCCCCCTTGTGCACCTCGACCAAGCCGCGGTAGGACGTGCGGCCACCGCCGCGGGCCACCGACTTGGAGATGATCGTCGAGGACGTGTGCGGCGCCAGGTGCAGCATCTTCGCGCCGGCGTCCTGGTGCTGGCCCTCGCCGGCGAACGCGATCGAGAGCACCTCGCCCTTGGCGTACTCACCCATCAGCCACACGGCCGGGTACTTCATGGTGACCTTGGAGCCGATGTTGCCGTCGACCCACTCCATCGTGGCGCCGGCCTCGGCCTTGGCCCGCTTGGTGACCAGGTTGTAGACGTTGTTCGACCAGTTCTGGATGGTCGTGTACCGGCAGCGGGCGTCCTTCTTCACGATGATTTCTACAACCGCGCTGTGCAGCGAGTCGGAGCTGTAGATGGGCGCGGTGCAGCCCTCGACGTAGTGCACGTAGGCGCCCTCGTCGACGATGATCAGCGTGCGCTCGAACTGGCCCATGTTCTCGGTGTTGATGCGGAAGTAGGCCTGCAGCGGGATGTCGACGTGCACACCCTTCGGCACGTAGATGAACGAGCCACCCGACCACACCGCGGTGTTCAGCGCCGAGAACTTGTTGTCGCCGGAGGGGATGACCGAGCCGAAGTACTCCTGGAACAGCTCCGGGTGCTCGCGCAGCCCGGTGTCGGTGTCCTTGAAGATGACGCCCTGCTCCTCAAGGTCCTCGCGGATCTTGTGGTAGACGACCTCGGACTCGTACTGCGCCGCGACGCCGGAGACGAGGCGCTGCTTCTCCGCCTCGGGGATGCCCAGCTTGTCGTAGGTGTTCTTGATGTCGTCGGGCAGATCGTCCCAGCTCTCGGCCTGCTTCTCGGTCGACCGGACGAAGTACTTGATGTTGTCGAAGTCGATGCCGGACAGGTCCGAGCCCCAGCTGGGCATCGGCTTCTTGTCGAAGATCGACAGCGCCTTGAGGCGGCGTTCGAGCATCCACACCGGCTCGTTCTTCTTCGCCGAGATGTCGGCGACGACCTCGGCCGAGAGCCCGCGCCGGGCGCTCGCGCCGGCGATATCGGAGTCGGCCCAGCCGTACCCGTACTTGGACAGGGCAGCGATCTGCTCGTCCTGGGTGAGCGGAGCGGTGGTGGTCACTATGCGGTCCTCCCGGATCGGGACGGTGATGTGGGTGGAACTGGTACGTGCGTGGTGCAGACCCCGTCGCCGTGGGCGATCGTGGCCAGGCGCTGGACGTAGGTACCGAGCACGCGCTCGAAGGCCCGCGTTTCGGCCTCGCACAACTCGGGGAACTCGGCGGCGACGTGGGCCACCGGGCAATGGTGCTGGCAGACCTGCACGCCGACACCGGACGGGGCGGTGGACGCAGCGTATCCCTGGGCGGTCAGCGCGCTCGCCAGGCCGTCGGCGCGCTGGGCGATCGTCGCGCCGGAGACGGACGGCGCCATCGCCTCCTCCAGGCTGGCGGCCCGGTGAGCGGCGAAGGAGGCGACGGCGTCGGCGCCGCCGGTCTCGTTCAGGTAGCGCAGCGCGGTCGTGGCCAGATCGTCGTAGCCGTGCGGGAAGGTGGCACGTCCCTCATCGGTTAGCGCGTAGGTGCGGGCCGGGCGGCCTCGACCGCGGCGGGCCGCGGGGCGGGGCTCACGTTCGACGAGCACGCCGTCGGCGACGAGGGCATCGAGGTGGCGGCGGATCGCCGCCGCGGACAGGCCGAGGGCATCGGCGAGCGCCACGGCGGTCTGCGGGCCCCGGCGCAGGACGTGACGCGCGACCGCGTCGCGGGTCCCACACTCGCCCTCGATTTTCACAACACCAGTATGACGTATTTCCCGCCGCCGCGTGGAGGCGCCCCGGACGCGAGATAAGTCACGCCCGGCGCCGGGCCGGACCCGTCGCGTGGTGGCCGGGAGGCGGCGCGGCACCGGTAGGTTCGCACCCGTGCTGTATCGCACCCTCGAACTCACCGTGGCGCCCGCTTTGCGGCTGGCGTACCGGCCGCGTGTCACCGGACTCGCCAATGTGCCGCGAACCGGTCCGGTGATCATCGCGGCCAACCACGTCTCCTTCGCCGATGAGATCTTCACCCCGCTCGCGGCGCGGCGACAGGTCATCTACTTCGCCAAGGCCGAGTACTTCAACTCCCCCGGCCTGCGCGGACGGGCGATGGGAGCGTTCTTCCGGGGACTCGGCCAGGTGCCGGTCGAGCGCGGCGACACCCGGTCCGCGGCGGCGTCCATCGACGTCGGAGTGGACGTCCTGCTGGCCGGCCGGGCGCTCGGCATCTACCCGGAGGGCACTCGCTCCCGGGACGGCCGGCTCTACAAATTCCGCACCGGGGTGGCCCGGCTGGCGATCAGGTCGGCGGCGCCCGTGGTTCCGGTCGGACTGGTCGGCACGCGCGACGTCCAGCCGCCCGGGGACAAACGCTGGCATCGCGCCCCGGTCGAGGTGCATTTCGGCACGCCCCTGGACTTCTCCGGCCGCGAGGCCGACGAGCGCAGTGCGCGCCGGCTGCGCGGGATCGCCGAGGAGATCCGCAAGGCGATTCAAGCCCTGTCCGGACAGGAGTACGTCGATTCCTACGCGGGCAGTGGCGCCACCGGCGTGTAGGCGGTGTCACCCGGTACGGGGACTCGCCGGATCGACGGAGCGCCGCGTTCCTAGACTCATCGCGTGAGCGAAGACGCCGGGCCGGCGGTCGAGGTCGCCGGCCTCGTCAAGGCCTACGGCACGCGGCGCGCCGTCGACGGCCTGTCGCTCACCGTGCCCCGCGGCGAGGTGCTCGCGTTGCTCGGCCCGAACGGGGCCGGCAAGACCACCACCATCGAGATCTGCGAGGGCTTCCGCCGTCCGGACGCCGGCCGCGTCCGGGTACTCGGGCTCGACCCTCTCCGGGACGCAACCGCGCTTCGGCCGCTGGTCGGCGTCATGCTGCAGGACGGCGTGGGCGGCTACACCGGTGCGCGGGCCGGCGAGATGCTGGCGCTGTTCGCGTCCTACGCCCGCCACCCGCTCGATCCGGCGGCGCTGCTCGACCGGGTCGGGCTGACCGACGTCGCGCGGACGCCGGTCAAGCGCCTGTCCGGCGGGCAGAAGCAGCGCCTGTCCCTGGCGCTCGCCCTGATCGGACGTCCCGCCCTGGTGTTCCTGGACGAGCCGACGGCCGGCATGGACCCGCAGGCGCGGCGCGGCACGTGGGATCTCATCCGCAAGTTGCGCGCCGACGGGCTGAGCATCGTCTTGACGACGCACTTCCTGGACGAGGCCGAGGAACTCGCCGATCGGGTCGCCGTGATCGACGCGGGGCGGCTGGTCGCCTTGGGCAGCCCGGCCGAGCTCACCCGCTCCGGCGCAGAAGGGCAGATCCGGTTCCGGGCCCCGGAGGGGCTACGGCTGCCCTCGCTCGTCGACGCGCTGCCGGTCGGCACGCACGCCCTCGAGGCCTCGCCGGGACGCTACGTGGTGACCGGCGACGTCAACCCACAGCTGCTCGCCGCCTTGACGGCCTGGTGCGCCGGGCAGGGCGTCCTGGCCGAGGAGCTGACCGTCGAGCGGCGCAGCCTGGAAGACGTCTTCCTCGAGCTCACCGGCCGGGAGCTGCGGGCATGAGCACCGTCCTCGACTACACACCGTCGCCCGGGGCAGCCCCCCGCTCGCGGATGCTCGCGGCCCAGACCCGCATGGAGCTGCGGTTGCTGCTGCGCAACGGCGAGCAGGTCGGGCTGACCCTCGTCATCCCGTTGCTGCTCGAGCTGTTCTTCAACTTGCCGCTGCTGTACTCGCTGGACGGGCGGCGCATCGACTTCGTGGTGCCGAGCATCCTGGCCCTGGCGGTGATGAGCGCGGCGTTCACCGGGCTGGCCATCGGCACCGGGTTCGAGCGCAAGTACGCCGTGCTGAAACGGCTGGGCGCGACCGCGCTGCCGCGGTCGGTGTTGCTGCTGGCCAAGACCCTCGCCGTGCTGCTGATGGAAGTGCTGCAGGCCGCGCTGATCTGCGCGCTGGGCTTCGCCCTGGGTTGGCATCCGCACGGCGATCCGGTGTGGCCGGTGCTGCTGATCGCGCTGGGTACCGTCGCGTTCGGCGGGCTCGGGCTGCTCATTGCCGGGACCCTGCGCGCCGAGGTCACCCTGGCCGCGGCGAACCTGGTGTGGATGGTGCTGCTGTTCGCGGGCGGCATCGCGATCCCGCTGTCGAAATACCCCCAGGGCGCCGCCGATGTCCTGCGTTGCCTGCCGTCGGCGGCGCTGTCCGACGGGCTGCACAGCGTCCTGCAGGACGGGAACGGCCTGCCGGTCCGGCCGGTGCTGACCCTGCTGGTGTGGGCGGTGGTGGCCCTGCCTCTCGCCGCTCGGTGGTTCCGGTGGGAATGACCTCCGTGGCGCCCGCGCGGGCTCGCGTTGCCGCCTGGCTGGGCTCGCCGCGGGTGCTGCGTGAGCTCGCCTTGGCCTCGGTGGTGGTCAACGTGGTCATCGTCGTCACCGGCGGCGCGGTGCGGTTGACCGGATCGGGGCTCGGCTGCCCGACCTGGCCGCAGTGCACCGGCTCGTCGCTCACACCCACCAAGGCGTACTCGTTCCACGGCGTCATCGAGTTCACGAATCGCCAGCTCACGTTCGTCCTCGGGCTGGTCGCCGTCGTGACGCTGGTCGCCGCCTATCGGCAACGGCGTGAGTTGCCACTGGCGGCGCTGGCGTTCCTGGGGATCCCGGCCCAGGCGGTGTTGGGCGGCATCACCGTGCTCACCGATCTCAATCCCTGGACGGTGGCGGCACATTTCCTGCTGTCGATGTCGATCATCGCGGTGACGACACTGCTGTGGTGGCGGCTGCGGTTCGGTAGTGGCGTGGGGTTCGCGCCGGCGGTGGTCCTCGGGCGCCTGATCGTCCTGACCGCGGTGATCGTGCTGGCCCTGGGCACCGTCGTCACGGGCACCGGGCCGCACGCCGGCGACAAGGGCGCCAAGAACCGCATCGGCCTGGATCCGGGCGGCGTCGCCCAGCTGCACGCCGACTCGGTGATGGTGCTGATCGGCCTCACGGTGGGTCTGGTCGTGCTGCTGCGCGTGACGAACGCCGGCGACGCGGCGCAGCGGGCCGGCTGGTGGCTGCTCGGCGTCGAGCTCGCCCAGGGCGTGATCGGCTACGTCCAGTACTTCACGCACGTCCCGTCCGGGCTGGTCGCCGCGCACATGCTCGGCGCTTGCCTCGTCTGGATCGCGGCCCTGCGCGTCCTGTTCACCGTCGCGCCGACGATTGCTCGTGACGGCTGAGTTCACGCAGGTCACGACCCTGCCGGTGTCTCCCCAGCGGGCCTTCGAGCTGTCGCTGTCCGTCGAGGCACATCTGCGATCGATGGCGCGTTCACGTGAACGCGCCCTGGGCGCCATGACGTCCGGCACGCTCACGCTCGGCGACGAGATCACCTGGCGGGCCTGGCACTTCGGCGTTCCGTGGACGATGACCAGCCGCATCACCGAATACGACCCACCTCATCGGTTCGTGGATGAACAGGTGCGGGGTCCGTTCCGGGCATTCCGGCACGAGCACACGTTCCGCGAGGACGCCGGCAGCACGCTAATGACCGACCAGGTGACATTCACGGCACCGTTCGGCGTCCTTGGGCGATTGGCCGAACGCGTCGTCCTCCGGTCCTACCTAGCTCGCCTCATTGCCGAGCGAAACCGCTACCTCGCGGCCGCCGCCGCTAGATCAGCTGGCTGACGGCGTAGATCAGGATGCCGACGAGCGCGCCGACCACGGTGCCGTTGATGCGGATGAACTGCAGGTCACGCCCGACCTGCAGCTCCAGGCGTCGGCTGGTGTCCTCGGCGTCCCAGCGGGCGACCGTCGTGGAGATCAGCGAGGCGATGTCGGCGCCGTAACGGGCCGACACGTGGCCGACCATCCGCTGCAGGAACGTTTCGATCTTGGCCTGCAGGGACGGGTCGTCGCGCAGCGCCGTACCGACCTGGACGGTGAGCGACTGGACGGTGCGCCGCAGCTCGGAGCCTGGGTCGGCCGCGCCGGCGAGAACCGCGCCCTTGACGTGCGTCCAGAGAGTGCTGAGCCAGTCGCGCACCTCGGGGTGGTCGAGCAACTGCAGCTTGGCCGCGTCGATGCTCGCCGCCTTGGCCGGGTCGACCCGCAGCGCCGTGGCGTAGTCGCGCAGCCGGCGGTCGAACTGCTGGCGCAGGTCGTGCGACTCGTCGGCCATGACGTCGGCGAGGAAGGACTGCAGCCCGGCGAACAGCCTGGCGAACACGCGGTCGTCGACCCACTCCGGCACCCACTCCGGTGACTCCTCGGCGAGGCGGTGCCGGAAGATCGCGCGATTGTCGTCCAGAAAGCGCGTCAGTCCCCGCAGGCCGGCCGTCAGCGCTACCTGGTGCTGGCCGGACTCGCACACGGCGATCAGCACCCGAGACAGCAACGGCGCGACATCCGCCGCCCGCAGCCGCTTCTCGGCGTAGGACGCCACGGCGGCGCGCACCTCGTCGTCGCGCACGAACGTCGCGATTCCCGACAGCGCGGCGGCGAACTCGTCGGCGACCCGGGCCGCGTTCTCCGGCGTGGCCAGCCACTCGCCGGTGCGTCGCGGCACCTGCGCCTGCGCAACGTGTTCCCCCACGATCGATGCGGTGAGGAAGTGCTCCTGGACGAACTCGCCGAGCGCAGTGCCGAGCTGGTCCTTCTTGCGCTGGATGATCGCCGTGTGCGGGATCGGGATACCGAGCGGATGGCGGAACAGTGCCGTCACCGCGAACCAATCGGCCAGACCGCCCACCATCGACGCCTCGGCCGCTGCCTGCACGTAGCCCCAGACGCCGTGCCCGTCACCAACCGTCACGCACACCACGAAGACGACCGCGGCGGCGAGCAACAGACCGGTCGCGTTGCGCTTCATCAGCCGCAGCGCCCGCTGGCGCTCCGCCGACGGCATAGGCAGCGTCATCGGCGCTCAGCCCAGCCGGCGTGACACCGCCGCTGCGACCCGGGTCGCAGCGGCCTCGTCGTGCTCGAGGAACAGGGACGGTTCGGTGAGCTCGAGTTCGATCACCACCGGGCCGCCCGGCGAAGGCAGCACGTCGACCCGCGTGTAGAGCAGGTCGCCCCCGAAAAGGCGGCGGATCTCGGCGAGGACCTGCTCACCCACCGCGAGCTCGTCCGGGTCAGGGGGACGGGACGTGATGCGCTCAGGGACGAACAGGCCGGTCGACAGTCCGGGCGAAAGCTCGTTGACGGCGCTCTGCGCGAGCATCGGCGCCTTGCGGACCGCGTGGCTGAACGCTCCGTCGAGGTAGATCAGCGCCGTCTCGCCGACAGTGTCCACATCTGCGAGGTAGGGCTGCACCATCACCGTGCGCCCGGCGTCGTGCAGGGACGCGGCGTGCTTTCGGGCCACGTCGTGAGTGCCGTCGCCGAAGCGTCCGGCGCCGTTCGAGCCGGCGCCGATCGACGGCTTGACCACGAACTCGCCAGTGGGCAGCTCGACGGGGTCGCCCGGCTCGCTCCATGCGGTGGGCACGACGGGCAGCCCGGCCGCAGCGAGGTCGCGCAGGTAGGTCTTGTCGGTGTTCCAGGCCAGCACGTCGGCCGGGTTGGCCAGCCGGGGCACCGCTCGGGCCCAGGCGACGAACGCGTCGCGGTCGATGGTGTAGTCCCAGGTCGAACGCACCACGACCAGGTCGAAGGTGCGCCAGTCGACGTGCGGGTCGCTCCACGCGTGCCAGGACGCAGCGACGCCGATGGCGCTCAGGGCCTCGACGAGCCGCTGAGAATCCTCGTCTCCGGCCGGTAGCTGCGCACAGGTCGCCAGCGCGATTGATCCGGTCACAATCGCGATCGTACGGAGCAGCGGGCCACGTGTGCGTCCTGTGTGGCCGGTGATCGCGCGAGATGGCACCATCGAACCTTCTCGTAACGGAGGAGTGTTTCGTGACCGCGCCTGGGTGGTATCCCGATCCCGAAGACGCCGCGTCGCTGCGGTACTTCAACGGCGAACAGTGGACCGGCGAGCGTCAACCCGCCGCCACTTCCCGGATCGACGAACCGGCCTTACACGCCGCGAGCAACGGGTTGGCGACCGAGGCGCTGCCCGTCTATCGGACCGACGCTCACTCGACCGAGGCATTGCCTGCCGACCCAGCGGCGACGCGCTACCAGCCGCCCGCGTTCCCGTCCCCCGCGCCGTATGTCGATCCGCCCCCGGCGAGAGAGCACAGTGCGCCGCTGCCCCGGGTCGAGGATCCGCCGCCGGTACCGCGGCGCCGGGCCGCCCGCTCGGCGCGACGGCGGCGCCGGACCATCGTGATCGCCGCGGTCGCCGCGGTGCTCGCCGGCGGCCTCACCGGCGGCTGGTTCGCGCTGCACAAGTCCACCTCGGCCACGTTCACGTTCGAGGGCAAGACGATCGATCAGGCGGGGACGACGCTCCGCCAGGCCGAGAAGTCGTTGGACGCGACCGTGGCCAGTCGCCACGGCGTGAAGAGTGCTGACTCCCGTTGCTACTTCGCGGTTCCCCAGAACGCCCCGAAAGGCACGAAAAAGACCGACGTCGACAGCGCCCTGCGCTGCGGCCCCGTCCTGTTCGTCGACGGGGACGCCGCCCGCACCTACCTGACCTTCCCTCTCACCAGCACCCCGGCCGGCGGCGGCGCGGTGACCCTGACCGCGGCCGCGCAACCGATCAACGCACAGCCCGGCCTGGCCCCCCTCGGATACATCCTGCGTCGCCCGGACAAGCGGTCCGAGCCGAGCGGTGCTCAGCTGACCGTGCCCGCCCCGCAGACCGCCCAGCCGAACACGCTCGTCGCCGCGGATCTGGGCAACACGACGCTGCCGGACGCGCCGTCCAATGCTCTGATGGTGTCGTTGCGCGGCGGGGTGCGGCTGACGAAGGCCGGGCCGATCGAACGGTTCGGCACCGGCGACGCCGCTCGCAGCGCTCCGCCCGGGCAGCAGCTGATCGCGTTCAGCTACACGCCCGTCCCGGGACAGGTCGCGAACATCAGCCCCGGCAGCAGCCAGCTCGGTGTCTCGGTCAACGGCGGTGCGCTGCGCCGACTGCCGGCGGTCAAGGGCACCCAGGTGGTGGTGGTCGCCGTTCCGGCCAAGGCGCGCGCCGAGTTCGTTCTCGTCGCCGACGGGGTCCGGCAGAGCCTCGCGCTGCCTACGGGCGCGCCCGGGACGACCAACCTGGCCGTATTGCGCCGCAGCAGTATCGACGCGACCCTGGCGGTGAACCAGCCGATCACGATCAAGTTCACCCGGCCGGGCAGCGTCACGAACCTCGCCGGAACGCTCACCGTCACTCACGCCTTGCTCGGATACTGGACCGACGACGGCAAGCACCATGCGAGCAACGGCGGCCGGGCCCTGCTCTGGATGGACTTCCGCTTCCAAGCGCCGCACCAGACGAACGAGACCGGCATCGACGCCCCCCTGCTGCGGCTAACGCCCACGGGCGGTCAGCCGATCGCCGCGAAGGACGTCGACCCCACCAATCGGGTGTTCGCCGTGTTCGACGTGCCGGCGAACTTCACCAAGGGCACCGTCACGGTCAGCGGCACCGAGACGGGTAACCCGACGATCAGCGTGATCACGCCCGTGACCTTCCAGGTGTCTGTCCCGAACTAGCGCACGATCAGCTTCTCGGCGCGAACAACGCCGGGCGGCACCAGCGTCGTCATACCAGGGAGCGGGATTCACCCGACCCGAAGTGGAGGGCGCCGTGAATTACCGAGACCCTGACGACATCGAGCTACTGCCCCGGTCACCAGCCCCGAGGCTCGGCCGGGCTCGTCCATGGCGGACGGTCTGGGCGGCGACGGCGGCCGTCGCGGTGGTGGTAAGTGTCGGGGTCGTCGTGGTGATGGCTCACGCCGTCCGGCACCCTGCGCCGGTGGTCCCCCAGAGCCGCACTAGCGCAACCTACTTGCCCGGACGGGCAGCAGTCTCGCCCGGCCCGGGCCAGCCGCTCACGGCGGCCGCGGCGGCCAAGCGGTGGGCGGCGTTTCCCGTCACCCGGAACCCGCGGCCGGTGATTCTGGTTGCCCCGGACGTCGATGGCCCGGCCGGCGGCTTTCCCGACGGCGACAGCAAGCTGGCTTTCGTCACCGGTCACCTCGCGCTGGCCGCCGCGCTGCCGCCCACTCCACGCGGCCAGGGCGGGTACCCGATCAGGCCGGCCGCCGACGCGATCGCCGAGCTGACAGCGGATCGAGTCACCGGACCGGGCCCGGTCACCCGCCTGCCAATCACGCTGATCAGGTTGACCGAGCACGGCTTCGGTACCGATCGCGGCACGCCGGCCCGGCCGGCCTGGGAGATCCACCTGCGCGGGGTTCGCGATGCGGTGTACGTGCTGGCCATCGCCGCCGCGGGCCGGTACCCGGCCGAGACCTCGGCCAGCACGGACACCGGCGGCTACGGCGCACCGGCCACGGTGAGCGCCGACGGCCGGTCAGTCACCATCTGGTTCACCGCCCGCCACGTGTCCACCGGCCCGTGCGACACCGGCTACACCACCTCGCTCGACACCGCCCAGACCAGGACCGCCGTCGCATTGGCGGTCAGCACGCGGTTCGACCCGCCTGCGCCGACCTCCACGCCGGTCGCCTGCCCGGCCATCGGCTTCGTCCACGTAGGCCCCCCCACGCCCGGCGCGCCGGGCACACGCACCGTTGTCCTCGACCAGCCGCTCGGTGCACGCGCCCTCGTCGACGCCTACGCCCAGCCGTACGACGTGCAGTGACACAGGCGCGTGCAGACGACGACGCTGCCTACCGGACGAACGTGTCGATGGCCACGGCGACGAAGAGGAACGCCAGGTAGCTGTTGGAGAGGTGGAACAGCTGCATCGGCTTTCCGTCGAGGCCGGCTCGGGTGCGCGCGAACAGCCGGTGCGCGGCGACCAGCAGCGCGGCGCCCGCCCCGGCCGCGAGCACGCCGTACACCCACCCGGTGGCGACCGGCCACAACGCGAGCGAGGTCGCGACGGTGAGCCAGCTGTACACGACGATCTCGCCGGCGACCCGGATCGGCGAGGCCACGACGGGCAGCATCGGCACGCCGGCCCGCTGGTAGTCCTCGCGGTACCGGATGGCCAGCGCCCAGAAGTGCGGCGGCGTCCAGAAGAAGACGACGCCGAACAGGATCACCGGCGCCCAGGCCAGGCTGTCGGTGACCGCCGCCCAACCGATGAGGACGGGCATGCAGCCCGCGGCGCCCCCCCACACGATGTTCTGCGAGGTACGCCGCTTGAGCAGCATCGTGTAGACGATCACGTAGAACGCGATGGCCGCCGCGGTCAGCCCGGCGGCGAGCCAATTCGTGGCCAGTCCCATCAGGTCGACCGCGATGATGCCGAGGGCGACGCCGAACACCAGCGCGCCGCGGGGCGAGACGTCGTGCCGGGCCAGCGGACGATGGCCGGTACGGCGCATCACCGCATCGATGTCTCGGTCGAGGTAGCAGTTCAGGGCGTTCGCGCTTCCGGCGGCGAGGGTTCCGGCCGCCATCGTGGCGAGCACCACAGTCCATCGCGGCAGGCCGTCGGCCGCCAAGATCATCGACGGCAGGGTTGTCACCAGCAGCAGCTCGATGATGCGCGGCTTGGTGAGCGCGACGTACGCCTTGATACGCGACGCCGTCGAGGCCGGGAGCGCAATGGGTGTCGGCAAGATCTCTCTCGCGCCCGCGGCAACGGGCGCAACCGACGTCTGCGTCACCGGATCAGGGTATCCGCCGCCGGGACGCACACCGCAGCGGCACCCGGGCCCAGACGTCACCCGCCATTAACCCGGGCCACCCGGCTCAGCGCCCGCCGGGTGACTACGCTTCCAAGGGAATGCCTCGACGGCGATAACGGGTCGCGCAGCGGCGGCGGAAGGGACCTCGAAGATCGTGAGCGTCACAGAAGTACAGGTGGTGCAGACCCACCCCGAGTGGTGGACCGACCTCGACACGAAGGCGGTCGACACGGTTCGGGTCCTGGCCATGGACGCCGTGCAGAAGGTCGGCAACGGCCATCCCGGCACGGCGATGAGCCTGGCGCCACTCGCCTACCTGCTGTTCCAGAAGGCGTTGCGCCACGACCCGTCCGATCCGAACTGGGTCGGTCGCGACCGGTTCGTGCTGTCCAACGGGCATTCGTCGCTGACGCTGTACATCCAGCTGTACTACAGCGGGTACGGCCTGGAGCTCGACGACCTCAAGGCGCTGCGTACCTGGGGGTCGCTGACCCCGGGGCACCCCGAGCACGGGCACACCATCGGCGTCGAGACGACGACCGGGCCGCTCGGGCAGGGCGTGGGCAACGCGGTCGGCATGGCGATGGCCGCTCGCCGCGAGCGGGGCCTCTGGGATCCGGACGCCGCGCCCGGTGCGTCGGTGTTCGACCACCACATCTACGCGTTCTGCGGTGACGGCGACCTCGAGGAGGGCGTCTCCGGCGAGGCGTCGAGCCTGGCCGGCCATCAGCAGCTCGGCAACCTGATCATGTTCTACGACGACAACCACATCTCGATCGAGGACGACACCAACGTGGCGTTCTCCGAGGACGTGCTCAAGCGCTACGAGGCCTACGGCTGGCACACCCAGCGCGTCGACTCCGGCGAGGACGTCGTGGCGTTGGAAAACGCGGTGGCGGCCGCCCGGCAAGAGACCGACCGCCCGTCGATCATCTCGGTCCGCACGATCATCGGCTGGCCGGCCCCGAACAAGCAGAACACCGGCAAGGCCCACGGCTCGGCGCTCGGCGAGGACGAAGTGCGCGCCACCAAGCAGATCCTGGGCTTCGACCCGGACGTGCACTTCCCGATGGACGGCGAGCTGCTCGGCCACGTCCGAAAGGTCGTCGAGCGCGGTCGCGCGGCCCACGCCGAGTGGCAACCAGGTTTCGACGCCTGGGCGAGGGCCAACCCCGACCGCAAGGCCCTCTTCGACCGGATGCTGACCCGCACCCTGCCCGCCGGCTGGGCCGAGGCGCTGCCCACGTTCTCCGGCGAGAAGCCGCTGGCCACCCGGGCGGCGTCCGGCAAGGTGCTGACCGCGCTGGCCCCGGTACTGCCCGAGCTGTGGGGCGGCTCGGCCGACCTGGCCGAGAGCAACAACACGACGATGGACGGCGAGCCCAGCTTCATCCCGTCCGAGCACCAGACGAAGGAGTGGACCGGCGGGCCGTACGGGCGCACGCTGCACTTCGGCATTCGCGAGCACGCGATGGGTTCGATCATGAACGGCATCACGCTGCACGGCGGCACCCGCGTGTACGGCGGCACGTTCCTGGTGTTCAGCGACTACATGCGCCCGCCGGTGCGCCTGGCCGCGCTGATGAAGATCCCGACGATCTACGTCTGGACGCACGACTCCATCGGCCTCGGCGAGGACGGCCCGACGCACCAGCCGATCGAGCAGCTCGCCGCGTTGCGGGCGATTCCGGGGCTCGACGTCGTCCGCCCGGCCGACGCCAACGAGACGGCCGTCGTGTGGAAGACCGTCCTCGAGCACATCGACCGACCGGCCGGGCTGGCGCTCACCCGGCAAGCCCTGCCCGTGCTCGACCCGGCCAAGGTCGTCGACGCCGCCAAGGGCGGCTACATCCTCGAAGAGGCCTCGGGTGGCCAGCCGGAGCTGGTGCTCATCGCCACCGGCTCCGAGGTGTCCCTCGCCCTCACCGCCCGGGAACGCCTCGAGGCCGACGGCACGCCCACCCGGGTCGTATCGCTGCCGTGCATCGAGTGGTTCCACGAGCAGGACGACGCCTACCAGCAGCACGTCCTGCCCCCGGACGTCAAAGCCCGGGTGAGCATCGAGGCCGCCGTGCCGCAGGGCTGGCGCGAGATCGTCGGCGACAACGGCGAGATCGTCGCCATCAATCACTTCGGCGCCAGCGCATCCGGGTCGGTCGTGATGGAGCAGTTCGGATTCACCCCCGACCGCGTCGTCGCGGCCGCCCACGCCACCCTCGATCGGGTCGGCAAGCTCACCGGTACGACTACCGGGACGTAAGGAGAAGTCATGACTGACGCACTCGCCGACCTCTCGGCCCAAGGCGTATCCATCTGGCTCGACGACATCAGCCGGGAACGGCTGCGGACCGGAAATCTGCAGCAGCTCATGGATGACAAGAACGTCGTCGGTGTCACGAGCAATCCGACGATCTTCCAGAAGGCGCTGGAGAAGGGCACCGCGTACGACGACCAGGTGCACGACCTGGCGCTGCGCAAGATCCCGATCGACGGCGCGGTCCGTTACCTGATGGCCTACGACATCCGGTGGGCCTGCGACGTGCTGCGTCCGGTCTTCGACCACACCTTCGGCGTCGACGGCCGAGTGTCGATCGAGGTCGACCCACGCATAGCGCACAACACCGCTCGCACCACCGCCGAGGCCAAGGGCCTGTGGTGGCTGGTCGATCGCCCGAACGTCCTGATCAAGATCCCGGCCACCAAGGAAGGGTTGCCGTCGATCACCGCGGCCACCGCGGCCGGGGTCAGCGTCAATGTCACCCTGATCTTCGGCCTGGACCGATACGACGCCGTCATGGACGCCTACCTCACCGGCCTCGAGCAGGCGAAGGTGAACGGCCACGACCTGTCGACGATCCATTCGGTGGCCTCGTTCTTCGTGTCGCGGGTGGACACCGAGATCGACAAGCGACTGGACAAGATCGGCACCGACGAGGCGGCGGCGGTCCGCGGGAAGGCCGGCATCGCCAACGCCCGGCTGGCCTACGAACGCTTCGAGAAGGTCGTCGCGTCGGACAGGTGGCAGGCACTCAAGGCCGATGGTGCCAACGAGCAGCGACCGCTGTGGGCGTCGACCGGCGTGAAGGACCCGGCGTACGACGACACGATGTACGTCGTCGAGCTCGTCGCCCCGAACACGGTCAACACGATGCCCGAGGCCACGCTCGACGCGACGGCCGACCACGGCGTGATTCGCGGCAACACGATCGCCGGCACCTATGCCGACGCGCAGAAGGTGCTCGACGACCTGGCGAAGCTCGGCATCGCGTACAACGACGTGATCGAAGTGCTCGAGGTCGAGGGCGTGCAGAAGTTCGACGACTCGTACACGCAGCTCGCCGAGAGCGTCAAGGCCCAGGTCGCTGCGGCCGGCGCCTAGATTTCGACTACACGGCAGGGTGGGCAGATGAGCGAAACGACCTCTCCGGCAGATACGCCGGCCGTCCCGGACGAACCGCCGGCAACTCCGGCCGCGTCGCCGGTGACGGCCGCGGTCGGCGTCACGACGAGTAGCAACCCGCTGCGCGATCCAGCCGACCGCCGACTCCCCCGCGTGCCCGAGCCCTGCGCGCTGGTCGTCTTCGGGGTCACCGGCGACCTGGCCCGCAAGAAGCTGCTGCCGGCGATCTATGACCTGGCCAATCGCGGGTTGTTGCCGAACGACTTCGTGCTGCTCGGCTTCGCCCGCCGCGACTGGGGTGACGGCGACTTCGCCGCCCTGGCCAAGAAGTCGGCCAAGGCGCACGCCCGCACCCCGTGGAACGACGAGGTCTGGAACCGGCTCTGCGCCGACATCCAGTTCGTGCCCGGCTCGTTCGACGACGACGACGCCTTCGACACCCTGGCCAAGACACTCGACCAGCTGCGGGAGAGCCACGGCATCAAGGGCAACGCGGCGTTCTACCTCTCCATACCGCCCAGTATGTTCCCGGTCGTGCTCAAGCAGATGGAGCGCACCGGCCTGGCCAGCAACGACCGCAGCGGCGGCTGGCGGCGCGTCGTCGTCGAGAAGCCATTCGGGCACGACCTGCCGAGCGCGCTGGAGCTGAACAGCCTCGTCGACACGGTGTTCACGGCCCAGGACGTCTTCCGTATCGACCACTACCTGGGCAAGGAGACGGTCCAGAACATCCTGGCGCTGCGCTTCGCCAACCAGCTCTTCGAGCCTGTGTGGAACTCGAACTACGTCGACTCGGTGCAGATCACCATGGCCGAGGACGTCGGCATCGACGGCCGGGCCGCGTTCTACGACGCCACCGGCGCCGCCCGTGACGTGCTGCAGAACCACCTCTTCCAGCTGCTCGCGCTCACCGCGATGGAGGAACCGGTCGAGTTCTCGGCCGAGGCGATCCGCACCGAGAAGATCAAGGTGCTGCGCGCGATCTCGTTGCCGCCGAACCTCGCCGACTACGCGATTCGGGGGCAGTACGACCAGGGCTGGCTGGCCGGCGAGCGAGCCGTGTCGTACACGCAGGAGAAGGACATCCCGCCCGTCTCGAAGACCGAAACATACGCCGCGGTACGGCTGGGTATCGAGACCCGGCGCTGGGCCGGCGTCCCGTTCTATCTGCGCACGGGCAAGCGACTCCCCCGCCGGGTCACCGAGATCGGCGTGCTGTTCAAGAAGGCGCCGCACCTGCCGTTCAGTCAGACCGATACCCAGGAGCTCGGCCATAACCAGCTCGTGATCCGGGTGCAGCCCGACGAGGGCGTCACGCTGAAGTTCGGCTCGAAGGTGCCGGGCACGCAGATGGAGGTCCGCGACGTCGCGATGGACTTCCTCTACGGCGAGGCATTCACCGAGTCCTCGCCCGAGGCGTACGAGCGGCTGATCCTCGACGTGCTCATCGGGGACGCGACCCTGTTCCCGCGCAACGACGAGGTCGAGTCCTCGTGGCGGGTGATCGACCCGCTCGAGACGTTCTGGGCCGGCACCGCGCCGCACCTGTACCGGGCCGGCGAGTGGGGCCCGAAGGAAGCCGACGAGATGCTGGCCCGCGACGGGCGCCAATGGCGGAGGCCGTAATGACAACGCTCTGGGACACGACCGGCACCGCCGTTGTGAAGGCGCTGGCGGCTCAGCGGCGGACCGGCGGGGCGGTCACCAGTGGGATCGCGCTGACGCTCGTCGTCGTGGTCGACGAGAAGGACGTCGCCGAGGCCGAAGACGCCGCGACGATCGCCGCGAGCAAGCATCCGATGCGGATGCTCATGGTGATCCGCCGCCAGGTCGACGCGCCCGTGCCTCGGCTCGACGCCGAGGTCTTGCTGGGCGGGCGGCTCGGACCGGGCGAGGCCGTCGTCATGCGCATGTACGGCCGGCTGGCGCTGCACGCCGAGTCGGTCACCCTGCCGCTGCTCGCCCCGGACGCGCCGGTCGTCACGTGGTGGCACGGCGCGCCGCCGGACCGCATCGCCTACGACCCGCTCGGGGTCAACGCCGACCGCCGCATCACCGACGTGGAGCGCGCCGAGGACGGAGTCGCGGCATTGCGGCAGCGGGCCAGCGACTTCGCGCCCGGCGACACCGACCTCTCGTGGACACGCATCACCGGCTGGCGGGCGGCGCTCGCCTCGGCTCTCGACGGGCAGCACGACACGCCCACGTCGTCCACGGTGTACGGCGACGACGCCGACCCGTCCGCGCTGCTGCTCGCCGGCTGGCTCTCAGCTCGGCTGGGTTTCTACGTCCCGGTGACCAAGGCCGGGGACGGCGAGATCGACAAGGTGACGATCGGATTCGCCGACGGCGCGAAGTTCTCCGCCGATGCTGACGGCGGCAAGCTGATCCTGCAACGCCAAGGTCAGCAGGACTCGATCGCCCCGTTCCCGGAGCGATCGCTGGGCGAGCTGCTCGCCGAGGAGCTGCGCCGCCTCGACGACGACGAGATCTACGCGCAGGCGCTCGGCGCCGTCACGGACCTAAGCGGGCTGGCGCAACGGCCGAGCAACCGCGTCCACATCTGGAAGGATCCGGCGCTCGCCGACGATGCCGCGAGCACGGCGAGCTGATGGGCGCTGCGCCCGAAATCGTCGTAGAACCGACGGCGGACCAGCTCGCCGACGACGTGGCGGCCCGGCTCGTCACGACGCTCGTGGCCGCGCAGAGCGTGCGTCCGCTGGCGTTCCTCGTGATCACCGGCGGCGGCATCCTCGAGCAGGTCATGGCCGCCGTGCGGGACCGGCCGGCCCGCGAGTCCGTCGACTGGCGCCGGGTGAGCCTGTGGTGGGGCGACGAGCGCTTCGTGCCGGCCGACTCGCCCGATCGCAACGACCGGGCGGCGTTCGCCGCGCTGTTCGACGCACTGCCCCTCGACCCGGCCAACGTGCACCGGATGCCCGCCGCCGACGCCGAGTTCGGCGACGACGTCGAGGCAGGTGCCGCGGCCTATGCGGCCGACCTCGCCGCGGCTGTCCCGTCCGAGCAGAGTGGGGACTCTCCCAGCGACGACGTTCCACGCTTCGACGCGGTGTTGCTAGGCATCGGCCCGGACGGCCACTGCGCGTCACTGTTCCCGGGGCATCCCGGCGTCTATGAACAGGACGCCTCGGTGATCGCGGTGCACGACTCCCCCAAGCCGCCGCCGACCCGGATCTCGCTCACCTTCCGTGCCCTGGACGCCGCCAACGAGGTGTGGTTCATCGCCGCGGGAACGTCCAAGGCGCACGCCGTGGCGCAGGCGCTCGGCGGGGCTGACCGGGTGCACGTACCGTCCGCCGGCCCCCACGGACGCCAGCGCACCCTGTGGCTACTCGACCGCGAGGCCGCCGCCCAGCTACCGGCATCTCGTTGAGTGGCCGGGCCGGCGGGATTAGTCAGTCGGCAGGGCTAGCGTCCAGACGCTGCGTCCGAACGTGGCCGCGTACATCGTCGATCGGTCACCCGTCAGCTTGATGTCGAGCACCGGCGTGTTCGGTAGCTCGTGCCCGAGCCGTTTCCAGTTCCGCTTGCCGTTCTTGTCGTAGAAGACGCCGAGGTCGGTGGCGGCGTAGAGCTGGTGTCGCGGCTGGTCGTAGGCCAGCATCTCGACCGGGCCGTTCGGCAGCTTGCCGCTGATGTTCGTCCAGCTCTCACCGCCGTTCGTGGTCTCCCAGACGTTGGCGGCGGTGTCGCCCTCGCGATAACCGGAGTACGCGACGTAGACGTGGTCGGCGTTCACCGGATCGACGACGATCGAGTTCACCCATCGCACGGGCAGGCCCTTGCCGGCGAACTCCGTCCAGTGCGCGCCCAGGTCGGTCGTCTTCCACAGCCGGCCTGTATCCGTACCGACGTAGATCGTGTTAGCCGCCGTCTTCGCCGGCGCGACCTGGGTGATCGTCGCGTACTCGTTGGCGTAGAACGGCCCCTGGTCGTTCTCCTCAGGTGGCACCGGCCCGGTCAGGTAGTCACCGGGCGGGCTGATCTGGGTGAACGTTGCGCCACGGTCGGTCGAGCGGTCGAGCACGTTGCCGCCGAAGTAGACGACATTATGGTCGGTCGGATCGAGGACGATGGGCGCGTCGGTGGTGATGCGCGTCGAGTGCCGCTGCCCGAACGGGATCGTCTGTGACGTCCCGCCGGAGTCCTCGTGCCGGCGGCAGGAACCGACTTGCAAGCACTCGTAGTAGACGTTGTGGTCGGTGTAGTCGATGAGGACGTCGTGGCCATCACCACCGCCGTAGGAGTTCCACTGCGTCAGGTCGCCGGGCGGCGCCGTCGCCGTCCAGGTGCGGTCGCTGCCGTTGTCCTGCAGACCGGTGGCGAGCCGGGTCGGATCGTCGGCGGCCACGGCCAGGTGATAGGACTGGTTCACCGGCTCGTAGACGGCATGCACCCAGCTGCTCGCCGCGCCGTCGGATTCGGACCGGTACACGCCGCCGTCGTTGCCGAGGTAGACGCGATGCGCGCCGTTCGGGTCCCACTGCATCGCGTGCTGGTCGGCGTGCACGCCGGCCGACACGTGCCAGGTGGCGCCGCCGTCGGCTGATTCGCGCAGGCTCACGTCGGCGTTGAACAGGTGGTTCTCGTCCTTCGGGTCGACCCACACTCGGCCGAACCACCACTCGTAGCCGCTGTTGCCCCCGGCGCGGCCACTCGGCGTGAACGAGTCGCCGCCGTCGTTCGAGACGTAGAAGCCTTTGTCCAGGCCGTATTGCGTGCCCGAGACGACGTACACCCGCTTCGGGTCGTTCGGGGCGATGGCCACCCCGATGCGTCCCAGGCTGGCATCGCTCGCCAGGCCGGTGCCCGCCGCGTCCGTCGACGCGACCCCGTTGATGTTCTGCAGTCGCGTCCAGGTGCCACCGCCGTCCTCGGACCGGAACAGCCCCGACCCGACGCCGCCGTACACGCGGGCGCCGTTGTTGCGCTGGTGGTCCCACAGCGTGGCGAAGACGCGGCGGTGGTTCGTGGGGTCGATGGCCAGGTCGATGCCGCCGGTGGTGTTGTTCGGCGTCGGCAGCACCAGTTTCCAGTTCTTGCCGATGCCGTCCAGCCGATAGATGCCGCGCTGGCCGGCCGTGCCGGACAGGTTGCCGGCGGCGGCCACGAATACCCGCCGCGGGTCGGCCGGGTCGACGACGATGCGGCCGATCGCCCCGCTGTCGACCAGCCCCCATTGCTGCCAGTGCGCACCGCCGTCGGACGAGCGGTACACGCCGCTGCCGAAGAACGTGAGCCCGCCGCCGGACGGGTTCGCTTCGCCGGTGCCCGCCCAGAGTGTGCCGTCAGCGCCCATGGCCAGCGCACCGATGGTCTGCGTGACGCCGGTGGGCCAGGCGGCATGGAATGTCGCGCCGGCGTCGGTGCTTCGCCACACACCGCCACCGGACGCGGCGACGTAGACCGTGTCGGGCCGGCGTGGATCGACCACGAGATCGGTGATCCGTCCGCCGACGTTCGACGGACCGACGAGGCTCCAGCTGCCCCCACTCGTCGGCAGCGCCGCGGCCTGCGCCTCGGCGCGGTGCACCTGCTCGGGTGTGACGTCGTGACCGGAGGTGAACTTCTGGGTCAGGTACTCCGCCGGCGCCGCGGGACCGCCGTCGTCCTCGCCGCTCTCGGCATCCTTGTCCTTGTCCTGGCTGGCGTGGCCATGCTCGCCGCCGGTGTGATCGTCGGACGTGAGCGTCAGGCCGGTCACCGTGAGCGCCGCCGCGACCGCAAGTGCGGCCACGAACACCGACCAGCGAATCCACAAGGGTCGATCGGCCCATGAACGGCGTGCCCAGGGCAGCCTGATACGCATCGCGCCTCCCCCGAAAAGCGGACGCGACCGAGCGGGGTGATCACCCGGAAATTCAGGCCGTCAACTTTGCCCCGACGTCGGCCGTGAAGTGAAGATTCGACGGTAACAGCGGGGATCGGGTAGCGCGAGGGGTTGTTGGTGCCTAGTTCTCGCCGCGGCGCGCGCGCAGCCGCTGCAGCGCCTCTTCGAGAATCGCTGCACCGTCCTCGTCGCTGCGCCGTTCCTTCACGTAGGCGAGGTGCGTCTTGTACGGCTCGTTGCGGGGCGCGTTCGGCGGGGTCGTCGATTCGCGACCGGCCGGGAACCCGCACCGGGGGCAATCCCACGTCTCGGGTAAGACGGCCTCGAGCGCGAAGGCAGGTTTCACCTCGTGCCCGTTAGCGCAGAAGAAGGAGACGCGCTGGCGCGGCGCTGACTCGCCACGCTCCTTCTCACCCATCGGACCAGCTCCGACCCGGCTACCCCGGATCGCACTGCCACCGGCCACGTCGTATCTCCTCGGAATGCCTCAGGACTTGCGGCGGACAGGTACAGGTACAGATATGTCTAACTCAGCTGTTCTTGTACAGCAATCCCAGGCCGATGATGCAGATCGCCCACACGACCCCGGCGATGACCGTGAGCCGGTCCAGGTTGCGCTCGACGACTGACGAGCCGGACAGGTTCGAGTAGAACGAACCGCCCAGCATGGACGACAGGCCGCCGCCCTTGCCGCGGTGCAGCAGCACGAGAACGACGAGCAGCAGGCTGACGGCAACCAGCACAATCGTGAGGGCGAAGATCATTGACCGGCCTTAGCGGAGAAGCGGCGAAACATCCCGGTCAGCCTACCCTGTCGCCCTCGGCGTACCTGTCACGTGCCGTCAACTCGGCCGCGCCGCAAGCACGATCGTGGCGAACTCCGGGCCGTCCAGGCTGGCGCCTCCGACCAGCGCGCCGTCGATGTCGGGTTGCGCGACGATCTCCGCGGCGTTGGCCGCCTTGACCGAGCCGCCGTAGAGGACGCGCACGCCGGCCGCGAGCTCGGACGAGTACAGCTCGCCCAGGCGCGACCGGATCGCGGCGCACACCTCCTGCGCGTCCGCGGGTGTGGCGACCTTGCCGGTGCCGATCGCCCAGACCGGTTCGTAGGCGATCACGATCGTCGTGGCCTGCTCGGCCGTGATGCCGTCGAGGGCGGCGTCGAGCTGAGTCACACAGTGCGCGACGTGTCCCTCGGCCTCACGTACCTCGAGCAGTTCGCCGATGCACAGGATCGGGGTCAACCCGTGCCGGTACGCCGCCTTGGTCTTGGCGTTGACCATGGCGTCGTCCTCGCCGTGATGCTGGCGCCGCTCGGAGTGGCCCACGATCACGTAGCTGCAGCCGAGCTTGGCCAGCATGGTGCCGCTGATGTCGCCGGTGTAGGCGCCGGCGTCGTGGGGCGAGAGGTCTTGGGCGCCGTAGCCGATCAGCAGCCGATCGCCGTCGACCAGGGTCTGCACGCTGCGCAGATCGACGAACGGCGGCAGCACCACCGTCTCGACCGCGCTGAAGTGTTCTTCCTTGAGGCTGAACGCGATCTTCTGGGTCAGCGCGATCGCCTCGAGGTGGTTCAGGTTCATCTTCCAGTTGCCGGCGATGAGGGGCTTGCGCGACGGCGGCGCCACCTATGCCCCCTGCTCTTCGCGCGAGCGCTCATCGCCATGATGAGCTGCGCTCCTCGGGCCCCGGGGGGCCCTGCGATGCTCGCTCATCAGGCCTCCTCGAGGACGGCGACACCGGGCAACGTCTTGCCTTCGAGATACTCCAGCGACGCACCGCCGCCGGTGGAGATGTGCCCGAACGCGTTGGCGGAAAGGCCCAGGGCGCGCACCGCGGCCGCCGAGTCGCCGCCGCCCACGACGGTCAGCCCGGGGGCTGCCGCTACCGCTTCGGCGACACCCTTGGTGCCCGCGGCGAACGGCGACACCTCGAACACGCCCATCGGACCGTTCCAGAACACGGTCTGCGCCTGGGCCAGTTCGGCGGCGAACGCCTCGACCGTCTGCGGCCCGATATCGAGCCCCTTGGTACCAGCTGGGATCTCGCCGGCGGCCACGGTCTGCGTCTTGGCGTCGTCGGCGATCTCCTCGGCCACCACGATGTCGGTGGGCAACACGATCTTGTCGCCGGCGTCGGCCAGCAACTGCCGGCAGGTGTCGACCTGGTCGGCTTCCAGCAGCGAGTCGCCGACCTCGTGGCCCTGCGCCTCGAGGAACGTGAAGCACATGCCGCCGCCGACCAGCAGCTTGTCGACCTTGGGCAGCAGCGAGTTGATGACGGCCAGTTTGTCGCTGACCTTGCTGCCGCCGAGCGCCACGACGTAGGGACGCTTCGGGTCACCGCTGAGCTGGGTCAGCACGGTCAGCTCGTCCCGGACCAGGTCTCCGCAATAGTGCGGCAGCAGCGTCGCCACGTCGTACACCGACGCGTGCTTGCGGTGCACCGCACCGAACGCGTCCTCGACGAAGGCGCCGCCGTCGTCCTCGCCGCCGGTCAGGAACGCGAGGCACTTCGCGAACGACAACCGCTCGGCGTCGTCCTTGCTCGTCTCACCGGCGTTGAACCGCACGTTCTCGAGCAGCAGCAGCTCACCGTCGCGCAGTTCGTTGGCGAGGAGCCGGGCGCTCTCGCCGACCGTGTCGAGCGCGAATTCGACCGGCCGGCCCATCAGCTGGGCCAGCCGATCCGCGACCGGGCTCAACGTGTACTGCGGGTCGGGCGCACCCTTGGGCCGGCCCAGGTGCGCGGCGACGATCACCCGCGCACCGTGGTCGACCAGCTTCGTCAGCACGGGCAGCGAGGCCCGGATGCGCCCGTCGTCGGTGACTGAGCTGCCAGCCGGCCCGGCGTCCTTTTTCGA
>Ga0137415_10001226_pt1 | contig 25395 bp, 22 predicted proteins | sample CZODoug3_1_1_16f_FD_183082 | JGI IMG/M metagenome (GOLD analysis project Ga0137415, IMG submission 183082) | Vadose zone soil fungal communities from Angelo Coast Range Reserve, California, USA - CZODoug3_1_1_16fungal (Hybrid Assembly) | ecosystem: Environmental > Terrestrial > Soil > Vadose...
ACGCCGAAGACGTTTACAAATACATGCGCCTGCTCGAAAAAGCCACGCCGCGCGTGAAAGTTGTCTCAATCGGCACCACCGAAGAAGGCCGCGAAATGATCGCCGTCGCCGTCTCTTCCGAAGCCAATCTGAAAAATCTCGAACTGAACCGCCAACGCCTCGCGAAACTTGCCGACCCGCGCACCATTCATCTCGACGACACCGAAGCCGACAATCTCGTAGCCGAATCCGTTCCCGTCTACTACATCACCGGCACAATCCACTCACCGGAAACCGGCGCGCCCACCGCGTTGATGGAGCTGGCTTACCGCCTCGCCGTTGACGAGAGTCCCTATGTCCGAGATATTCGCGACGGCGTCATCACCCTGATTACTCCAGTCGTCGAAGTGGACGGCCGCGACCGCATGGTCGACCTCTACAAATGGCATCTTGCCCACCCGAAGGACTTCTATCCGCCGCTCATTTATTGGGGGAAATACGTTGCGCACGACAACAACCGTGACGCCATGGCCATGACCCTCAAGCTCACGCAAAATGTTTTGAACACCTACCTCGGCTGGAATGCCCAGGTGCTGCACGACCTCCACGAATCCGTCCCCTATCTCTACGACAACACCGTCGGCGACGGCCCCTACAACGCCTGGGTCGATCCAATTCTGGTTGACGAATGGCAGATGATCGGCGCGCGCAATGTCGCCGACATGACCAAGTTCGGCATGCCCGGCGTCTTTGCCCACGGTGATTTCGATACATGGTCCCCGGGCTACCTGATGTTCCTCGCCGCGATGCACAACGGGATCAGCCGCCTCTATGAAACGTTCGGCAACGGCGGCGCCGACACGCGCGAACGCACGCTTCAGCCTGATGAATATGCGCGCACCTGGTTTCGGCCCAATCCACCGCTGCCCAAAACGCTCTGGTCGCAGCGCAACAATAACAATTACGAGGAAACCGGCCTGCTCACCTCGCTCCACTATTTCAACGAAAACAAGCGCTTGTTCCTCAAGAATTTTTACCTGAAAGGGAAGCGCTCCATCCAAAAACCATCAGCCGAAGGCCCGGCAGCCTATGTCCTGCCTGCTGACGACCCACGCGCCAGCGTACAAGCCGATCTTTTGCGCATCATGCTCAAGCAGCACGTCGAAATATCACGCGCCACTAAGGCATTCCAGGTGACGCTTCCCGTAAAGAAAGAAAAGAAGCCAAGCAAAGCGACCGACACCGAGGAAAAACCAAAACCCGCTTCGCCAACCACGCGCGATTTTCCAGCAGGCAGCTACGTCATCCGCATGGATCAGCCCTATTCCCGCGTGGCCGACACGCTACTCGACTATCAATACTGGAGCCCCGAAGATCCACAGACCACGCCTTACGACGACACCGCCTGGACCCTCGGGGAACTTTTCGGCGTGCAAGTTACTCGCGTGACCGACCCCAAAGTCCTCTCGGTTCCAATGGAGCATGTCACCGAACTCCACGCGTCCGGCGGCGTGAATGGCGAAGGCTCCATGTTCGCGATCGACAATCATGCCGAGCCCGCGCTCGCTTCACTCCGCTACCGCCTGAAAGACGCATCCATCGATGCTGCTGAAGAACCTTTCGAATCCGGCGGTCATAAATTCTCGCGCGGCACTTTCCTCATCCACGGCGTCAGCCGCTCCAGCCTGGATGCCGCCGCGAAAGCTCTCGGCTTGCAGGCTATTGCGCTTGCGACTGCTCCACCCATTAAGACGCATCCTGTCCGTGCCCCGCGCATCGCCTACGTCCACACCTGGATCAGCACACAAACCGAAGGTTGGTGGCGCCTCGCCTTCGACAACCTGCAAATCCCCTACGATTACATGAGCACTCAGGCGCTCGCCAAAATTCCCGATCTCAACGCGAAGTACGACGTGATCCTTTTTCCGCCTGTCACCGGCAGCGCCAGCTCCAACGCCATCGTCCACGGTACGCCGACTACCTGGGGCAATCCGCTCCCTTGGCTGAACACACCTGAAACACCCAACCTCGTCGGCAAAAACGATTCCACACCGGATATGCGCCCCGGCCTCGGCTGGGACGGCGTCGCCAAGCTGCAGACGTTTGTGCAGAAAGGAGGGGTCCTGCTGACGGCGACAGACACCTCCCAATTTGCCATCGCCACGGGAATGGCCAACGGCGTCACCTTCAGCAATTCCGAAAAAATGAAAATTGTCGGCTCTATCGTTGGAACGCGCCTCGTTGACGCCGCCAGCCCCATTGCCTATGGCTACGAAGAAAAAGTCTCCGCCTACTGCGATGATGGCCCCATCTTCTCCGTCACCAGCATTCTTGGCGCTCGCCGCCGGCACCTGGGCCCGGAGATGAAATCGCGCCCCACGGGCCGCGGTACCAAAGATGACCCCGATTTCGTAATCGGCCGCCCCGCTTCCGAAATTCCCGAAGAGCCGGAGAAGGAACTCTGGGAAGCTCCCCAGCCAACCGACGATCAGCGGTTCAACAATCCACGCGTAATCCCCACTGCCAACCGGGCGCGCGTAATCTTGCGCTTCGCCGACTCCAAGGATCTGCTCATCTCCGGCCTCGTCGAAAACGGAAACGATATCGCCCAGCATCCCGCCGTGCTCGACGTGCCCAGCGGCTCCGGCCACGTCGTCCTGTTCTCCATCAACCCGGTCTACCGCGGCGAAACGGAGAACACCTATTCCCTGGTGCTCAACACGCTCCTGAACTTCGACAGCCTGAACGCTGGCCGAAAGGACGCCGACCAGAAATAGCCGTCGTCTTTCGCCAGCATCCGAGCGTAGCGTCCACCTTCAGGTGGACAAGCGGGGTGTCCCGGTTCTTCCTTGCGATTAAAACTATTTGGAGTACAATCGCCGCCGACATGCCCAAACGGAAACCCCGCAAAGCTCCGAAGCGGCCGGCCCGCCGGCGTTCTCGCGGCGCCGCGGTAACGAAACTCCCGAAAAATGCGGTCATCCTGGTCGTCACTCTCCGCGCCAAGGAAGGGCGACACATCCTCCTCGAAGCCGAGCTTCGCGCGCTCATTTCCCCCACGCGCAAGGAAGAAGGCTGCCTGCAATACGATCTGCACCGCTGCGCCGACCAGCCCGGCACTTTCCTCTTTCACGAAGTCTGGGAAACTCGCGAGCACCACACCGCGCACACCCGCACGCCACATTACCTTCGCTGGAACGCCCGCAAAGACGCCTTGCTAGCCTCCCGCGAATCCGCCTTCTGGCACCACCTCGCGTAGGTCTTGTAGCGGCCGCCTTCCGAGGCGGGCGCCTTTGGCTTTTCAGGTTTTACGATTTGACCTGCCGTGGTTTCCCTACGCCAACGTCTTCGCCATCCTAACCACGGTCAGCGACATCCCATTCGGCAGCGGCACTTCAATCTGCTCGCCTTTCGCGTAGCCACGCGCGGCGTACATCGGAACTCCCGTCAGCGTTGCACCCATCTCAAATCGCCGGAATCCGCGTGCATAAGCGGCATCTTCGCAGGTTTTCAGAATCAAGCTGGCAATCCCGCGCCGCGTCCACTCCGGGTGCACGAAAAACGCCCTGATCTTCGCCGCATCGCGCGCCGGATCCAGCATGGAGTTGTCGCGATAGGGTCCGTGGTCGCTGCCGTAAAGTGTCTTGCGCATGCTCCACCCGCCGCAAGCCGCCAACGCTCTCTCGTCAGCCGCGCCAACCGCCTCCACAACGTAATACGTTTCATCCGCGATCAGTTGCGTGTCCACTCCATACGCTGTGCCGAGCGCCGCATCCAATTGTTCCGCGGAATAATCCTCGCGCTGCAAAACCCTCACCGACTGATCAATCAGCTCGCGCAGCGCAGGAATATCCGCGCTCGTCGCCAGCCGAATTGTGAAATTGTCGCTCCGCTCAACCATAAGGTGCTCTTTGAATGCACTCGTCAGCAATTCTAACTCTCCGGCACACCCAGGTAATATCCCGGGCGGGCGCGCACCTTCAACCCACGCTCCTTTTCCTTCGCCACCGCCACGCTGATCTCGTGATATCCATCGGTGTTCTCTCCGCTCGGCGTATAGGTCAGCGTGTACTGCGCATGCAGCTCCCCGCCCATCTCATCAATCACCTTCTCGAGCGTCCGGTCTTTCCACGTCGAAACATGCAGCCCGCCGGTCGCCGCCGCCGCAATCTCCAGTTGACGCGCCGTCACCTGATCCTTCGCATGCGAGACCACCCAAACCGCCAGCGCCAGCAGATTCAGTCCCTGCGGCTGACTGGTGTCCCCAGTCGTTGGCGTTTGCACTGTTCCGGGCGGGGCCGGCATACCATACGTCCCCTCCGGGGTTACCGGCGAAGGTCCCGTGTGCTCCGGCTTTTTCTTCAAATCCGCTTTCATGCTCGAAATGCCCACTGTGTAAATCGTTACGTTCGCAAGTTGCGCCCGCCGCAGCACCTCGCCCAGTTTTTCTTCGCTCCCCGAATCGTGCGCTTCCGCAATCACCAGCATCACTCGCCGGTGGCCCAACTCGGTCTCCGAAACTTCCGGCCTCCCGCTCAGAAGTTCCACCGCCTTTGACATTGCATCGAACAACTTTGATCCGGAATATCCTTCCTTCAATCCCGACATCGTCTTTTCCATCGCATCGGCGCTGTTCGTAAAATCCAGAAGTGTCTTCACCTCATCGTCAAATCCCACGATGGCGCCTTCGCCGGTCGGTCCGGTCACGGTCTGTGAAATCAGGATTCCCGACTTGCGAATCTTCGGCAAAATCGGCGAAATCCGTGAACTCGTCTCCACCACCACCACCAGTGAAATCGGGTCTCCACCCAAATTGAAATGCGTGATCTTTTGCGGCGCGCCGTTATCGGTAATCCGAAAATCGGATTCTTCCAAGTCGTGCACCATCTCGCCCTTTTCGTTCCTCACCGTCACCGGGGTATTCACCAGCACGGTGCGGATCTTAATCGGCGACGGCGGCCCCTGCTGAATTGACACTCCCGGCTGCGGAATCATCGGTCCATCAGGCGCCTGGGCCCACGCATCAGGCAACGCAACCGCTGCCAGAGTAAACATTCCCGCAAAAAGTGCCCAGCGTATTTTCATCTGTACCCGCCGCCTGATTGAGTGAACAGCAAAATTGTCCCCAGATTACCCCGCCGCACCATTGCGTATTCAATTCGACGCCATCCACCCCAAAGACGTTGCCGCCACGCTTCGCCCTGCCTACAATCTAAACGCACCTTGAATGGAGAAAATTCCCATGTCCGAAGGAAAGCGCCCCAAGCCCCAACACGCCCCGAAAGCTCCTCACGAAAATTCCGAGTTCCTGGCCAGCACGCCGGCACGGCCCATTCGCATCATTTCAGAGTACATTTATCCCCTCGTGCAACTTAAGAAGGAGGGAATCGGCGACTCCATAGTAATGTTTGGCTCTGCGCGCATCGAGTCTCATGAAACCGCTACCGCTCGTCTCGCCAGACTGAAAAAACTGAAAACGTCGGGTTGGGGTGTCGCTCGCCTCAAAAAACATCGCCTGCATCTCCGCGAAGCCAAAAGCGCTCTCGAAATGTCCACCTATTACGAGCAGGCGCGCCAACTCTCCCACAAGATCACCACGTGGGCGCTTACGCTCGGCCCTCGCCCTCGCCGCTTTGTTATCTGTTCCGGCGGTGGGCCCGGCATCATGGAAGCTGCCAATCGCGGCGCCTACGAAGCCGGCGGCAAATCGATCGGCCTTTCCATCGAACTGCCCCACGAGCAGTTCGCGAATCCTTACATCAGTCCCGAGCTCAGCTTCAATTTCCATTATTTTTTCATGCGCAAATTGTGGTTCGCGCAAATCGCCAAAGCCCTCATCGTTTTTCCCGGCGGCTTCGGCACCCTCGACGAACTTTGGGAAATGATGACCCTGTCGCAAACAGGGAAAATGCCCAAGCACACGCTGATCCTCATCTATGGCCGAAAATACTGGAACGAAGTTCTCAACCTCAAAAACATGGTCCGCTGGGGCACTATCAGCCAGGCGGACTTCGACAATCTCCAATACGCTGACAGCGTTGACGAAGCCTTCGACAAAATTCGCGTGGGTCTCGAAAAGTATCATATGCAAGGAGACCCTTTCCTCCAGGCGTATTGATCAATCCTTTCTTCGACCGCAAACTTTTTTTCAACCGAAAAAATAGTCGACTCCTGCAGTTCCCGATGGCCTCAGGTCATTACCGGATTGCCAGTCGCATCTTCCTCCCCCACACTCGCCTTCGGTAGGCCCTGGCCTTCCTTCCTCACATCTCGCCGCAAGTCATTTTCGGCTGCGGCATTATCGGAGAAACTATGAAGGCTCAACTTAATCCATCGTGGATTCGCGCACTTCTTTCCGCGACTGCCCTGGGCGCCGCGCTTTTTTTCACGGGCGCCGCACCATTGCACGCGGACGACGACTGCCAGAGGCGCATCGCCCACGCGGATCACAAACTCCATGAAGCCGCCGAGCATCATGGCTGGGACAGCCCGCAAGCTGTAAAATATCGCCATCAACTTGCCGAAGCGCGCGCTTGGTGTTGGGAACATAATCATCGCTGGTGGGATGAAGACGGCCACCGCTGGCGCTCGGATCGCGATTGGGACGACCATGACCACGACCGCCACTAAACCAATCCCTGGATCAACCGAGAGTGCCGGGCGATTGCCCGGCACTTTTCGTTTCCTGCTATCTGTTATCTGATCGCTGCTATCCCGATTTTCAACAGGATCCCCATCAATCCGGTGATCGAGATTCATGTAACTAGTCTCTTGTCCGCACTTTACAACCCACCAAAACCTTTCATTCAAACAAGTGTTTGAATCCTTAGGATGCATCCCGATCGCCAGCCCGGGCCAGGCTCCTGGAGGCAATCTTATGAAACCTATCTCGTTTAAGCTCGGTTCGTTTCTCGGAAAGACGGCTCTGGCCACTGCGGCCCTCGGCTTCTTCCTGGCCGCCGGTGCGCCCGCCGCAAAAGCCAACGATTGGGACGATTGCAATCGCCGCGTCTCCTACACCGAATGGCGCTACCACGAAGCCGTTGAGCACTTCGGTCCCTATAGCCGCGAAGCGCGTCATTGGGCGCACGAACGCCACGAGGCCTACGAGCGCCAGGCGCATCTGCGTCACGAATATCGGGAACACCATCGCGACCGGGATGATCGCTACTAACGCGGCGCCGTCCGGCGCAAATTTGGAGTGCGGCTTGCCCTGAGCCCGCCGAAGGGTAGCTCTGCTGCCGCTTTTGCGAAGTAAGTCCAATTGCCAAAACCTAAATGTGGCTACCAGGCCCCGGGGAGACTCGGGGCCTTCGCATTTAAGTGCTGTTCGTTCACGCCTCAAACACAATAAAGAAAAAGGGCGCCCAAACCACAGGCGCCCCTCGCTACTTATGAATCGCGATTATTCCGCGTGAACCAGCGGCTCGTCCGAAAACACCGCTGTAAACCGCCTCGTCTCATCCTGATCGTGTAGCATTACCACCGGCACGATTCGCAACGACTGCTTGCACAAATGGCACTGCACGCCTTCTCCCTGCAAATCCTGCAGAAAGCCATCCGTAAACCGATATTCTGTCCGCTCGCGCCGGGCCTTCTTCTGGCTTTTCGCGCCGCAATGAGGACAAGTGAATTCAACTACGTCCTGCTGCGGATCGCGGTCCAGAGCTGCCCAGCCCGTGCGGCGCACGCCGACTACCTCGGGTAAACGCCTTTCCATCGGGTTTTCCTCCTTGGATCCACGTCCGACAAATTCGATGCGGCGCCGAATCGTTTGGATGTAACTATATCTTCAATTTTCCTTCCGAATATTCCGAACCCTCCATCCTAGTAGAAACACATTACTTGTTTTTGGCGGAAGGCCCAGAACTCCCAAATTTTACTCTCCGCCTGACGTCACACATTGTCCTCTCAGCGACCTCTGCGCGCATCCTCAGCGTTCTCTGCGTTAAGTCCCCTCTCTCTGATTCCTTGCTCTGTGGGCACTTAGCTCTCTCCCCGGTGTCAAACAACACAGAGGGCGTGCGCACCTCACATCCCTGCGAGCGCGGCGCCGGTCTCCGGAACGCAACCTTCGGAGGCTGGCGCCGCAAAAATCCCACGGCTCGCGGGAAATTTTCCGGAGGTGTGTGATGAATCTCGAAGTCCAACGTGTGTCCCGCGTGTCCGAAGATGCATTCGGCTCGCTCAGTAACTGCCTCGTCGAAGGCGATCCTCAATCCGAAAAGCGCGCTCGCCATATCAAGCAGCGTGCCGTCGCAATTTCCATCGTCCTGCAAAGCCTTGCCCTGGTAGCGCTGGTTCTTTTTCCACTTCTCAGCAAAGGCGAGCGCATCTCGCTAAAAAACGCGACACCGATTCCGCCCTACGCTCCGATTGGCAATCACCACCACGCCCCCTCCGATCCCGTCCGGCACACTTCTGTGCCATGCCAATTCTGTCCGTTGCCGAGCGTGCCAACACCCATTCCCACGCGCAATCCAACTCCAGAACCCGACGGCCCCGATGGCGATACAATCCCCGGTCTGCCATCAGGTCCCGGCACGCCTGGCGGCGGCATCCCAACCACCCCGCACCCAGTGCTTCCTCCTGACAATCAGCAACCTCCACTGGTCCGTCATTTAGTCAGTGAACCGGCGCAAATGGCCCAGCTGATCCGCAGAGTCGAGCCCATCTATCCGGCGCTGTGCATCCAAATTCATTGCGAGGGCCGCGTGGAACTTCACGCCCTCATCTCCACCACGGGCACGATCGAGTCCTTGGAGGTAATCTCCGGCCATCCCCTCTTCATCCAATCGGCACTAGCTGCGGTCCGCGAGTGGCGCTACCGCCCCACCATCCTCAACGGGCGTCCCATCGAAGTAGACACCCACATCACCGTCATCTACACATTGAGCCACTGACGCCCTGTGGAGCGCCGCAGCCGAGCACGCTTCCATTTTCGCCCTTGTTATTCCTCACTCAATAAAAAAGCCGGCGCCCAACGCCGGCTTCCTTCTCTTTCTATTTTCTTCTCAGCGAACTCAGCGCTCTCCGCGCCCTCTGCGTTAACCTAATTCTTCCTCTACAAGACCGGCTCCCCCGAATACCGCCCAATCGCCTCCCGCGCCAAATCCCGCAACCTCACAATCTCCTGCAACTGATGCGGATCATCGCTCTGCAATTCCTGCGAAGGATAAATCGGCGGCGACAACGTAATCGTCACGCTCGTCGGCCGCGGCAAGATTGTCCCGTCGCACAAAAATCTCCGCGTCCCCTTCAACGACACGGGAATCACCGGCGCGCCCGTCACCACCGCCCCGCGAAAAGCTCCCAACTGAAACGGCCGCACGCCAGCCTGCGGCGTAAATGTTCCCTCGGGAAACACAAACACCGAATCGCCGCGGCGCAAGCACTCTTCGATTTGATGAACTTGCTTCAAACGCGACTTGGCATCATGCCGGTTGAACGACAAATGCCCCATCTGGTTCAAAAATGTCCCGATGAACGGCATATCGTTCACTTCGCCCTTCGCCACGAACCGATAAGTTACGCCCAGACCCATCATTACCGGCAACACATCAAAATAACTCGCGTGGTTGGACGCATACACTTTCGCGCCCGGAGTATCCATGTATTCTTTGCCCACAACCTTCAACCGGATTCCCGCAAGCGCAAACAGCACGTGCAATGCGGACGAAGTAAAACGTCCAGCCGCTTTCTCATCCTTAATCTGCTTCACGATGAACCAGGAGGGCACAATCCACAAAAAGAACACAATGCCAAAATACACACCGTATATTTTCTCCAGCACCTTCAGAATTCCGCGCCCGACGCTTCGCACCGCCTCCCGCAAAAACGTTCCCGTGCCCAAGCGCGCAATCTGCACCCATGCGGGAGGCCTGCCCGCCTTCAGCGTTCCAGCCACATACAGCTGTTTGGTCTCGTCCCTCCGCAATTTCCCGCTCGACGTCTTGGGAATACTCCCCGACGGAATCAATTCCACGCGATCCGGCGGCAAACCCAGCCCACGCGAAACCTCGTCATTGATTGCCGCTATGATCGCAGCCTTTCGCGAAGCGTCTTCTTCTCGAGACTCCGCCACAATCACCAGTTTTTCCGTCCCGCTGCCCTTGTCCTTCAATCCAAATGCCACCACGCAACCCTTGCGAATCCCTTCCGCCCGCGCCGCCAACTCCTCCACTTCGTGAGGATACAGATTGCGCCCACCCTTGATGATGATGTCCTTCACACGGCCGGTGATGAAAATCTCTCCATCCGCCTGAAACGCGCGGTCGCCGGAATTCAGCCAGGGGTATTCGCCTTCGCGTATCGCCGGTCCCAGCGGCATCAACTTTTCCGTCGCCTCCGGATTTTCGAAATAGCCACTGGTCCCCGATGGCCCGCGAAACCACAAAAACCCTTCCACCCGTTCCGGAACCTCGTTGCCTCGTTCATCCACAATCATCACATCGTGTCCCGGGAAGGATTTTCCCGACGATACAAACGCAATCGCCGTCTCATCTCCCTCCATCGCCGGCACGGCTCGTCCCTGCGCGGTGAACGCTTCCCGCTCCACGCGCTCCACCCGCGGCAACCGGTTCAACGGAGGAAAAGTCACTCCCAGCGACGCTTCCGCCAGCCCATACACCGGCAGCATCGCCTCTCTCCGGAACCCATATTTGGCAAATCGATTTGCGAACCGCTCCAGCGTCTCCGGATTCACCGGTTCCGCTCCATTCATCACCACGCGCATCGAACTCAGATCCACACCCTCCAGTGCTTTGTCGGAGATCTTGCGCACGCACAACTCATAGGCAAAATTCGGCGCCGCCGTAATCGTTCCTTTGTGCTTGCTCATGGCCTGCAGCCAGCGTTCCGGCCGCGTCAGAAAAGCCAGCGGCGACATCACCACCAGCGGCACGCCGTGCATCAGCAACGTAAGCCACGCGCCGATCAATCCCATATCGTGGTAGAGAGGCAGCCAGCTGATGCCCACATCTTCCGGGCCCAACTGCACACCCTGCGCGATCACCCGCATGTTCGCCAGCAAATTCGCGTGCGTTAGCACCACGCCCTTTGGCTCGCCGGTTGATCCTGACGTGTATTGCAGCAGCGCAATGTCGCTGCTTTTACGAATCCGTGTCCCACTGATGAACGCTGGGAGCGCTCCCGGCGCGGGTGGCGGCGCTTTCTCTGCCGCTTCCAACAATTTCTCCGCCTCCACCACACCTAGCAGCGATTTGACGCGCGGTTTCAGAAGTTTGGCGACAGCTTCCGCTCGCCGGAACGTCAACAGCAGGCAAACACCCGCATTGTTCAAAATGGCCGACTGGCGTTCCGCGTATTCTTCAATCCGGTCCGCACGAAACGGCGGATAGATCGGCACCGGCACCGCCCCAGCCAGCAAAATTCCCGCGTAGCAAACAAAAAACTGCCGCGAGGTCGGCAGCATCAATGACACGCGTCCGCCTGGCGGCACTCCTCGCCGTGCTAATTCTTCGGCGCACTTCTGCGACGCCGTATACAACTCCCCAAACGTCAGTGTGTAGTTGTGTTCGCCCTTCTCGTCGTCTTCTGTAATCAACAGGTGGGTTCGCTGCGCATCATGCACACCGCGATAGCGAATCACATCAAAAAGCGTTTCGGCTTTCTCCACGATCGAGTCCGCCGCCTTCTCCGCCAACTCTCGCGTCGCCACACTCGCCCGCAGCCCGGAGAGCCCTTCTTCCTCCCTGACCGGTGTCCCCGGCGCTTCCACAATGGCCGCAGTCAACTCTTCCGGTGTGCTCGCTTCCGCCGCCAGCGTATCCGGCAGGCGCACTCCGAACGCGCTCTCCAGTCGCGTCAACAACTCCACGCGTTCCAGGCTTCCCAACCCCAAATCACGATCCAAATTCGAATCAATCGACAACTCCACCACGGCGCCGTGACTGCCGAGTTCTTCCAGCAGTCCGCGCAACACATCCAGAACGCGCTCGCGCACGCCCGGCAAATCCAATTGTGGGGAGATTGTCGCCAAGGTATCCTTCACTGGCCAGCTTCGCGTGAGGCTAACACGCCGCGGCCCCGATTGCCATCATTGTGGCGCGGCCATTCTCATCTGTATTCTTTGCCTTTTCTTCTCTGCGCACTCAGCGCTCTCTGTGGCCTCTGCGTTAATTCCGTCTTTTCCTTTCTCTTTATCTACGCGCCCTGCTTCTTCGCCCCCCACCCCGGTGGCATCAACGTCGTGCTCAAGTCCACGCCTGACAAGTCCACATTCTGCAAATCCGTCTCGCGCAGGATGGCAATCCCCAGGTCCGCTCCCGCAAACTTCGCTCCATCCAGATGCGCATCCCGGAAATTCACATTCCGCAACATTGCCTTCTGAAAATTCGCATTCGTCAGGTCGCACCGGAAAAACTCCACGCCGCTCGCCTGCGCCTCCGCAAGATTCGCCCCCGGCAGAAACGCTTCCGTCAGATCCGCCTTCCGCAAATCCGCTCTGCGAAGATTCGCTCCAGACAGATCCGCTCCCGGCAGCCGCGCCCCGCGCAGGTCGCTTCCTTCCAGATTCGCATTCTTCAGGATCGCTCCCGCCAGGTTCAGCTCTTGCAGATCTGCCCCAGACAAATCCGCTCCGGTCAGGTCCGCCCGCGCCCCACCTTCCTTGCTTGCCCAAAACAACTCGTGGGCCTTCAGAATCTCTTCCAACGTCTTTCCATTGTGCTTAATCTTCTTCAAGTTTCTCTGCCCCATAGTGGTTTCTTCCTCTCGTTCTGCAACCTTCTATTTTAGCGAATCCAACCCCACTCGGGAACCGTTGCTATGCCGTTCCCGGCCGGTCATCTGCCCGCCGTGCTACTCTGCTTTCGTGAACAACTTACTCGTTCGCGCCATCCTGATTCTTCTGGCCACACTCCCGGCCGCCGCTTCTGCCCGTGCGCAGGAAGACGAAATCGTCGCCAACCTCGCCGGCGGCCGCGCCATCATCCACGTTGCCAATGACGCCATCATTTTCGCGGCTATCGATCACCCTCTTGAATCCAAGTCCGTGCCTCCACGCGTCGCCGCCATTGACAGCCGCCACGTCGGCATTTTCTTTGGCGCTTCCGAATGGCAAGTCACCTCGCAACCCAGGCCCATTCGACTCGACCGTGACATCCCCCACTTCGGTGCTGTCGACCCCCGGTTCGCTCCCGCCGGCACCGCCGAGCAAGACCTCGAGCAGATCGGCGTTGCCTTCCTCGAAAAGCTGCGCCCCCTTGCTTCCCAGCTCCATCATCCGATCGACCTGAAACCGGACGAACCCTTGTTTCAAATCGTCCTCATCGGGTACGCTCCGAAAGACTACGGGCCGGAGATCTGGTTGATTGAGTATCAAGTCGAGCAGAATTCCGTCGCTGCCCGAGGAGACTATTGGCAGACGCACATTCTGCGGCCACGCTTCACCCAACTCTATCCGCCAGAAAAACATCAGCCGAAAACCATTATCGAAGTCCGCGTCCCCTCCGATCTCCCGGACATTCCGCTCCTCGGCCTCATCCAGCAGAACGCACCTGCGATCGCGCGCCTTCGTTCTTCCGATCCGCACATCAACAAGGTGGTTGAACAGATCCAGAAAGGCGAGGCACAAAAGGCCGAGCCCGTCGCCTCAGGTGAGTTTCTCCGTGCCGCGCTGCCTATCCTCGCCGGCGACGCACACTTCTTCCTTGGTTCGATGACAGAGAATGGCAGATTTGAATGGATTGTTCCGCCCGACGAACCTCGCGAAAAAGTAAAAACGACGGAAGACAAAAACCGCCCGCCGGACGCCCCAACGCTGCAACAGAAACCCAAGCCCTAGCAATAACCCATCGCTCAATCTCCCGCAGCCGAGCTTTGTTGCTGAGGCTTTCCGATATCCTTCCGGAAATGCATGCCTTCGAACCGAATCTTCCCCGCGGCTTCATACGCCTTCTGCAGCGCAGAGTTCAGGGTGTTTCCCATGGAGGTCACACCAAGCACGCGTCCTCCACTGGTTACAATCGTATCTCCCGCCCGCTTCGTTCCCGCGTGCAGCACTTTTACATCGGTCACGCGTGCTGCCTCCGGCAATCCGGCAATCTCTTTCCCAATCTCAAACTTCCCCGGGTATCCGCCCGAGGCCATCACCACGCACGCGCTTGCCCCTGCCTTCCACTTCAGTTTCTCCGGCTTTAAGTTTCCAGCCGCCGCGTCCGCCAGCACCTCGGCCAGATCAAATTCCACCCGCGCCAGAATCGCCTGCGTTTCCGGATCGCCCAGCCGGCAATTAAACTCCAGCACCTTCGGCCCGCTCTTCGTCAGCATCAATCCAATGTACAAAAATCCCTGGTAACGAATTCCGTCCGCGGCCAGCCCCTTCATCGTCGGTTCAACGATCGTCTTCTCAATGGTGCGCCGCAATTCGGCAGGCAAGAGTTCGTCGGAAGAATACGCGCCCATTCCCCCCGTGTTCGGTCCCTGATTGTTGTCGAATGCGCGTTTATGATCCCGTGTGGGCACCAGCGGCGCGTATCTCTCTCCGTCCGTCAGCAAAATAAAGGAAAGCTCCTCTCCTTCCAGAGCTTCCTCCAACATCACGCGCTTCCCGCCATCGCCCAGCTCATTCTTCTCCATCACCCGCTCAATAAAATCCGTCGCCGCGTCCGGATTCGGCGCCACAAATACGCCTTTTCCCGCGCACAATCCGTCCGCCTTGATCACCACCGGCCAATCGACGGCGCATAGCGCCCCATACGCGCCTCCCGCCGAATCGTGCGCACCGTACAATTCCGCTGTCGGAATATTGTGTCTTTGCAGAAATTCTTTCGCGAAGATCTTGCTGCCTTCCAGTTGAGCTGCCTTTTTGTCCGGACCAACCACCGCCCAGTTTCGGTGCGTAAAGGCGTCCACCAATCCGTTCACCAGGGGCAGTTCAGGTCCCACCACGGTCAGATCTGGTTTCACCTTTTCCGCTAGCGCAACCAAACCCGCCACATCCCCTGCGTCCACTGCCACGCACTCCGCCTCCTCCGTGATGCCACCATTTCCCGGCGCGCACCAAATCTTCTCCACGCCGGCGCTTTGGCCCAGTTTCCACACCAATGCATGCTCGCGCCCGCCACCGCCAATCACCAGGATTTTCATTTTCGCGTGCCTTTCGAATAGTGCAAAGGAAAGATAGTCGGGGCGGAGAATGCTGTCAACTCAACGAGCAGTAAACGGATGTGGGAAGCCGCACTGGGCCTCCTAACTACTATTATTTATATTAATGGTTATCTGAGGAGGTGTGACCAGTCGCCTAGCTAAATGCTATTCTTATGCTTGTCCAACGGCGCGGATGGGGATTGTGACTCCCGTTGATGCATCTGACGCAGCCAGCATGTGGCAGCGCCCGTCAAAGATTCCCCCCGGATCAATGACCAGACAGGGAGAATGCACCTCACCCGTGACTACACCCTTGGGCTGTATCTCCACGCGGCCGCGTGCAAAAATCACGCCGTCGAAGTGCCCCGAGATCACCACGCGGTTCCCTTCGATCTGTCCCTCGACTTTTGCATTCTCGCCCAGGATAACGGTCTGCTCAGAAATGATGTTTCCCTTCACGTGGCCGTCGATGCGAAACGTACCCGTAAGCGTCAGAGTGCCTTCGAGAGAAACACCCTGATCAATGAATCCTGTCCACTCTTCACCGCTGCCATTTTTCGATGAGCTGGGCCACTTCCAAGCCATTTGAATTCCCCCAAACGTTGCTCCCGGCGCGATGCTCCGAAAGTCTACTTCACCAATGTAACTTCGCGCGTTGGGAAGTCAACGTTACATCTGAAGTGAGTTGTCGAATGAACTCCCTGAACGAACGTCCAGTAAAGATTTTCGTGAGGGCGCTTACTTCATCAGGCGATCGTAAATTCCCATCAGTTGGGCTTGGTCATAAAATTCCAGGACCAGTTGTCCCGGACGTATTCGCGTCTTCTCGCGCAAATGGACTTTTGTGCCCAGGTGGCGTTGCAGCTCATCGATGGCTTCGCGGATATTTGGATCGACCGCAGTATCCGCCGCGGCTTTTGCGCTGCGAGCCCGTCGCGAGCCCAGCCGCTCAATTTGCCGCACCGTCAATCCGCCACGCGCCGCACGCTTCGCATAACGCATCCGCAACGCCGGTTCAGCCACTCCCAGCAGCGCACGCCCATGTCCGGCTGTTAATCTGCCTTCCTCAATCCAATCCTGAATGGTCGGTTCCAGTTTCAGCAGGCGAATCGCATTCGCAACCGTTGCGCGATCTTTGCCAGTGCGTTCCGCCACCGATTCCTGCGTCAGTTGAAATTCATCCATCAAGCGTTCAAAGGCTCGCGCGGCTTCGATCGCATTCAAATCTTCGCGCTGGATGTTTTCCACCAGGGTCATTTCCAGCGCAAGCTCATCGGGTACCTGGCGCACAATCGACGAAACCTTGTTCAACCCGGCTCGTTGCGCAGCCCTCCAACGCCGCTCGCCAGCAATCAGTTGATAGCGATTTCCCAGCGGTCGCACCACGATTGGCTGAATAATTCCGCTGGCTTGAATGGAGCGCGCCAGCTCATCCAGAGCTTCTTCGCGAAATCGGGTGCGGGGCTGGTATGGACTTGGCTCGATCAGGTCAATGTCAATTTGTAGCGGACCAGCAGTCGTCGCGCTCAAAGCTGGGGCAGCCGCAGCGGCCGAACCTCCGGGCGCAACTGAATGTGATGGTGCAGGCGTTCCCGTGCTGCCGGCTGGTGGTGCTGCAGGAGTGTGCTGCTCAGGCTCCCGAATGAGCGCTCCGAGCCCCCGTCCCAAGGCGTTTCTCGGCATTGGCAATTACCTCCTGTGCAAGCTGGATGTATCCTTCTGCGCCCTTACTATGTATATCATAGAAAATAATAGGTTTACCAAAGCTCGGTGCTTCCGCAAGCCGCACATTGCGGGGAATCAGGCTTTGAAAGATCTGAGTTCCAAAAAAACTGCGTAAGTCTGTAGCCACCTGCCTGGAAAGGCTGGTCCGCTCGTCGTACATCGTCAGAAGGATGCCTTCAATCTCGAGGCTCGGATTCAGTGTGCGCCGAATGCGCATCAATGTGTCCAGGAGTTCAGAGACACCCTCTAGGGCAAGATACTCGCATTGGATCGGGACCAAGACAGCATCGGCGGCAACGAGCGCGTTCAAGGTCAGCAAGTCGAGTGCAGGCGGGCAATCGAGGATGATAAAAGTGTATCTTTCCCGCAATGGCTGGAGGAAGGCCTGCAACTTGTATTCACGATTCTCTGCCGAGACTAATTCGACGGCAGCCCCAGCCAGATTCTTGTCTGCCGGAAGGACGTCCAGTTTTTCTACCTGAGATTTCTGCACGATTCGGTCGAAAGGCTCATTCAGTATCAGGGTGTGATATAGAGTTCTACGGGATGGGTCTTTCTGAAAGCCGATAGCAGCTGTGGCGTTGGCTTGGGAGTCGCAATCGACCAGCAGAGTGGGTTGACCAGCCGCAGCAAGGCACGCCGCCAAGTTAACAGCCGTGGTGGTTTTGCCTACGCCGCCTTTTTGGTTTGCAATGGCGATGATCCGGGCCAAATTGTTCCCCCAAATGTGCGAAACGTATCAAAGTCTTTCCGCAGTTGCAAGATGTTTCACGTGGAACATTGTATTGGTGGCAAAAGCCTGTTGATTTCCCCCGTTGTTCCACGTGGAACATTATTTAATATGGTGCCAATCCGTTATGGACTGCTGAACCCTCGCTTGAGCGGACGCCAGGTGGCCTTCTGCATGTGTTCCACGTGGAACACTTCGCCCACTGCCAATCGTCTTCACGGGTCTAGGAGCACTCGCGTCTTGGAGGGGGGCGGCCTCTCCGAATCAGTCTTTGAGTGTTCCGACTGAACTAACTTCCCTCGAAGTGACCTATTTCCCTCACCGCCGCGCCAAGCTACAGAAGCGCGAACTTTACATCGGATTCGAGTCGGCGGGTGAATTGCGCACCCTTGTTCCACGTGGAACATTAGTGGCTTGAATTTCCAGATGGACTGCAGAAAGGATGGTGGTCAGACCAAAATGTTGCAAGAATCTAGAAATTCGTTCGTTTTGTCGTCACGCCGACATTTCTTTCTTTTTTCCAACCAAAAGATACCGCTGAAGTGATTTGGGTATCAGAATTGGCTCTCTCCACTCCCACTGCTTCGATTTTTGCACTTCTTCCAGATCTCTTCCGCCAATCCAAAGAATTACCTGACCCGCTCCAATACGGCTGGATCCCGCCCACTCCAGAAATGGCCCGAACTCGCCCACCGCTCGAGAGCAAACAAAGTCCAGCGGCGTTAACTCTTCACCCAACTCCTCGTAACGGCTAATCAGTACCCGCGTATTCGTTAGTTGAAGTTCGCGAACAACCTCCGCAAGAAAAGTACCTTTCTTGACATTGGACTCAACCAGGCAAAGTTCCAACTCCGGTCGCAGGATTTTCAAGGGAATACCCGGAAATCCCGGCCCTGAACCGATGTCGGCAAGGCGCCCTTTATCCACAGGAATTGCACCGACGGCAAACATGGACTCGCAAAAATGACGATATAGTATCTCCAGCGGATCGCGAATGGCTGTCAAATTCAGCTTTTCATTCCACCGCAGTAATGTCTTTATATATCGTTGAATCAAAACGACTTGCTGTGTTTCAATGGAGATTTGAAATTCACCCAGTGCCCGCCGGACCGTTTCCTGGGAAATCGGCCTCTCGACATCTGTTGTCATAGTCGCCAATACCCTGTGAGAATCCCAGTTCGCATAATTAGCCCGCTGCCCTCTGTTTCAACAAATATTTAGGAGCCGCAATTCCGGCCGCAAGGTCAAGTCCAGCGTGCCACATCATCACCGGCACCAAGCTGCCAAACCCAAGCCTGCCCACTGCCAACAGCACCCCGAAGACCCCCGTGCTCACAATTCCGCCGCGGCCTTGATAGGCATGAGCCAAGCCAAAGAGCATAGAGGAGACGATCACGACCAGCCAAAGTGGTAATCCTGCCTTGGATAACCCAGCGATTGCGAATCCTCGGTAGATAAACTCCTCGCAAACACCTGCGGTGATCGCCAAAGCGGAGTACGGCAAATACTCCAGAAGATTAACCGGTAAAAGCCGACTTGCCAGTTTCCGTAGAAGCTCAGGTGCCTCTCCCTCCATTTTTCCGATGCGCCTCAGATTCAGCCACTGCAGTCCTCCGATAAAGATTGCTCCGAAGACGCCGGCTGCCAGGATCCCTGCCCATCCCCCTGAACGCAGGCCCAGCTCCTGAATCGTCAATCCTCGAACCACAGACCGCCAAACTACCAGTCCAACAAGCATCCACTGAAAAGCAATAGTGACCGCGTAAAGCGCCAGCTTCTCCTTGGTATCGACCGACGGCAGGGCCAATAGTTTCTTCAGCCGTGTGTAACCTCGCCACGGAATCACAACGCTGAGAAAGAGAAAGATCAACCAGAAGTCCCACGGCATCTCGCGATAAGAACACTTTCCCGCCCCTCCACGCAAGTCGCGTTCAGAAGCAAGTTTCCATCGTCTGCCAGCAGAAATTCCGTGCGCTCGCTATAATCAAAATGCAGCACAGTGAGGTGTGGCTTGACCGACTCCGTGAAACTCACGGCCATGGTCAAGGCAGCTGGTTGAGCGGCCAAACTGAGTCCCGGGACGCTGGACTCAATACTACGGCGCCTACCACTGCCGACTGATCCGAACGTACTCGTTGGCTTCAGCACCAACGACGACGCCGGGGTGTATCTAATCAACGACGATCTCGCGCTGGTGCAGACGGTGGATTTTTTCACGCCGGTCGTCGACGATCCATTCACCTTCGGCCAAATTGCCGCCGCCAATTCTCTCAGCGACATTTACGCCATGGGTGGAAAACCCATCTCCGCCCTTTCTATTGTCGGCTTTCCGGAAAAAGGAGATCCTGCGATCCTGGAGCAAATAATCCGCGGCGGCCTCGACAAAATGAAAGAAGCAAACTGCACGGTCATCGGCGGCCACTCCATCCGCAACGACGATATTCAGTTCGGCTACGCAGTCACAGGGACCATTCACCCACAAAAAATCTGGCGAAATGTCGGCGCTCAGGTAAATGACATAATTCTGCTCACCAAGCCGGTCGGAACCGGCCTGATTTCCACTGCGCTAAAAAGGGAGCGTGCAGCAAAAGCAAGTCTCGATGCAGCGATTGCTTCCATGTCCCAATTGAATCGCGCTGCCGCCGAAGCGCTCCACGAAGTCACCGCAAAAACAAATGCGCGAGCAATTCACGCGGTCACCGACGTGACCGGATTCGGCGTACTTGGTCATTCCCGCGAAATAGCGCTCGGTGACCCGGAGAAGGGAATTCCCACGGTCACGATCGAAATTCAGTACAAGGCAGTCCCCGTGCTTCCCGGCGCTTTCGACGCGGCACGCCAGGGCATGATTGCCGGCGGCCTGAATAACAATCTCGATTTCCTCCGCGATTGCGTCACATTCGCCTCAAGCGTTCCCGAAGAAAATCGCGCGCTACTATTCGATCCGCAAACGTCCGGCGGCCTTCTTGTTGCAATTGCGCCTGACGTTGCCGACGCCACCATCGAGATTCTGCAGCGGCACCAGATTGCGGCGGCTAAAATTGGCCGTGTTTTGCCAAAGGGCGCCTCGCTACTCTCAGTCACCTGATTCAAGGCGACTTCTTATTCATGGACACCATCACTCACGGCATCGCCGGTGCGCTCATCGCAAAAGCGGCATTCAACGGAGCGGACCTCTTTCCTCCCGAGCCCGTAAACAAACGTCGCATCATCACGTGGTCACTCACGCTCGGCGCCATTTTCCCGGACTCCGACGTCCTGCGCGATTTCATTTCACCAAATCCGATGTTGATCATCACCTGGCATCGCAGTATCACGCATTCGCTGCTCTGCCTGCCGATCTGGGCTTTGTTGCTGGCCGCTCTCACGCTTGCTATTTGCCGTTGGCGCAAGTGGGATTCTCCTTCGTACCTCGCGCTTTGCGGCCTCTGGGGAGTGGGAATTCTCAGCCACATTTTTCTCGACCTGGTCACCAGCTTCGGCACCATGATCTGGTCTCCCTACCGATGGTCACGTCCGGCCTGGGATATCCTTTTCATTCTCGATTTCAGCTTCACGGCGATTCTTCTTATTCCGCAGTTACTCGCCTGGGCTTATGAGGATCAAGAGCACAGTCGCCGCCGCGCCCTGATCATGTGGCTCGTCTTCACACCCGCGCCGTTCGTCATTTCTCGCATGGCTGAAATTGTGGGAGCGCCGTTGTCCAATAACGCCATCGTCCTCGCAACTGTCCTCTTCGCTGCATTGTTCTTGCTCCCGGCCGCTCGCGGATGGGGACACCGCCTTCAGTATGTGACGTGGAACCGTGCCGGTCTCGCTCTGGCAATCGCATATCTGATTGCCGCCACATACGCCCACCATCAGGCGCTCGACCGCATCCAGAAAATCGCTGTAACTGAAAATATTGAAGTGCAATCCATCGCCGCGCTTCCGTTCCCGCCCTCGCTCTGGCACTGGGACGGCCTCATCCGCGCGCCCCGCGGCGTCTACGAAGTGCGTATGGACCTTAGTGATTCACTCTTTTCCAACTCTGGAGCGAGCGGCGACCCCTCCTCAAGTTCGGCCCTCGTGCACACCTATTACCCGGACGCACCAACGAACCCCTTCATCGAAAAGGCCCGCACCTTGCCTGAAGTTCAGGAGCTTTCCTGGTTTGCACGTTTTCCGGTCACACGTTTTCACAAAGAGGGTTCTGAAGCAGTCGTCGAATTTCTTGATGTGCGCTTTCCTCAAATTCGCCGCGACAGGCCGCCATCCTTCGAATACCGGGTACGTTTCTCCGCCGACGGAGAAGTCCTATCTCAAGGTTGGGTCAAAAAGTAGGCAGGTCTAATTGGAGTGCGAGAGCTCAGCTCTCGCTTTTCGGCGTGTAAGTCGCTACAAATTAATCCCGCGAGACAATTGCTAATCCTCAAAAGCGGAGGCAAAGCCTCCGCACTCCAAAAGGTTTTCGCTTATTTCTGCACCGGGTGAATCACCACCTGGCGCTCCTCGCCGGTGCCGATGCTCTCGGTTCTCACGCCCGGAAAGTCCTTCAAAGCCAAATGAACGATCCGCCGCTCGCGGGACGACATGGGGTTCAATTGAAACGGTTGCCGGGAAGATTGCACGCGCTCGGCCGCCACCCGCGCGGTCATACGCAATTCTTCAAATCGCAGCGCACGAAAGCCCGCACAATCCAGATGGATCTTCTCGTGAAACGCCGGCTCAAGCCGCAGCGCCCGAAACGCCAAATGCTCCAGCGCCTTCAGCACCTCGCCGCCGCGAGCCAACAGAATTTCTTTGTCCCCGCCATCGAGGTCAGCGAACACTTCCGCTTCGCCTTCTTCTCCGCCGGCGGATGGCTCCGCCGCACGCACAGTAACTTTCAACTCCAGGCCACCTACCCGCAGCATATTTTGTAAAAAGTCCCGCAGGGCGTCCGCAGTGGCGGCGCGGTCGAGTTTCCCTTCACGAACCAGTTCCTTGGTCATAGTGATCTCAACCGACTCGTCAGACAGGGACGATTCCTCGTTGCAAACGAGCTGGCCTTAGTTCTTGGCGCGCGTTGGCTTGGCCGGGGCTGGAAGAGGATGCGACCTGTTCAGATACCATTGCTGCAGGATACCCACCAGGCTGCTGGTCAAAATATACAACGCCAAGCCGCTCGAAAAAGGAAAAACTACAAACATCACCGAAAAGGTTAGCGGCATGATTTTCATCATCTGCGCCTGCTGCGGGTCTGTGGTCGTCATCGGAGTCATCTTCGATACCAGGTACATCGTGATGCCAACCAGCACTGGAAGAACGTAGTAAGGATCCTTGGACGCCAGATCCGTAATCCACAGCCACTTCGTATGCCGAAGTTCGATTGCGTAGCTCAACGCCCGGTTCAGCCCAAACCAGATAGGCATCTGCAAGAACATTTGAAAGCAGCCGCCGATCGGATTGATCCCTTCGCGCGAATAGATGGCCATCACTTCCTTGTTCATTTCGGCCTTGCGCGGGTCATTCATCTTGTACTTCTTGTAGCGTTCCTGGATCTGCTTGATCTCCGGCGCCACGCGCTGCATTTTCAGCGTGGTTTTATAGCTGGAAATCCGCAGCGGGAAAAGCACCATATTAATGACCAGGGTGAGCACCACAATCGCCCAGCCGTAGTTCGGAATGTATTTGTGCAGCCATTTCAGGCCATGAAACAACGGGTCGGCGATGAATTCCAGATAGCCGAATTGCACCAGCGAATGCAGCGGCGGATGCATGGCCTTCAAATCGTCGTAATCCTTGGGGCCAACGAAGACGCGCAGGGCCATGTTCTGCGCAGAGGTAGCAGTGGCAATCTCCGGCACCGGCTCAGACTGATCTTTCCCATCCACCTTGATGTTGTGGAACACCTTCCAATAACGCGTTTGTAAAGGCGTCGGGTCCGTCAGCGAAGGAAGAAACGCGGCGGTGAAGTAGCGGTCCTCAATGCCCGTAAATTCCTTGCCGCCTTGCCAGACGTTGCCCCATTTCTCGGGGCCGTCGAGCTTCTTGTGCGGCAGCGTCGTCAGCTTTCCGCCCTCGCTGTAGAAAATGAAAACCGTCTCGACCGGGATGGGATTCGTCACCGTTAAATCGCCGAAGCCGCCAAGCCACCCCAACCCGGCCGTGACGTGGTTGCCGTTGTTGGTCACGGAAGTCTCGACGCTCACCGTGTAGGAATGGTCGAAGTGAAATTTCTTGGTGACTTGCAGGTGACCGTCGCTCCACGTGAATATCAGATCGGCGGGCGCTTCCAGGGAATTGGCATCGCTTGAAATCTTATAGAGTCCGGTATTGGCCAGGGTTCCGAGTTGCGGATCATCGAAAACCAGCGCGAAGGGCCAGCCGCCGGTCTCAGTCGCGGCCTGCGGGTGTACCAGGTCCAGCGTCTTCTGCGGTTTCGAATCGTCCTTGTAATTCTTCAACTGCCAGCTCTTTACTACCGCGCCTCGATTGGAAAATTCCACGCGATAGAGCGCGTTCTCCACCACAATGGTGCGCTCTTGCGAGTCTGCTGTCGGAAGGACAACCGGCGCAGTCGCCGCGGAAATCTTTGCAGGCACTGCGGGTGCGCTCGGAGTGTTTGCCGGCGCTGCGTTTCCGGGAGTTGCCGTCGAAACTTGCGCAGGCTGATTTTGCTGCGGCGGATTGGCCGGCGGCTTCGGGCCAAAGAACTTAGCCCAAAGCAAAATCACCGCCATGGACAAAAGCGATGCCACCAGGATGCGCAACTCCGGCGTGAACTTGTCTTTCGATTTTCCCAGCGGCGGCAACTGATTCATCGGCGGAGTGCTCACAGCTGCACCTCGCGCGTCTTACCCATTACGTCGGAATTCGCTCGCATCTCTTCCCATTTCTCCGGAACCGGGTCGTATCCGAATCTTCCTGACAGCGGGTGGCACCGTAGCAGCCGCTTCAATCCCATCCAGCCGCCGCGCAACACTCCAAATCGATCGATTGCTTCGTACGCGTAACGCGAGCAGGTCGGCTCATACCGGCAAGTGCCCGCAAACAGAACCGAAAGGTAGGCTTTGTAGAAACTCAGCGCGAAAAGCGCCGCTCGAACACCAAAACTCCGCTCAACTGTGCCGCCGAGTGTTTGTAGGGGAGGGGCTTGCCCCTCCCTCTTGCTGACGGAAGAAGAATTCACAGCCCCTTCAACAGACGCAGAAAATCCGTGGTCAGCGCCGGAAGCGGCGCCGTGGCCACACTCTGCTTCGGATGAATGACGATGTCCCATCCCGAGGTTATCTCCTGCCGGTGGCAGCGGACGATTTCCCGCAGGCGCCGCCGCATGCGGTTGCGCACTACTGCGCCGCCCAAAGCCTTCTTGATGCTGAACCCGAAGCGGCTGATCGGCTGTCCACTGGCGCGAACGAAAACAGTGAAGTGGGAACTCGAGCGGCGCTTGCCGGCGCGGTACACCAGATCAAACTCGCTCTTGCGCACCAGCTTGGCTTCGCGAGGAAACTTCTGGCCCGTCGCGGGGCCTTCGCCATTACTCTGGCGTGAGGCGATGACGGCCCTTCTTGCGGCGTGCCGCCAGCACTTTGCGGCCACCCTTGGTCTTCATACGCACGCGGAACCCGTGTGTCTTCGCGCGGCGGCGTTTCCGCGGTTGATATGTACGCTTTGGCAAAACATTCCCCCTTAGTTCTTCGTCGAATCTTCATTCAACTCGGCAAGACCTCATGCTCCAACGCTCGGGCGGTTCTTGCCGCCGGTTCACACCACATGCCGCGTTGGCTTTGGGGTCTTCTCCGTCAAGCCCGGCTGCCACAGTTCGGGCAGCATTCGGAATTTACTAGTGTACTTGCCGCCCGCGCACAGGGTCAAGAAAACGCGCT
>Ga0137415_10001227_pt1 | contig 25376 bp, 25 predicted proteins | sample CZODoug3_1_1_16f_FD_183082 | JGI IMG/M metagenome (GOLD analysis project Ga0137415, IMG submission 183082) | Vadose zone soil fungal communities from Angelo Coast Range Reserve, California, USA - CZODoug3_1_1_16fungal (Hybrid Assembly) | ecosystem: Environmental > Terrestrial > Soil > Vadose...
CGGATCTGACTGAATATTCATTTCGCATATGCATAGGTCAGGCGGATTACCAACTGGATATTCATTCTGTGTATGGGTGGGTCAGGCGGATGACTGAATGAATATTCAGTCAGTGTATGAGCGGGTCAAGCAGATCGGACTGAATATTCATTCCGCGGGTGAGCGGGTCCGGCGGATCTGACTGAATATTCATTTCGCATATGCATAGGTCAGGCGGATTACCAACTGGATATTCATTCTGTGTATGGGAGGGTCAGGCGGATGACTGAATGAATATTCAGTCAGTGTATGAGCGGGTCAGGCGAATCCGACTGAATATTCGGTCAGTGTATGCACACATCAGGCGGATTACTGACTGAATATTCAGTTAGTGTATGAGCGGGTCAGGCGAATCCGACCGAATATTCGGTCAGTGTATGCACACATCAGGCGGATTATCAACTGGATATTTGTTCAGCGTATGCATAGGTCAGGCGGATTACTGACTGAATATTCAGTCAGTGTATGAGCGGGTCAGGCGAATCCGACTGAATATTCAGTTAGTGTATGAGCGGGTCAGGCGAATCTGACTGAATATTCAGTCCGTGTATGAGTGGGTCAGGCGGATTACCAACTGGATATTCATTCAGCGTATGCATAGGTCAAGCGGATTACCGACTGAATATTCAGTTAGTGTATGAGCGGGTCAGGCGAATCCGACCGAATATTCAATCAGTGTATGAGTGGGTCAGGCGAATCCGACTGAATATTCAGTTAGTGTATGCATAGGTCAGGCGGATTACTGACTGAATATTCAGTTAGTGTATGAGCGGGTCAGGCGAATCCGACTGAATATTCAGTTAGTGTATGCATAGGTCAGGCGGATTACTGATTGAATATTCAGTCGGTGTATGAGCGGGTCAGGCGAATCCGACTGAATATTCAGTTAGTATATGAGCGGGTCAGGCAAATCCGACTGAATATTCAGTCGGTGTATGCACACGTCAGCAGATTACCCACCAAATATTCAGTCAGTGTATGCAGCAGGTCAGGCGGATTACTGACTGAATATTCAGTCAGGGTATGAGCGAGTCAGGCAGATCCGACTGAATATTCAGTCAGTGTATGGGCGGGTCAGGCGGATCCAACTAGATATTCAGTCAGTGTATGAGTGGGTCAGGCGGATTACCAACTGGATATTCATTCCGCGTATGCATAAGTCAGGCGGATCCGACCGAATACTTAGTAAGTGTATGAGCGGATCAGGCGGATCCAACTGAATATTCAGTCAGTGTATGAGCGGATCAGGCGGATCCGACTCAATATTCAGTTGGGGGTATGGGGGGGTCAGGCGAATCCGACAGAATATTCACTCAGTGGATGGGTCAGGCGGATTACCAACTGGATATTCATTCCACATTTGCATAGGTCAGGCAGATCACTGACCATATATTCGGTCAGTGTATGAGGGGGTCAGACGAATCCGACTGCACATTTAGTCCAGTGATATATTGAGTCAATTTTCCGTCGGCATCCACTTATCCATTCATCCACTCACTGGATATTTAGTCAGTAATCCGCTTGACCTATACATGCACCGGATAAATATCTGGTCGGTAATCTCCCTGACCTATGCATATGCTGAATAAATATCCGGTGGGTAATCAGCCTGACCCGCTCATACACTGACTGAATATATATTATCTGTATTATCAAATGCTACCAATACAAAGGACGACCCAATGTGTTAGTGAATTGGGTTTGTGCTTGATCTGCAAGTGCGCTCCACAGGGCCATCTGCTTGTGGCAGTAGCAGTCTAGTCCTGGTGGTCTCTCCTCATCTTCCAGCTCATTCAGTCTCAATCGCCATTGCTCCTCCTTCCTTCGAAACCAATTGACAGTCCATTGCATTTCATATCCGACGAGTGTTAGCTCCTCTGACCATCGGCTAAAGCGTGCCTTTGCTCGCAACCAGCTCACACGATAGACTAGGAATAGTTAAGGTGTTGCGCACAATAGGTTAAGGTAATCTGACGTACATTCCTGCATCCGTGGACCATCGGACCCATCCTCATTGCCAATCCGCCAAAACCATGGCAGCGTATCTGAGCGTTGACCAAATCTCCTCTCATCGGTGAGGTCTCCAGCTACCTTCATATCATCGTCAGTAATGTCTTTAAGTGTGTCCAAATATTCCGCTTCAATTTGCAGATGCTGCAAGGCACTGCGTGCATATCTATATGTAGAGCGGCATCGTCGAGCATCGGCATCGAATTTATGCACTCTGTCCCATGCACGAAGTGTTGTTCGCTGGCTGTTGGCATTGCGGACTTCGGCTCGGAAGCAAAGGGACTTCTCCCCCAGAGCCAACCGTAACCCCTCCAGTGCATCCGTGATTTGGCCTTTTCGTAACTCAGCTTCGATCATTGCAAATGCTTCTAAGGATTGACGATCAATTTCCCCAGGTGCCAATGCGGAGGGTAATGTGATGTTCTCTGCTTCCGGCGTAAACCAGCCATCGGGATAGCGGGCTAGGACGTCGTCCGACATGTCATCCCATTCGGAATCAATATCCTGATGCTTTCCAACATCGGTTGACCATAGTGTTTCATCGTCGAGTTTCATGATTACCGATATTCGGTGTTCATAAGCGGAAATCCTTGCCTCCAACTTCCGACGTCGATCAAGAAGATCATTCTTCTGTGCAACAGAGCATCCTGTACTGAGAGATACCACATGGCGTCGAAGCAACATTCTAAATGTTGATCGTAACCAAATTAGCCAGCCATAGTAAATCATGTTCGACATACTGTGATTTCTCAATAGCTAAACCCTCTGTGAGGGTGGATACTGCGCCAGACAGGTTTCCCTGCTGAACCTCGCCTTCCGTCAACTTCAGCCGTATTTCCGCCAGCGTAGGTACTAAGACACATCAGTAAACTGACAGCGGAATGGTAGAATCTCCTACGTTTATCCGATGTAACAGTAAAGATCTTTAGATGATCCCCACGTTTTTCCATAGCAACATGTTCCTGGTTTGTCCATTCTTCGATCAAAGAATCATCTAGGCAATCGGTTAGCTGTTCAAACGCGGATTGTGTTGTGGAAACACCCGTCTTCGCCCTTTTCCATTTTCCGCACAATGAATCGGCTAGACATCCATTACATTGGTTAAATTACATGGGACAGATAATATAAGTGCTTACCTATCCGAATCATTTTGCGCCAATTGCTATCATTCATATTATCATCAATGACCTCCTGGTGATGGGCAACCGACATCGCTTGCGCGAGTCCCGCCACTTCGTCCATATCGGACCATAATGTCTCCAGAATTTCCCCATCAACTTCACCAGCACCTTCGATGAAATTTAGTGTAAACTTGTGAAAGCATTCTGGAATATGCGCGGCAAGGTGGAACTTTCCGACAGCTCCAACAATTTCAATAGATGCACACAGTTCCAAGAATTCCGACTCGGATACGCGCTCACGGAAATGGATTATCCACTGGCAGCATATGTCATAGATGATAAGCGCTATTAGATGCCCCGGAAAACGTTTCAGAGCCTGGCAGATCGAGTAATCCATGTTGATCTGCCTATCCCGACATAAATATTGTCATTATGATCACAAAATACAATCAACCTACCGCTCGCCTTTCTGGAAATCTACCACACAATGTGGGACAAATGCACCATGCCTTGCACAGGCACATGCTCCCTTGCCGGTTGAGTCCAAATGATTCCGATGAAGGTTAGCAAGGTTCTGGGCCCTGTGATTATTGCATCTTGATTTCTTGGACTCGGTTAGTTATTGAAAGTAACAATAACCATGTGACAGCTTACTGGCTGTTTGTCCGGTGCGGTTGCCAAATGTTCCGCATATGGCGCACGCCTAACCATAAAGAGCTCACCATCCGATAATGAAACATCATCCTCTGGACGTTTCATCTTCAGATGGACTAACTTCATATTCCCATCGACCACAAGTTGTGGCCGGTAAAATAATCTATCATGCATCTGGGTGGTAGAGTAGTGGAACGATGAGGGGTATGCTTACCTGTGATCTGCTGTCCATTCTGTCTCAGGGGGGATATTAATATCCATCTGTGGACAGGCGGGGCAAAACAATGCCAAACCACCATCGACTGGACTGTCCGGTCGATCATGGACTGTGCCAGCCCTGATCCGATTGTGCAAATCACGCCACTCTCGTGAGACCCTTAGCAGTTCTCGATAGCGATCCTGGACATGGTAATCAATGTCGGAATATGTTCCGTTGTACCGGAAGGCTTACCGGAACTTGGGACGGAAATGCCTCATTAGTTATCCGGCTGATTTTGCTCATGAAGTTCATCGCTGCTGTTTTACATTCGAGTGAATCGAGTCGGAAGTGATCCAGAACCTCAAATGTAAATGCCGTTTTGGGATTCTTAAAACTGGCTGGGAAGAGTTTAGCTCGAAGGAGAAGTTGGGCGTATTGACGTGGGGATTTAGCACAATGGCACCATCGGACAGAACGCCTGAAGATACCAGTTGACGATATAATTATTAGATTGGATTTGGACCCAAAGTGTGCCATCGGTTCTGAGTCCGCTGAAGGTTGGGGTCCATCTGCGAACTCATCGGATTCATCGGAAAGATCCAGATCGAACAGCATATCGGTCTCCGCGGTGGCCTGAATAGATGGACAATTATCCGGATAATGATTCAGATCTAAGGTCAATTCACGTGTCAGAAGGTCGGACTGGTCAAAGAAATGTCCATTCCACATCTGCACACGATGGAATGGTAGTGCCTTGTGAGCGGAAATACAACAGGGCCCACACCAGAAGTTGTGCCCAAAGCAATCCTGACATCGATGTGTGGCGGACGATTGATGGCAAAGTGAGCACAAAGAGGTTGAGGGTAAAGCCTCATGTCGGAGAAGTTCTATGAGAATACTGTGCCTTCGATCCAGATACTCCTGGAGAAATTCGTTCTGTGTCTGACAAGACCTGTCCAGTTAGTCAGAAACCCCAGGAATGTGCATACCCACCTTTCCGGATGTCCTGGATCGCTTGGGAGGCACTTGGTGGATGTAAGAATCATCATCATCATAGTTGAACTCTGGTTCGCCAGGAGACAAGGTCCTTTTCTTTGAAGGGGATGCAGTGCGTGATGGTGCTGGAGACGGTTGTGAATCCTTGACCGGTACATGTGTGATCTTCTTCCCTCGTCGGGTTTGTGTGGTAGTAACTTCAAATATGTCGGGCTTGGATCCTGAGTCTCTGATCTTTGGCATATTGTGTATGACAAAAGGGTGGAACAATGTGAGTTACAGAATAAAGTCAGTTAACATCTTTAAATAGTATGAGAGTACATGTGTTGCAATCATGTGGCGGAACAACGCCTGAATCCATGGCATGCATTGGCCGTGAGGCACAGCAGACATCCCAAACATGACCACCATGAGGCAGCTGTCGGCAATATTCCATTCATTCAATGATGTCCATCTGTCGGATAGCGCTGGTGTTTGGCCAAGCCAGTGTCCTGATACATGGAACACAGTGGACAATGATTGAAACATGCGTCCGCCACATTCACATCCCTGCCATGCTTGAGACACAAGGCACAGCATGCATGCAAATATATAAACAGCCTGCACATTCATTCATCAACCTGCGTGTATCGGATAACACCGATGTTTGGCTAGACCGATGTCCGAATATATGGAATGTGGTGAACAATTATTAGAACATGCATCCACCACATTCCCATCCCTGCCATGCTTGCGACACAAGGGACAGCATGCATGCAAATATACATACTCTGCACATTCATTCAACAATCTGCATGTGTCGGATAGCATCGGTGTTTGGCTGAACCGATGTGTGGATATAGGGAATGCAGTAGATAATGATTGGAACATGTGTCCGCCACAATCCGATCCCTGCTATGCTTGCGACACAAGGACAGCATGCATGCAAATATATACATGGTCTGCACATTTATTCAACAATCTGTATGTGACTTGTGTTTGGCTAAACTTGTGGCTGGATACATGGAATGCAGTGAGCATTGATTGGAGAATGCATCCACCACATTCCAGTGATAAACATCAGAGAACCTGATGCTGATACCTGTTCTCAGCATGATATCAATTTATATTGTGCACACTGTAATGTGTTTAAAAGTGTCACTGTTTTACGCAAATGCCATCCTGATACTTGCAATATGTTGGCCATGATTCAAGAATGCTCCCATAACAATTTGTGATACAGGAGCCAACATTCAACACTGGGATCTCTTCCCAGGGAAATTATCAGCATGATATATCATAAACACTTGGTGCCAAGTTACAATATTAGATGGTTTTCCAAACGAAGGCTTTTATGTGGCCAGTGTTTGGCAGAATCATGTCTCACAACATCGGATGATAATAATTTGTCACTATATCCCTAAGGTTCAGAATGGGCTGTGCAGTTAGCACAACAGATACCAACAATTTCAACATTAATTCCATGGTGATCAGAATACAATACATGGCGAATTGGATTCTGTCAGAATAAGGTTATGCTGGCCGTGTAATCAAATGTCACTGCTGTCCGCCGCTTTCCGAGATGTCACTGCTGTCCACCGCTTTCCGACACTGTCATTTGAGGTCGGATTGATATATGGTCGAAACGATTGGGTCCGATGCATTCTGTGGCCGGTACGTGTAGACCCGCACAGCATGAATGTTTATGTGCATACCTGACCATGTTGAAATACCAATGTGCATGCGGGTGGATGTCCCGCTCTGGATGACAGCGTCAGTTCTGGTCTGTCTCTATTGTCCCACATTATATGGACACACCGGACAATATTGGAGACATTTGCGGAGTCATAACCACCATGGTACAATAATTATATCGTACTGTGTATAATGGAACATCATAATGTAGGTGGCGGGATGCTCAAAGCGAACCGTGGGGAAGCATTCTATGTCTGAAACTTCGCAATTGTCGCCAACCTTTTTGATCCACATCATCATGGCTCCATACGCTCGCTGGGTCCTCCAATCTTTTAAACAAACCTTGGTAAATGCCTGCGATGAATATCTTGATACCAACGACCGTAGCAACGAGAAGACACGGTCCAGACTCATAACACGAGTGTCTAAGGACATATCCGACATTGCGCAGGCAAACAATGAGGCAATCCCTGATGACCTGGAGAAGGTAATAACACCAGATATTGTTGTTTTGCTTAATTATAACCGATGTTCTAGTGTGTCCGCATATGGTTTGGGAACTATGCATCCGGACATGCGAAAGAGGAGAGGCCAGTAAAGGCCAAGTTGGATACACGTGGTCATCCGACATCGTCGAGATCATGGACCTCCAAGTCGGCATGTGCACATCTGTTCACCAACCGCATTTCCGACGAGCAGAAGAGACTGTCTGATGACGGAGAGAAGGATATTGGCAAATACCGTGCTGCATTGTCAAATATATTTGAGGAGCTGAGTGAAGAGGAGCTGAAGCAATGTGAGGAGGCCGCAATTGAATGGAATACTAAGTCATTGCCAGATGACATACAACGCAAGTAAGGAATGCCTTTTTCGTTTGCCCTCTTGGTATTAACAAATATTTAGACTTTCCAGAACGATACCGACAGAAGTGACCGACTTTCTGAAGTTCATGAACCATCGAACTGGAGCCGTGTTTATTGCATTTGGTGCCTATACAAATGAGGATGGCGAGCAGACATATGCACGGTAAAAATATGTTAACTGGTTAAGGTAGCAGATATTAACAATTATTCAGATATGAGACGGACGGAATACAGTTTTTCGCTGCCAAAAAAGAGCACCGGAAGGGGCCAAACAATATCGTGGACATGTGGAAGGATTTCAATCTTGGTACGACGCAATGCATTGTATATGAGTCCAGTGGATTTACCCTTTGCACAGAGCACACTGCAGAGGCGGACAGTGAGGAAACACTTGAGTCCGATGAGGATGGGTATCCCCTCCTTCCGGAAAATGTTTTGGAACTGCGCCTGCATCGTCGGAAAGCGGTGTTGAGACAGTTTACGGCTGCAGCAAGGCGTTTGTGCTCTTCCCATATTACTCAAAATAATATTGCTGAAACATTGTGCAGACTTCTACAAGCTTCCCAGACGTACTCCGTGGACCGGAATTGCTGAACATCCATCACAATATATCGCAAAGAAGTCACGCCCGGACTCCGACCATCAGCTTCAAGAGCCATCCCACATGAAGTCCGATGCTGTCGATGCCTGGCTGCAGCACTGGCTCAAAATGCAGAAGCGGAACAAGCGCCCCCTTGTCCTCAAGGACGATTCCGATGGGACTCATACCAACCCGACTGCAGCATCCAAGCGCAAGCCCAAAGCATCCAAGGCTCAGTCAATCGACGATGACAACTCTGATGATGAAGCTTTTGACGAGGATAACAATACTAATCCATTGAACACTTCCAACACCAATGCAGATGCTGCCCTACCGCCAACACCTCTCAGTGCGTCGGAAACGCGGAACACCCGTCGGACATTCCTTGCCACACTTTCCGATGATCGGAATTACAAGAGGTTACTGCTGCTACTGCGTGCTGCCAAGGTCAGTAATATGCTCTGGAGTATTGCTTAGTCTAACAACTATTCAGAATGGTGACCTCTTGGAGGGCGATCCACCTGCATGGGCCTCTTGGGAATCCGATGCACATTATCTCCCCAACATCTTCTACAAGAAGAAATCGTCGGCCTCACTGTCAGTCTTGATCCGATGGACTGCGTCGGACCCGATTACAGCTGATGGCGACACACTGGCTTCATACCAGCAAGTTGAACTTGTGATCCTGGCCATAGGACTTGCGTTACGCGGACTTTGGATTACACAGTTCCCAGAGAACTATGCCGATGTTCCTGCCTACATCATCAACAGTCCATATCCCTTCTCTGAATACGAGCAGTTGAGTCATAAAATTGACGATCTTATCACTGGATATGCGGAAACGTACGTGAAATGACTATACATATATTCCGACTGTCTTCTGACTATTTAAGCAGGCTGCAGAAATTGGATGCAGCCTATGCTAAAGCCAAAAAACCAAAGGCCGCACCTAAAACTACGAGTACTGCAATGGACGGTGTCGGGAATAAGAATAAGGTTGTTCCGGATGGTGTTGGTGAGGACGAAGTGCCCAGAGATAATACGATGAAGACCCCGGCTGCACATGGGAACAGGCGGTATGTTCCAAGGCTACATTCTAATCCTTTTAGCTACTGACATAATGACAAAGTCCACCTGGACTGACTGGTGTACCTCCAGCACTGCAGCACCTGCGTGAGGAGGTCGGACTCATGGGTGAGTCTTGGGAGACGTTGGGCGCTGAGTGGCAGGCTCTGGCCTCTCTCTGGCTTCGAACCGATGCTGCCCTTGTCCGCTCCGGCCGCACCGACCTCACATTCAAGGAAATCCACAACCTATCCATTCCCGACGAGTGGAAGCAATGGATGTTTTCCAAAGCGATGCATACCGACGCAACCCGCCCATCGGAAGCCTTTGGAAAGGTAATTACTAACTACCTCAATAGTCTACCCCCAAGCACGCACCAGATTGGTGGTACTGTAATGGATCAGGCCTGGTCCCGCCCCGGTAGAACTGGGGTTATTGGGCTTTTACTCTGCCTCTATTGGCAGGCAGTGTACTCTGGCGCCGGAAAGGATTGGCATGCCAATATGAAGCACGTTGAACGCATCTTCAATGCAATCTTGGCTATCCCCGACCTGTAAGTCCATTTTACATTTCTTACAGCTCTCAGTACTCATGAGAGCAGGCAACGGGAGAAACGGAGTAGAGCTGCTAGCGGAGCCACTAATGCAGCAGCTGGCCCATCAAAACGCCGACGTGGTTAAACCTTTTAGCTTGTGCCTATGAACCAATCGGACAGTGTTTCGAAACGTGTGTGAAACAACCTCGGACAAGCCATCCAATAGGCGGTCCCTAAACAGAACAGATGAATATAGTTAGGCATATATTATCTAGTATTTACCACATGCTCATGTGGTATTTCTTCAAACATAACCTATTCCCTCATTTCGGATAGCATATATCATGTCCGATAGTCGGACAGTGAGATTTTGAAGCGTGTGTGAAACAATGTCGGACAAGCCATCCAATAGGCAGCCCCTGAGCAAAACACATGAGTATGGTTAGCCATGTATAATCTATTATTCACCACATGCCCATGTGGTATTATGTCAAACATAACCTTTCCCCTCATTTCGGATAGCTTATAGAAGTTCAAACCATGTGTGGAAAGTAGTCGGAAAAGATATCCGAAAGTTAATTTATCATCGGACTACATTGGTCACACAAATACTATACGTTGTAACTGTACTGGTATATTATTTGAAGTTGCCAACTCATTCAACTCGAGATGTTATTGAATTCGTGGCCCAATGTGGCAGCAGGTGCCACAGCTACCAAATAAAGCCGGCGTGGGAACCGGATGACACGTCGTTTGGTTTGTTTAACTTCTGTCACTGTCAGTTGCATCGCCTATCGGCACTATGTCTATCCCTAGCCCCACCGAACTCCCGGACGCATTTCTGGAACACCTGAAATCTCTCGGCCTGGATATTGCCGTCACGAGCTTCGTCCACTACCAAAACCGGCCGGTCCTATCCCCAGGTGGTCGGTATGATGAAGGACCAACCCAGGAGTGGTGCGAACGCATGGATAGCCTATTGGTAAGTTCAATACAGTTGATACATATATTCTATACTTAATGCTTGCAGGGCAAACTCGCCCGTGTCATCGGTTCGCATCCGGCGCATATGGAAGTGATCATCACGATCACCGGACTCTGCAGTGATGGAATCTCCGAATTGGAGGCGGGTTTGACGTCCCAGATGCTGTCGGATATAGCGGCACATGAGGAGGAGGAACGGGCCAAGGCGGAAGCGGTGCGGATGGCGGAGGAAGCGGCGCGGGCAGCACAGGAAGCAGCTAAGCTGGCAGTGGAGCAGGCAGAGAAGGACAGGATGGAAAAAAGGAGGAGGATGGAACAGGACCGCCTGGACATCGAGGCCGCCGAACGTGAGATTGCCGCCAAGAAACGCACCTGGATGGAGGCCAACAATCTCTCCAATGAAAGCTAATGATGACAGCGTAGAGGAGGAGGATGCAGAGGAAGTCAATGACTCCGCTGCGGACGAGGTAAGTCCATTGTGTCCCTGCATTGTGTATAACACTCACAACTTCATCCAATGTCTTAGGGGACTGGAAAGAAGTCCAAGCGCGACCTGGAACTGGACGCCCGCAACAAAGCTCCGCAGAAGCAACATGATGTAGTAAGTGATACCACACTACTTACCATTACTTATTGACCAGCCCCCACAGCGATGCGATGTCTGCACTCGTACGAACGAGTTCATTTGTGTCGGTCCGATCGGACAGGCATGCAATGTCTGCTGGCAGCAGAAGAAACGCTGTTCTAATGGTAGTAAGTCTGGTCCACTACTTCTGACTCGTGTCTACCCTACTTACCTGTACTAATACATATTTCCAAGGTCGTCGCCGCGTTCGCGAGCCAGCAGTCAAGGAGGAACCCAAGTCCCCGAAGCAGCCGCCTACAAGGAAGCGGAAGGCATACTCCACCACCAGTGCCAATCCCATCGGACTAATGGATGTGGTGGACGTTGACACGGAGCCAGCCCAACCAGTCGGGAAGCGACTGAAATCCGCTTCTGCCGGCTCTTCCCGTGTCCGCTTTGATGGTGTGGAGGTCCAAGGCAAAACATCCCCTCCTCTGAAGGCTATCAGGCGGTCCACGCGCTCCGCCAGGGCCAACTCCAAGAAGGACGTCGGGGAACTATTCGGACAACTTGCCAAGGAGTTCCAGGCCATCTCAAAGACCTGCGAAGAGATCGCGGACATCATTGACTGAGTATCGCTGCGTATGTATTTACATACGAACCTTCGAGCCGTTGTAATAGAACGGACTCCTTTCATTCTTTATGTCATTTCGTATAGTTCTTAAAATATCACCTTGCGGTCCTTGAGTTCTGTATCATTGAATAGTTTCAAAATCGGAAATTTATACAGATGTCAGATGAGTGAATTCCGCTTCGGACATGCATGCATCTATCGGATACAAGTCGGATACCATCACCTAATATTTAATTGCCTATCCGCCTGACATCATCATACATGCAATGAATATTTGCGTGTGTATCCGCCGGTCCGATACATACCATTACTTAATATTCAATCGCCTGTCCGCCTGAGATTATCATACATGCAATGAATATTTGCTTGTGTATCCGCCGGTCCAATACATACCATTACTCAATATTCAATCGCCTGTCCGCCTGACATCATCACACATGCAATGAATATTTGCTTGTGTATCCGCCGGTCCGATACATACCATCACCTCATATTCAATCGGCTGTCCGCCTGAAATTATCATACATGCAATGAATACTTGCTTGTGTATCCGCCGGCCCGATTTATACCATCACCTAATATTCAATTGCCAATCCGCCGGACATTATCATACATGCAATGAATATTTGTGTGTCCGCCGGTCCGATAGATTCAATCACCTAATATTCAATTGCCATTCCGCTGGACATTATCATACATGCAATGAATATTTGTGTGTCCGCCAGTCCGATAGATTCAATCACCTAATATTCAATTGCCAGTCCGCCGGACATTATCATACATGCACTGAATATTTGCTTGTGTATCCACCAGTCCGATACATATCATCATCTAATATTCAATCTGTCCGCCTGACAGTATTATACATGGAATGAATATTGGTGTATGCATTGGTGAGCCCAATATATCCATCACCTAATATTTAATTGCATGTCCGCCAGACAGTATTATACATAGAATCAATATTGGTTTATGCATTGGCGAGTCCAATACATCCATCACCTAATATTTAATTGCATGTCCGCCGGACAGTATTATACATGGAATGAATATTGGTTTATGCATTGGTGAGTCCAATACATCCATCACCTAATATTGAATTGCCTGTCCGCCGGACAGTATTATACATGGAATGGATATTGGTTTATGCATTGGCGAGTCCAATACATCCATCACCTAATATTTAATTGCCTGTCCGCCAGACAGTATTATACATGGAATGAATATCCAGTAGATGCCAGTGCATAGATAGGGTCAACTTGGCTGGTGATCGCTGTCCGCCGGATCCGATCATTCCTGAACACAATACTCACAGCCATAGCCACAGCTATGATGACCAAGTGATATCACCACCTCATCCCCTTCGGCCGAGATGTTTTTTATGCTAATTGAATATCTGATGGCTAATAATTGTCTCATATAGCGCTTATCCGAAGCAGTCCGCCTATCTGATTGAATCGGATATCCAATATCTGACATCGGACAGTCATATAATAGCTCGCCACCCATCGGACACGTTATCCACACGTATTGAATACCATTCCGCCGACCCGTGAAACACATATACTATATATAATCCGGCGGATGTCCGCTGGGACGTCTTAAACGACATAATGTCATCATATTATCTAGGTTACTATCAGATATTAGGACTGAATGATGTGAATACCATCCCATATTAACTTACAATGCACGGCTGAAAGCTGTAGTGCGTCTATGCATGCCTACAATCATGCCTTAGTGTCAGATTCGGCGCCGCCGAATCTGAATTCGGCGCTGCCGAATCTGACATCGAAATTCGCATCTGCGTTTTCAAACGCATACCAGACCACAATACCATCCCAAATCAACTTACCATGCACGACCGAAGGCAGCAGAGCATCCACGTATGCCTACAATCATGCCTTAGTGTCAGATTCGGCGCTGTGCTCGAGCTTAAGGTTTCTACTTCTTTGTTCACATACCAGGCCACACAACCTTCTAATACCAATCTCTGATACATGTTGAAGACCACAACCTGCAATTCCCATCATCCTCCTACACGCAAACGTACAACGAAATACACAAAATGAAAATTACACCAACCGGCGATCGAATTGATGTGAAGTCCGAGTCCGCGATATACCCTATTCAGCCGTTACCTTCCCTCCTGGCGCTAATCGACAACAGCGGGAGGCTGCGATTCAGATGCCTCTCTGAAGAGTGCGCCGGTCGGGATGCCGGTTCCCCATTCCTCTGCCTCGTCGCCATGCTGCGAAGGGGTGGGAGTAGATGCGATGGAAGGCAGCGGCACCGTGGAAGAGGAGGGAGATTCCTGTGGCTCATCAGGTCTGTTTCGACGAGAGGCACGCCTCGCAGCCGGCTCCGCTTAGGAACGAGAGAAACACTAAATAGGGTATCATAACAGAGGACTAATACGTACCGGGGACATCAAGACTTCCACGAGACTTTCTCTTCGTCCCTCCTGCTGACGAACCACCCTTTGTCCCGGCAGATTCAGCGAGTTGCCGCCTGATATCCCTCCTCGACTCTGGCGTCGCAGACACATCGGCCTCTTGATTTTCCTCTGCGGACAAAGGTTCCTCCACATTCGCCTTCGCAGACTCAATGGCCTTCGGAATGGCCTTTGCTTCAGAAGACGCCATGGCTACAGCGATAGTAAGTAACGCCCTCGATACTTCAGCCCAATGCATATCGATAGCTCGATACACGCACCCTTATCGCCTCTCGCATTAGCCTTCACCTTAGGGCCTTTCTTCTCTTTCCTGATGACGATGGCTAAAAAGTAAAACAGAATTTCATTAGAGATGTTTAACAAAAAATGATTTATGAATCGTACTAGGTTCTTCCACTTCGTCATTTTCGGGTTCAGCGTCAGCCTTCTGAGGCTTCTTCGAAGAGGCCGCCGAACCTTTCCCGACGGTTGGGGAGAGCGGATCTTCGCCTTTAACCTTCCTAGAGGGCTTTCGTAGACGTTTGGAAGACGTGACGAGACCTTCCGTTTTGACGACTGTCAAAAATGCCAACACAACCATGTATGATAGCCGGAACATCAATGAAAATGAAAAAAAGGAATGTACCAATTTCGGTATTTGCCTCTGCAGCATTCTTCCTGGCGGCCCCCTTTCCCTTCGACTTCGAAGTGGAGGCCTTCTCCTTGTCTTCGGGTGGAGCGGTTGACACCCCCTTGCCCTTGGAAGCAGCTTTCGCCTTCTTGGGAGGGGCAACCGCCGTCTGCTTACCCTTAGATGCAGCCTTTTTAACTGATTTTGATATCGTCAACCACGTCAAATTAGGAGGGTAAGAAAATATTTATTTGCCTTTGACCTCGACCACCACCTCCTCCTCTTCCTCATCGTCGCTAACGTCTTCCTCTTCGCTACTAACGTCTTTCTCCTCGTCGCCAACATCTTCCTCGACGTCTTCATCAGAAAGGTTGGGCTTATTATCCAACCAACGCATCACCTTCGGAATCATGCCACGAAGGTCCTCTTCTTTCATCGATGCGATTTCATAATCGTACTTCTCACCGTGATGCCAGTCTGGGACGGACGTCTCGTATTCGGTCCAATCTGTGCCAAACATACATGTGAAAGAGGACACATGATAATACACGTATAGCCTACCGAATTCGAAGGGATCCTCATTCAAACCCGCTCCGGATTCTTTTATATATCGCTCTACGTCCTCTATACCATGCCTCTTGGCATGGAATTCCAAGCAGAGCCAATTGTCGAGAGCGGGACAACGCCAATCGGGACCCAATTCGTCGTCGACCGCAGCTGCGCGACATTGCTCCCAGGCTTCCATGATAACGCCGTCCATGTACTGTATATACTGCTTGAGCATTCTGATAGGGTCCTTGCCGAATGAATAATCTCCACGATTCTCGTTTATAACATCATGAACGTCAATATATAGTTCGAAACGGTATAGAATACGCTTCAGAAAGGCAAAGTAAGCAGCTGGGAACCTCCTCCAATGGCTCCGCGACTGGTGTTTCGGTTTGAGAATGTTAACTTCGTATACATCGATCATCCCATCGTTGTCGTCTTCATCAAATTCCAAATCGTAGTTGACTTGACGAATTAAGGCGAGGGCATGGGCGCTAGGGGGTGACTTCTTCCAATGACGGTGAGTTTGAACTCTGGAGGTAGACATCGTGCAAAATTGACGGGATGGGTAGGGATAAGCAAATGATGAAAATATGAATCGATATGGATCAAGCGCACGCTTTCAACACGCGCTACACCGGTTTGGAATAACCCGGTCAAATACACACACGTGTTCGGCATTAAAACTGACACGAGGCGCACGAGAAACAAATCATTTGCACCCGAGACATAATAATGAAATTATTAGATTCTCTTCTTCGGCCAATACTCCATATAGTATAAGTTGCTATATGGAGTACCGACCGAAGGAGAGAATCTAATAATCTCTACAGGAAAGATCTTATTATGTCTCTGGTGTCATGCCTCCGTGAATTAAGACAGATTCAAATCTGACGTTTCGATTCAAAGACATGGTTACATGTCAATGCCGACTTCTGATATACAGTAGAACTCGTCCGTCGGCCAGCCCGATCCCATTGTTGCGCGTTTACTTTCCCGCCTAACATCCTGTCTATCCCATATGGACTTGTAATATTTACGGCTTTATGAATTACGGTTTAGAGTTTTTCCCTTATTTATTAACTTTATTTTGCCTAGAAGTTGGAAGTGGAGCCTCATATGCATCGATGCGTTTGTGAAATAGAATGTCGCATCCGACTACGCCGAATGACTTTGCGATCTACAAAGACATCGTTACATACATATCAAGCCCCACCTCCATTTAATACCGACTTTCAATGTACATTGAAACATTATACGCGTGCAGCTAGGCCTTCGTGAAATAAAATGACCGATTCGGCTCAATTCACAGAGCCATTGTTATTTGCATACTACACATTTGAATTTGAAAGTGTGGCCCTACATGTATACCGGTGGTTCGCGATAGATGCGTCTACAGCCTTTCTTTTCTCTTCTGCTAATGTACGGAAATTTTTGACTTGCCTTGATTTCGGAACCAATGGACCGATTGAGCCCTCGGTACCGAGCTTCCACGTGTCACACAACTCGCGTCGAGTCATCGATGCCTGGTTTTGTCCCTCCCCCTCCCCCCATTATGATATCCCATCGTTCTATCAAAACCATATGTGTTCTTGTTTCCCTCTTCATTTTGTTTCATAAGCACCCCTCAAACGATGTTTCGTCCTCTTGTCGACTACCACACTTGGATGCGCACCACATCATAGAACCTGATGTGGGAAGCATTAATCACAATCAGACAGAAAAGGTTGTAGATTGGAATTTTCCATTCTCATTTAAAATACCACACTGCATCATAGAACTGGATGCGCACCAAATCATAGAACCTGATGTGGACAGCCTGAATTGCAACCAGACAGAAAGGGTTGTAGAATGGAACTCTTGTGGACAGATGCATTACAATATGTTCAACAATGTAGCATGGGAGCTTGAGAGAGGTGTGCAGATCATCTCACCGTTTGGAGTTGGTGACATTGGTCAGACAATGTTGTATCTTGTTGATGCTTCATTCGTTGTCGAATATAATGTTTGGAATTGTGTTGAACCAGATTTTACTGATCATCCAATATGTAACCCGGACGAAAATATCGGAATTTGTGCTATACAATTTGTTGTAGATTTCGTGACATTTTTTTATCAGCGTGTTATTAATATTGTCGATGTCTCTTCCATCTTAATTGCCTATATATTCAACGCCGTTTTGCTTTTGTTAGCATACGAATGGCCCCCGTACCTGCATACGTTACAGCTGTACACGGCTTGTTGGTGTTTAGTAACGTGTGTCACTGTGCGTGAGCGTTGTATGCGAATACGATATTCTTTGATGCGTGGATTGTTCAGGAAGCACGACTTCGCTAATTTCACGATTTATTGCAAGCGTTTTACTGTGCTATACCTTATAGCATATAATTGTCTTCGTGTATGTATTTGCGCAACCCGCTTTTTCACTGCGACACTCAACGATGATGGTCCTGTTATACGTGAGCGTGGATTATCATTAGATTTAAACAGAAACGATCAATACAGACAAGAACTATCCGAAAATTCAACCACATTTCACTTCCGTGGGGGTGGGAAAGCTGTTATATTTTCATCTGATGAGCTTCACCCATATGTAGCAGTCGATATGCAGGAAAAACAGTATCAGTTTCTTCGGTGCGTCAAAAAAGATGAGAAGCAGACTCTAGATCTTAATGGTGACATACTCTGCTGTGTGCCTCTTAATATACTCGTTCCAAAACTGACTTTAAAAACCGCGAGAGAACTTGCCAATTTACATGACATGTATATGCCTTCAAAAATCCTAGCAGTAAATGCACAGATATTGCTTGAAAATCACAAATGTGAAACTTGTCCAGACATTTATGCATTATTCAAGCCATATAAAATAGCTTCCAATGCTGAGCGTCAACAGACTTGGTACGAAAAGAATAAATATAAACGTGTTGAGTACCGCGAGCGCCGTTATCCAACATCTGAATATAAAGATAACAATAAATGTTTATCAAGGAGACACTATTGGTCAAAAAAGGATGTGAAGTTTCCGCCAGATCCACCATCTTCGGAATTATGTCAAAAGATCGTGTTGGATTTCTGTGCTGACACTTCTCCCGAGATATTTGAAGAGGCTGGTTGCGCTGTTTGTGGGAAGTTGACTCCTGTTTGTGAAATGGAAGAGCTTTCTGAGGTTGAAAACATCGGTTTGCTAAAGGTTGATGCAGTCACAAGAAAAGCCAGATCCAAAAGCTCTGATCCAGTCAGAGAGTTTAGAGGACCCATCTTAGCACCCGGTTGCAGTAGAGTTTGTCCCATATGCGTTGAATCTCTAGATAAGAACAAAATGCCAAATCTGGCTTTGGCAAACGGTATTTGGATCGGAGAGATACCAGTTGAATTACAGAACCTGACATATGCAGAACAGCTGTTGATTGCGAGAGTTCGCCATAATAGATGTATAGTAAAAGTTTCATCTGGCATGTCTAAGATGCGAGCAAATGCAATATCATTTTCGAACCCAATGCCTAAAATCTATAATGTTTTACCACCTCCTGTAGAGGAGATGGATGAAGTCCTGGCATTCATCTACACGGGACCTTGTAAACCAACTAAAGCAGATTTTATACGAACACCATTACTTGTGAGACGTCTGAAGGTATCCAAAGCTTTACGCTGGTTGAAACTTAATCATATCGACTATTATGACTGTGAAATTTCAGACAAGAATTTATCTTCGTATCCCGATGAAGGTCCTCTAGTGGTCGTGGACTACCATCCATCAATTTCGAATAAAAATCCAGAGTCAATGAGTGTACATGATATGGAAGAGGAGGATGGCACAACAGAAGGTCCTTGTCCGTTCACAGTCCATGGCCTCACAGGTGAAGAATTTTCAACAAAGACCATGAAGACCATAAAGGCTATAGCACTCCGACATTTAACGAGCGAGGGAAAGATACTTGCCATTGGACATGCAGAAACGCCAGAGTCGATCTACGGAAATCCTCAATTATTCCCTTCCATGTTGCCATGGTTGTTCCCTTATGGCTTAGGGGGTGTAGGCCAAACTGAACACAAGAACAAATTGTCCAGCATGATGCATAAGAGACATCTGCTGATGTATTACGATAAACGGTTTCAGAAAGATCCTCATTTTCCGTTGATTGCTTTTAACCATGAACAAATGAAGGAAAGCACGACCGCTGGATATCTGACAGCTGAAAGAAAGTCATTTCATGATATAACAGACAGGCTGCTGAACGTTAATTTGGAGGTCCTGTCAGACTTGACCAAACGAATGACAGAAGGGGAGAGAGTCAAACCTGATACAGAGGAAGAACGATTGTGCTTCAAACTGATCAATGACTTAGATCATGTCAATGGTCACGTTCCTGGGTCAATCACTCAGAAAAAATATATGAGAAATGAAATCTGGTCATTGATCTCGTATTTTGGTGCACCATCATGGTTTATAACTTTTTCTCCTGCTGACAACATGCATCCAATCAGCTTGTATTTTGCTGACACTCAGGAAACGTTTAGTCCAGAACTGAGACCTGAGAATGAGCGATACAGACTCATAGCTGGGAATCCAGTAGCTGGTGCTCGATTCTTTCATTTGATTGTAGAAATGTTCATCAAGCATGTATTGGGAGTGAATCAAGAACATCCTGGATTGTACGGCAAGACTGCTGCATATTATGCTACTGTTGAACAGCAAGGTAGACTGACTTTACATCTGCACATGCTCCTTTGGATTCTGAACTCATTATCTCCACAAGAAATTAGAGATCGAATTATGGACCCAAATTCTGATTTCCAGAAGAAATTGGTGGAATACTTGGAGAGCGTGCATGTAGGTGAATTTATGACGGGGACCATGGATGAAGTTAAAGAACAAGTTCAAGAACATATGAAGACTGAAGAATATAAAGATCCCACACAGACGTTGCCTGATGTCCCCCCAGAACCTGCAGACTGTGATTGTAACAAATGTGAATCTTGTGAAGGTACGGCTAACTGGTGGCGAAATTTCAAAATTACTGTGGATGATTTGATCTTGAGGTCAAATGTTCACAAGTGTCGCACTTCAATTCCAGCTGATGAGAAAAAGCAAAAGAAGGAGCGAAGAGGTTGTATCAACAAACATGGAAACTGCAAGGCACGATTTCCCAGGCAGACATTTGATAAGACTGAAGTTGATCCTAATACTGGTGCGCTAAATATAAAAAAAGGTGAAAAGTGGATCAACACTCTAACCCCAATCGTGACATTTCTTCTGCGATGTAATTCAGATGTTACCAGTCTGTTATCTGGAACTGCAATCAAGGCCATCGTCGCTTACATATCAGACTATGTCACAAAGCCTGGTTTGAAGACTTACACTATCTTTGACACTATTAGAAGTGTGTTTGATAAGAGTTCTGAAATGCTGGGTGGTACGCAGACGAGGAAAGACAAGGCCAGAAGTCTCGTAACGAAAATCGTCAATGCTCTTACGGCCAAACTGGAAATTGGTGGTCCTATGGCATCCCTATACCTTCTAGGAAATCCTGATCATTACACCAATCAGCGTTTCGTTGTATTCTACTGGAAAAGCTATGTTACAGAGGTTTTGAAAGCTTGGAAGCAAGATGATGATGTACGGTCCGACAAAGTTGTTCTTCTAAAAAATGTCGATGGTGAATATATTGGATTATCAATGGTAGATGATTATATGTACAGGCCATATGAGCTGAATGAAAAATCCTTGTATGAATGGATTCAGATATCCACAAGACTGAAACGCAGTAAGGCAGAACAGAAAAAATTTCAGAGTCAAAAGCATGAAGTTGTGAAGCCACCAGTCGTCTTATGGGCTGATGAAGATGTTGATACAGATTTTGAAAGTGGTTCAGAATATTCAGATTCTTTTCAAGCACCAAAGAAAGTGGATCTTCACGGGAAATATGCATTTTTGCAAAATCACCCACTTCATGAAACTCATCAAATCAGTATATCCAAGTCCAAAGTTCTGGTGCCCAATTTTGCTGGAGGATCATTACCTAGATGTGACAGAGGGGATAGAGAGTACTACTGTACAACAATGTTGACGTTGTTCAAACCATGGAGGCATGGAAAAAACCTTAAAGAAGACGACCAGTCTTGGGATGAAGCTTTCACAGATTACAAATTCACTCTACGTCAAACTGAGCTGATGAAATTCTTCAACATACGTTATGAATGCAACGATGCCAGGGATGATTATTCTAAACTTCTGAAGCAGAAAAATGCAACAGATGGTGTCTTTCCTCGCTGGTTTTCATCTGATGATAACGATAACTTTGATGATGATAGTTACAATGATGGTAGTGACTTTGCAGTCCACGAAGAGCATGAAGAAGATCAATACACCTTTGTTGGAAAAAAGGGTCAACAAAGAATGGAACAGATGGCTGAAATCCAGAAGATTGTAACTTCAGCTGGCTGGCTGGATCAGTGCCCCGATGGACCCCCATCAATGGACTTTGCAGAAATTGAACCTGAAGAGTTACCACCTTCACAATGGGATGCGGCTGTTCAGGAAAAGCGTCAACAGGTCTTGGCTGAAAGGAACAAAGCACTTCCTGCACAGTCTGGGAAGAAATCTGGCAAAGACCCGAACCAGAATGATGTTCGAATTGTAGACAGATCATATCTTCAGAAGAACTTTAAAGCTCAGTCAGAAACAGCTCAAAAATTGATTGAAGATGTTGTTGAGAAATTTGAACTTACCTCTGAGCAAGAAAGGGCATTCAGAATTATCGCAAATCACGCAGTTGCCCCTGGATCTGAACAGTTAATTATGTATGTAGGTGGTATGGGAGGCACTGGAAAATCACAAGTCATCAAGGCTCTCATGGACCTTTTTAAAGCCAGAAATGAATCTCACAGATTTGTTGTCTTGGCACCCACAGGAACTGCAGCAGCTCTTCTGCAGGGTTCGACCTATCACTCATTTTTAGGAGTCCCTATCGAAGGTCAGACAGCTTTGAGGAATGAGACCACAAATAACGCACAAGTCAAAGCAAGGCTGGATGGAGTCGAATATATATTTCTGGATGAGGTCTCTATGGTTTCATGTGATGATAATTACAAGATCAGCTCTCAACTTGCAAAGGCATTGAATGAATTTGACTTGCCATATGGTGGAGTAAATATGATATTCTCAGGGGACTTTGCTCAATTGCCACCTGTATTTGGATCACCTCTTTATAGTGGTACTGTGGGTACACAGCTGATGTCACGGATGACTGTCCAAGGTCAAAAAGCTGCTATTGGAAAGGCACTCTGGCATCAAGTGACCACTGTTGTGATACTTAGAAAAAATATGAGACAACGGACACAAACTGCACAGGATGCTAAAATGAGAACTGCTCTTGAGAATATGAGATATGCTGCTTGCACTCCTGAAGATATTAAGTTCTTGAAAACTCGAATTGCAGGAAGACGTCCAGATCAGCCAAAACTCTCAGATAAAGAAATCAGAAATGTTTCCATAATCACTGCATTGAATGTTCAGAAAGACAGAATTAATGAACTTGGGAGTACACGATTCGCCGCAGAGACCGGTCAGACCTTAACACATTTTTATTCTATTGATAGGTTTGGCATTCCCCCTGATGCGGCAGAGAAGCGATCCAGAGGTAGAAAATCAAAGCCATCTGGTAAACAAATGTCCAACGAAATAAGCCCTGCTTTGCAAAAAATCATTTGGAATCTACCCCACTCTGCTACAAATCATTTTCCGGGAAAGCTGTCCCTGTGTATTGGTATGCCTGTAATAATCAGGAATAACGACGCTACAGAGCTTTGCATTACTAAAGGGCAAGAAGGTCACGTTTTGGGATGGCAAGCAGGAAGAGGCATACGTGGACAACTTGTCTTAAACACCCTTTTCATCAAACTGGACAAACCTGCAAAAACAGTCAAAATCAATGGACTTCCTGAAAATGTGGTTCCTATCACTAAAGGTTCAAAAAACATAGAGTGCACTTTTTCGAGTGATTTAAAAGAATACCTTCACAGAAGTCAAGTATGGGTATTGCCTAATTTTTCCATGACAGACTATACATCACAGGGGAAGACCAGACCCAAGAATCCAGTCGACTTGAGCAATTGCCGAAGCCATCAATCTTACTATACCTGTTTGTCAAGAAGTGCAACTGCAAGTGGAACTGTTATTGTGCAGTCGTTTTCCCCTCGACTCATCACATGCGGAGCTTCAGGTTATCTGAGACAGGAATTCCGTGAACTTGAGCTATTGGATGAGATTACCAAGCTCAGATATGAAGGAAATCTTCCAGATCATATTCAAGGCAACTTCAGAAACCCTTTGATCAGAGCATATCAGAAATGGAAGGGTATAGACTATGTACCTCCTTTAACTCATCCTGCTTTGACTTGGTCTATCAAAGATCCGATGCCCCTTCTGCCTGTGGTAACAGATGCACCCTGGCAAATCATTGACAAGGAAAAAGCAAAGGAAATTAAGGTTGAGACTACAAGTATTCAGTCTGGATTTGTTACAGCTAAAGGCAGTGTGTCTGTCAAGTCAGTTGCAGTTAAGGGCATTGTTTATGTTAAGTCAGAAAAAAAGCGAAGTCTTGAAGAAGCTGAAATTTCGAGTGCAAGTGTTAAGAAAATGAAGACAGCTCAGATGATAACAGGTTATGATAATTCCTCCTCGCCTTCTGGACTCATATGGGATAATGACAATTACAGCTGTGCATATGATGCACTCCTTACAATATTATATGAAATATGGTCCACTGACACGAACACTTGGACAAGACGATTCAAGAAAATAAACCAGCGTCATCTCAAGTCCCTATCTTCCTGTTTCAAAAAATATATGAATGGTCAGGCAAGTTTTGAAACTGTCAGAGACACTATCAGACAAGAACTTCACTCTCAGAGTCCTGATCAATTTCCATATGGAACCAGAGGCACAAGCGTTTCAGCTTTAGTATCAACAATTCTTGCCCCTCAAAGTCCTGTGGCCTTCTCAACTCTTGAATGTACTAAGTGTGAATATTCTGAATTATCAATCAATGACAGACTAGAATTTGTGTTATACCAGAAAGGAGATACACCAAAATCAACTTGTAATTGGCTTGGGTCTTTACAGCATGAAACCCATGAAATATGTCCACAGTGTTTCTCTGAAATGATGCAGCCTATTAGTTTCAAGATTTCCCCAAGCATGTTGGTCTTTGAAATTAACACGAGGAATATTAAGGTCAGTAAAACCTTGAAATTTGAGCAGGAAGGTAGAACAGCAGTGCTTGATGTCAGAGGGTTAATATACCATGGGGATTTCCATTTTACATCTCGTATTATTGGAACTGATGGTATTGTATGGTATCATGATGGTATGACCACTGGGAGTAACTGTGAAAATGATGGAGATTTTGACAAGTTCTCTTCTAATGATTTGTTGAATTGCAGAGGGAAAAAACTAATATTAGTGGTGTATGCAAGAGTTTAATTATAAGGGGACAATGTAGATAGGCTGATGTGTGTGTATTTTAGAATGCCAATCAAATGGTTTATGCAAATTCTCCTGTTTTCAAAGTTGAAAGCAACATAGAAAAAATAATATGGAAACACCAAATTTTTCTGTTATTGTACACAAGAACCAATTAAACCTGATGGGACTCGTACATGCCATGCGAAGCAATGGCCCACTCCCCCAAGTCCTATATATATATAACCCTAAGATGTGGGAATACCTTCCAGGTTTAACACCCTCATACCTGAGGGGGCCTGCTGCACCATCGGGGATACCTCCCCGAGTTATTCTCCTCAGGTGTGATTGCAATGTCAGCTGCAAAAGTGGACCCAGAA
>Ga0137415_10001228_pt1 | contig 25366 bp, 20 predicted proteins | sample CZODoug3_1_1_16f_FD_183082 | JGI IMG/M metagenome (GOLD analysis project Ga0137415, IMG submission 183082) | Vadose zone soil fungal communities from Angelo Coast Range Reserve, California, USA - CZODoug3_1_1_16fungal (Hybrid Assembly) | ecosystem: Environmental > Terrestrial > Soil > Vadose...
CGAGCAGCGTAGTGACGACAAAGATAATGAACACCGCCGGGAGATTGAAGATCGCCGTTACCTGGGCCAGGGTTGCCGGGTCAGTTCCCAGGACCTTTATTTGGTCCAGCAGCGGTGCGCTGCTCGCCACCCAGCCGGCTTTTGCCTTCAGGAGCTCTGCAAGCGCGGGAGAAAGTTGAATCAAGTCAGTCCCGCGAGCCGCCGATAATGTAGGCGGAATGTTGATGCCAAAATCGTGCAGGAACGACACCACATAGCCGGACCAACCGATGGCCACGGTGATCGCGCCGACGGCATATTCGAGGATCAAATCCCAACCGATGATCCAGGCGATGAGTTCGCCGAGCGTGGCGTAGCCGTAGGTGTAGGCGCTTCCGGACATCGGCACGACTGACGCGAATTCGCTGTAGCACAACGCGGCGAAGATTGACGCCACGCCGGCCAGCACGAATGACAGGACCACGGCCGGCCCGGCATTTTGCGCGGCGACGGTGCCAGTAAGCACGAAGATGCCCGTGCCGATAATCGCGCCGATGCCAAGCGCGGTAAGGTTCATCGCGCCGAGGGCGCGCTTGAGACTGTTGTCGGTAAGCGCTTCAGCCTGCAGGTCCGTCACGCTCTTGCGTCGAAATAAATTCATTTTGGTAGTTGGTAGTTGGTTTGCTAAATGCGTCCTTCGCGCGCGGCAAGTCAAACAAATATCAGGTCGCTGCTGGCCCTGATTTTCTCCAGAGGAAGTAAACCGGCACGCCCGCGAGCACGATGAGCAGGCCGGGCCACGTCGTCGCCGTCTGATAGATAAAGAGCACCAAGAGGATCACGGACGCGCCGACGATATAAAGAGCGGGCACGATCGGGTAACCGAAAGCTTTATAGGGACGCTCAGCGTCAGGTCGTTTCCGGCGCAGCACGAAGATGCCGATGATCGTCAGGATGTAAAAGATGAGCGCCGCCGAAATGACATAGTCGAGCAGGTTGCCGTAAAGATTGCCGTAACCCGTGACCGTGCCGGCAGCGTCTGTCTTAACAGTGCGCGGCAAAACGAGGACCCCGGCCCAAATGCCTTGAATGATGAGGCCCCAAGCGGGCACGTGATTGTTGTTCAACTCGCCTACACGACGGAAGAAGAGACCGTCGCGCGCCATCGCATAGTAAGCGCGCGCGCCCGCCAGAATCAGTCCGTTGTTGCAGCCAAAGGTCGAGACCATGATCGCGACGGCCATGATGGTGGCGCCGGCCCCGGGAAAGATTACGTTCGCCGTCTCAGACGCGACGCGATCGCTGGGTGCATTTTGAATTGCGGCGAAAGGCAGCGCCGCCAAATAAGCGACGTTGGCGAGCAGATAAAGTCCGATGACGAGAATCGTGCCGAGCGCCAGCGAGAGCGGAACGTTCCGGCGCGGATTTATCACTTCGCCGGCTGTGAAGGTGATGTTGTTCCAGGCGTCGGCGGAGAAAAGCGAATTCGTTTGCGCCACGCAGATGCCCACGAAAAGCCCGAAGGCAGTGGCGGCGGTCAAGCCTTGCCCGACATCCTGCAAATTGCCGCGCAGGCTCCAGAAGTCGCCGAAGTTCGCCGCGCCCGCGCCCGACCTCACGCCGACGATGATGCCGAGCAGGATGAGCGCGATGAGTGCACCGGTCTTCGCTGTCGTGAAGACGTTCTGCACGAGCTTGCCAAGTTTTAGACCGCGCGTGTTCATGAAAGTCAGGAGCGCGATGAGCGCCAGGCCGACTGCCTGGGCCGTTGAGAGCGAGAGCGCGTAGTTGCCAAAACGAACGGGCGGGATCAGATAATTCGACTCCGACACCCATGGAATCAGCACGCCCGTGTAGCGCGCGAAGCCGACGGCGACCGCCGCGATGGTGCCGGTCTGAATCACGAGAAAAAGCGTCCAGCCATAAAGGAAGCCCCAGAGCGGCGAGAATGCTTCGCGCAGGTAAACGTATTGGCCGCCAGCCTTCGGCATCATCGCCGCCAACTCACCGTAGGAGAGCGCCGCCATTAGGGTCAGCAGGCCGGTGACAAGCCAGACGACGAGCAACCAACCCGGCGAGCCGACTTGGCGCGCAATGATTGATGAGACGATGAATATGCCCGAGCCGATCATCGAGCCGGCGACGAGCATCGTCGAATCGAGTAGGCCGAGTCCCCTAACAAACTTGGCGTCGTTGGTTGTAGGTGGCTGTGACATGGCGCTTCTGAGTTTGAGCCGTTCGGATTTCGCGGAGAGTTAACCACCACTTAACGCGACGGGGCAATGCAATCCATCCTTTAGCCTTTCAACCCTTCCCGCGCAATTCCAGTGGCCTTACGAAAAATGAGATAGACATCGGAAGAAATGTTTCAATGAAGAATTTTGACGCAGCATGAACTGTGCTATTCTCCCGCCCCGTGCCGGCCTCGAATTGTTTCCCACCTACGCGAAAAACATTGTCGATCTTGCTCGCGAGCGTGGCGCTTGCCGCCGAACTGCTCGGCGCAAACCAGCCTGCTCCAGTATCGGTATCGGCACAGTCGCCGCCGCAATTTGAGGCGTTGCCTCTGGTGCGTTCACGACAAAATCATTTGCTCGTGCGCGCTTACATCAATGGCCGGCCGGCCTGGTTATGCGTGGACAGCGGAGCCCCGGTGAGCGCGATCGCCCTGGATCGCCGCGGCCATTTCCGGCTCACCGGAATTCCCGGCAGCTCGAAACTTCCACCGCATCTTCAGATCAATGGCGCCTTGAGCAATGTTGCCATCGCGCGTGAGTTTCGCCTCGGCGCGCTCAATCTGGTCGATGAGCCGGTCGTGACGATCGATCTGGGCAGCTCCACCCGCACCGCACGCTTCCTTCACGAGCAGCAGATCGACGGCATTCTCGGTGCGGACATTCTTTTTCCGACCAACGCGGTCCTCGATTGTCAGCAGCAGGTTCTCGTTTTAAAGATGGATCCCGACGTGGCCGGGCGCGCGCCCGGCCTCGACTTCCGCGGATTCCGCAGCACGCCGATTCATGTGAGCGACGCTTTCAATTTGTACGTCGATAGTTCCATCAACGGCACGGCGGCCAAGTTAATGATCGACACCGGTGCGTTTGCCACCCTGCTGCATCGCTCCTTTGTTCACCGGTTGCGGATCCCGGTGCACGAAACGCCCTTCAGCTCCGCTGCGGTGAATTTGAAACAGCGCGACGTTCAGATCGCGCGGATTAAGCGCCTCTCGGTCGCGTCCGTCAACATCCTGGGAAAGGACGTGGGTGTGATCGACATGGAAGGACTGCTCCACAACGGCTTGTTGGAGGCATCACCACCCGTCGCCGGATTGCTCGGCGCGGAAATCCTGCGTCAACATCACGGCATCATCGATTTCGGAACGCGCACGCTTTATCTGAAACGGTAGGACTGTAGTCGCTTCGCTCCGCGAAGCGCGACCCGGGCGTGCCAAGCCGACGCGCGCGAGCCGGAGAAACTGCTCGATCAATTACGCCGCCACGAAACGTCACCGCCCTATTCGACGTCGATCTCGCGCACGCCTTTCTGCGCGCGAATGGCTTCGACTTGGTTCCGGATTTTGTCGCCCAGACTAACCGCGGATGGGATCGCTTCGATAAAAATAAATGGCGAGGAAGTGTCCGACGTGTTCATCTGCACGTTCTCGACTCCGAACATGCGATAGAGAAATGGTTGCCGCGTCTCGAGATCTTTCACGCGATACAATTCCAGCGTGTCGGTCACTTTGCTGAAAATGCCCTCCGTGATTTTGAGACGCTCAGTCGTCAGCTCGTAAATTTTATTTTTCGTTTGGAGATAACGGGAGAGCGCAATAAAGATCGGCACGATGAGCCAGCAAAAAAGTCCGCACAAAATGAAGACGCCAAGATTCTTCCACTGCGATGATGCGCCGCGCCAAACCGTTTGTTCCGGCATGCGGAATTGTTAGCCCGATGCCTTCAATCACACAAGCATTCGTCCTCGGTGCGGGACTCGGCACGCGTTTGCGACCGCTCACCGATGATTTGCCCAAGCCGCTCATTCCGATCTTCCAAAAGCCGCTCATCAGCTTCGCCCTCGATCATTTGATCGACATCGGCGTGGAGTCTTTCATCATCAACACGCACAAGCTGCCGAACTCTTTCCAGCGCTTTTTCTCGGAGAAGAACGACTACGAAGGTTATTCCATCAAGCTGGTGAACGAGCCCGTTCTGCTCGAGACGGGCGGCGGCATCAAGAACGTCGAAGCCGATCTCGGGGTGAAACCCTTCATCACCTACAGCGGCGACATCCTCACTGACGTCGATCTGCAAGCGTTGATCGACGAGCATTTGCGCTGCGGAAACGATGTCACCCTGGCGTTGCGCAATACCGGTCTGGCGGCCTCGGTTGCTTTTCGCAACGGTCGCGTGGTCGATATCTCGAATCGCTACGGCGTCGCCGGCAACTATGACTTCGCCAACATTGCAGTTTGGAATCCCGAGATCTTCGAGCGGATTCCACCAAATCGAAAAATTTCTTTCATTCCGATTATCGCCGATTGGATCGGCGCCGGCGGCAAGATCGGCGGCGTTGTCCTCAATGAGGCGAAGTGGTTCAACATTGGTTCGCGGATTGAGTATCTCGAAGTGCATCAGATGGTCTCTGAAGAACATTGGAAACCGCGTTACCTGAAAACGCCGGGCTGGCCTGAGTCGGTCGCCGCCAGCGCCATCGTCGATCCAACCGCGCAATTACGCGGATGCTCGGTTGTTGGAAAAGATTGCCGCGTCGGAGAGGACGCGATTTTGGAGGACACAATTTTGTGGCCGGGTGCACAAATTGCTTCCCGAAGTGAGTTGTTCGGTTGTATTGTCCGCACCCGCCGAAAAGCCGAGGGCGTTCATCGCAACATCGACATCTGACCCCATGAGAACCGATCTGCTCCTTCGCCGAACGCGGATGTACTTCCCGCGTTTCGATGTCGACAAAGTAAGAATCGCGCCGATCGAAAAAGGCGGCTCGGACCGGAAATTTTATCGCGTACGTTGTTCGCCAGGGCAGACGCTCATTCTGGTCAAATACAGCCTCGAGCGCGAAGAAAATCGGCACTACGTCCAGATCGCGAAGTTTCTCGTGGCCCATGGCGTTCGCGTTCCGAAAATTTATTATCATGATCCGGACGAGGGTTTGATCTGGATCGAAGATCTCGGGGACAAGGATTTATTCAGTTATCGGCGCGAAAGCTGGGTGGTGCGGCGCACGTTCTACGAATCGGCGCTGGATGAAATTTCGAGGCTGCATCGGTTGTCCGACGACACGTCGCGCGCGATCCGCCAAGATTTGCCGGCAGAATTCAACGCCGCGCTTTACGTTTGGGAGCAGAATTATTTTTTCGACAACTGCCTCGGCCGCAATTTCAAGATCGACAATGCGTCACTGCGCGAGCTGGCCGCGCTTCCGGCTTTGCGCGAAATCGCGGAACGCCTTGCTCGTTTGCCGCGAGTTTTGGTGCATCGCGATTTTCAATCACAAAACATTCTCATGCGAAACGGCCAGGCATACCTCATCGATTTCCAAGGCATGCGGCCTGGTCTGCGGGAATACGATCTCGCGTCGTTGCTTTTCGATCCATATGTCGATCTTTCCAACGCGGAGCGCGCCGAATTAATCGCGTATTACCGTGGGCGGCAGACCGAAAACGGATTGACCATCGACGGCGATTTCGACGACACACTGCGATTGTGCGCAATGCAGCGTTTGATGCAGGCACTGGGCGCTTATAGCTTCCTCGGACTCGTCAAACGGCACAAAGATTTTCTGCAATATATATCGCCGGCGATGAAATCATTAGGCGCGATCATCGCTGGAATTGACGGACTGCAGCCGCTCGGGGCGACGCTGGATCGCTTGATCTGACCAACTAAACCAGAAACGGATTCGTCCGCCGTTCGGTTCCGATCTTTGTCGGCGGCCCGTGGCCTGGCAGCACGGTCACGTTGTCGCCGAGCGGAAATATCTTTTTTCTGATGCCTTCGAACAGAAGATCGGCATCTCCACCCGGCAAATCCCAGCGACCGACGCCACCGGCGAAAAGCACGTCGCCGCCGATGAGCAATTCGTCTTTGCGCGAGAAGAAGCAAAGGCTGCCGGGACAATGACCTGGCACTTCGAGCACTTCCATTTCCAGGCCGAGAAATTTTCTCGCTGACGTCTCCTCAATCAGAAAATCCGGCTTCACCGGCTCGACTTCCAATTCAAAACCGAAGCTCCGAAAAAATTCGGGATCAGAAATCATAGGCGCAGTTTGAGGGTGACAACCGATCTGGCAATTGAAGTGTCGCTGGATTTTTGCCACATCGGGGACGTGATCGAAGTGCCCATGCGTGAGAAGCAGGAGACCGACATCGACATGGCGCGATTCGAGCCAATGGCAAGCGCCGTCGGGCGCGTCGAACAGAATCCGGCCCGCTGGGGCGTCAACGAGATAGCAATTGGTCTCGAAAATGCCGCCGCAGAAGGTTTCGTAGGTCAACACGCAGAATTGTAGCCGAGGTTTAATAATGACGGAGCACGAATGACGAATGTGGAAGGAATGACGAAGCCCGAACGGGTGTTGTCATTCGAACATTCGAGCTTCTTTCGCCATTCGTCATTCGGATTTCGTCATTCCGTTATTGAATGTTTGTCCATATCGGTTGTCTCATCTCCTACATGTCGATTTTTGGGTCGCCATCTTGCGTTCCGCTCTGAAATCTGCGAACATGGGAAACCGCTTTTTCCTCGAATGAGACGTTTTGGTTCATTGCTGGCCGCTTCCGCGGTCGTTTTTGTCTTCGCCGTGAGGCCCCAGCCGGTCCTGGCGAAGGCGGATGCAGAGAATATTTGCGTCTCGGTCGGCCGGCTTCTGGAGGAAGGGCATTACACGCAGCAAAAGCTCAACGATGAACTGTCGAGAAAATTTCTCCAGACTTATCTCGAATTGCTCGATTACAGTCATCTTTTTTTCACGCAGCAAGATATCGATGCGCTCAATGCGAAATATAGCAGCTCGCTCGACGATGACGTTCTTCTGGGCAATCTGAAACCAGCCTACGAAATTTACGATCTCTATGCCAAACGCGTGGATGCGCGTGTCGCCAAGGTGAAAGAGTTGCTCAAGCAGCCCATCGATTTTAAGACCGACGCGACGATTGAGCTCAGCCGCCAAAAAGCGCCCTGGCCCAAAGATGAGGCCGAAGCCGATCAGCTCTGGCGCGGCCGCATCGCGAACGAACTGTTGCAGGAACATTTGAGCGAGCACCCGCTCGAGCCCGGGCCGCAACTGGTGATGCGGCGTTACGATCGCCTCGCCCGCAACGTCCACGAGGAAGACAGAGACGAACAAGTAAAGCTCTTCCTCGACGCGCTCGCACAAACTTACGACCCACACTCCGAGTACCTGAGCAAGGCCGACCTGAAGAATTTTAGCATTAACATGGGCCTCTCGCTCGTGGGAATCGGCGCCGTGCTCCGCACCGAAGACGGCTACGCCAAGATCGAGAGCCTCGTTCCGGGCGGGCCCGCCCAGGCGGATGGACGGTTGAAAGTGGGCGACCGAATTACCGCCGTGGCGCAAGGCTCGGCCGACTATGTCGATGTTCGCGAGATGCGGCTGGACAAAGTCGTGGAGATGATTCGTGGCAAAAAAGGCACGCATGTGCGCCTGCTCGTGATTCCGTCAGACGCCGCTGACCCTTCCCGCCGCAAGAATGTCGAGCTCGTGCGCGATGAGATTAAACTGAAAGATCAGGAAGCGCGCGCGGACATCATTATCAGGAAGGATGAGAACGGCGACCCCATAAAACTCGGCTGGATCACGCTCCCATCGTTTTATGCCGACATGGATCACCACCAGAAAAGCACCACGCGCGATGTGTTGGCGCTGCTCAAGCGGCTGAAGAAAGAAAACATCGCTGGGTTGGTGGTCGATCTTCGGCGCAACGGCGGCGGCTCACTCGAGGAAGCGATTTCGCTCACCGGGCTGTTCTTGAAATCCGGGCCGATCGTGCAGACGAAGGATTTTCACGATCACATCTCAATTTCGAGCGATCCCGATCCGGGCATCGCTTATACCGGACCGCTGGTGGTGTTGACCAGCCGGCAAAGCGCCTCGGCCAGCGAGATTTTTGCGGCGGCGCTTCAGGATTACGGACGCGCGGTGATTGTCGGCGACAAGAACACCTTCGGGAAAGGCACGGTGCAAACGATCCTTGAGATCGGACGATTCACTTCGCTGCTGGGCAGCCGTTCGCAGGATGATGGCGCGCTCAAGTTGACCATCCAAAAATTTTATCGCGTCGCGGGTGGCTCGACGCAGCTCCACGGAGTCGCTTCCGATATCGTGTTGCCGAGTCTGAGCGACCTGCCGGAGCTCGGAGAAGGGGCGCTGAAGAACTGCCTGCCCTACGATGAGGTGGCCAAGGCGAAGTACACCAAATGGTCGGACACGCATTCCCTTTTCCTCGATCAATTGAAGCGACGCTCAGCGGAACGCGTTCAGAACGATCCGGAGTTTCATTATGTGTCGGAAGACATGGGGCGGTTGCGCCAGAAGCTCAATGATAACCGGATCTCGTTGAATGAAGATGTGCGGCGCAAGGAACTCGAGGACGATAAAATTCGCAAAGAAACGCGCTCGAAGGAACGTCTGGCGCGTCATGAAGAAGAACCGCGCATCTATCGTCTCACGCTCGACACCGTCGATAAACCAAATCTCCAACTGATCATGTTCCCGGGAAAACTGGCCGCCGCGAAAAAAAGCGGAGTTTCCACGAAGGTCGCACCCGAAGCTGCGTCTGATGCGGATTCGGATTTGATCGGCGGCGAGGGCGACACCAAGGAGCCAGCCATCGATCCTGAGCGCGACGAGACATTGAATATTCTCAGTGATCTTGTCGATCTGACGCGCGGTCCCAAGACGGCCAGCGTGCGTCCGTAGCCCCGCAAGCTTTCGGGGCTGGCGATTCTCAGGGCCACCAAACGGGCGGCGCAAACCGCCTATCGAAGTACGGATCGAACCGTGGATCCACAAACGGATTGCGTCCTCTGAACATCGGGGATCGCGATTGTTCGGAATAACGGCCGCGCGGGGTCCGGCCAAACACAGTCACCGGAGTTCCGACATCCACGGTGTTGTAAAACGCGATCGCGTTTTCTTCCGGCAGACGCACGCAACCGTGCGACGCCGGGTAGCCTGGCAAGTAGCCGGCGTGCATTCCGTTCGCCCCATCAAACCGCATGAAATAACGCATCGGCGCGGGAATGAATTTCCCGCCGCGCGGCACCGGCATGTCCGCGTCGGCGTCCGGAACGATGGTCTTGCCGCGCGCATCCACGATCTTGCCGTACATGTTCGAGAAATGATTGAGTTCTTTCTCGATTATTTTGAAAGCGCCGTTTCCGGTAAGATGTCCGTAGCGGCCAGTTGAAATGGGCGTCGAAAGAACGATGCGGCTGTTTCGAATGAGATACGCAGTCTGTTCCTGCAAATCGATCTCGACCGATGTTTGCGCGCGCAATGAAATGATCGCGCAGAACAAGATCGTTAATCTCAATAACGCCTTCACAAAATCTTGAACCCGCGTGCGGTAGAAAAGTCTCAGAAGTTCGCAGGCGACACACCGTCAACCAACACCGCCCTCGGCGACTCAGGTGGATCGAGCAGTCCCTTGCTCGATGCTAAAGATAATGTCGGCGAAGCCGAGACTTGATTGGCATCGCCCGACGGAGCGGCCTATCCACCTATACCGCGATCGACGCTTTGATCGAGGGATGAGGGTCGTAACCGATCAGCTCGAAGTCTTCGAACTTGAAGGCGCGAATGTTTTTGATCGCGGGATTCAATTTCAGCCGCGGCAAAGATCGACAATCACGAGTGAGCTGTTCACGCGCTTGCTCGAGATGATTTTGGTAAAGATGCAGGTCGCCAAAGGTGTGAACGAAATCGCCAGGCCGCAGATCGACCACCTGCGCGACCATCAAGGTGAGCAGCGCATACGACGCGATGTTGAAGGGCACGCCCAGAAAAAGATCAGCGCTACGTTGATAAAGCTGGCAGCTCAGCTCGCCATCCTGCACGTAAAACTGAAAGAGGACGTGGCACGGCGGTAACGCCATCCGCTCAATCTCCGCTGCGTTCCACGCGTTCACGATCAAGCGCCGGCTCTGCGGATTTTCTTTGATCTCCGAGATGACATTGTCGATCTGATCGACGCGCACGCCATTCTCGCCGCGCCAATCGCGCCACTGCGCGCCGTAAACGCGCCCGAGGTTGCCATGTTCATCCGCCCACTCGTCCCAAATCGTCACGCCGTGCTCGTTGAGATAACGAACGTTGGTGTCGCCGCGCAAGAACCAGAGCAGCTCGTAGATGATCGATTTGAGATGCAGCTTCTTTGTCGTGAGCAGCGGAAAATTTTTGCGCAAATCAAACCGCGCTTGCGCGCCGAAGATCGATAATGTGCCCGTGCCGGTACGATCGGCGCGGGGCCGGCCATGTTCGAGAACACGCCGGAGAAGCTCGTGATATTGCCGCACGCTTAAAGGTACTGCGGCTGGCTTTTCACGACAAGCGTGCGCGAACGATCAGCCAAAAAAGCGCGAGCGCGAAAAGGGGCAACGGGCACCACGAACCAATGGCGAGCACTGACCAAAAGCTGAACAACGCAACGTCACGCAACGTTGGCGGTGTAGGCGACATGTGCAATCCAAGTTGATCGCGCAACCCGCCGACTGTGCCTTGGTCGAGATGCTTTTCGTCAAAACCAATGTGATACAAATTCATTTTCGCCTGTCGGCCGCGCATGAAGGCGCGAAACAGTCTTCGCGGGGCGACGATGAGCCCGGCGCCCCACCCGCCCAGATCGAGAATCCACGCCGCATAATAATGCTCGCAGCCACCGCCGATCTCCCAGGCCGAGATTTCCGCTTCGCCCGGCCAGTCGGTTTTGTAATTCGTGGCGATGTGGTGAAGGTCGTGCAGTCGGGCCGCGGCCACGCGGGCAGAGCAGTTCGGAAAATAAAATGGTAGCGGTTTAGTTTCTACGCGGACCCACCGGCCCGCGTAACCGCCGTCCGGACCGAGATTGCTACGGGCGAAGAACAGATCCCGCGCCTCCCGCAACGACATCGTGTCGGGGTACGCGTTCACATGCGCAATGTCGCCGCAGCTGTACCAGCAAGACAAGAGCGAGGTTCCGTGGAGTACCGCTTCTCGGCTGCGCCGACATTATTTTGCCTCTATCCCAACCAGGTTTTTTGTGAGGCGAGTTCGCCTTCAAGCTGTTGCTTGCGCTTGTTCAGCTTTTGTGAGGCGAGTTCGGCTTCAAGCAGTTGCTTGCGCTCGTTCAGCGTTTGCAGACGAAGCTGCCAGCGGTGGAGCTGAATGTTGAGCTGATTGATGTAACCCGTGATCTCCGTTCGCTGCGATTCGTTTTCTTTTAAACAGTGTTCCAAGTCCCCAGGCTGTTCGTGATCGGTCGGTTCCGTTTGGGATGAAACTTTTTTGGCCGAGCGCGAACGCGGCACTCGAATGAGTTGTTGGCAGCTCTCACACTTCAACGTCGTCCCGGCAGTCGCCCGATCCAGCTTGAGCGTAGTGCGGCAGTGCGGACATTGGAAAACGATGTCGTGCGCAGTGTTTGCAGACGATTCTGAAGGTTCTGTGGAATTCGTCTGCATCCCGGCAGAAAAAAAAGCAAAGGTTATACCATTCTCACCGGAACGTGACAGCGTGACACTTTTGGGTTTCCTTGCTCGTGGATTTTTGTGCCATCCTGTCGCCTATTAACAATGCGACCTCAGATCCGATATTGACGTTAGCTATTAGAAATAAGTGACTTATGTAGTTATTGTCCAGTGCGGAATGGCTTTTGCTAAAGAGCGCGTCGGAGGATTGTACTCAAATGGCTAAAGTTTTAGGTATCGATTTGGGCACCACCAACTCCTGCATGGCCGTAATGGAAGGTGGCGACCCGGTAGTTTTGGAAAATTCGGAAGGCGCGCGGACCACCCCTTCGGTAGTTGCATTTACAAAGAACGGCGAGCGGCTGGTCGGCCAGGCCGCGAAACGGCAGGCGGTGACGAATCCGCAAAACACGGTTTTCTCGATCAAGCGCTTCATGGGCCGCAAGTACGATGAGGTCCATGAAGAAGAGCATCGCGTGCCCTACAAAGTCGTGAAAGCGGCGAACGGCGACGCGCACGTACAGCTGGAAGTCAACGGCCAGCGCAAGACTTTTTCGCCGCCGGAAATTTCCGCGATGATTTTGTCGAAGATGAAGGCCGATGCGGAAGCGAAGCTCGGCGAAAAAATCACGCAGGCGGTCGTCACCGTGCCGGCGTATTTCAACGATTCGCAGCGTAACGCGACCAAAGACGCGGGCAAAATCGCCGGTCTGGAAGTCTTGCGCATCATCAACGAGCCGACGGCGGCGTCGCTGGCTTACGGCCTCGACAAAAAGAAGGACGAGAAGATTGCCGTTTACGATTTGGGCGGTGGCACGTTCGATATTTCCGTGCTCGAAATCGGCGATGGCGTTTTCGAAGTGAAAGCGACCAACGGCGACACGCACCTCGGCGGTGACGATTGGGACGCCAAAGTGATGGATTGGATCGTCAGCGAATTCAAGAAAGAGAGCGGCATCGATCTCACGAAACAGCCGGATGCGGTCCAGCGCATCAAGGAAGAAGCTGAGAAAGCGAAGATCGCGCTCTCGAGCTCGCAGGAATACGAGATCAATCTGCCGTTCATCACGGCGGACGCGAGCGGACCGAAACACATTCAGAAAAAGCTGACCCGCTCGAAGCTCGAGCAGCTCACGGATGATCTGTTTCAACGCACGATCAAGCCGGTCAAAGATTGCCTCGCTGATGCCAAGCTTTCCGAGAGAGATGTGAATGAGCTGGTGCTCGTCGGCGGCATGACGCGCATGCCGAAAGTGATCGAAACGGCGCGCAAGTTGATCGGCAAAGAGCCGCACAAGGGTGTAAACCCAGATGAAGTCGTCGCGGTCGGCGCGGCCATTCAGGGCGGTGTGCTCAAGGGCGATGTCAAGGACGTGCTCTTGCTCGATGTTACGCCGTTGACGCTCGCAATTGAAACTGCGGGCGGCGTAGCCACGCCGATGATTCCGCGCAACACCACGATCCCGACTCGCAAGTCGCAAATCTTTTCGACTTACAGCGACAATCAGCCGGGCGTGGAAATCAAAGTGTTGCAAGGCGAGCGTCCGTTGTCACGCGACAACAAAAATCTCGGCACATTCCATCTTGATGGCATTCCGCCGGCCCCGCGCGGCGTTCCGCAGATCGAAGTCACCTTCGACATCGATGCCAACGGCATCCTGCACGTCTCCGCGAAGGACCTCGGCACCGGCAAGGAACAGAAGATTTCCATCACCGGCAGTTCAGGGCTCTCGAAAGAAGAAGTGACGAAGATGCAGCGCGAAGCCGAAACGCACGCCGAAGAGGACAAGAAGGCGAAGGAAGCGATCGAGATCAAGAACAACGCCGACATGCTCGCGTATCAATGCGAGAAGCAGTTGAAAGATCTCGGTGACAAGATTTCCGGCGACAAAAGGAAATCCGTGGAAGACGCCATCGCCGCGGTGCGCGACGCGATCAATCGCAACGACACCGACGCGATGAAGCGGACGTACGACGACTTGCAGAACAAGTTCCAGGAAGTCAGCGCCGAGCTTTACAAACAGGCTTCAGCGGCAGGCGCACAAGCTGGCCCGCAACCCGGGCCAGAAGCTGGTGCACGACCCGGCGCTGAACAAGGCGCAGGTGCAGGCGCTCGCGGTGGAGGTAATGGCGACGTCGTCGACGCGGAGTTCGAAGTCGTGGACGAAGACAAGAAGAAATAGACAAACAATTTGTCGGCTGGGATCGAAACCGACGTTTCGATCTCGCCGACTCAACCCAAAAACCAGAAGGAGTAAAGAAAGCAACTTATGGCAACAGTTAATGTAAAACCGCTTGGAGATCGGGTGCTGGTGCAGCCGATTGAGGAGCAGGAAGTAAAGAAGGGCGGCATCATTATCCCTGATACCGCGAAGGAAAAACCGCAGGAGGGCAAAGTCGTCGCTCTTGGCACCGGTAAAATCGACGACAACGGCAAGAGAGTCGATTTCACTGTGAAGAAAGGAGACAAGGTTCTCATTTCGAAATACGGCGGAACCGAAATCAAGATCGACAACGATACCTACCTGATCATGCGCGAGGACGACATCCTCGGCATCATCGGTTGATGAACACTCAACACTCAACTAACAACTACAAACTAACTTATGGCAGCTAAACAATTACAATTCGATGAAAGTGCGCGGCACGCGTTGCTGCGCGGCATTGAGAAACTGGCGAGGGCCGTTAAGGCCACGCTCGGACCGAGCGGTCGCAACGTCATTCTCGACAAGAAATTCGGCAGCCCGACGATTACGAAAGACGGCGTGACAGTCGCGAAGGAAATCGAGCTGGAAGATCCGTATGAAAATATGGGTGCTCAGCTCGTGCGCGAAGTCGCTTCGAAAACTTCCGACATCGCGGGCGACGGCACCACCACGGCGACGGTGTTGGCGGAGTCCATCTATAAAGAAGGACTGCGCAACGTCACCGCCGGTGCCAACCCGACCTCATTGCAGCGCGGCATCATGAAAGCCGTCGATGCAATCGTCGAGGAGTTGAAGAGAATCTCGAAGAAAGTCAGTGACCGCACCGAGATCGCGCAGGTCGCGACGGTTTCAGCCAACTGGGACAAAACGATCGGCGAGATCATTGCCGACGCCATGGACAAGGTCGGCAAGGACGGCACGATCACGGTCGAGGAAGCGAAATCGATCGAGACCACGCTCGAAGTCGTCGAGGGCATGCAGTTCGACAAAGGTTATCTGTCGCCCTACTTCGTCACGAACGCGGAAGACATGGAAGCCGTGCTCGAGAATCCTTACATCCTGATTTACGAGAAGAAAATCTCGAGCCTTAAGGACATGCTTCCGTTGCTCGAGAAAGTGGCAAAGGCCGGACGGCCGTTGCTCATCATCGCGGAAGACGTGGAGGGCGAAGCGCTCGCCACTTTGGTCGTGAACAAATTGCGCGGCACGTTGCAAGTGTGCGCGGTGAAGGCGCCCGGCTTCGGCGATCGTCGCAAGGCGATGCTCGAAGACATCGCGGTGCTGACCGGTGGACGTCTGATCAGCGAAGACCTCGGCATTAAGCTCGAGAACATCAAGCTGGAAGACCTCGGTCGCACCAAGCGCGCCACTATCGACAAGGAGAACACCACTATTGTCGAAGGCGAAGGCAAGCAGGTCGATATCAAGGGTCGGGTCGCGCAGATTCGTCGTCAGATTGAAGAGACGACGAGCGATTACGATCGCGAAAAACTCCAGGAACGTCTCGCCAAACTCGCGGGCGGCGTCGCCGTCATCAATGTCGGCGCGGCGACCGAGACCGAGATGAAGGAGAAGAAAGCGCGCGTCGAAGATGCGTTGCACGCTACTCGGGCTGCGGTTGAAGAAGGCATCGTCGCGGGTGGCGGTGTCGCATTCCTGCGCGCGCAGAAGGTGCTCGACAACATCAAGGGCCTCGAAGGCGACGAGAAAGTCGGCGTGGCCATTGTGCGCCGCGCGATTGAGGAGCCGACCCGTCAGCTCGCCGATAACGCGGGCAAGGAAGGCGCGCTCATCGTCGAGGAAGTAAAGAAACGCAAAGGCAACGAAGGTTACGACGTCTCCGCTGACGAATTCACCGACTTGGTGAAGGCGGGGATTGTCGATCCAACCAAGGTCGCGCGCAGCGCGTTGCAAAACGCGGCGTCGATCTCCGGCCTGTTGCTCACCACCGAAGCGCTCGTGACGGAGCTTCCAGAGAAAGAGAAGACTCCTCCGATGCCCGGCGGCGGAATGGGCGGTATGGGCGGCATGGATTACTAAGCCGGTAAGACCGATACCTACTTACAATCAACAGCAGCCGGATTCGAAAGGGTCCGGCTGTTTTGCTTTTTGCTACTTTATTAGAGCTGCCTGCTTTCGGTCGAGACTGAGCCGTTGAGCCGGATCAGCCGCGCTTCAAATTGCGTATCTCATTGAGGGCAAGATTTTGGATTCGCCGCCCGCGATTGCGCAGAGATCTCCATATCCCGGCGTCAACGAAATAAGTGAGGAGGATGCTGTCCCGCGTCTTTACTTCCGGTCCAACCGGGTCGGCCGAATGCCAGCTATTGCTTCCAACGGCGAAGGCGTAGCCGGTATTGGGCGCGAATGGCATCTGCGTCTTCTTTGGCTTCCTGCCATCGGGCAGTAGCTCGTGAAAGATGGTGCCTATATGTGTCGTCGAGTCGTCGGGCGGCAGGTAGAACTGGACCGTGATACCTTTCCAGAGGCTGTCGGTATGTTTGAAGACGCGATATCCCGGAATGTCGCGGGTGAGGATCGGTACCGGATACATTCGCACCTTCGCAAAGTTCGCACCGAACCGGCTTTCCAAACCCGGAGCGAGTCGCTGGACAAAAACCGTCTCCAACTCCTTGGAACGGAGGACGCGGCCGGTCACGTCCCAGACTGCACGTTTTTCCGGCGGCAAGTGGCGAATGTATTCGGGAAAAAGATCGATCTTGGTGCGCGTCGGTTTTCTGTCAGACCTGCTGCTTCCTATTTTACTTTTGCCGGACATGGCTCGGTAATCGCTCTCGACCGGCAGCGCTTGCAGCATCGCCGCGTAAAAATCTTCCGGGAAAACGCGCTCAAATCGCAAATGGTGGAACGGCGCGTCGTCCGGGCGAGCTCTTTGCGTCGATTCCACAACGAAATCGGTCAAGTTTTTGACTGACCACGAATGCTTCATCAAATGGTGTGCCTGTAACCAATCGATCTAACAGTTCAAATCCTGTCAAGCCCGCCTATAATATTGGCGCCGGTCTGCTCAAGGAGTATGCAGTGATGAGTTTCGGCGGTCATCCGCTTTCGCCAAGGCTACAGCGCCATAAATAGACCGCCGCTACAGTTCGAAAAATAGCGTATTAAACGATGTCGATCGTTCGTGCGCGCAAGATAATATTCGGCGTGCAACCTGCTGCTGCGAATTGACAAAAGAAGAACAAGAGGGAGGAAAGGAATTCATTATGGGGGCGAGGCCGGCGACGTTTTCAAAGTCAGGATCGGTGCAAAACAGAGGGCGGTCGCATACCTGGAACCTGTCGCCTCGTTGTGTTTGGCGCTGCGCCAGTGTGGCCGCATGGCTTTTGTTTGGCGGCGGATTTTTTTCGCTTACGGCCGCGACGTTGCCGGCTGGTTTTACTGAATCGCAATGGGGCTCGGACATGTCGGGTGGGCCGACGGCGATGGCTTTTGCGCCTGATGGGCGTTTGTTCGTCTGTTTGCAGGACGGTCACCTGCGGGTCATCGACAAGGATGGCGTATTGCTGGCTAATCCGTTCGTGACGCTATCGGTCGATTCGAACGGCGAGCGCGGTCTTCTCGGCGTGGCGTTCGATCCGAATTTCGCGAGCAACCATTACGTTTACGTCTATTACACTGTACCTGGTTCACCGGCGCATAATCGCATAAGCCGGTTCACGGCGAACGGCGATGTCGCCGTGACTAACACCGAATTCGTTGTGGTCGATCTCGACAACCTGAGCAGCGCTACCAATCACAATGGCGGCGCCATTCACTTCGGGCCGGACGGCAAGCTGTACGTCGGCGTCGGTGAAAATGCTAACGGCGCAAACGCGCAATCGTTGAGCAATCGTTTGGGCAAAATTCTGCGCATTAATTCCGACGGCACGATTCCGTCGGATAATCCCGCATCGTTTCCCGGAATCACCGGCTCGACTTCCGGTGCGAACCGCGCGATTTGGGCCGTTGGTTTGCGCAACCCATTCACATTCGCGTTTCAATCCGGAACTACTCGCATGTTCATTAACGACGTTGGTCAAAGCACGTGGGAGGAAATCAATGATGGTATTGCCGGATCGAACTATGGCTGGCCGGCGGCAGAAGGTCCTGCTTCCCCGCCGAATCCAAACTTCCGGGACCCGATCTTCTACTATGGGCACGGGTCGAGCAGCACGACTGGCTGTGCCATCGTCGGCGGAGCGTTCTACAATCCGCCGGTCCTGCAATTTCCGAGCAGTTTCGTTGGGAAGTATTTCTTTGCCGACTTGTGCAGTGGTTGGGTCCGTGTGTTGGATCCTTCCAGCAATACGGCGAGTGATTTTGCCAGCGGAATTTCCAGCCCGGTCGATCTGCACGTCGGACCGGACGGTGCGCTTTATTATCTGACGCACGGCGGCGGGGTTTTTCGCGTGCAGGCGACGCCGTCGCAGGCGATGAACATATCGACTCGCGCGCGCGTGGAAACGGGCGACAACGTCTTGATTGGCGGATTTATTATCACAGGAAACGCTGCAAAGAAGGTCATCATTCGCGCGATTGGGCCATCGCTCTCGCAACATGGACTAAGCGATGTGCTGGCTGATCCGACGCTTGACTTGTATGATGGCAACAGCGCATTGCTTCAATCGAATGACAATTGGCAGGACGATCCCAGCCAGGCCTCGCAGATCAGCGCCAGCGGCCTCGCCCCGTCGAGCAATCTCGAGTCGGCGATCATCGCCACGCTGCAACCGGGCAACTACACCGCCATCGTAAGAGGGAAGAATTCCGGGCAAGGCATTGCTTTGGCCGAGGTGTACGATCTCGATCCGGCCGCCGATTCACAGCTGGGGAACATCAGTGGCCGCTCTTACGTGCAAACGAACGACGATGTGATGATCGGCGGATTCATCATCGGCAATAACATCGGCGCCACCAAGGTCATCGTTCGCGCGATTGGGCCGTCGCTCTCGCAATCCGGATTGAGCAACGTGCTGGCGGATCCCACCCTGGAATTGTATGATGGCAACGGCGCGCTGCTTCAATCGAACGACAACTGGCAGGACGACCCCGATCAAGCTGCGCGGATCAGCGCCGCCAGTCTCGCACCGTCCAATTCACTGGAGTCAGCCATTTGGGCGAGTCTCGCGCCTGGCAATTACACGGCGATCGTGAGAGGAAAGAACAACGGAGTCGGCATCGGCATCGTCGAAGTTTACAGCTTTCCATAGTTGCTCGGGCTGATCTGAACAAGCCGCAAGATCGACAATTACCTTTCCCTGTGCGGCGTCCGCGCGGATGATTTTCGTCTTCGCCCACTTCGCCCATGATGCCCGTCGCAGTCTGCACTATTGAAGAGCCGAGGTTTTTCTGACAAGTTCCCGCCACCTGTGGAAAATTACATTTCACAATTGATGGCTGAAGTGAAGGCCAAGAACCCAGGGGAACCGGAGTTTCATCAGGCGGTCCAGGAAGTGGTCGAGTCGCTCTCGCTCGTGCTGAATCGACATCCGGAGTATCGGAAAGCGAAAATTCTCGAGCGAATTATCGAGCCCGAGCGCGTGATCATGTTCCGAGTACCGTGGCAGGACGATGCGGGCGAACTTCACGTCAATCGCGGATTCCGCATTCAAATGAATAGCGCGATCGGCCCTTACAAAGGCGGGCTGCGATTTCATCCCTCAGTCAATCTCGGCATTCTCAAATTCCTCGCCTTCGAGCAGGTGTTTAAGAACTCGCTCACCACCTTGCCGCTGGGCGGCGGCAAGGGCGGGGCCGATTTCGACCCGAAAGGCAAAAGCGACAGCGAAGTCATGCGCTTCTGCCAGGCCTTCATGTGCGAACTCTTCCGGCACATCGGACCGGAGACAGACGTCCCTGCGGGCGACATCGGCGTGGGCCACCGCGAGATCGGTTTCCTGTTTGGAATGTACAGGAAGCTGAGAAACGAGTTCACCGGCGTTTTGACCGGGAAACGTCTCACGTGGGGTGGGTCGCTGCTTCGCCCGGAGGCGACCGGATACGGGACTGTCTACTTTGCGGCCGAGATGCTCAGGACACGCAACGAAGAATTGACAGACAAGACCTGCCTCGTTTCCGGGAGCGGCAATGTCGCGCAGTTCACCGTCCAGAAGCTGATCGACCTGGGCGCGCTCCCCATCACCGTCTCCGATTCCGGCGGTTATATTTATGACGAAGAGGGAATCACCGATGAGAAGCTCGCCTTTGTCATGGATTTGAAGAACGTCCGGCGCGGCCGCATCGCCGAGTACGCGGACAAGTTCAAGAGCGCGACCTACACGCCGGTTGATCCGAAACTCGATCACAATCCGCTTTGGAATCACAAGGCACAATGCGCGTTCCCGTGCGCGACCCAGAATGAAATCAACGCGAAGGACGCGGCCAACCTGCTGAAGAACGGCGTTTACGTCGTCTCCGAAGGTGCGAACATGCCGACCACCATCAACGGGGTGAATCGGTTCCTTGAGGCGAAGATTCTTTACGCGCCGGGCAAAGCCGCCAACGCGGGGGGCGTCGCCACCTCTGGTTTGGAGATGTCGCAAAACAGCGTGCGCCTCTCCTGGACGCGCGATGAAGTCGACACGCGTCTTCACCACATCATGAACGTGATCCACAAGATCTGCCACGACATGGCCGAGCAGTACGGCACGCCGGGAAACTACATGAACGGCGCCAACATCGCCGGCTTCCTGAAAGTCGCGAACGCGATGATGGATCAGGGGCTGGTGTGATGAAGAAGTGACAGGTGCGAGCGCGAGGAGCAGGGTTAATTTGTCCACATGAGCACCTATCCGAAAAGCCCGAGAGAGATGACGCGCGGCATGATGTATTTCCCGCGGATGCTGGACAAGATTCGGCTGCACGCGCGCGGCGAGCTACACGAGGATTATCACAAAAACCTTGGCGCCACCAAGGCGGCCGACGGCGCCTGCTGCAATTTTCTGCGGCTCAACTATGTCGATCTTCGCGAGCGCGTGCTGCAAGGCGGAACCGATGAGGAGATTCTCGACTGGTGTTTCGAAAAGGGCCGGCGGCTGAACGAGGGCGACATCGTGGTTTGGAACGGCTTTAGTTCGAAGCTTGGTTGGAACGATTTCGCCACGCCAATGCTGGAGCGGCAGAAGCGCAAACACGGCATCACCGACCGCACCGACATCATCACTATCCCGGACTTACTCGACTTCGACGAAGGAAGAAAAAGCTAAACCGCGGATCGCGCGGATGACGCAGATGCGCTCTGGCAATTTCTTCTGATTGTTTTCGAATCTGCGGAAATCCGTGTAATCTGCGGATACGGATGAGACGATCTTATTCGATCGGGATTTTGATCCTCCTCTATTTCCGCACTCCGAACTGTGACGCGCAACCGATAACGCCCGCGCCAACATCGACATCAATTGACACTGCGGCTCGTACTTCGCCGTCGCCGGTCGCGACGCCAATTGTATTCTCAGAGCAAACGCTAGCTGATTTGAAACGGTTGCAGCAAGCGGCGTTGAACAGCGATTACGCGTACCGGCAAGTTGCCCACCTGGCGAACAACATCGGGCCGCGCTTGAGCGGATCGGCGCAGGCGCGGAAAGCGGTCGAATATGTGTCGAGTGAGCTAAAGGCGATCGGCTGCGAAGTGCAGCTTGAGAAAGTGACGGTGCCGCATTGGGTGCGCGGCGAAGAGACTGCGGCGCTGGTGCAGTTTCCCGGTCAGGCGGAGAACACGACGCAGAAAATCGTGCTCTGCGCACTCGGCGGAAGTGTGGCGACGCCGGTGGATGGAATCACGGCGGAAGTCGTTGCCGTAAGAAATTTGGATGAGCTGAAAGCGATGCCGCGGGACAAGGTCGTCGGAAAGATCGTGCTCTTCACTTATCCTTTCGACAAACAGATGGCGGCGGAAGGTCGCGGCGGCGCGGCGTACGAACAAGCGGTTCTTTATCGCGGCGGCGGTCCGGCCGCAGCGGCGCGGCTCGGCGCGAGCGCATGCTTGATTCGCTCGGTCGGCGGCGCCGATTACCGGATTCCTCACACCGGCCAAACGAAATACGCTGATGACGCGCCGAAAATTCCGGGCGGCGCCATCACCGCAGAGGACGCCGATACGATTGTCGATCTTGTCCGACAAGGTCCAGTGAAAATGAAACTTGTGCTTACACCGCAAACATTGCCGGACGTTGAGAGTTATAACGTCATTGGCGACATCAAAGGCAGCGAACATCCCGAACAAGTCGTAATCGTTTCAGGGCATCTCGATTCGTGGGATTTGGGAACTGGCGCGATCGACGACGGCGCGGGCGTCGCCGTTTCGATGGAAGCAGCGAATCTTATTCAAAAGCTCCATTTGAAACCAAAGCGCACGGTTCGTGTGATTGCGTGGATGAATGAAGAGAACGGGCTGATAGGTTCGAAAACGTACGCAAGGGATCACGAGAAAGATTTTGGCAACCATTTCGCGGTCATGGAAACAGACGGCGGCGCGGGTCATCCTCTTGGGCTTAACATTAAAGGAAAGCGCGAAGTGAAAACGATGCTCACACCGGTGGCGGCGATCTTGCAGGAGTCGGGCGCAGGGATGCTCACCATGGTCGAGCATTGCGGCGCGGATATCGAGCCGATGGAAGATGCCGGCGTGCCCGCCTTCAGTCCGATCCAGGACAGCCGGTTCTATTTCAATTATCACCACACGGCGGCCGACACGCTGGATAAAATTGTGCCGAAAGAATTGGCGGAGAACTCCGCCGTGGTTGCGGTCACGGCTTACGCCCTGGCGAACATGGAGCAGCCGCTGCCGCGCTGAAGCGGAAGTGAATGGTGATAGGTGATCAGTGAATGGCTTCGGCGGTCATCCGCTTTCGACAAGGCTACAGCGCGATAAACAGCCCGCCGCTACAGGACACAAGATGGACATCGTCATTTTTGAGCTCCTCTGTTAAACATTGATTGTGAGACTGGAAACGCTAAACGCCTTGGCGCAGCTGATAGCCGCACTCGGGGTGATTGCGTCACTCTTTTATCTTGGCGTGCAGATTCGGCAAAACACGCGCTCGATGCGCGCGGTCGTGGTCGATTCGCTCGCGCAATCAATAGCTGATGTAATCCGACCGATGGCCGAGGATCGGGCGCTGATGTGCGCGTTTCATACTGTCGTCGAAGACTGGTACAAGGCCACTGATGACGACCGGATGCGGGCACTGCCTCTATTATTTTCCACATTCAAGCTTTTCGAAAACGCATGGTTTCAGCAACGGCAGGGCACACTCGAGCCTCAGCAATGGGAGGGTTGGGATGCCTACATTCGGATGTACTACCATCGGCCCGGGGTGAAGGTTTGGTGGCGAATGCGGCGAGCCGCGTTCGCGGCTGGTTTCCGCGATTACATTGAGAGGAGCGAACCGATCAGCGAGCTTCCTCCGGTCGGCCAACTTATCCGCGGCGGAGCCTGATCGCCTACGCGCTGGCTACCATCGAGCAGCCGCTGCCGAAAGTAGTGACGAGCCTTCGCTCTGCCGGAGCTACGGCTGCGCAGGCGAGTGATAAGTGACCGGTAATAGTTTAAGGCGTATCTTTCGCGAAAATGCGCTCGGTGGGGGATTCACAATCGCGTGCGGGCTGGCGCAAGTTGCCAGGTTTCATTTTGATGGAGATGCGTATATTGCCTCGCATCGGGAATGAGCTTTGCTCTCAACGTACGCCGCTGCAACGTGGGATTCATGGATGGTAGATGCATCGATCGGGCCGGTCCGCTTCTATGAAAAGAAGGTCCGCTTCTCGTTCAGCCCGCGCCTTAGCTTGTTCGGTCCTTTCCTTGCTTGGTGCGTTCGTTGCGCCTGGGACATACCCAAATACATCGCTTTTAGCACAGACTGCCGGGCAAGATCAAAATGCCGGTATGTCGGCGGTATACAAAGCACGGGCCGGCGAGCACGGCACGCGAGGTGAACCGAACCCCTCGGGCGTGGAAGTGGGCGCAATCTATTCGCAAGGGTTGGAGGAGGTTCCACCAATGGCGACAATGGCCCCGACTCGCAGTAGCTTTATGGCTACTTGGGACCGGGTCAGCGGAGCGACGGGCTATCGGCTCGACGTCTCCACAAGCAGCTCGTTTAGCAGCTACGTGAGTGGGTACCAGGATTTGAACGTAGGCAACGTGACTGGCCGCATCATCGGCGGGTTGAGCTCCGGCACGACCTATTACTATCGAGTGCGGGCTTACAATGTGCTCGGCACAGGCGGCGATTCGAACGCAATGACCGCTACGACGACGATTACTTCCGGACTAGTTATCAACCCAACATTCGATAGTTCCATCCTCAACAACCCGAACTCAGCAGCGATCCAGTCGGCGATCAATCAAGCCATCGCGATATATCAGTCATTGTTCGGCGATCCCATTACTGTCTTTATTCTTTTTCGGTACTCGAACACCAAGCCCGACGGCCATCCCTTCCCATCGGGCGTTCTTTCGGTGAGCGATTTCGTGATCTATCCGATCCAGTGGGACACCTACATCAATGCGCTGCGAGCAGATGCAAAGACGGCGAATGACACTACCGCGAACGCCACTCTGCCACCCAACGCGCTGTCCACGAATATCACCGTTTCGAGTGCAAACGGGAGAACCATCGGACAGGACACGCCGCCGGCCATGTTCGCGAACGGAACTGTGGGTAACGGCGGGCCGTACGACGGAATCGTTACGCTAAATTCCAGCCCACCGTTTCAGTTCACTCGACCTCCGAGTGCCGGCAATTTCGACGCGCTGCGGTCGATCGAGCATGAGATGGATGAAGTCCTCGGTCTTGGATCATACTTGCCTAGTGGCGATCTTCGGCCGCAAGATCTATTCAGCTGGTCGGCTCCCGGAACCAGGAACGTTACGTCCACCGGCTCGCGCTATTTTTCCATAAACAGTGGAAACACCAATATCGTCGGCTTCAATCAGAACTCGAACTACGATTTCGGGGATTGGCTGAGCACCTCGTGCCCACAAGCGAATCCGTATGTGCAGAATGCCTCTGTTTGTGCGGGCCAATTTTCCGATGTCACTGCCACTTCTCCAGAAGGCATTAACCTCGACATCATCGGCTACGACCTGGTGAGTCCGCCCTCTGGGCCAGCGCAGCTGGGCAACATCTCCACGCGCGCCTTTGTCCAGACCGGCGACAATGTCATGATCGGCGGCTTTATTATTACTGGCAGCGGACAGAAGAGAGTGATCGTGCGCGCGATTGGGCCTAGCCTGGCGAATTTCGGCATTGCCAATCCGTTGCAAGATCCAACCCTCGAGCTGCACGATGGAACGGGCGCGTTGATTACCTCCAACGACAACTGGATGGATGCGCCGAACAAGCAAGAGATCATCGACAGCGGCCTGGCTCCGAGTAACAACTTAGAGTCAGCGATCCTGACGAGCTTAAGTCCAGGCGCCTACACCGCGATCGTGCGCGGCGTAAACAACGGAACCGGCATCGGGCTGGTGG
>Ga0137415_10001229_pt1 | contig 25359 bp, 20 predicted proteins | sample CZODoug3_1_1_16f_FD_183082 | JGI IMG/M metagenome (GOLD analysis project Ga0137415, IMG submission 183082) | Vadose zone soil fungal communities from Angelo Coast Range Reserve, California, USA - CZODoug3_1_1_16fungal (Hybrid Assembly) | ecosystem: Environmental > Terrestrial > Soil > Vadose...
GGGATCGACCCGCCGCAGCCGATGGTCACCGGCTCCTTGCCGTAGCCGTCGCGGAGCGCCTTGCGGGCGGCCCGGAACGCGGGCGCGTCGCCCTTCGTGTACCACCAGCCGCCGTCGCCCTCCGGGGTCACCTCCACCTTGACGCCCCAGGGCGGGTCCCGCTGGAGCGCGGCGATCAGCTTCTCGCGCACCTCCTTCACGTCCATGTCCGGGACGGTGCGGATGCCGAGGCGCGCCCACGCGCTGTCGCAGATGATGTTGCGCGCATCGCGCCGCGAGCTGGCCTGCATGGCGTTGATCGCGAGCGAGGGTTGCCGCCAGTTCATCTCCCACGGTGGCCGGCCGCCGAGGAGCTGCGTTCCCTCGAGCATCCCCGCCTGCTTGCGGAACAGATCCTCACTGGTGGGAAGCGCCGCGAGCGACTTCTTCTCGTCCGCGGTGAGGGGACGCACTTTGTCGTAGATGCCAGGCAGGTTGATGCTGCCGTCGTCCTTGACCAGGCGCGCGAGGATCTTGCACAGCGCCATCGTCGGGTCGGGCACCGGGCCGCCCCACATGCCGCTGTGCACCGGCTGCTTCAACGCCTTGACCTCGACCTGGACGGTGACGATGCCGCGCAGCGCGGTGGTGATGGAGGGCAGGCCGGTATCGAAATTCGCCGTGTCCGTGAGCACGATCGCGTCCGCCTGCAGCAGGTCGCGGTGCTTCTTGAGAAACGCGGGCAACGACGCGGAGCCGGCCTCCTCCTCGCCCTCCACGATCATCTTCACGTTCACCGGCAGCGCGCCGTGGGCCTTCAGCCAGCAGTCGATCGCCGCGACGTGCACCAGCACGCCCGCCTTGTCGTCCGCCGCGCCGCGGGCGAAGAGCCGCCCCTCGCGCTCCACCGGCTCGAACGGGTCCGGCTGGTTCCACTTCTCCTTCTCTCCGGCGGGCTGGACGTCGTGGTGCGCGTAGAGCAGGAGCGTCGGACGTCCCGGAGCTTGCGTCCACTCACCGTACGCGTACGGGTGGGCCCCGGGCATTTCCAGCATCTGGACGTTCTGCAGGCCCTTGCGCCGCATCAGGTCGCAGGTCGCCTCCGCGCTGCGGCGCACCTGCTGCTTGTCGAAGCCCTCGAAGGAGACACTCGGGATGCGCACGAGCTTCTCCAGCTCCTCCAGGTACTCCCCCTGGTGCGCTGCGTGATGCGCGAGGGCCTTCTCGATCGCCTCGTCGTCGACGGGAGCGGGCGTTGGCATGGCGGCGGACCCTATGCTCCTCACCCTCTTCAGATCAAGGAAGAGTGGAATTGGGTTCACTCCGAGCCGCTGCGCCGAGGAAGTGGTCGCGCAGGGCGCGGACGGTCTCCGCTTCGCGCTCGAGCGGAAACACGTGACCGGCGCCGCGCAGCAGCACCAGGCGTGCACCCGGGATGTTGCGGGCGAGCACCTCGGAGTTCACCGGGGGCACGAGCTTGTCCGCGCTCCCCGTGAGCACCAGCGTCGGCGCGCGGATCCTGGCCAGCCGCTCGAGGGTATCGTGCCGCGCGATCGCGAGCACCTGCGCGGTGGCGAAGCGGAGCGCCGTCCGCTCCGCGCGCTCGAGCCAGCGGAAGGCGCTTTCCGGGTGCGCGGCATGCCATTCGGCGGAGACCAGGATGCGCGAGATCCGCGCCGGCGTCACGAACCCGAGATTGAGCAGCAGCAGATCCAGCTTGATCCCCAGCGAGGGAGAGGTCCCCTTGCGCCAGGAGGCGAAGGTGCATCCGAGCGCAAGGGTCCGGACCCGCTCCGGATGCCGGATCGCGAGCTCCTGCGCGACCATCCCGCCCATGGAGATGCCGAACACGTGCGCGGCCGGCGCGCCCGACGCTTCGATCACCGACGCGGCGTCGTCGGCGAGGTCCCGCATGTGGTAGGCGAACCCGCTGCGCCCCGACTTGCCGGTGCCGACGTTGTCGAAGACCAATACGTGGAAGTCCCGCGCCAGCAGCTGCGGGAGACGGTCCCAGGCGCGCGAGGAGAGGGCGAGGCCCATGATGAGGAGCACCGGCGGTCTCGCCGGGTCGCCGATCGACTCGAAGTGGATCTGGTGCCGGCCCCGGTCAACCAGCGGCATGAAGCTCGTCCAGCGCGCCGTGCATCGCTTGGGCCAGCGCCGGCAGGTCGCGTGCGGCGTCCGCGTCGCCGAGCAGCCCGGCCCCGATCTGGCCGTGGTAGCTGAGCAGCGCAATCCCCACGGACTGGTGCGCCGCCAGCGGCACCTGCGGGTAGCAGCGCAGCATCTTCCGTCCCAGGAGGTAGAGGGGAAACTGCGGACCGGGCACGTTCGTGACCACCAGGTTGAACATCCGCGAGACCGCCTGCAGCCGCGCCGCCTGCGCGAGCAGCTGCGGAGGCGCGAAATCGCCGAGCCGCGAGAGCGCGTGCGCGCCCACCGCGGATCCGCTCTTCATCGCGGTCATCATCGCCCCGTGCACCTTGCGCAGCCGCTGCACCGGATCCGGCTCGGTGAGGGGGAGCGTGCAGAACACCGCCGAGACCTGGTTGCCGTAGGTCCCGCGCGCTCTCCGCGACCGCATGCTGACGGGCACCAGCACCCGCAAGTCCGTCTCCGCCGGCCCGTGCCGCGCGCTCAGCCAGGATCGCAGCGCGCCGGCGACGGTGGCGAGGATGACGTCGTTCACGGTGCCGCCGTGCGCCGCCCGCACGGCTTTGACCTTCGCCAGCGGGATCTCGACCATCTCGAATCGCCGGTGCGGCCCGATGGGCACGTTCAGCGCTGACTGCGGGGCCCGGCCCATCGTCACCACCTCGACGAACGGTCTCAGGCCGCTGAACACCTCGCCGAGGAGCTTCACCGCCTCGCTGTTCGGCTGGAGCGCCTGCCTCGCCATCCGCAGCGGGTTCGAGAGCTGCTCCTTGATCGAGCTGACCAGGAGGTCCGTCGCCTTGGGCGCCTTTCGAGGCTTCCACGGCGCCTGCGCCGGCGGGGGCGAAGGATCCGGATCGCGATCCATCAGCACGGTGGCGAGATCGACTCCGGAGACGCCGTCGAGCATGCAATGGTGCGTCTTGCTGACGATGGCGAAGCGCGACTCGCCCAGCCCCTCGACGAGCCACATCTCCCAGAGCGGCTTGTCACGATCGAGCGCCTGGGAGAAGAGCCGTCCGACCAGCCGCTTCAATTCGGCGTCTCCCCCGGGCGCCGGAAGCGCGGTCTGGCGCACGTGATACTCGAGATCGAACTGCGTCTCGTCGACCCAGACGGGCCGCCCCTGTTTGAGGGGAACGAACATCACCCGCTGCCGGTAACGGGGAACGTGCTGGAGGCGGGCCTCGATCAGCGCTAGCAGATCCCGGTAGGGCGGCGGCGGTCCCTCGAAGATGGCCACTGCGCCGACGTGCATGTGGGCGCTGCGGTCCTCGAGTTCCAGAAAGAGCGAGTCGAGGGCGCTCAGGCGCTCGTACCAGGTTTCCATGCCCTCGCCAGCATACTAGGCGCTGCCGCACCGAAGGTGCGGCTCAGTCGCGGCCGCCGGAAGGCGGCTTAGCGACTGTCGCTTTTAGACTGTACAGTTATGAGATGCGCTCTGCTTGAAGCCTGTTGCAGACGGCGTCAACCCGATGCATGTAGCAGCCCCTCATGGTTTCCGCACCGACCCCCCGGCCGATGACCCTGACGCAGAAGATCCTCGCGTCGCACGCGCGCAACCTGCCGCGGCCCTGGGTCCAGGCGGGCGACGTTCTCCAGATCTCGGTGGACTGGACCATCGCCAGCGAGCTGGCCTGGAACGGCATGGAGCGGACCTACTCCATGCTGGGCCGTCCGAAACTGCACGACAAGGATCGATTCTTCCTCGCCGTCGATCACACCGTCGATCCGGTCACGCTGGCGAACGACAAGCGCGCCCAGAAGCTCGTCCAGCTGTCGCGGACGTTCGCGAAGGAGAGCGGCATCCGTCACTTCTACGACGCCAACCAAACCATCCTGCACACGCGGTTCTATCGGGACCTGGTCCGGCCCGGCGACCTGGTGCTGGGCGCGGACAGTCACACCTCCTCGCACGGCGGGCTAGGCGCAGTCTCCATCGGCCTGGGCGGGGCGGACATCGTGGTCGCGATGGTGCTGGGCAGCTCGTGGATCCAGGTGCCGGAAGCCATCGCCATCGAGTACGCGGGAACGCTGCCGTTCGGCATCGCCGGCAAGGACGTCATCCTCCGCACCCTCGGCCTGCTCGGGCGGAACACCGTCGCCATGGAACGGTCCGTCGAGTACCGCGGCGAGGCCGTCCGGCAGCTCTCCACCGACTCGCGGTTCGCGATCGCCAACATGACGGCGGAATTCGGGGGCCTGAACGGGATCTTCGAGGCCGACGAGGTGACCGCGGCGTGGCTTGCCGGGCGCGCGCACGAGGACGATCCGCTGGCGGTGCAGCCGATGCGCGCGTTTCGCGCCGACGACGACGCGCCCTACGCGCGCAAGTTCCAGGTGGACCTCGCGCAGCTCGAGCCGCAGGTCGCCGTGCCGTTCTCGCCGGACAACGTGAAGGGAGTGACCGAGCTGGCTGGCACCGAGCTGCAGGGGCTGTTCATCGGGGCCTGCACCACCACCGAGGAAGAGCTGGTGCTGGGCGCGCTGGTCCTCGATGCCGCAGGCGTATCGCGACCGGCGAACGACAAGCAGATCGTGGTCCCCGGGGACCTGGCCATCCAGGAGAACCTGCGCCGTGCGGGCCTGTGGACGGTCTACGAGCGGGCCGGATTCCGCGTCGATCCGCCGGGCTGCTCGATGTGCCTGGCGGTGGCATCGCGCAAGGCAGGGCGGGGAGAGAAGTGGCTCTCTTCCCAGAACCGGAACTTCGAGAACCGGATGGGCGACGGATCGCTCGCGCACCTGGGCAGCGCCGCGACCGTCGCCGCCAGCGCGCAGGCGATGAAGATCACCGACCCCCGCTCGCTGCTCGCGCGCGTCGATCAGGAGAAGTTCCGCCGCATCCTCGGCGAGCGCAGGCCGCGGCGCGCGCCGGAGGTGCGGGTCGTCGAACCGGAGATCCACCTGGCGCCCGCGGGTGCCACCCCCATTTCCGCGAAGGAAGCCCGCGCTGCCGACCGGCGGCAGGTCGGGACCATCCGCTCGCGCGTCCAGCGTTTCGGCGACAACGTCGACACCGACGCGATCATCCCCGGGCAGTTCTGCCATCTCACCGCGCTCCCCGAGCTGGGCGCGAAGGCGTTCCACTTCGTCCGCCCGGACTTCGTGCAGAAGGTCCGCGAAGGCGCGCAGGTGGTAGTTGCGGGAGAAGGCTGGGGCTCGGGATCCTCGCGCGAGCAGGCGGTCCTGGCGCTGAAGGGCGCCGGGATCCAGGCGATCGTCGCGAAGAGCTACGCGTTCATCCACAAGCGCAACCTGGTGAACGAGGCGCTGCCGTTCCTCGTCGTCCAGGACGCGCGGTTCTACGAGCTGGCGAAGGAGGGCGAGGAGATCGAGGTGGACCTCGCCGCCGGAATCGTGCGCGTCGCCGGCCAGGAGTTCGCCGCCGAGGAGCCGTCGCGGATCATCCAGGCGCTGGTCGGCGAGGGCGGGATCGTCCCGGCGATCCAGCACCACGGAACGACGGTGTTCGAGAGGCTCACCGGGTAGATCACTCCCGCACGATTTTCAAGATCCGGTCCTTCTCCGGCCCGCATTCGCCCCGGCCGTCGCAGTTGCTGGTGGAAACCCACAGCTCGCCCGAGGGCGTCATCGCGATCTCCCGCAGCCTGCCGAACTTCTGCCGGAAGTAGACTTCGTGGAGGACGACGTTTCCGCCTTGGAGCACCAGGCGGTGGATGTGCTCGGCCGCCAGCGAGGCGACGAGGATGCTGCCGCGCAGCTCGGGGATCGCGGTGCCGCGATAGACGGCGACGCCACCGGGCGGAAGGGCGTGCTCCGACCAGGTGATGAGCGGCGTGATCATTCCAGGCCGCGTCTGGCAGCCGTAGATGTCGGGCCAGCCGAGGTTGTCGCCCTTGTGCGCGACGTTCACCTCGTCGTGCGCGGAGCGGCCCAGCTCTCCGCTCGGCCCGTGATCGGTCACCACCAGCGTATCGTCGTCCAGCCAGTCGAAGCCCTCGGTATTGCGGATTCCCGAGAGGAACAGCGCCGCTTTTCCTTCCGGCTCCACCCGAAGCAGCTTGCCGTTCAGGCTCTTCGGGTCCTGCGAGCGTTCGGGTTGGCGCGCGTCTCCGGTGCCGACGTAGAGGGCCCCGTCCGGCCCGAAGCGGATCCGGCCGCCGTCGTGGAAGCGGGAGGCGCCGATGCCGGCGACCAGGACTTTGTCGAGCTTTGCGCTCCGGTGGTCCTTCGCGAGCGTCCAACGCTGGAGTTGGTTCTGCGGGCCGGGCGCCGTGAGGTAGAGAAAGAGCTGCGACTCGTCGCGCGGGCTCACGGCGATCCCGAGCAGGCCGCCCTCGCTGCTCTCGCCGGTCTTGACCGCCAGCACGGGCTGCGCGAGGAGCTTGCCGCCTTGCAGCAGCCGCACCCGCCCCGGACGCTCCGACACCAGTACGTCGCCTCCAGGCAAGAAGTCGAAGCTCCACGGCACTTCCAGTCCGCTCACCACCGTCTCCGCCCGCAGGGGCAGCTTGCCGTCCGGTCCCCAGGAGTCGCTCTTCTCGAGGATGCACGCGGCGATCAAAGCGATCAGGATCATGCGCCCAGCTTGCCGCAATCAGGGCCGGCGTATCCGCATCGCCCGGGCCGATGGCGCAGAAGTGTACGCATCTCGATCGCGCAGGTGGCCGGACCCCGCGCGCCGGCGCATGGCCGGTGCATGGCCACTTCACGACAGGGAACGGCGGCGCGCCGGAACATCAAGAAGGCAGCGAGAGCGGCGCGCAGGAAGAGGACGATCTCGAGACTGCCGAAGAAGGCGCGCACCGCGTTGGGGAAGCAAGCGAACAAGGTGAAGCGGCAAAGGCGACGCTAGAACACATTTCATAACTTGCCGGCGACTGTTTGCGCTCAAGAGTAGCCGCTAACCGGCCTTCGGCCGGCGCGGCTAGCCGCTGCCGCACGAAGTGCGGTTTTGCGGCATGTTTTCAGGCTACAGCTTGTCGCGAACGATGGCGTCGCCGTCCAGTTCGACATCGACGACGTGATCGTTCTGCGCGAGCCGCAGCGGGGTTTCACCCGGCCGGCGCGGCTCCTCGAGCGCCAGCTCGCGAGGCGACCAGGGCGCGGACTCGAAGGAAGGCGCCTGCGCTGTGTCCGGCTGCTGCTGGGGCCGTGGCGAGCTCTGCTTCTGTTTCATAGGGGGGCGGATCACACCCGCAACCACCGCCGGAGTCAAGGCTTGCCGCGTCGCTCCTGCGCTTCTACTCTGCGCCCCCCATGACCCAGCGCATCGCCGTCATCCCAGGCGACGGAATCGGGCCGGAGGTCGCGCGCATCGGCGTGCGCGTGCTGGAGAGCCTCGGGCTTCCGCTGCAGTTCGAGTGGTTCGATTTCGGCGCCGATCGGTACCTGCGCGATCGCACGATGCTCCCGGCGGGGTTCATGGATACGCTGCGCCGCGAGTACGCCGCCATCTACTTCGGCGCCATCGGCGATCCGCGCGTGCCAGGCAACGAGCACGCCAAGGGCATCCTCCTCGCGATGCGTTTCGAGCTGGACCTGTACATCAACCTGCGCCCCTGCATCCTGATCGACGACCGGCTCAGCCCGCTGAAGGGTAAGGGGCGCGAGCACCTCAAGTTCGTCGTCTTTCGCGAGAACACCGAGGGCCTGTACACCGGGACCGGTGGCGTCCTGCGGCAGGGCACTGCCGACGAAGTCGCGCAGGAGGTCGAGATCAATACGCGCAAAGGGGTGGAGCGAATCCTCGAGGCCGCGTTCGCCTATGCGCAGCAGCGCGGGCTGCGGCGCGTATGCATGGCCGACAAGGCGAACGTCCTGGTCTTCGGCCACGGGCTCTGGCGCCGCACGTTCGCGGAAGTCGCCCGGCGTCACGCCGGTATCGAGGCGAAAGCGATGTACGTCGACGCGCTGGCGATGGACCTGATCCGCCAGCCGGAAGCGTACGAGGTGATCGTCACGAACAACCTCTTCGGGGACATCCTCACCGACCTGGGCGCGGCCCTCACCGGCGGCCTGGGAATCGCGGCGAGCGGCAACATCCACCCGGGCCGTGTCTCGCTCTTCGAGCCGGTGCATGGCAGCGCTCCCGACATCGCCTCGCAGGGCAAGGCGAACCCGCTCGCGATGGTGCTCTCGGGCGCGCTGATGCTGGAACATCTCGGCCATCGCCGCGAGGCGCAGCGGCTGAGCCGCGCCGTCGAAGAACAGGTGCGCAGCGGAGCGCGGACGCCCGATCTGGTGCCGCTGCTCGGTGGTCCCGCATCGACCACCGAGCAGGTCGGCAACGAGCTGCTGGCACGGGTCAGCGCAGCACCTTGAAGAAGATCACTGCAGCATGGGCAGCGGCTGCCCCGTCTCCAGCAACGACTTGAGGCTCGACAACACCCACTGCCAACCGTCCTTGCTCACGTGCCCGGCCGTCTTCGGGGCGTCGGCCAGGTCATGCGTCACGGTCAGCTTGCACATCTCGCCGCGCTTCTCGATCAGGTAGGTCACCTTCGACACCTCGTTCGAAAGCGCCGGGTCGTACAGCACGTGCCAGGTCATCACCAGCCGGCGCGGAGGGTCGCACTCCAGCACTTTGCCGTCGACGTCGCGCCTGCCTTCCGGGCTGGTGGAGTACCACTCCGATCCCCGCTTCCAGTCCGAATGGATCTCCTCGGCGAAGAAGTACTTCTTCGTCACCTGGCCATCCGTCAGGGCCTGCCAGAGCTTCTCCGGAGTCGTGCGGATGAACAGCTCGTACACCTGGGTCTCTGCCATGTCGTGCTCCAGTCGCGATTTGAGTTCGCTGAGCGCGGCCGCGAACGGCGCGCGGTACTTGCTCACCCAGCGGTCGTGCACCAGCCGGATGGGCATCGGGTTCAGGTAATGCAGCTTCTCACGCCCCTGCCGGCGCGTGACGACGAGCCCCGCCTCTTCGAGAACGCGCAGGTGCTTCATCACTCCGAAGCGGGTCATGTCGACGCGCTCGCACAGCTCTCCCAGCGTCTGCCCGTCCCGCTTGAACAGACGGTCCAGCAGCTTGCGGCGGTTCGGGTCGGCGAGGGCCTTGAACACGTCGTCCACGCCGGGCAATTATGTGACTAAAAGGTCACATGTCAACCAGCCGCTGCCGCACCGAAGGCGCGGCTCTGCGGCTGTTGTTTGAGACTGTACAGGTCCGAGATGCAGCCTCCTCCTCGAGACTGTACCGGTCTGTGCGGTAACGGCGCGAAATGGTTATGCTCTCGAGCCCTCCCCCGGAGCCCGCATGAAGCCCATCCCCACCGATCTCGTCTTCCTGTCCGCCCGCCGCACGCCGTTCGGCACCTACGGCGGGTCCCTGAAGGACCAGTCCGCGACGGACCTGGGGATCCATGCCGCCAAGGCCGCCATCGCGCAGGCCGGGGTGAAGCCGGAGGACATCGACAACGTGGTCTTCGGCAACGTGGTTCAGACGAGCCCCGACGCCATCTATCTGGCGCGCCATGTCGGCCTGCGCAGCGGCCTTCCCCAGCGCGTGCCGGCGCTGACCGTCAACCGGCTCTGCGGCTCCGGGTTCCAGGCGGTGGTGGATGCGGCGCTCGAGATGCTCGCGGGCCACAGCGAGTGCGCGCTGGTCGGCGGGACCGAGAGCATGTCGCAGGCGCCGCACGTCGCGCGCGGCCTGCGCTTCGGTGTCGCGCTGGGGAAATCGCCCAAGCTCGAGGACTCTCTCTGGGAGGCGCTCACCGACAGCTTCACCGGCATGCCGATGGCGATCACCGCCGAGAACCTCGCCACCAGGTACGGGATCTCGCAGCGGGAGGTCGACGAGTACAGCGTGCAGAGCCAGAAGCGCTTCGCCGCCGCGCAGGAGGGCGGCCGGTTCTCCGAGGAGATCGCGCCGATGGAGCTGCCGGGCAAGAAGGGCACGACCATCCAGTTCGCCCGTGACGAGCACAACCGCCCGGACACGACCGTCGAGAGCCTGGCGAAGCTGCCCAAGGTGTTCAAGAAGGACGGCGTGATCCATGCCGGCGCCGCCAGCGGCATCTGCGACGGCGCGGGCGCGCTGGTGCTCGCGACGCGCCAGTTCGCCGAGCGGAAGGGACTGAAGCCGCTCGGCAAGCTCGTCGGCTGGGGGATCTCCGGCTGCGATCCGTCGATCATGGGCATCGGGCCGGCGCCCGCGATCCGGCGGGCGCTGGAGCGGCATGAAGCAAAGCTCTCCGACTTCCAGCTGTTCGAGGTCAACGAGGCGTTCGCGCCGCAGTACCTCGCGGTGGAGAAGGAGCTGGGGCTGCCGCGCGATCGCACGAACGTGGACGGCGGCGCGATCGCGGTAGGCCATCCGCTCGCTGCTTCCGGGGCGCGGATCACGGCGCACCTGCTCTACGAGATGCGGCGCAGGGGCGCCCGCCGCGGCATCGGCTCCGCCTGCATCGGGGGCGGGCAGGGAATCGCGCTGCTTCTCGAGCTGGCATAGGATCGTCCGCATGCGCGAGCAGGATCTCTTCCAGGACTGGAACCGCTCGGCGGATCTGGGTCAGCTCGCGGAAGCGGAAGTGCTGGACGAGACCCTCCGCGACGGGATCCAGAGCCCTTCCGCGATCGATCCGCCGATCGAGGCGAAGATCGAGATCCTCCACCTGCTCGACGAGCTCGGCGTGGCGCAGCTCGACGTCGGCCTGCCCGGCGCGGGCGGCCACCAGCGCGCGGCGGTGAAGAGGCTCGCGGAGGAGAAGCGCGACGCGCGGCTGAAGATCCGGCTCAACGTCGCCTGCCGGACCGTCGTCTCCGACATCGCGCCGGCCGCCGAGCTGCAGCAGGAGACCGGCGTTCCGCTGGAGGTCTATGCGTTCATCGGCAGCTCGCCGATCCGGCAGTATGCGGAGGAATGGGACCTCTCGTTCATCGAGAAGCAGTCGGTCGAGGCGATTTCTTTCGGCGTGAAGCAGGGTCTCGCGGTCACCTACGTGACCGAGGATACGACCCGCAGCAAGCCGGACGATCTGCGGCGGCTCTTTCGCAGCGCCATCGATGCCGGAGCGAAGCGGCTCTGTCTCTGCGACACCGTCGGTCACGCGACGCCGGAAGGCGCCGCCGCGCTGGTGCGCTTCGCGCGGGAGGCCGCCGGTCCGGAGATCGGTCTCGACTGGCACGGCCACAACGATCGCGGGCTTGCGCTCGCAAACGCGCTCTCCGCCGGAGCCGCCGGTGCGACCCGCTTGCACGGATGCGCGGCGGGCATCGGGGAGCGGGTCGGCAACACGGCCTGCGATCAGCTGCTGGTGAACCTCAAGCTGATGGGCCACCCCGTGTATGGGCCGCGCGACATGTCGAAGCTCGTCCGCTTCGTGCAACTCGCGGCGCGGGTGACCGGCCACCAGCTTCCGGTCAACTATCCCGTCGCGGGCGCGGACGCCTTCCGCACCGCCACGGGCGTGCACGCGGCGGCGATCATCAAGGCGCAGCGCAAGGGCGAACGCTGGCTCGCCGACCGCGTCTACAGCGGCGTCCCGGCCGGCGAGTTCGGCAAGGAGCAGCAGATCGAGATCGGCCCGATGAGCGGCCTCTCGAACGTCAAGCACTGGCTCGCGCGCCACGAGATCCCGGCTGACGAGCCGCTGGCCAAAGCGGTCCTCGCCCGCGCCAAGGCGAGCAACCGCACCCTCACCGAATCGGAAGTGGCGCAGATCGTGCGCGAGGTCCGCTCATGAGCGTCGTGGCGTTCACCGGCATGAAGGTTTTTTCCACCACCCTCGCCCGCGACCGCGAGCAGATGGGCGACAACATCACCCGCTGGATCACGGACAACCCGCAGGTCGAGATCGTGGACAAGATCGTCACGCAGTCGTCCGACAAGGAATTCCACTGCCTGACGATCACGCTCTTCTACCGCGAGCGCGCGCGAAGTTGAGCGCTTAGACTGACCCGAGATGAGCCCGCGCGGCCGGCCGGCGATGGCGTTCGGGGTTCCTCCGCTCACGCGCGGCGTGAAGTGGCTCGGCGGCGTGACGCTCGCCGTCTCCATCCTCGTCGCCGTGCTCCGCGACCAGTCCGGCGCCGCGCTGGCGCAGTTCGTCGTCTTCTCGCCCGAGGCGCTTTGGCACGGCGCTGTCTGGAAGATTTTCACCTACACCTTCCTCAACCCGGACCCCGTCGGTCTGCTCTTCGCGCTGCTCGGGCTGTGGCTGCTTGGCGCATCCCTCGAACAGACATGGGGAACGAGGCGCTTCCTCACGTTCTATTTCGCCACCGCGGCGGCTGCGGCGCTGGCGACTTCGGTGCTCGGATTCTTCGTCCCGGCCGTCTGGGTGCACCCCTATTTGGGCAACTGGTCGGCGCTCGAGGGCCTGATCGCGGCGTTCGCGGTGCTGATGCCGAACGCGCAGATCTTCCTCTACTTCGTTCCAGTGCAGGCCCGATGGATGCTGCCGATCTCCGCAGGCATCACCGTCCTGTTCATGCTCATGACCGGCTGGGTGCCGTACCTGCCGCAGCTCTTCGGGCTCGGGGCGGGCGTGCTGTTCGCGGGGGGCGTGGCACCCCGGAGCCTTCTGCTGCGGGTTCGCGTGTGGTGGATCGACCGGCGCCTGCGGCGCAGCCGGCTGCGTGTCGTCCGCGGCAAGGACGATGAAGCGGGGCCCTTCAGCGGCGGCCGTGGCTCGGATAAGTATCTTCACTAGCGGCTCGCCGCAACGAAGGTGCGGGACTGCCGCCACGCAGTTGCTGGTTCCCGCGGAAGACCGAAACGGTTCCCTACCCGTCCTTGATGTCGGACGTCGCCTCGCGCGCCACGTAGATGCATCGCGTATTCGTGCGCGCGGCGTCGAGCGGCACCAGGAAGAACCCGTGCTTGGCGTCCGCGCCGTCGCGGATGCCTTCGATGGCGCGTCCATCTGCAAACGTGACTCGCACCTTGGCTCCGTCGCCCGCATGCGGCGGCTCTCCCGGAGCGAGCATGAAGAAGATCGCCTTCACGTCGGCGCGGTAGATCGGCTCCGGCTCGCCTCCGCCCTGCGGGATGAGCGGGAACTGTGATTTCGAGAGATCGATGTCGCGCATGGTGCCGCGAAGCGTGCGGCCGCCGCGAGTGTGCACCGCGACGCGGTGTTCGCCCTGCATCTCGAGCGCGTTCGCGGCGGTCGGTCGCCAGGCCGCGAGCGGTTGCGCGCGCGTCCGCGCGGGTTCGCCCGTCGGTCGGGGAAGGTCCGGATCGTCGTGATCGATCGCCACGGGTTTCAACACCTCCTCGGGCGCCGCCAGCTCTTCGGGCGGGCCCGGTTCGTCGTCAGCGGCGCCCAGCGTGGCTCCCGCTGGAACGCTGCCGAACAATTCCTTCGCCGCGCCCGGTTCGGGCTCCGGCGGTTCGGAGTCGAGCTGCTCCAGCGCGGTCGCGCCCACAGCGGCCTGGTTCCACGCGGGCTTCGGAGGGGGAGGAGCGGAATCGACCGCGACCGCCTCCGCGTCCGGCGGCACTTCCGTGATCGGCACGTCCCATTCCTCGGCGGCCGCGGCGGGCGGAGCGGACCATTCGGGCGCCGCTGGGGGCGCCGGTGTCGTCCATTCCGAGTCCACCGGAGCCGGCGCCGCCGCTCCCCAGGTTTGCTCCTGCGGCTGCTCCGGGGCGCTGGAGGCGGACCAGTCGGGCCCTGGGCGCAGAGAGCTCCAGTCGGTGTCGGCGGCTTCCGGCACCGCCTCGGCATCCTGCTTTCGCGCTTCCTGCCAATCCGAAGGAGCCGATTCCGCCTGCCATTCCTGTACCGGCTCCTGCGGCGCCGCCGACCACGCCTCGGGAGGCGCCGCCTGTTCCTCCGCCGGACTTGCGGACGCGGCGGGGTCGGTCGCCGCAGCCTGCATCTGCCATTCGCCGGCAGGCGGCGCGACCGGGACGGCGTCGGCTGGCCCAGGCGGGGCGGCGGCCTGGCCCCATCCAGTGACCGCTCCGGACGCGCTCCCGTCATCGTCCAGAGAGGGGCCGGCGACAGGCTCGCTCCAAGGCGTGGGCGCCGCCTCGGAAGGCGCCTCGAGCTGCGCGCCCGAGGCGTGCTCGGGAGCCGGGGCCGCGGCGCCGTTCGTCGAACCGGTCGACGCTTGCGCCAGATCTTCCAATGAAAGCCGCCTGGGTGGCGCGATCCCGTGCGCCCGCAGAGGGCCGCGCAAGCCTTCCGCCCAGTCGCCCTCGAGCGGGTCCGCCGTTTCGGACGCGAGCGGAGAAGCGTCCTCCGCGGGGAAGGGCGTCGCGGGCGCGCTGGTGTCAGCCATGGCTCGCGAAAGGATATCAGACAGGTTCCAATCCCGCGCCAAACCGGCGCAAATTCCGAACCAGCGGAATTTACCTACATGGGTGGGGACGTTATAAATGCCGGATGCCTCGCCTCGTCCAGATCGGTGCGCGCCGCACCCGGCCGCCGCCGCGTCCCGGACCGGAGGCATACCTCCCGGTGTCGCTGGACGACGCCCGGCGGCGAGGGTGGGAACAACTGGACGTCGTCCTGGTCAACGGCGACGCTTACGTCGATCATCCGACGTTCGGCATCCCCTTGATCGCGCGCCTGCTCGCCTCGCGCGGATTCAAGGTCGGCATCGTCAGCCAGCCGCGCTGGGACGAGGCGAGCGGGTTGGCCGACTTCGCGGCCTGCGGCCGCCCGCGGCTCTTCTTCGGCGTGTCGAGCGGCAACATGGACTCGATGGTGAACCACTACACCGCCGGCAAGAAGCGCCGGTCATCCGACGCGTACACGGCCGACGCAGCCCCGGGCAGACGGCCGGACTACGCGAGCGCCGTGTACGCGCGCAAGTTGAAGAAGCTGTTCCCCGACGTCCCGATCGTGCTCGGCGGCGTCGAGGCATCCCTCAGGCGCCTCGCTCACTACGATTACTGGAGCGACCGGGTCCGCCATTCCATTCTCGTCGACTGCCCGGCGGACATCCTCGTGTACGGGATGGGCGAGCAGCCCGTCCTGGAAGTCGCCTCCCGGCTCGCGGCCGGCGAGGACATCTGCGGTCTCACGGACGTGCGCGGGACCGCGGTCAAGTTCAGGGACGATGCGGAGGAGGGCTGGCGTCACCTCGCCGGGCCGCGTGACCGGGAGGAGATCCGACTGCCCTCCTACGAGGAGATCGTCGCGGACAAGAGCGTGTACGCGGAGTTCTCGCGCCTCTACCATCTCGAGCACAACCCGGACAACGCCCGCATCCTCATCCAGCAACACGGACGGGAGCTGGTGTACGTGAATCCGCCGGCGCCGCCGCCCTCCACCGGATTGATCGACGAAGAGTACGAGCTGCCCTTCTCGCGGCTGCCGCACCCGATGTACGGCGAGGCGAAGATCCCCGCCTGGGAGCAGATCCGCTTCAGCGTCACCATCATGCGCGGCTGCGCCGCCGGGTGCAGCTTCTGCTGCATCACCGAGCACCAGGGCCGCGACGTGGTCTCGCGCAGCGAGGCGTCGGTGCTGCGCGAGATCGAGAGCTTGAGGAACGTCCCGGGCTGGACCGGCGTGGTCAGCGACATCGGCGGCGCCACCGCGAACATGTGGCACATGGTGTGTACCGACGAGACGTGGCACGAGCGGTGCCGCCGCGCTTCATGCGTCTATCCGTCGGTCTGCGAGAAGTTCGGCACCGACCACGGGCCGCTCATCCAGCTGATGCGCAAGGCGCGCGAGCTGCCCGGCGTGAAGCGCGCGTTCGTGGCGAGCGGCATCCGCTACGACGTCGCCTTCGCGGACGAGAAGCACGGCGACGAGTACATCCGCGAGCTGGTCGCGAATCACGTCGGCGGTCATCTCAAAATCGCGCCGGAGCACATCTCGCCGGGCGTGGTGAAGGTGATGAAGAAGCCCGGAAAGGAGATGTTCGTCCGCTTCAAGGAGCTGTTCGAGAAGTACTCCACCGATGCGGGCAAGGAGCAGTACCTGGTGCCGTATTTCATCTCGGGCCATCCCGGCTGCGAGGTGAAGGACATGGTGGAGCTGTCCGACTATCTGGCGGAGAACGGGTGGCGCCCGCAGCAGGTACAGGACTTCACCCCAACGCCGATGACGCTGGCCACGGACATGTACTACTCGGGTTTCCACCCGAACACCGGCAAGCCGGTGCACATCCCGAAGGACGCGGATGAGAAGGCGATGCAGCGCGCGCTGCTGCAGCCGCACCTTCCGCAATACCGCGAGCTCGCGCGCGGCGCGCGCCGGATCGCGGGCGCGCCGGCTCCTCCACGGCGCAGAGTGCCGCGGCCGGGGCCCGCGCCGGCGCCGAGCGACAGCTTCGAGGATTGAGAGCGTGTTGCCGTATTCACGGCAACACGCAGCAAAACATGGCGGCATGCCGCGCCTGCGGCGGAGAGCCGCTCTAGCGGCGACCCTTCTTGCCGCGCCCGCGAGACCGTCCCGCTTTCGCCTTTCCTCGCTTTGCACCCCCGGCGCGGCGCGCGGCGCTACGGCCCTTGCCTTTGCGCGCTTTGGCTTTTGCGGCCCGGCGGGCCCCGCCCTTCTTTCGCGCGCTCTTCGGGGCCGCCTTGCGCCGCGGCCCGGCGCTCTTGCGTCGCGGCCGTGGCTCGGCCGGCTCAGGCTCCGGCGCCATCTCGCCCTGTCCTTCCATCGGTCCGGGGATCGGTCCGCCTCCCGGGGTCGGTCCGCCGAACTGTCCCCCCGACCCTGGTGTGGGGTACTGCGGTTCGTCCCCGCCGCCTTCAGCGCCGCCGTTGCCGCCGTTCTTACGCTCCTCTTGCATTGCCGCCTCCGCGCCCGCGCACTATCGCGCGCGAGACGCCGTTTCGCCAACAGCACGCCGCCGTTCCGTCATCCGCCGGACCTTTCTTGCTCGAAGCGGTTTGCGCGAGATCGAGGGTGGCCGGACGCGGTGCGACCTACGACATCATCCATCGCGAGCACGATGTCTTCAACTCTGCGGCCTGGCGCGGATCCGTCAGGTCGGTCGCCGCCCACACGCTCGATCCGACGCGTGCACCCCTCGAGCGATGACGCACGCCACCTTGTCACCCTCCGCACAAGCGCTAGTGTGCCCGCCCCCGGGGAGGAAAATCATGCGCTTTTTCATAACCCTAGCGGTGCTGCTCGGTGCGGCTGCGGCGTCCGCGCGAACGTTCGTCGTCCATCCTGGCGGATCCATCCAGACCGCCGTCAACGGTGCGTCCGCGGGTGACCGCATTGTGGTTCATCCCGGCACCTACGTCGAGACCGCGTCGGCGGACATCGCCTTGACCATCACGCGTGATGGGATCGAGCTTGTAGGGCTCTCGACCCACGGCCACCCCGTCATCCTCCAGAATGCCGGCAAGCAGTCCTACGGCGTTTGGGCGAGCCCGGCGAACTCCCTGCCAACAACTCCCCCCGGTGACGACGAGAATCCGCCGTGTGATCATCAAGAGACGGCCGCGGTCCTGAGCGGCTTTTCCATCCGCGGCTTCACGATCCGCGGCTTCGCCATCCACGGCGTCCATCTCGCTTGTGTGGACAGATTCTCCATCGTCGACAACCGGTCCGAGGGCAATCTCGTCTACGGCCTCTTCCCGGTGCTCTCCCGGCACGGACTGATGCTCGGAAATGTCGTTACTGGCACTACGCTCGATGCCGCAATCTATGTTGGCCAGAGCGACGACGTGCTGATCGCCGGCAACCGGGTACGCGACAGCCTGCTCGGGATCGAGATCGAGAACAGCCGGCATTGTGCTGCCGTCGCCAATGAAGTCCAGGACAACACGGCCGGCATCCTGGTCGACCTTCTCCCGTTTCTGCAGCGCGATACGCAGCGGAGCACCCTGGTGGCTTACAATTCGGTGCACCGCAACAACCGGAAGAACGATGCGACGGAAGGCTTGCTCAGCGTTCTGCCGGCAGGATCGGGCATCGTCGTCGTCGGCGGGCATGGCACGACCGTGCTGGCGAACGACGTGCGCGGCAACCGCTTTGCCGGGATCGCCGTTGCGAGCCTCTGCTTCGGGTGGGACAGATTGCAGGACGTCCCCCCTTGCAACGACCTGTCGAAGATCGATCCGGAGTTCGATCCAGAGCCCCGCGATGACCGGATCATCGGGAACCGCTTGAAGGGAAACGGGACGATGCCTCAGTCCGATCCGGCGTTCGAAGCGATCCGGGGAGACCTGATCTGGGACGGCAGCGGTACGGGAAACTGCTGGAGCGGTAATTCGTTCATCCCGAGCGCGACGTCCCTGCAGCTGCCGGCCTGCGACTGACCGGCGCGGTCAGCTCGATCCGGCTGCCGGCTTCCCCGCAGGGAATCTCTCCTCCAGCTCTTCGATGGTTCGCGGCCAATCGTCGTGCAGCAGGCGCGCGAGCGAGCGGTCCGAGAGCAGTTTTCCGCCCGTCTGGCAGCGCGGACAGTAATTCGTCTCGTTGTCCGCGTACGCGATGCGCTGCACCGCGGTCCCGCATACCGGGCACGGCTGCTTGTACTTCCCGTGGACGGCGAAGTCGTCGCGGAACGCGGTGACCTTCTCGGGAAACTTCTCGCGCGCTTCCTGCCGCAGTCGCTCCGTCCACTCCGTCAGCACGGTCCGGGTAGCCTCGAAGAGCGTGCGCACTTCGCCCCTGGACATCTTCTGCGTGAGCAGGGCGGGCGACAGCTTCGCGCGGTGGAGGATCTCGTCCGAATACGCGTTGCCGATTCCCGAGAACAAGCGCGGATCGGTCAGCGAGCGCTTCAGCGTGTGGTTCTCGCGACCCAGCGCGACCTCGAATTCGTCGAGCGTGCACATGAGCGGCTCGATCCCGCCGCGCTGGAACTCGTCGAGCGTTCGGGCGAGATGGATCGAGGCGCGCTTCTTCGTCGCCGCCTCCGTGAGCACCAGCGTGCCGGGTGGAAAGTCGATGGCGGCAAGGCCGACCTTTCCCGGGAGCTTCGCTCCCCGCTCGAGCCACTTGAACCGGCCGGCGATCATCAGGTGAATGACCAGGAACAGCCCACCCTCGAGGACGAAGACGATCCGCTTGCCGAGCCTGCGAACCTCGAGCACGCGCCGTCCGCTGGCTGCGCTGAGCGGCGGGTCGAACGTGCGCACCACGAAAGGACTCGCGACGCGAACCCCCTGCAGCGGCTGACCGGCCACGCGCGTCGCGATCGACTCGACGTAGACGGTGACGTCCGGAAGCTCCGGCACGCCGCGGTCTTAACTCACTTGTGCTCCGCCCGCTCGCGCAGCTCCACCAACTCGAAGACGTACCCGTCGGGATCCTCGAAATCCCGGGAGACGCCGCCGGGGATTTCCTGCGAGCTGCCCAGGGCCCGCGCTCCGTGGCGAAGCACGAGCGCGGCCATCTCCTCCAGGTTCATCACCCGGATGCCGAGCACCGGTCCGCCGCGGTCGTAGCCGCGCTTGATCATGGCATTCGGGTAGAAGACAGGGTGCAGCGCGAGCAGGAGGCCGGGGCGTAGCTCCAGCTCCACCCAGCCCGGCGCGTAGGACTTCTCCGAGAGACCGACGACGTCGCGCCAGAAGGCGCGCGATCTTTCCAGATCCGGCACCTGCAGGCTGACCCAGCAGAGCTCGTTCACGGGCGCGGACAATAGCGCAGAAGCGAATCGGTCAGATCGCTCGCGCATCCATGCCGCATGCGCGTGGCGATGGCGGGAGCGAGCGGATTGATCGGCACCGAGGTCGTCCGCGCGCTGCGCGCTCGCGGTGACGAGGCTCTGGCGCTCCCGCGCTTCGGCACTGCTCCATGGAGCGTGGATGGCGCCGACGCGGCCGTCAACCTGGCGGGTGCAAGCGTCGCCGGCAAGCGCTGGACGCCCGCCTACAAGAAGGAGCTCGAGGACAGCCGCGTGCTCACCACGCGCGCCTTGGTCGACGCCATCCGCGCTGCGAAGCGCAAGCCGCATGTGCTCGTGAACGCCAGCGCCGTCGGTTACTACGGCGGCCGGGGCGACGAGGTGCTCGACGAGAGCGCCACGCCCGGCTCGGACTTTCTCGCCAACCTGAGCCGGCAGTGGGAGGCGGAGGCCCAGCGCGCGACGGTGCGCGCCGTCCAGGTCCGGACTGGAGTCGTGCTCAGCGCCAAGGGCGGCGCGCTGGGGAAGATGCTCCCGCCCTTCAAGGCATTCGTCGGCGGGCCGATCGGGAGCGGCAAGCAGTGGTTCCCCTGGATTCACATCGCCGACGAGGTGGCCGCGATCCTCTGGTGCATCGATCATGAGGTGACCGGCCCCGTGAACCTCGCGGCTCCGGGGATCGTCACCATGAAAGAGTTCGCCAAGGCGCTGGGGCGCGCGCTGCACCGTCCCTCCTGGGCGCCGGTCCCCGCTGCGCCGCTGAAGATCCTGCTCGGGGAATTCGCCTCCGCGCTTCTCGAAGGACAGCGCGCGGTGCCCAGGAAGCTGCTCGACTCCGGGTTCCGCTTCCGCTTCGAGGAAGTGAACGCGGCCTTGCGCGATCTGTTTCCCGGCGGCTAGAGCGCTCTAGCGTTTTCCTGTCCGCGATGTCAGCCGGGCGCGCTACAGTGGCCGCGATGCCGGCCGAATTCGCCCATCTCCATCTGCATACCCTCTACAGCCTCCTCGACGGCGCCATCCGCCTGCCCGATCTGATGAAATCGTGCGCGGAGACCGGGATGAAGTCCGTGGCCGTCACCGACCACGGGAACATGTTCGGCGTCGTGAATTTCTATCAGGAGGCGAAGAAGCACGGCATCAAGCCCATCATCGGCTTCGAGGCCTACGTCGCGGGCGAGAAGGGGATGGGCGACAAGAGCCAGCGGGTAGGCAACCACCTGGTGCTTCTGGCGCGAGACGACACCGGCTACCGCAACCTCCGCTATCTGAGCAGCAAGGCGTTCACCGACGGCTTCTACTACGACCCGCGCGTCGACAAGCCCCTGCTCAAGGCGCACAGCGAGGGATTGATCGCGCTCACCGCCTGCATGGCGGGCGCGGTACCACGCGCGGTCCGCCGTGGCGACATGGACGAGGCGCGCCGCGAGGTGCGGGATCTCAAGTCCATCTTCGGCGATCGGCTCTATCTGGAGATCCAGAGCAACGCGCTGAAGGAACAGCTCCCGGTCAACCACGGGATGTGCGAGCTGGCGCGGGAGGAGGGGCTCCCCCTCGTCGCCACCGCCGACAGCCATTACGTGAAGCGAGAGGACGCGAAGGCGCACGAAGTGCTGATGGCCATCGCCTCGGGGCGCACGTTCGACGATCCCAAGCGCCTGCGGCACGACACCGAGGAGCTGTACATCAAGTCGCCAGAGGAAATGTACGCGGCGCTGGGAGCGACCACCGGCGTCGGCGCCGAGTGGCAGGAAGCGGTCCACAACTCCTCGGTCATCGCGGAGCAGTGCAACGTCGACCTGAATCTCAAGGACAAGTACCTGCCGAAGTTCCAGGTGCCGGACGGCGAGACGCTGGACAGCTATCTGCAGAGGAGGGCCCGCGAAGGCCTCGATGAGCGCTTCGCCGAGATCGCGCGCACCGGACGGCAGGTCGACGCCGATCTCTATCGAGTCCGGCTCGAGCGCGAGCTGGCGGTGATCGTCGACATGAAGTTCTCCGGCTATTTCCTCATCGTCCAGGACTTCATCAACTGGGCGAAGCGCAACGGCATCCCGGTGGGCCCCGGGCGCGGCTCGGGCGCGGGCTCGCTGGTGGCGTATTCGCTGCGCGTCACCGACATCGATCCCCTTCCCTACAACCTGCTCTTCGAGCGGTTCCTCAATCCCGAGCGGGTGTCGATGCCGGACTTCGACATCGACTTCTGCCAGGACAGGCGCGGCGAGGTGATCAGCTACGTCACCGAGAAGTACGGAAAGGAGAACGTCGCGCAGATCATCACCTACGGCGCCCTGTCGGCGAAGAGCGCCATCAAGGACGTCGCGCGGGTGATGGGCGTGCCCTTCGCCGAGGTGAACGAGCTGACGCGGAACATCCCCAACTTGATCGAAGGGCATCCGGCGACCATCGAGAAGGCGCTGGAGGTCGAGCCCAAGCTCAGGCAGATCCAGGAGCAGAAGCCGGTCTTCAAGGCGATCGTCGAGTACGCGCGCGCGCTGGAGGGGCTGACGCGTTCGACCGGCATGCACGCCGCCGGCGTCGTCATCGGAGAGAAACCGCTCTGGGAGTACGTGCCGCTCTGCCGCGGCCAGAATGGCGAGCTGGTCACGCAATTCGCGAAGGACGAGGTCGAGCTCGCCGGACTCGTCAAGTTCGACTTCCTCGGGCTGACGACGCTCACCGTGATCAGCAACGCGGTCAAGCTGATCAACCGCGACAAGAACCCGGAGGAACAGCTCGACATCGCCCTCTTGCCGCTCGACGACAAGAAGACCTACCAGCTGATCTCCAGCGGCGACACGGCCGGCATCTTCCAGATGGAGTCTTCGGGTTTCACCGAGATGGTGAAGAAGCTCAAGCCCAGCGTCTTCGAGGACATCATCGCCGCCGGCGCGCTCTACCGTCCCGGGCCGCTCGATTCCGGCATGGTGGACATCTTCATCAATCGCAAGCATGGCCGCGAGCGCGTCGCGTATCCGCACCCGAAGCTCGAATCCATCCTGCGGGACACCTACGGCGTCATCGTCTACCAGGAGCAGGTGATGCAGATCGCGCAGGTGCTGGGCGGATATTCGCTTGGCCGCGCCGACCTGCTTCGCCGGGCGATGGGAAAGAAGAAGGCCGACCTGATGGCGAAGGAGCGCAGCGGTTTCGTCGAAGGCTGCGCGAAGAACGGCGTCGATGTCAGGCTCGCGACCGAGCTCTTCGATACGATGGAGCAATTCGCGGCCTACTCGTTCAACAAGAGCCATGCCGCCGCGTATGGATTGATCACGTATCAAACGGCCTGGTTGAAGGCGCACCATCCGGTCGAGTTCATGGCCGCGCTGCTCACCTCCGAAAAGGACAACACGGACAAGGTGGTCGCCCACATTGCCGAGGCGCGCGCGGACGGGATCACCGTGCTGCCGCCGGACGTCAACGAGTCTGACCTTGCCTTCGGCGTGGGCCCCGATCCGAAGAATCCCGGAAGGTTCCTCATCCGCTTCGGACTCGGCGCGATCAGGGGCGTGGGGGAGAACGCGATCGAGGCGATCCTGGCCGCGCGCAACAAGCCGTTCGCGGGCTTGTTCGACTTCTGCGCCCGCATCGATACCCGCAAGATCAACAAGAAGGTGGTCGAGGCCCTCGTGACCGCCGGCGCGTTCGATTTCACCGGCAAGCCGCGGAGAGCCTTGTTCGAGTGCATCGAGGCCGCGCTGCAACAGGGCGCCTCCGCGCAGAAGGACCGTGAGTCGGGGCAGTTCGGCCTGTTCGGCGGAGGAGCGAAGGCCGCGGACAAGCCGCCGGAAGAGCGCGTCTTCGGCAAAGAGGAGTGGAGCGAGCGCGAGCGCCTCGCCTTGGAGAAGCAGGCCTTGGGCTTCTACATCACCGGACATCCGCTGGCGCGCTACGCCGAGGAGGTGAAGCGGTTCGCCACGCATACCTGCGCCTCGCTCGCGACCGCGCGCGGATTCGAGAAAGTGGCGGTGGCCGGGATCGTCCAGGGCTGGCGCGAGCGGCTGACGAAGACCGGCAAGAAGATCGCCTTCGCGATGCTGGAAGACCTGACGGGCGCGCGCGATCTCGTGATCTACGAGGACATCATCCAGAAGTACGAGTCGCTCCTCAAAGCCGACGAGCCGGTGCTGGTGCGCGGCATGGTGCGGTTGGCGGAGAAGTTCGGCAACGAAGCGCAGCAGCAGGACAGCTCCGAGCCGTCGCCGGAGATCAAGGTGGACGAGGTGTCGCGGCTGGTCGACGTGCGCGCCGCGAAGGCGACGCGCATCGAGCTGAAGCTCTCGGTGGAGCAGGCCACTTCCGAAAAGTTCGCGGAGTTGAAGTCGCTGTTCGGGAAGTTCCCAGGCTCGTGCACGGCATCGCTGAGCATCGTGCTGCCGGGCGCATCCGAAACGAAGATCGCGCTCAGGAGCTTGCGAGTGGCGCCTTCCGACGATCTGCTCGCGGCCGTGGACCGCCTCTTCGGCGGCAAGGTCGCGCAGGTGCGTTGAGGCAACGCGCTGATCGAGGGTCCGCGCTGACCGGAGGCAGGCTACTTCGGCGCCGCACTCGTCTCGCGCATCGCCGCCAGGATCTTCTGGTCCCGCTCGCCGGTGTGACGCAGCAGCTCCAGCAGCTCTTGCGTGATCAGCTCCGCCAGCTTCGCAGGGAGCGCCGCGTTCTCCGCGAGGCCCTTGCCGCAAGTCGGTTGGTCGGTCATGTGCTCCATCCTCAGTGCGGCCGGTGCGGGCGCTCCTCCTCGTCCAGGTCCTTCGGGTCGCCGGCACGCAGCTTCACGGGCTCGTCCAGCCCTACGGTCGTGTACTCGTCCGAGGAGATGTACTTCCAGCGGATCGGGAACGGGCTCTCCCGCGCTGCTTCCGCGCCGTCGAGCTGCACCTTGAACAGCGCCAGATCGAGCACCAACCCGGGCAGCGCGCGCCGGAACCGTTGCAGGAGGGTGTGCACGCGCGAGGGATCCGCTCCTGCCGCCCGCAGCGCCTCGGCGCTGACCGCCACGCGCACCGGCAGCTGCCGCGCCGCCTCGTCCGCCAACCCGCCGATCTCGTTCAGGGCGATACGAGCCGGCGCCTCGCCGTCGCGCTTGCGCGCATCGGTCCAGGCCAGCTCCAGATACCTGGGCCATCGGCCCAGGGCGCGGAAGTCGTCCGGCACGATCCCGAGCCCGAGGTGCGTCCGGATGCTGCGGAAGACCTTCCCGAGCGCGCCGTCCGCATCTTCCGGAACCAGCTCGATCGGGTCCATCTCGTGCGGCACCCCCCGGGGCACCCGCTGCTCGCCACGGGGCCCGCGGGAGACGCCGCCAACGCCGCCGGAGACCGCTTCCGCCAGCACCGCCACCGCCATCAGCAGCTTGGCATCGACGTAATGGAAGATGTCGACCTGACCGCGGATCTGATCGATCTCGTCGACGTCGTATCCTGCCCATTCCAGCTGGGTCTCGATCAGCGGACAGCCGAGATCGACCGCGGCGCGGGCAACTCGCGCGCGCAGATCGTCCGCCGCTTCCTCGAACGCGCGCACCCGGATCGCCGGCCTCAGCGCAGTCCAGCATGGACCGAGCGCCTTCTCGGCCGCGAGCGCCTTGAAGAGGAGCGGGACGCGCCCGACGCGCACCTTCCGCGTGACCAGTTCGTAGATCTCGATCGTCTGCCGGTCCGCCCGTGTCTCGTCGACCACTGCCAGCCTGTCGACCACTCTCACGCTCGCCTTGCCTGCCATCCGGACCCCCAGCCGCCAAACTGAGTCTTTGCGGCT
>Ga0137415_10001230_pt1 | contig 25330 bp, 25 predicted proteins | sample CZODoug3_1_1_16f_FD_183082 | JGI IMG/M metagenome (GOLD analysis project Ga0137415, IMG submission 183082) | Vadose zone soil fungal communities from Angelo Coast Range Reserve, California, USA - CZODoug3_1_1_16fungal (Hybrid Assembly) | ecosystem: Environmental > Terrestrial > Soil > Vadose...
GATGTCGCGGTCGTTCAGCTGGGGCGTGGCTGCCGCCTGCTACGGCGCGCTTTATCGAAAGGCTGCGTCGCCTTAGGCGCGCTCTCGGCAAGTCCGTTTCGCGCCAAAGGGCGACATATAATAATTCAGCTGGAGATTATTGGATCCGCGCGACGTAGGCGGTCACCCGCTCCGCATAGCCCTTGAGTTCCAAGCTGCGCGGTTCGGCCGATATTTCACCCGATACATCGTTCCAGACCGTCGCGCTCATGATCAATTCGCCCCCTTTGGCCGCGCCAACGAGCCGCGCTCCCAAGTTCATTGTGTCGCCGAGGGCAGCGAACTGATAGTTGCCACCCTCGACGCCGATTGAACCCATAAACGTCTCGCCAGAATGTACACCGACGCCGATCGAGAGCCAGGGGCCCGCAGGATCGGCGTGGCCGGTGGCGCGCAGGAGCTTTAGTCCGGCAGCGACCGCACGCTGGCGATAGTCCTGGCCGGTAAGACAAGGGACATAAATGCCGATCACCTCGTCGCCCACCATCTTGTCAACAATGGCGTCAGTCCAGGTAAAAATCTTGATCGCGGTTTGAAAGAAACGCTGCATCAGGGCGGCGAATTCAGCCGGGCGCATACCTGCTGCGAGCTGGGTCGAGCCACGCACATCAGCATACAGCATCGCAATCTCAATTTCGGCGCCACCGCGTTCTTGGGCCAGCACAGATTCGCACTTCTCGCAGAAATGAGGGTTGCGCAGCCATTGCCCGCGGCCAATGGCACGCATGACCGGCGCCGAGAATCCGTCAAATCCTGCGTAGCACAGGCGGCAGCGGTCATGCGCCGTGGGAGACATCAAGCGGAACATTTTCCGGCCACGTCGCAGTTCCGGATGCTCCCCCGAGAATATCGCGCGCCAGAGGGGATTGAAATTCTTGGTTGGGTCGACAGAGTCTATCATGGTCTATTAGTGCCAAATAACTGCGCGGCTTTGCGGTGTAGGCGGTGATCGCTATTTCGCCTTTGGTTTCTTGGACGGGTCATCCTTCGGATCGACATATCTAAAATCCAGCGGGCCCATGGCTGTGACCTCGACAACGGTCTCGCCCGTTGCCCAGGCAAAATGGGACATGCGCGGCGGCGCTGAGAAAAACCCGCCAGGAGTGAGCGGCTGGCCTTTAGACTTGTCGAGTTTGTCGCCCATACCGACGTTAAACGTTCCGGACAACACGGTGACGTTTTCGACGGTGCTATGCCAGTGCGGCGGGATCGTGTAGCCGTCCGGCAACTTGCCGCGAATGATAAAGAGTCCCTTCTTGGCTGGATCGCCAAGCATCACGGCCATTTGTGATCCGGGCGGCATGAATGGCGGCGGGGGTCCCCATTTCACAGCGTCCGGCATGGTGATCGTATGACCCGTGCCGCCAGAACCCTTGCGCATATTCTGGGCCGCCGATGCCGCCGGAAGCGCGACAACAAGCGCCGTGGCGAGAGCAATCGCTGATTTCATGGCGTCCTCCTCGAACCAACGTTCGCCGGATAAGCGCGGCAGAGTTTTTCTATCCTTGGCCGTTACTATTCAGAAGAAAACCTAACACACCTTACGAGCGGACATTCCGCCCAGCAATGGCATTCCGTCCGGCTGATCATTCCGCCGCCACCGGCATGATTTCCGCCTGCTCATGAAGAATGACCCCCGAGAGCGGATCGAACTCGCCGACCCACGGAGAACGATCAAGAACCGCCCTGGTGTGAACATAACCCGCGTCCCAGCGCTGCATGATGCCGGACGGACTGAAATCGATGTCCTTGGTATGGTTCTCGCGATCGAGCTGTGGCGCCAACAACCGCACCACATGCATCCGCGTCGGACAGCCGTAGCCGGCCAATTCCTTCACCGCATCGCTGTTACGCTCAGTCTCGGGCAATCGGGCGGCGAGTTGGCTGATGACGTGACGCAAACGATGCGCCTGTTGCTGGCGCGCGATGTGGCTCGCGATCCGGCTGGAATACTGCACGTCCTTGTGCCGATTAAGCACTTCCGCCATCGTGGTGGGCTCGGCGCCGGACGGATTCCACATGTGGACGGCGAAGATCAGGGAATTCTTGCGGGGGTTGTCGTCGAACACCGCCTCGGTCGGGGTATTCGACAGAATGCCGCCATCCCAGTAAAGCTCGCCATCGATGCGAATGGCGGGGAATGCCGGCGGTAGTGCGCCCGACGCCATGATGTGCTTCACGCCGAGTTTGGAATCGCGGCTGTCAAAATACCGCATCTGGCTGGTTCGGACATGCGCGGCGCCAACCGTCAGCCGCGGCGCGCAGCGATTGACCAGATCGAAATCGACGAGTTCGCTGAGCGTCTGTTCGAGCGGCTCGGTGGAATAGTATCCGGCCCTGTCGGCGCCAAGCGGATAGTCGTTGCCGGCATGGGCCAACGGATTGGGTCTGAAAAACCCCGGAATGCCGTTTGTCACCGTCGACCAGTACGACAGTTTTTCATTGAAGCCGGGAAATACATCGCGGAAACTCCAGATTGGATTCTGCTCCATCCGCTTCCAGAATTCCTTCAGCCGCAACAAGCGATTTTGCGGCGCGTTACCGGCGATCAGACTGGCATTGATGGCGCCGATCGATGTCCCGATGATCCAGTCCGGCTCGATCCCGGCCTCGTGCAGCGCCTGATAGACGCCTGCCTGATAAGATCCCAGCGCGCCGCCGCCCTGAAGCACCAGCACGACCTGACCGGGAAGCGACCTGCCCAGTGGCCTGAGGCTTTGCCGAGTTCTGTTATCCCTTACATCGTTCATGTCACGCTCCCGTTGGATACCTGTCGCGTTCTCTGAGGTTCGCGAGACCCTGGGTGAAATCTGCACGGCGGGTGGATCTAGCGGAAATGCCGTTTGGCTTCTGAAACCATAGGCTGGCGCTATCGCGGTTCTGGTGTCATTGCAGGCATTTATCGGCTAGTTTACAGGCAAGGTCAGATCAGGGCACGACCATGGAAATGCATCAGGTTCGCTACTTCCTGGCTGTCGCGCGGGTGTTCAACTTCACCCGCGCCGCCGACGAGTGCAACGTGACCCAGCCATCGCTGACGCGGGCGATCAAGCAACTCGAGGCAGAACTCGGCGGCGACCTGTTCCGGCGCGAGCGGCCGGCAGCGCAATTGACCGAACTTGGCCAGCGCATGCACCCGCTGCTCAAGCAGTGCTATGATGCCGCGACCGGAGCTCGACAACTTGCGTCGTCATTCAAGAGCGGCGAAGTCGGGGCGCTCAGGATCGCCCTCACCCATTCCGTCGACCTGTCGCTGTTGATCCCGTATCTCGACCAGATCAAGCGGCTGTTCAACCGGCTTGAATTTCGCTTCCTGCGCGGCAGCGCCCGGGAAGTCGGGGAATTTCTCAAGAAGGGCGAAGCCGAGCTCGGCATTGCCGCTGAAATCGGCGAAGAATGGGACCGGCTCGATACCTGGCCGCTGTTCACCGAAGGCTTCCAACTCGTCGTCAACAAGCGTCATCCATTGGCGGACCGTGAAGATATCACCTTCGAGGATCTGCAAACGGAGCAATTGCTCTCGCGAAATTTCTGCGAGGATGCGGAGCGGTTGAGCGCATCGTTCCGCAACCACGGTATCGACGTGGACCACAGCCATGGCATTTCATCGGAACGCGACCTGATCGAACTGCTCGAAGCCGATATCGGCATCGCGGTTATTCCGCGCAGCGTATCGACGCCGGAAACTCTCAAACGGGCAAATGTCGATGGGCTCGACATCCGCCGTACCGTCCGCCTCTATGGCGTTGCCGGACGCGAGCGCACCGCCGTGGCATCAGCCGTGATGAGGATGTTGCGTGGCGCCGACTGGTCGAACTATCTGAGCCCGTAGTCAGGCAACGCCGGCGGCGCCATCGACAAGCCAGCGGCTCCGAATACTTAATTTGCGGCTCTGAACGCTGCGATCAGGTCGTCGATCTCCATGCGTTTGCGGAAATCGGGATCCACGAACCGCGCCTTCACCAGCCCGTCGCGGCCGACCACGAAGGTCGCTGGTATCGGAAGCACCCAGCCGTCATTGCCATGAAAGTTTTTCATGTCCTGATACGACAGAAGCCGCTGTATCTCGGTTCCGAGCCAAATGGCGAGATTCAACGAAAGTGCATAGCCATTGTCGAGATCGGTCAGAACCGGGAATGGCGCGTCGGAATCGGATTTGAACTTCTCTGCGAATTGCTGCACCTCTGGCATGATCGCGACAACCTGACCGCCCAACGCCTTGATCCGGTCCAAGGCCTGAACCACCGCCCCGACGTTCAGTCTGCAATACGGGCACCAATGCCCGCGATAAAACATCACCGCGACCGGTCCGTTTTCCAGCAGGGATTTCAGATCGATCAGCCGCCCGGTCACATCCGGAAGGATGAAGGGCGGCATCACGTCGCCCGGCCGTGGCGCGTTTTCTCCACCGCCGTTTTCGTGGATTCGCGCCACCAGCCGATCAACCGCTTCACCATAGGCCGGAAATATCTGTCGCCCTGCCGCGGCATAGGCGTCCAGCCGTTGGTTCAACGTCCCCTCCATTTCGCGGCACTCCTGGAAGGCCAGTTTGAGACGCTCGGCATTGGCAGGCGAAAGCGACGTCATGTCTTGCTCCGGCGGATTGGATCTTCAGATTCACTGACTGAAACATGCGGTGGCATCACACCGCAGCGTAATTGGATTTCCCGGACATTGTACTATTTTCCTCCGCGGGCCGCCCGCAAGGGGCGGCCTCGTCGGGCGCTAACCCCATCAGAGGCTGAATTACCGAAGGTTAGAAATACCGTTCTACAATCGGTTTGATAGCCGTGGGGCATCGCCCGGGCCGCAATAGCGCGCGGCTATCGACTTCAAAGCGAGTGCGTATTTCATATTGCCAGGTTGCACGTTCATTCTGTTTTCCGAGCGATGCCATCGGCATGCGCCAGCGAACAGGAGACGTCACATGAAGAATCGCATTGTAGATCTCTGCGCATCACTGCTGCTGATATTCGCGCTGATCTCGGCCGTTTCTCCCGCACGGGCGGACAGCGATGACGGCATCGTCCGGGTCAAAAGCGCGGTCCCGATCTCGGAAGCGATCACCCGCATCAAGGCCGACATCGCCAGCAAGGGCATCAAGTTCTTCATGGAGATCGACCAGTCGAGGCTGGCGGCTGAGGCAGGAATCAAGCTTCGCCCTTCAACCCTCCTGGTGTTCGGAAATCCTCCGCTCGGAACCCAGTTCATCACGTCGAATCCGAATGCCGGACTGGATTGGCCGGTCCGGTTGCTGCTGACGCAGGATGACAACGGCGATGTCTGGGCGGTCTGGACCGATTTTGACTGGATCGCCCGGCGTCACAACATCAGGGACCGTGCCGCGCATTTCAAGATGGCGACCACGGTTGTCGGCTCCATCACCTCGACCATCACGACCAAGTAACAACGCTCGCACGCCGGGCGTAAAGCTCTCGGGCCGCCTCATGACGCGGCCCGATCGCACGATGTCCGAATCATCATCCGCGACAGAGGGGTAATTTCGATGAGATCAGAGGCATTCGACGTGGTGATCCTCGGCGGCGGCAACGCCGGTATTGGCGTTACAGGCCCTGTCAGGCGCGCTGGAATGTCGGTCGCGATGATCGAATCGCATGACCTCGGCGGAACCTGCCCGAACCGCGGCTGCACGCCGAAGAAAGTGCTGGTTGCCGCTGGTCACGCGCTGCACGAAATCGAGCGCGCTGCCGTTCATCATATCTCCGTCGGAAAGCCCAAGCTCGACTGGGCCGCGTTGATCGACCGCGAGAAGGACCTGATCAAGGACATTCCCGCAAATCTCGCCCGCTCGATGGCGCATCGCAATGTCGAGGTGATCAAGGGCCACGCGGTTTTCGCAAGTCCCACTACAATCCGCGTTGGCGACCGCCACCTTGAGGCCAAACACATCGTGATCGCGACCGGATCGAAGCCGCGTCCGCTGCCGATTCCAGGCGCAGCGCACATGATCACGTCAGACGAAATGCTGAGCGAACGTCAGCTGCCGGGTTCGGTGATTTTCGTCGGTGGCGGTGTCATCTCGCTGGAATTTGGCCACGTTTACGCGCGGGCCGGCGCCGATGTGACGATCCTCGAGGCGCTGCCGCAGCTGTTGCCCGCCATGGACGCCGATGCCGTCGCGCGGATCCAGACGGAGAGCGAGCGTATCGGAATTCGCGTCAAGACCGGGGTGAGCGTGAAACGGATCGAGCCTGCGAATAACCGGCTGCGGGTGATCTTCACCCATGAAGGCGCCGAACATGCCGCCGAGGCCGACCGCGTCGTCAATGGCGCCGGTCGCGTGGCCAATGTCGATACGCTGAATCTAGCGGCGGGAAATGTCGATCACGCCAATGGCCGCGTGGCGGTGGACCGCCATCTGCGTTCGACCTCCAACCTTCAGGTGTACGTCTGCGGCGACGCGGTGCCGATCTCTCCGCAGCTCTCGCCCATCGCGACTTACGAGGGCGACATCGTCGGCCGCAACATCGTCGAAGGACCTAAATACAGCCCGGACTACGGAAGTATGGCGACCTCGGTCTACACCATCCCCGAGCTCGCCGCGGTAGGCCTGACCGAAGCCGCGGCAATCCAAAAGGGTTTTGCGACCGAGGTTCACACCAATGACATGCACGATTGGTTCTCCGCCCGAACCTACGCGGAGACCGTCGCCTGGTCGAAGATCGTCGTCGATCGGTTAACCGATCGCATTCTCGGTGCGCATTTCGTCGGACATGCCGGCCAGGAACTCGTCAACATTTTCGGACTGGCGATGAGGTTTGGCATCACGGCAAGCAAGATCAAGGACAACGTCTATGCCTATCCGACGTTTTCCTCGGACATCAAGCACATGCTGTGACGCTGCCCGGGCTACTTGCTCGACATAGCGTTGCGCTATCGATTCAAAAGCCAACGGGCATTTCCTGGAGCAAGCGATTTCAACGATGGTGGCCTTGTAGCCGGCCAAATCATTCGAGGCCGCGGCATAACAGAGGAGACAACGACATGTTCAAGCCCACCGCAAATTCACGCGCGCTCTGGCAAGGCCTCGCACTCGCCTGCATCATCGCCGGATCGGCCGCCACTGCATCATCGGCCTTCGCCGGCGAATGTCCCGCCGGCAAGATGAAGGCCGACGCCCGCGAGGAAGTCAAATTCAAGCCGGTCGGCGTAACCGACGTGACTTTGGGGGCGATCGACCTCGAAAAGCAACCGGCGCATCTCAAGGACCGCGAGTTGCGCTTCCGCAAGCTGACGATCGAGCCCGGCGGCATCGTGCCATGGCACAGCCACGACGATCGGCCCGCTCTCATTTTTGTGCAACAGGGCGAGATCGTTGAATACGCCAGCAATTGCGCGGAGCCCATTTTGCACAAGGCCGGCGATATCAGACCCGAGGTGTTCGGCACCTCGCATTGGTGGAAGAACCTCGGTACCCAGACCGTCATTCTCTATGTCGGCGATGTCCGCAAGGATCCGCACGACCACAATATGTAACGAGCGCCAAGGCCTCGTTATCTGATGTGACGTCCTGGGAGCCCCCGTGCCCCCAACACGCCCAGGCGTCACGTCTCTTTCTCAATCAGCTTTCGCAGGAAGCGCCGCGCCATGACCGACATATCCGCGCAGATGAAATCCGAAAGCATGGAAATCCAAGGTCATTCACCCGGCGTGGTGCTGCGGTCGCTCGTCATCGGCCTGACGGCCTTCCTCACCGTGGTCGATTTGTTTGCAACGCAGGCGATCCTCCCCTCGCTGACCAGGCATTACAACGTGACACCCGCGGCGATGGGTTTCGCGGTCAATGCCAGCACGATGGGAATGGCGGTTGCCGGACTTGTCGTTGGATTCCTGAGCCAGCACATCGATCGCCGGCTCGGCATTTTGTTGAGCCTCGCCCTGCTCGCCATTCCGACGACCTTGCTGGCGGTCGCGCCCAATCTCACCGTGTTCACGATCCTGCGTGTCACGCAGGGATTGTGCATGGCATCGGCATTTGCACTGACACTGGCCTATCTCGGTGAACAGTGCAGCTCGATGGATGCCGGCGGCGCCTTTGCGGCCTATATCACCGGCAACGTCGCCAGCAACCTGATCGGCCGCCTGGTTTCCGCAGCTGTCGTCGACACGCTCGGGCTGGCATCGAATTTCTACTTCTTCGCGACGTTGAATCTCGCCGGCGCCGCGCTGGTGTACTTCACCATCCAGCGGGTGCAGCCGATGCATTCGAGGGCGACGACGCAATCGCCTTTCGCAACGATGCTCGGGCACTGGCGCAATCCGTCACTTCGCGCCGCATTCGGCATCGGCTTCTGCATCCTGTTCGCCTTCATCGGGACCTTCACCTTCGTCAACTTCGTGCTGGTGCGTCCGCCGCTATCGCTCGGGCGAATGGATCTGGGATTTGTCTATTTTGTCTTTTTACCGTCCATTGCGACGACGCTTCTTGCCGGCAAGGCCGTCACGCGCTTTGGAACGCGGCCGGCGATCTGGGGCGCGCTTGCGGTCGCGGCGATCGGCTTGCCGCTGATGCTGTCCTCGCATCTAGCGGAAGTGCTGGCCGGCATGGTTCTGGTCGGCGCCGGTACGTTCTTTGCGCAGGCCTCGGCAACCGGCTTTGTCGGGCAAGCCGCCAGCGAAAGCCGCGGCGTGGCGAGCGGAACATATCTGGCCTGCTATTTCCTGGGCGGCCTTGTCGGCAGCGCGGTGCTCGGTCAATTGTTCGACCGCTTCGGTTGGATCGCCTGCGTCGGCGGCGTGGGGGCATCGTTGGCAACGGCCGCGTTGCTGACCGCGCGCCTGACGATGCCCGGCACGGATGCGCGAACTTAGTCCGGGGCCTTTTCCCGTGCCGGCTCGTCGTCGGCGATGGCGCGCCAGGCCGCTCCCTCGAGATCGTCATACTGGCCGCTCTTGAGCGACCAGAGAAACCCGAGCAGACCGACGAGTCCAAGGCCGAGCGCGAGCGGCACGAGAATGACCATCACTTCCATCACGCCTCTCCCGACGCGACGCGGCGCGCGCGCAGCGCGTTCACCATCACCAGCAGTGAAGAGCCCGACATCGCCGCCGCGGCGATCAGAGGTGTTACAATTCCGCTGACGGCAATCGGGACGGCCAGAAGATTGTATCCGACCGCCAGCCACAGGTTCTGCCGCATCAGGTGCAACGCCTTGCGCGAAAAGTCGATTGCCGCGACCACCGGAGCCAGCGGCTTGCCAAGGAAGACCAGATCGGCCGTTGCCTGGCTCAGATGCGCGGCACTGATCGGCGACATCGAAACGTAAGCCGCAGCCAGCGATGGAGCATCATTGAGCCCGTCGCCGACCATCATCACCTTGAAGCCCTGGCTTTTCAGATCTTCAATGCGGGCGATCTTGTCGGCCGGGGTTACACCCGCCCGCCATTCGCCGACCCCAAGCGCGCGCGCGGCGGCCTCGACCGCCGGCTCCCGATCGCCCGAAAGAATTTCAACCCTGATGTTGCGCTTCAAAAGCGCTGACACCATCACCTTGGCATCCGGGCGCAATCCCTGCCGAACGGCAAACACGTATTTTGCGTCGCCAAGGCTGAAAGCAACGGTGGATGCTTCCGGATCGAGGCTCAGGCCGTCATTTGCCGACTGCTCCGCGCCGCAGAATGACGGCCTTCCAAGCCTCACCTCGATTGCTCCGACATAGCCGCGCACGCCCTGTCCGGGCTCCTCGACGGCTCCCGGCAACGGCGATTTTGCGTTGGAGGCCCGCGCTACCGCTGCCGCGACCGGATGATGGCTCGCAAGCGCAAGCTGCCCGGCGAGACGGAGCACGTCTTCGGGGATTGCAGCCGCGTTCGTGACCTCGAGTTCGGGCAGGGTCAGGGTACCGGTCTTGTCGAATATGACGTGATCGACGTCAGCTAATCGTTCGATGGAATCGCCGGAATTGAGTAATACGCCAGCCCTGAACATGGCACCGGACGCGACGGTCTGCACCGTGGGTATGGCCAGGCCCAGCGCGCAGGGACAGGTGATGATCAGAACCGCCACCGCTGTGACAATAGCATCGTGCCAGGTTGCCCCCATCAGAACCCAGCCGAGCATGGTCAGTAACGCCGTCGCATGCACCACTGGCGCATAGAGCCGGGATGCCCGGTCGGCGAGGCGCACATAGCGGGAGCGGGCCTGCAACGCATTGTCCAGCAGCCGGGTGATCTCCGCCAGCAGCGTGCCTTCCGACGCCGCGGAAACCCGGACGCGCAATGTTCCGGAGATGTTGAGCGAGCCGGCATACACCGCGGTGCCGTGCTCCGCCGTCGCATACAGGGTTTCGCCCGTGATGAGGCTTTGGTCGATCTCGGATCGGCCTTCGATAACAGTGCCGTCGACCGCGCAACGCTCACCCGGCCGCAACAGCACGATGTCGCCGGGATGGATCGCCGCTACCGGCACTTGCGAAATTTCATCGGCGCCGACGAACTTGGTTGCAGTCTCCGCCTTGAGCGCGGCGAGGTTTCCTGCGACCGCCCGTGTTCGCCTCCGCATGCTTTGGTCGAGATAGCGCCCCACCAGCAGGAATGTCAGCAGCATGATCGCCGCATCGAAATAGGTGTGCTCGGCGTGGTTCACGGTCTCGACCACGGACATACCAAGTGCAAGCGTGACGCCGATACTGATCGGAACATCCATATTGACGTTGCGCGTGCGCAAAGCCTGAAACGCCGACCTGAAGAACGGCTGGCCGGCATATGCCGCGGCCGGCAGCGCGATCAGCGCCGACAGCCAATGAAAGAAATCGCGCTGTTCGGGAATCATGTCGCTGACGTTGCCGGACCACACCGGAATCGAAAGCATCATCACATTCATGGTGGCGAACGCCGCGACCCCGAGGCATCTCAGCAGAAACCGCGACTGTTCGGCTTCGGCGGCTTCCGCGCCCGCGGTTTCGAACGGGTAGGCCTTGTATCCGAGCTCGGCCAGCCGGTCGATGAAGCTGATGGGGTCGAGCGCGCCCTGCTTCCATTCCAGCGCCACGCGGCGGTCGGTAAGGTTGACGCGTGCCAGCGTCACGTCCGGTATCGCCGAAAGCCCCCGCTCGATCTTCGACATGCACCCGGCGCAACTGACGCCTTCAACGGCAAGATCGATGTGCTGCAAGCCCGAGCCTGCGTCCCTTACATAATGTGAAAAATCTCGCGTCGCCTGCATGATGCGGCCTTCCCTCAATTCAACACCACGCGATTCTTCGACAGGAACATTCGCTGCCCCGCCGCGTCGCCCTCGAGCACCAGATCCCATTGTCCCGGCGCGATCATGGGAGCGCCGCCGCGGTAGATACCGATTTCGGTTTCCGCCAGCGCAACCGGCAGATCGGCACGCCTGTCGGTGGGCCGCTCGAAGCGGCCCTGAAACTTCAGGCCCGACATCGGCTTGCCACTGTCGTCGCGCGCCTCCACCTGCAGCGTCGCACCGCCATCCGGACCGCGCTGGATATGCGCGTCGACCTTCCAGTTTCGGGCGTTCTGATCGTGGGCAGCAGCGATCTCTTGCTCGTAGGCAAGGCTGGCGCTGTAGGCGCTATCGACGTCGGTGCCGGGCAATGTCTGGATCGCAAGCCTCATCATGATCATGTTGACCCCGATCACGACGCCAAAGAACGCCAGCAGCATGAAAAGCACCCTGGCCCCGGTCAACGGCTTCGGCGAAACCGACGGTCTGTTCATGCGAAATCCCTCTGCAATCCTACGGAGAAACGAAATTATCGGTCGCCGATGCAACCTCACCCAGCCCGATATCGGTCACCCGGAAATTCACCGGGACGGATTTCTCGGGGTTGTTCTCGGAAGGCGCGGTTACCAGAAGCCTCAGTTCGGTGGTCTGATCCCGCCCCAGGATAATCATCGGCCTGTCAGGCGTAACGGAATCGGCCCCGACAATATGGACCGTGGCGTTATGCGGGCCATCGATGTCGATCGCCACGACGCGATCGAAGCCGCGCTTGTTCAGCAGGCGAACCGTATAGGCATTGCGAATCGATCCGTCGCTCAGTCTCACCGCGACCGGATTGCGGTCGTGCAACACGTTGACGTCGAGCAGCGTTCGGGTCAGCAGCGCATACAGCATGAGCGCGCCAACGCCGGCGATCATGGCGGAGTAGACGATGGTGCGCGGCCTGACGAGGCGGAAAACTTCCGGCTGGCCGGCCTGCCTGCGGTGAATATTGATATCGTTGTCGTATCCGATCAGGCGGGGTTCCCTGCCGATCTTCTTCATCACGGTATCGCAGGCATCGATGCACAGGCCGCACTGGATGCAGCCGAGCTGAGCGCCGTCGCGGATATCGATTCCAGTCGGACAGACGGCGACGCACTGATAGCAATCGATGCAGTCGCCGGCGGTTTCGCCCGATGCCCGCAATTCGTTCGCCTTCTTCAGTGACGTGCGCTTTTCACCGCGGTCGTATTTGTAGGTGACGTTCAGCGCCCACTCGTCGGTGAGCGCCGCCTGGATACGCGGCCACGGGCACATGTAGACGCAGACCTGCTCGCGCATGAAGCCGGCGAGCACATAGGTGGTAGCCGTCAAAATCGCGATCCAGATATAGGCCAGCATCGGCGCCTGGAAGGTCACGAGCTGCTTCACCAGCGTCGGCGCATCGTTGAAATAGAGAACCCAGGCGCCGCCGGTCCACCATGCGATCAGGAGCCAGATCGAATGTTTCAGGGTGATCTCGGCAAAACGCTGCAGCTTCATCGTGCCGCGCGCGGCATCTTTTTTCATGCGCTCGCGCCGGTCACCTTCCGCCAGACGCTCGACAGCGTAAAACAGATCGGTCCAGACGGTTTGCGGGCAAAGATAACCGCACCAGATACGGCCGCCCACCGAATTCATCAGAAACAGCGTAATAGCGGCGACGATCAGAAGCCCGGTGAAGTAGTAGACCTCCTGGGGCCACAGCTCGATGAAAAAGAAATAGAAGCGGCTGTTGGGCAGATCCACCAGCACCGCCTGATCAGGCGCACCCAGACCGCGGTTCCAACGCACGAACGGCAGCAGGTAATAGACGCCGAGGCAGAACGCCATCAGGCCCCATTTGATGCGGCGGAATGTTCCGTCGACGCGCTGCGGATAGACTTTCTTCTGGGCAACATAAAGCGGCCCGTCGTCCTCCAATTGCAGCTCGATCGAAAGTGCGGACTTGTTCATCGGTGGGATTCATCTCGCATTTGCAGCTGAGCTTAAACCCAACTCCGGACGCGCAATTGATCCACCTCAAACGGCCTTTGGCGGGTGCTCAGTTCCCCTACCCGCCAGCGATCACTTCCCGCCACCGAGCGAGTGGACGTATACCGCCATTGCCTTGATCGTTGCGGGATCAAGACGCCCCACCCATGCGGGCATTACGCCGGAACGGCCGTTGGTGATCGTTTCAATGAGGGTTGGCTCGTCGGATCCATAAAGCCAGATCTTGTCGGTGAGATCTGGCGCTCCGAGTTCCTGATTTCCCTTGCCCGCGTCGCCATGACACGCCGCGCAATTTTCAGCGAATATTTTCGCGCCCGCGGCCGCATCGTAGCCCTGGCCGGTCGACAGCCCCGACAACGATCGAACGTAACTGGCGACCGTGACGATCTGGTCCTGTTTCAGGATTCCTTCCTTGCCGAAGGCAAGCATGGCGCTTTCGTGGGTTTTCGCATGCCCCGAACGCGCACCGAACTCGATCGTCTGCATGATCTGGTCCAGCGTGCCGCCCCACAGCCAATCGTCGTCGTTCAGGTTGGGATACCCCTTTGCGCCGGCGCCGCCGCTTCCATGGCACGGCGCGCAATTATCGCCAAATACCGTTTTGCCACGCGCACGCGCCAGAGCGAGCAACGCCGGGTCTTTCTCGATATCCGCAAGGGATGCCGCGCCGAGCGTAACCATTTTCTCGCCGCGTATCTTTTCGAGATTTGCAAGCTCGACCGCAACGTTCGCCCGGGACGAGTACTGCAACAGGCCGGTGGTATGACTCCACAGCATCGGCCAGGCCGGATACACGATCCAGTATCCGAACGCCCAGACGATGCACGCGTAAAAGGTCAGGAGCCACCAGCGCGGCAGCGGCGTGTTCAATTCCTTGATGCCGTCCCACTCATGGCCTGTCGTCGTCTTACCGGAGACGTGATCGAAATCGCTGTGCTCGGTCATGGTGCTGTCATTCCTCCCGCAACGGCATCTTCGCCGCTTCGTCGAAAGCGTCCTGGTTGCGAGGCCAAAGCGCGTAAGCCACGATTGCGAGAAATATTCCGACGAAGATCGGCGTCCACAGGGTCGCAACGAAATCCGATGTGAAATTCTGGACCGTCAAGATTGCTTTCATCGTCTTACTTTCTCAGCGAAGATTTGCTTTTTCGTTGTACAGCTTGAAATCGACCAGCGTGCCGAGCATCTGCAGATAGGCGATCAGCGCGTCCATTTCGGTGGGAATGCCTGCCTTGCCGTCAAAATTGCGTGCGACGGCTTTCGGATAGCGCTTTGTAAACGCGTCCACCCCGGCATTATCGGGATCGGCCTGGGCCTTCAGGTCGGCAACGGCGTTGGCGATCTGATCATCCGAATAGGGCACACCGACCACGCGGCTGGTTCGCAGATGATCCGCGATACCAGCGGTATCGACCTCGGTCTCGGCCAGAAACGGATAGCCGGGCATCACCGACTGGGGAACGATCGCACGCGGATTCATCAGATGCGTGACGTGCCACTCGTCGGAATATTTGGCGCCAACGCGTGCAAGATCCGGCCCGGTTCGCTTCGACCCCCACTGGAACGGGTGGTCGTACATGCTCTCGGCGGCGAGCGAGAAGTGACCGTAGCGCTCGACCTCATCGCGCAATGGCCGGATCATCTGCGAGTGGCAGAGATAGCAGCCCTCGCGGACGTAGATGTTGCGGCCGGTCAACTCCAGCGGGGTATACGGCCTGACGCCGTCGACCACCTCGATCGTGCTCTTCAGGTAGAACAGCGGAGTAATCTCGACGAGGCCGCCGATTGCGATCACCGCGAGGATCCCGACGATCAGGATGATCGAGTTCTTTTCGAAGATTTGATGCCGTGTCCAGAATGACATTTAATAGCTCCTCATTCCGCCGGCTGAAGAGCCACGGGCGACTTCACTTCGGCCTCGCCGACGCGCACCGTCATCCAGAGATTATAGGCCATGATCAGTGCCCCGATCAGGAACAGCGCTCCGCCCGCGGCGCGGATGATGTAGAAGGGGTGCATCGCTTCCACGCTCTCGATGAAGGAATATTCGAGGAAGCCGAGCGACGTATAGGCACGCCACATCAAGCCCTGCAAAATCCCGGACACCCACATCGCGGAGATGTAGAGGACGATCCCGATCGTCGAGATCCAGAAATGCCAGTTCACAAGCTTGAGGCTGTAAAGCCGCTTGCGTTCCCATAACCAGGGGACAAGGCAATAGAGCGCGCCGAACGATACAAACCCGACCCAGCCCAGCGCACCGGAGTGGACGTGACCAATGGTCCAGTCGGTGTAGTGGCTGAGCGAATTCACCACCTTGATCGACATCATCGGGCCTTCGAAGGTCGACATGCCGTAGAAGGCGACCGACACGACCAGCATGCGCAGCACGGGATCGGTGCGGAGCTTGTCCCAGGCCCCGGACAGGGTCATCAAGCCGTTGATCATGCCGCCCCAGGACGGCATCCAGAGCATGATGGAGAAGGTCATGCCGAGAGTCTGGGCCCAGTCCGGAAGTGCGGTGTAGTGCAGATGATGCGGGCCGGCCCAGATGTAGAGAAATATCAAGGACCAGAAGTGAATGATCGACAGCCGGTACGAATAGATCGGCCGCTCGGCGCGCTTTGGGATGAAATAATACATGATGGCGAGGAAGCCGGCGGTCAGGAAAAACCCGACGGCGTTGTGTCCGTACCACCACTGAAACATCGCATCCTGAACGCCGCCCCAGGCGATGTATGACTTCGAGCCGAACACCGACACCGGCAATGCCGGATTATTTCCGAGGTGGAGGACGGCGATCGTGACGATGAAGGCAAGATAGAACCAGTTCGCGACGAAGATGTGTGGTTCCTTGCGCTTCACCAGCGTCATCAGGAACACCAGCAGATAGGTCACCCAGACAATCGTCAGCCACAGATCGGCATACCATTCGGGTTCGGCATATTCCTTGGATTGCGTCACCCCGAGCAGGTAGCCGGTGCCTGCGATGACAATGAAAAAGTTATAGCCGAGCACGACAAACCAGGGCGCGAGATCGCCGGCAAGACGAACCCGGCAGGTCTTCTGCACCACATAGAACGATGTCGCGATCAGAACATTGCCGCCGAAGGCAAAGATCACGGCCGAGGTGTGTAACGGCCGCAGCCGGCCAAAACTCGTCCACGGCAGATCGAAATTGAGCGCCGGCCACGCCAATTGGGAAGCGATCAAAAGCCCCACGGCAAATCCGGCGATTCCCCAGAACACGGATATTGCTGCCGCGAACTTGATCGGACCCATATTGTAATTGGGCCTGCCATTGATTTCCTGAGCCGGCAGCACCGACGAGCGATCGAAATACCGGTTAAGGATTGCAAAAACCGCGGCAAGGCTGGCCGCAGCAGTCAGCGAGGCATGAAATGCGAATGGGGCATCGACCGCTTTCGCCGCGCCGATCATGCAGAGAAAGGCGGTCGCCGCGAACAAAACCGTCAGGCCACTTTCGCCGATGGACATGAATTTTGAGTTAGAGGCCTGGCTCATGCGGATTCTCTCTTGGGGACACCAATCCAAACAACCACAGTCGCGGCCAAAGCGATTTGATCGAAATCAACTGCGTTCGAGTGGCGAGGTTGGCACGAAGGCCAGCGGAATATGGCATTCGCGTCTTTGCCAAAGACATCAACCGCTTGGGAATGCCGGTCGTTGTCAAAACGCGTTTTGAAAGAGCTGTTGTCTGTTTTTCGATTGCGGACGGATCTACACTTCGCTGCGGGCGCAGTCCGCAAGCGCTTTAAGAACGTCCCTGCGAGCGATAATGCCTGCCAATCGATGGTCGCCGTCGATGGCGGGAACGCTCCTGATACGATGATCGATCATGAGCTGGAGTACGCGCGTCAATTTGGTGTCGGTTCGAACGTAAATGAATTCCGAAGTCATGACATCGGCGACGGTTCGGCTCATCAGCTGCTCATATTGGGGAACCATCTGGTTGGGCGTGAATACAAAGCATTTCAGCAAATCGAACTTGGTCACAATGCCGACAACCTGCGCATCCTCCTCGACCGGATAGGCATTGAAATCGTCGCGCTCGAACATGTCGCTCAGATCGCGCACGGTGAGCTCGCGCGTCACCGTCTTCACGGTGTTGGTCATATGACCGGCAACGGTTTCTTCGAGAAATTTATACACGGCGCGATCCCATCAATTGTGGTCGTTTCAGCGTTGATGCCTAATGCGACAGCAATACGCAACGACTGGATTGGGTAATGAGGTGCTGTGTCATGCCGCCAAGGATCAATTCGCGGAATCGCGAATGACCATAGGCGCCCGCGACAACAACACCTGCACCAACGTTGGCAGCTATTGCGTCCAGCTGGGCGATCATGTCTCCGCTCTGCTCCGGCACGACCTCGGAGGCGGAAACGCCGTGACGTGACAGCCACGTCACAACATCCCTGGCCCGCGACACCGCCGCCGGCCGGTTGTCACCGGCTTCCACGATCTCGGTGATGGTGACCTCCTTGGCTTTGCGAAGCATCGGCAAGGAATAGGCGATCGCCCGCCTCGCCTCCGGTGTGTCCTTCCAGGCCATCAGAACGCTTCGCAAATCGAGCCAACTGACGTTGTCCGGTGCGATGAACAGCGGCCGGCCCGCCTGCATCACAAGATCTTTCGGGCTGGCCAGCGCGAATGGGTCCGAAAACGCATGGCTCTGCCCACCGCTGACGATGATGTCTGCGCAACGTGCTTCCTGCAGGATATACCGTGCCGGAAAGTCGATCGCGCAGCGCCATTCGACATGCTTGGCGCGATTTTTGGTCGCCTCTCGGAATTGCACTTCCAGTTCCGACATCCGCTTCTTGATCGATGCCTGACCCTGGTCGATCAGATTTTGCGCCTGCTCTCCCGATGTGAAATAGAGTGGCGGACTGAACTGCGCCGCCGCGATCCCGACAAGCCCTGAGTCAAATCGCTCGGCGATCTGGCCGGCGGCTTCAAGACGAGCCTCGTTCGACTCATCCAGCGCCAGGCTGACCATGACGGTCGCGTATGTCATCTAACCTCTCCGTTGCCACCAGACGTCAGATGCTTCTAGGCTTCGAATCGAACGGCGAGATGAGATAGATCAAAGTCCTCCCTCCCCATCCGGGAAACATAGCGGCGAGAGGAGCGGGAACTTGCGCCCAGCGTCATTCGGCGAAATTGCAGGTCGGGCACCGGGGATTGAGATCGCGGCACTTTCCCGACCGCAATCTGGTGTAGGATCGCCGGGCTCGGTGTACATCGGTTCAGGCTAGCGCGTGACGCTGGATACGTGGAAGTGAAGGCTCAAGCGTGACCAACATAACTCGATCATCGTCAGCTGACGCTGTTGGCAAAGAGCATTTCAGGCTCAGAATCGAGGGATTCGGCGTCGGAACCTGGGACCTTGACCTTTCAACGCGCGAGTTGGAGTGGTCCGATACCACGAGAAGCCTTTTCGGCATCGGCCGCGACACGCCGGTTACCTACGAGCTGTTTCTTTCTCTTCTCGAACCACAGGATCGTGACCGCACCGAGCAGGCGATCAAGAGGGCCGCCGAGGTCGGCGGCAATTTCGACGTTTCTTTCAGGGTTGGCCGGACGCCGGGACCTGGTCAGTGGATTCGCGTGCGAGGCGGCCTCGTCAAGGATGAGGCCGGGGCCTCGCGCCATCTCAGCGGAATCGTTCTCGATATCGACGAGGAGAAGCTGCTCGAAGAGGCGCTGAGGACGCGGGAAAATCACCTCCGCTCGATCCTCGACACGGTGCCGGATGCCATGATCGTCATTGATGGAAATGGCATCATGCAGTTTTTCAGCACCGCGGCCGAGAGACTGTTTGGCCATGCCGAGCAGGAGGCGATCGGCAAGAACGTCAGTGAGCTGATGCCCCACCCGGATCGGGAACGTCACGACGGCTATCTGGCGCGCTATCGATCCACGGGCGAACGGCACATCATCGGTATCGGGCGGATCGTGACCGGCAAACGCCGGGACGGAACGACCTTTCCGATGCATCTCACGATCGGCGAAATGCAGTCCGGCGGAGTGCCCTACTTCACCGGCTTCGTGCGCGACCTGACCGAGCACCAGCAAACACAGGCGCAGCTCCAGGAATTGCAATCCGAACTCGTTCACGTTTCTCGCCTGAGCGCGATGGGGGAGATGGCGTCGGCGCTCGCGCACGAACTTAATCAGCCCCTCGCCGCCATCAGCAACTACATGAAAGGCTCGCGCAGGCTGCTGTCTGGCAGCCTCGATCCCAATACGCCGAAAATTGAAACTGCCATGGACCGCGCCGCCGAACAGGCGCTGCGCGCCGGCCAGATCATTCGCCGGCTTCGTGATTTCGTTTCGCGAGGCGAATCCGAGAAACGCGTCGAAAGCCTGTCAAAACTGATTGAAGAGGCGGGCGCGCTCGGTCTGGCCGGTGCGCGCGAGCAAAACATTCAGCTTCGCTTCAACCTGAATCCGGAGTTCGATCTGGTCCTGGTGGATCGGGTCCAAATTCAGCAGGTATTGGTCAACCTGTTCCGCAACGCCCTCGAGGCGATGGCGCAATCACCGCAACGGGAGCTTATCGCGTCGAACGGCAAAGTCGCCGACGACATGATCGAAGTCGTTGTGTCCGATACCGGGACCGGATTCCATGATGACGTCAAGCCCAATCTGTTTCAGACTTTCTTTACGACCAAAGCGACCGGCATGGGGGTAGGCCTCTCCATAAGCCGCTCGATCATCGAAGCCCATGGCGGCCGGATGTGGGCCGAAAATAATGCCGCGGGAGGAGCGACGTTTCGCTTCACGCTGCCCGCAGCATCCAACGAGAGTTGACATATGGCGGATAAGGGAAAGGTTTACGTTATCGACGACGACGAGGCGATGCGGGATTCGCTGAACTTCCTGCTCGATTCTGCCAACTTCAAGGTGACGCTGTTCGAAACCGCTCTGAGCTTTCTCGAGGCGCTCCCCGGCCTGGACTTTGGATGCGTTGTTTCCGACGTCCGCATGCCCGGCCTTGACGGAATCGAGCTCCTGAAACGCATGAAGGCAGGCAACAGCACATTTCCGATTGTGATCATGACCGGGCACGGCGACGTGCCGCTTGCCGTCGAGGCGATGAAACTGGGAGCGGTCGATTTTCTCGAGAAGCCCTTCGAAGATGATCGCCTGATCGGCATGATCGACGCGGCTATCCGGCAGGCAGAGCCGGCCGCGAAGAGCGAGGCGGTCACACTCGACATCGCGTCACGGATAGCAACTCTCAGTCCTCGCGAGCGTCAGGTCATGGACGGCCTGATCGCCGGGCTTTCCAACAAGCTGATCGCGCGCGACTATGACATCAGCCCCCGCACCATCGAGGTCTACCGGGCAAACGTGATGACAAAAATGCAGGCCAACAGCCTGTCGGAACTGGTACGGCTGGCGATGCGCGCCGGGATACTGAACGATTGAGCTAAATCAAGCTGCGGCAGTCACGACGGGTGTTGTATGACGATATGTATCATCCAAATCAGTACCCAACGCGCGGTTTTTCGTGATGGCTTCGCTCGCAAAACCAACGGTCTACGTGGTTGACGACGATGCGGACGTGCTCAGTTCGCTGCGGTTTCTTCTTGAAACGGATGGATTCGCCGTTCGAACCTTCAGGAACGGCCCCGCGCTGCTGAGCGCGGTCCGTTCGACCGGCGTCGACTGCTTCGTGATCGACTACAAAATGCCTGATATAAACGGCATCGATCTGGCCGGCCGTTTGCGGAACCGTGACATTGCCGCACCGATCATCCTCATAACGGGTTACCCGGACGAAAATATCTCGGCAAGGGCCGCGGCTGCAGGTGTACGGCATGTTCTGCAGAAGCCCCTCCTCGAGGAGAGCCTTGCTAGCCGTATTCGAGGGGCCATTCAGGAAATTCGCCCCGTCACGGGCTAAGGAACCCGGCAATGACCTCCGGTACAGTACGTAGGTAGACCTCCTTAAGTTACCGCACGAAATTTCCAAACCCGAATATCCCGACTAGCAATTGGTCATCCGCAGCAAGGAGATGACCTATGCTCAGCACTTCCGCTATTGGCAACAAGATTAGCCCCGTTGCCTACCCCGTCCCCGCTCTCGACCAGTTTGGCGCGGTCACCGGGCACGCCGGCCTCATCGCCACTGAATTCACCTACAAAAAGGACGAGGAAATCTACGGAGAGGATGAGCCCGCGGAATACGTTTACCAGGTCATCAGCGGCGCGGTTCGCAGCTACAAATTGCTGTCCGACGGACGGCGTCAGATCGGCGCATTTCATCTGCCGGGTGACGTTTTCGGGCTTGAATCCGGGACGGTGCATCGGCTGGCAGCGGAAGCCATTATCGATACCACCGTGCGCCTGGTAAAGCGCCGCAGCCTTGAGCAAGCCGCCGGGGTGGACGTCAAGGTCGCACGTAATCTTTGGGCCATGACGGCAGGCGACCTTCGACATGCGGAGGATCACATGCTGCTGCTCGGGCGCAAGACCGCGATGGAGCGCGTGGCCACTTTCCTGCTGGAGATGGATCGCCGGCTTGCGGTCGCGGGCATGATGGCGCTGCCGATGTGCCGCCGGGATATCGGCGATTACCTCGGCCTCACGCTGGAAACCGTCTCAAGGGCGCTTTCGCAGCTTCACGCGCAAGGGGTACTCGGGTTTTCCGGCGCGCGTCAGATCGTGCTTCGCAATCGCCAGCGCTTGCGCACCATGGACGCATGAGAGCTATGATCATGTGGTCCGCCGGGTTTCCGGCATCACCAGCCAGATCATGGCAAGGCCCGTCGCCGCAACGGCCGCGAGCCCCAGAAATGCAAAACTGCTGCCGAAACGATCGGCGACGTAGCCGGCCAGCACGGTGCTGAGCGAAGCGCCGATGCCGGTCGCGGTGCCGACGATGCCCTGTGCGAGATTGAAATGGCCGCTGCCGAACGCGACATCGGCGACGATCAACGGAATCATGACACTGAATACCGCGGCCGTGACGCCGTCGAAGACCTGCACCGCGACCAGCAGGTAAGGGTCGCTCACGGTGGCGAACAGCACGCCGCGGATGGCCAGCGCGGCGAAGCCCAGCAACAGCAGCGGCCGTCTCCCCCATCGCTGCGCCGCGCGTCCCACCGACGGAGACGTCAGCGCGACGATGGCTTGCGGCACGATGATGCAGGCGGCGATCAGCACCGGCGCCCACTGGCTTGACCGGGTGGTTACGACGCCGGCCATGATCGGAAGCATCGCTGCGTTGGCCAGTTGCAGCAGCAGCACGCTGCCGGCGAAGATCAACAGAGGCGGCTGGCGCATGAGATTTAGAACGCTGGTTGCGTTGGCGTCGGGCTCCTTGCGCGCCACCGCGCCATGCGCCTGCGCGGGATCGATTTCAAACTCGCGGATTCTGGCGAGCGCCAGCAAGGTCGGAATTGCCAGAAGGAAGGTGACGAGAAACACCGAGCGGCTCGACAGCAGATAGCCGCACGTTCCCATGACGGCTGCGGCAACTCCGTTGCCAAGCGACGCATAACGGGCGTTGCGTCCGAACCGTTCGCCAATCGCAAGCGGCCCGACCAGGCCGAGGCTGATCGCGGCAATCGCCGGACCGAGGACGCAACTCGCGGCGGCGTGCAGGGTCGCAGCCGCCGCCACCACCGGAAAGATCGGCCATGCGGCATATCCCAGCGCGCACATTCCAATCGTCGCCACCGCAAGACCAGCCACCAGCCGTTCGGAGCGCGCCGCGTCGACGATGGCGCCGCCCGGCATTTGTCCAATCAGCCCGACGAGACCACCGATCGACAGCACAAGGCCGATCTCGACCTGGGTCCACTTCTGCGTTGTCAGATACACCGCGATGAATGGGCCGAAGCCGGTCTGCACATCCGCGAGAAAGAAGATGAACCAATCAAGTCCGCGCAAGCTCTGGCGCGACGGCGTTGACGCCGGCGGATCAGCAAGCGGCTCCGGCGCCGGCGGCGCAACGTTTTCAGTATCGATCGGCCGCCCACGACGGTCACGATCAATCCGGTCGATCGAATGTCGGGATGAACGCGCCAACAGAATATCTCTCCGCCCTCAAGGACCATACTGCAGGGGCTGCAGACTGCCCGATGCGCCGAGCACCACGATCGGCGCGTCCTCCTTGTATTCAGGCGCCGCCCTCACCTGCTCCTTGGTCAATTCGAGCGAGATGCTGTCGCTCTTGTTGCCGATGCGCCAGAAACGCAACGCATTCCAGTCGACCACGATTTTCCGGCTGCCCACGCCCAGAAAACCGCCGAAATCGATGACGGCTGCGCGCACCTGGCCGGCGCGATCGACGACCACGTCGACGATCCGCCCCATATCCTCGTCCGCCGCGCTGCGGACATCCCGTCCAAGCACGCCATGCGCATCCGCAGCGCCAATGATCGTGACGGAGGGTGGCGGCACGCCTTCTTTCGGGGCCGCCACCGCGGGGGCGGTATTTGGCGGCGCGGCGTTGGGACTGGCTTGCGGCACAACTGTGTCATCGGCTGCCCAGGATGCGACAGCCGCAAACGATGCAAAAACGATCATCGTCAACACGAACGGACGTTTGGCGCGCATATGGCCTCCTGTTCATCGAAGGGCATCAGTTCCGCGTGCAGTCCAGGCGAGCCAGGTGCAGCCAGTCGTCGACGGCTGGAGCCCGACGGCCCGCGGGTACCAACGGGGATCGGCAATCAAAGTTCGACTCTTCCACGCTCAGCGGTGTCCCCGCGTTCAATGCGCGAGAACGATCGACACCTGAATCTGGCCGCGCGTACGCAAAACTTCCAGCGACACGTCATCGCCGTGGCGACGGACCCGCAGATCGACGCTCGAAGAACCCAGTTGCAGTTCGCGCAGGATCACTTCGTTAAGGAATACTGGCAGGCGCGGGTTGCGCAGCCGAATTTCGCCGCGCCGTGCGTCGAATTCGAGACCGAGTGCGGCTTCCAGCAGCGTAAACGGCGTCGCGCTCGCCCAGGCCTGCGGCGCGCAAGCAACCGGATACAGCGTCGGGCCGCGGCGTCTTTCACGCTGAAACCCGCAGAACAATTCGGGGAGCCGCCGCAAATCCATATAGCTGGCGGCATCGAACAGACCCTTGAACACATGTTCGACCGAATGCTTCAGCCCGTAGCGCGCGAGACCGAGCGCGATCAACGCATTATCGTGCGGCCAGATCGATCCATTGTGATAGGACATCGGATTGTAGCGCGCTTCGCCACGCGCGACGGTGCGGATGCCCCATCCTGAAAAGAATTTATTGCTCATGAGATCGCTGGCGACCATGCGCGCCCGATCCGTCCGCGCAATCCCGGTGAACAGCAATTGCCCGGCATTCGACGTTCGCACCTTGCACGGCTGTTTGGCGCCGTCGAGCGCAAGCGCGTAAGTTCCGAGGTCGTCGCACCAGAAAGCCTCTTCGAAGCGTTCCGCCAGCCGCTGCGCATCGGCTTCCAGTTGTCGCGCCCTATCCACCAAGCCCAGGCGGAGCGCGCAGCGCGCTGCGAGGTGCTTGCCGGCGAACACATATCCCTGCACTTCCGATAGCGCGATGTAACCCTCGGCAAGCCGTCCGTCGGCATGAAAGATGGCGTCGTAGGAATCTTTCCAGCCCTGGTTGGCCAATCCCTGCTCGGAGGCGCGCTGATATTCGACAAATCCATCCTGATCGGGATCGCCCGCGCCGTCGATCCAGCGCAACGCCGCCTCGATCGCAGGCCACAACTCCGCCAGTGTCTCGTCGTCGCCGGTGCGTTCGACATAGAGTCCGGCCAGCAGCACGAACAACGGCGTCGCATCGACGCTGCCGTAATATTGCGCGAACGGCACTTCGCGCAGCGCCGCCATCTCGCCGCCGCGCATTTCATGCAGGATCTTCCCGGGCTCGGCGTCGGCCAGCGGATCGATCGATTTTGCCTGATAGAATGCGAGCCGCTTCAGCACACCACGCGCGACGCGCGGATCGATCCACAGCATCTGCAGCGCCGTAATCAGGCCGTCGCGGCCGAACGTCGTCGAATACCAGGGAATGCCCGCATAGGGATA